>Ga0116176_10001117_pt1 | contig 21321 bp, 21 predicted proteins | sample AD_STIC08_MetaG_FD_89803 | JGI IMG/M metagenome (GOLD analysis project Ga0116176, IMG submission 89803) | Active sludge microbial communities of municipal wastewater-treating anaerobic digesters from USA - AD_STIC08_MetaG | ecosystem: Engineered > Bioreactor > Anaerobic > Digestate | place: USA...
CGCAAGGCGAGCGCCTCACGCTGACCGAATACCTCATCCTCCAGAGGAAGTTCTTTGACGAAACAGGGAAGCATCTTGACGAGACAAAATGGACGTGGATTCCCGGCTCAAAGAGCGACGCGCTCGTCGTGCTTGCGCTCTGGCTTCCCGATGAGGGCCGGCTCGACGTGGACGCGGCTGATGCTTCCGCTTCGAACCCGCGCGGGGGTTGTCGCCTCTCCCGCTGTTTTGTTTAAGTCCTTGGTCTTGGTTTTTGATTTTTCTTTGATTTTTGACTTTGGTTTTGGGAGGCAACGCCTCCCGACATCGAGGCGTTGTCTCGAGACGGTGCTGGTTTGGTGTATAATCGTGCGTATGACCGACTACATACCAACAATAGGACTTGAAATTCACGCGGAACTCAAAACGAGGTCCAAGATGTTTTGTGGTAGTGCAAATGACCCAGATGAAAAACGTCCGAACTGGAACGTGTGTCCTGTATGTATGGGTTATCCAGGAACTCTTCCGGTTATTAATCGTGAGGCAGTAAAGCAGGTGCTTAAGGTTGGTATTGCATTAGGCGGTACGATTGCAAACTATACTGAATTTGATCGCAAGAACTATTTTTATCCAGATATTCCGAAAGGATACCAAATAAGTCAATATGCGTACCCTCTTGTAAAAGGAGGTTCTTTAAATGGCATATCAATAACTCGCGTGCATCTTGAAGAAGATACTGCGCGTTCGCAACATGCGGGAGATTTTTCATTGGTAGATTTTAATCGCGCTGGAGTTCCATTGATGGAGCTTGTTACAGAACCAGTTATTAGGAGCGCTAAAGAAGCGGGCGATTTTGCACGAGAGTTGCAGTTATTGTTACGCACTTTGGAAGTATCTGATGCAGATATGGAAAAAGGGAATATGCGACTTGAGGCGAATATTTCTGTTTCAAAAGATCCGAAAAAGTTTGGAGTTAAAACTGAGGTAAAAAATATCAACTCGTTTTCATATGCAGAAAAAGCGATTGAATATGAAATAAAAAGACATATAGAAATTCTTGAATCGGGCGGAGAAGTAGAGCAGGAAACACGAGGGTGGGATAGCGTTAACAACAAAACATTTTCACAACGTAAAAAGGAGTCATCTCATGACTATCGTTATTTTCCAGAACCAGATTTGCCAAAACTTGTAATTTCAGAGATTCCTGAATTTTCAATAGAAGAGCTAAAAAAAGAAATGCCTGAATTGCCGTGGGAGAGGCGAGAGAGGTATCTTTCTATGGGGTTGAAGGAAGAAGATGCAAAAATGTTTGTTGCTGATTTTAAATATGGAAAATTTTTTGATGCTGTAGTTGAGGAGCTCGGAGGTTTTGGGAATTTAACATCTACCGGCAAGTTAAATCTTCTGCAAATTGCGACAAACTATATAGTGGTCGATTTGGCGGGTCTATTGAAAGGAGAAAATGTAAGTTTAAACCCAAAACATTTTGTTTCCCTCATCATAATGATTTCAAACGGCGTTCTCTCTTCTCGAGGGGCGAAAGATACACTTGCGATTATGGTTTCTCACGGAGGAGATCCGAAAGAAATTGCGGAACGCGAGGGATTGTTACAGCAAAGTGATGAGAGCGCACTTAAAGTGATCGTTGATCAAGTAATAGAACAGAATGAAAACGTGGTTGCCGAATATAAAGCAGGCAAAGAAGCATCACTTCAATTTTTGGTTGGGCAAGGAATGAAGATTTCAAAAGGTTCAGCAAACCCAGGACTTTTAGCAAAACTCCTAAAGGAGAAACTTTTATAAAAATTGTTACGCCCCGGCGGTGAACCGGGGCGACGGTGTTAGGAGAGGAGTTAAACGACCGAACGACGCTCGATCGCCCAGTAGACGAGACCGCGGAACAAGTCCCAACTAAGGTGTCCCAAGACGGTGTCGGGACTCGGAACTATACCGCTTTCCTTTTTAAGACCGTTCTCTATGAGGATGGCATCGAGGATGGCGTCGACTTCCAGGTAGAACTCTTCCAGAAGTCCTTCCTTTGACTCCAACCAAGATTCATTTTCTACCAACCTCACAAATTTCTGTACATCTGCCAATGTTTCCATTTGGCTTCTCCTTTTAGTTGGTCCACCGCAACTATACGATATTTGTATATGTTTTGTCAACTCATTTGCAATATGATTTATAAGACCCATGAACATGTTATAATTTTTAAGTGGAGTTTTTATCTTTTACTACTTATTAATATTTAATAAATTCTATGACTCGTATTGCAATTAACGGTTTCGGACGCATCGGAAGGGCGTTTTTTAAACTGGCGCTTAAATATCCAGATATAGACATTGTCGCTATAAATGATTTGGGAGATGTTCAAAATCTCGCATATCTATTGTCATTTGATTCTGCTTATGGGCGCTCTAGTTTAGATGTAGAGGCGCGAGATAATATTTTGTCGGTAGAAGGAAAAGACATAGCATTTTTTCAAGAGAAAAACGCAAAAGATCTTCCGTGGAAAAAATTAGATGTTGATATAGTTGTAGAAAGTACTGGCCATTACACTAAGTATGAAGATGCGAAACAACACCTTGATGCGGGAGCAAAACGTGTTGTTATTACAGCGCCTGCGAAAGGTGACTCTGTACCTGGTATTGAAGTTGGTACAGTTTTATTGGGTATAAACGAAGACAAACTGAAAACTTGTGATATCACATCAAATGCTTCTTGTACGACAAATGCTGCTTCACCTGTAATTCAAGTAATACATGAAACTCTTGGGGTTGAGAAGGCAGTGCTTAACACTGTACATGGATACACTCAGTCTCAGAGTTTGCAAGATGCGCCGAATGCGCGTGGGTGGCGTGAGGGGCGCTCTGCAGCGGCAAATATAGTACCGACAACGACAGGTGCTGCGATTGCGGTTGCAAAAGTAATTACTGATTTGGAAGGAAAGTTTGATGGTATCGCAATCCGCGTTCCCGTTATTGTAGGTTCAATAGCAGACATAACAATGGTGGTGGGACGAGATACTACAGAAGAAGAGGTAAATGATATTTTGAATAGAGCCGCAACTGAAGATCGTTGGAAGGGTATTTTTAAAGTGAGTGATGCCGAATTGGTATCATCTGATATTGTTGGTGAACCTTATGGGGCAATAGTGGATAGTAAGATGACGCGTGTAGTTGGTGGAAATTTGGTAAAAGTATTATCTTGGTATGACAATGAGATGGGGTACGCATCTACGCTGATACACCATGTTCGTAAAATGTCTTCTAGTTTGTAGTATGAAAATTGCACTTGGAGCAGATCACGCTGGATATGAGCTTAAAGAAAAGCTAAAAGAATTTTTAAGTTCACAAGGATATGAGATAGAGGATTTTGGTGCTTATGCACTTGACCCAAACGACGATTATACAGACTTTGTATTTCCTGTAGCACATGCAGTTGCTCATGGGGAAGTAGGTATGGGAGTAGTGTTTGGAAAGTCAGGGCAAGGTGAAGCAATAGCTGCAAACCGAGTACTCGGTGTACGTGCTGCACTATACGCAGGAGGAAACGAAGATATTATTCGTCTTTCACGCGAGCATAATGATGCTAATGTTTTGTCTCTTGGAGCTGATTATGTAAATGAATCATCTATGAAAGATATAGTGACATTGTGGCTTTCAACTCCATTTTCTGGTGATGAACGACATATTCGACGTATTAAAAAACTAGACTCATGATAGATATTGTTCCAGCTGTTCTACCTAAATCATACGGCGAGCTTTCCGCGAAAGTTGGTCTCGTTCGCGATTTAGTTAAGCGAGTGCAGATAGATGTTACCAATGGTACATATGCTTCTTCCACAACATGGCCGTATGGTAGAGGAGATTATTTAGAAGAAACTTTGGATGAATATGGAGGATTACCGTTTTGGGACGAAATGGATTATGAGGTTGATTTGCTTATTGCAGAACCTGAAAAAGAAATTGATAGATGGATTCAGGCGGGTGTCGCTGTAGCGATAGTTCATGTAGAAACTACTGAGGAAATTCAAGTTATCATTAAAAAACTTCAAGAGGTGCATGCTGAAGTTGGTTTAGGTATTAAGCCGAGTACTTCAAATGACGAGTTGTATCGGTACATTGATTTAGTAGATTTTGTGCAGTGTATGGGTAACGATCAGATTGGATATCATGGAGTATCGCTAGATGAGAGTGTGTATGAAAAAATCAACCATATACGAGCGCGTTATCCAGATTTGCCAATAGCAGTTGATATTGGTGTAAACATTGAAACAGCACCGAAACTTATAGAAGCTGGGGCAACTAAACTTGTGTCCGGTTCAGCAATATTTGCAAGCGAAAATATAAATGAAGCGATTAGGGATTTTAAGGAACTATAATTTAAATTCTTATTTGGATGATCAGGTTTTTTACTAAGATTCAGAAGTGTCATTTATTTGTAAATAAAACACTTTGTATATTTCACAAAGATTTAATCTTGTTACAATAAAGAGCATGGGACATCTTTTTGATAATCAGGTTCGTGCACTTGAACTTACAGCTATAAACATCCGCATGTCGGTTGTAGATATGCTAGAAGATGCAGGAAGCGGACATACTGCAGGGGCGCTTGGTATGGCAGATATTTTTTCCGCACTTTATTTTCATATTTTAAAACACGATCCGAAAAAACCAGATTGGGAAGAACGTGATCGCCTAATTCTTTCAAACGGACATATTGTACCGGTGAGGTATGCAGCAATGGCACACGCAGGATACTTTCCAATATCAGAACTAAAAACTCTTAGGAAATTTGGCTCACGCCTGCAAGGACATCCTGAACGTGATCGTTTGCCTGGCCTGGAAACTACATCTGGTCCTCTGGGCTCAGGTCTTTCACAGGCGGCAGGGTATGCGTATGCAACGCGTATGGATGGAAAGAAGTTTCGAATATACTGTGTGCTTTCTGATGGAGAACTACAGGCAGGAAATGCTTGGGAGGGCGCAATGTTTGCTGGAAATAATGCTCTCTCCAATCTTACAGCGATAGTTGATCGTAACAATATACAAATTAGCGGTACGACTGAGGAAGTGATGCCGTTGGAACCTCTAGTAGACAAATGGAGTGCGTTTAAATGGAATGTTATTGAAGTAGACGGACATAATATTACGTCATTTATTGATGCAATAGATGAGGCAAGAGCAATTTCAGAGAAACCGACCGTTGTGATAGCACATACGATTCCTGGAAAAGGAATAAAAGAGATCGAGCATGATTTTCGTTGGCACGGCAAACCTCCTTCAAAAGATGAAGAGAAAAAATTTTTGAAGGAATTGCGAACACTTAGAGGAACTATAGAAGCAAGTGATAATGATTAAACAGGAACAAAAATTAATACAGGAAGTATTGAATGAGAGCATTGAGAAAATTCCGACACGTGATGGGTTTGGACGTGGATTAGTAGAAGCGGGGAAGAACGATTCTAGAGTTGTAGTTGTGTGTGCAGATTTGGAAGAATCTACTCGTGCTGAGTGGTTCCATAAGGAGTTTCCTGATAGGTTTATTGAAGTTGGAGTAGCTGAGCAAAATCTTGCAACTATTGCATCAGGAATGGCAAATTATGGCAAAATTCCGTTTATAACAAGTTATGCGACATTTTCTCCGGGACGTAACTATGAGCAGATACGTACGACTATTGCGCTTAACGATGTTCCGGTAAAAATCGTCGGAAGTCATGCGGGTGTTTCTGTAGGACCTGATGGTTCAACTCATCAAGCACTTGAAGACATAGGTATGATGCGTATGTTACCTAATATGATGGTGATTGTGCCAGCCGACGCTGAGGAATCGAGAAAAGCTACAGTTGCAATTGCGCAAACAAATAGTCCTGTATACATACGTATAGGACGCGCTCCATCGCCACTATTTACTACGCAAGAAACACCTTTTGAGATAGGGCGTGCCGAGATCTTATGGGAATCAGATAGGCCGCAGGTAGCTCTTATAGCTTGTGGAGTCTTAGTACACAATGCTCTTGTTGCTGCGAAAAAATTACAAGACAACGGCGTGGGCTCTATCGTTTTAAACAATCACACAATAAAACCAATGGATAAAAAAACGATTTTAGATGTAGCACGACGTTGTGGTTCGGTAGTTACAATAGAAGAACATCAAATGGCAGGTGGCATGGGATCAGCCGTAGCTGAGGTTCTTGTTCAACAATACCCAGTACCGCATGAATTTATTGGAATACATAATCTATTTGGACAATCAGGAACGCCAGAAGAGCTATTTGAGCACTATAATCTGAGCGTAGACTCTATTGTTTTGGCAGCACAGAAAGCGGTTTCAAGGAAATAAAACTACTTAAGAGAGTTTTTTTACCTCATATCCTGCTGGAGCTTCGGACAGATATTTTTCAATCATGTCGCGTTTGAGGAGCCCTTTTTGAGCTCCAATGTGTTGCACTACTGACATAGAATTGATAGGACCCCATAAAAGAGCTTCAGAGAGTGGCTTTTCAAGTGCAAGAGCAGCAACAACTGTTGAAGAAAATGCGTCTCCTGCTCCAGTTCGATCAACCGGAGGTTTTGGATCCGGATACATTGTTACTGAGAATATTTCATTATTGAGAGAATCATAAGCTAAAGATCCTTTCGGGCCGTCGGTGACCACAACTACTTTAGGTCCAAGAGAAGATATATCTTGCGCAAGTTTTTTTACATCATCAATTTCTGAAGTTTCCAAGATGCGACCCGCCTCTTCGCGATTGCAGAAAAAAATGTGCGTTCGCTTGTAGAGATCAGCGAGTTCTTTTACGCCAAGTTGAATTTGTAATGTGCCGGGCTGAAATGCAAGTTTAACTGAAGGATGTGTCTCCAGATATTTTGCTATTTCATGATGATAAGGAATTGAGGATTCTGATAGAGATGATAGGTAAATCCATTTAGGGTTCCCAATATTAGGAAGTGTGTATGGGTAAGGTTGGTGTTTGATTAGAATAGTACGTTCTGCCCCGAATTGTAGGACGAAGTGATAGTTTGAGGGCATGTCCTTATGTACTTGTACGAACGATGTTGAAATACCATTTGAAATAAGGGTTTCTAATATTTTTTTTCCGAGCTCATCTCCACCAATATTAGTTACTAGTGCAGTAGAAAGACCCAATCGTGTAGCTGAAACAGCTGCGTTAGCGGAATTACCGACTGCGTGGACGGTAGAGATGTTTTTGTACGTGACTTTGTCGCCGAATCTAAAACAAATTTCTTCGTATCCTTTGTCTTCAGGATCGGGGTCTGTATCAATGCGCACATCATCTAACTCAATAAATTCGTCGGTGACAGTATCTCCAATTGCAATAAAATCGTATTCCATACGTACTATCATAGCACAGTCCGTGATAGAATGGTGTTATGAAGACTCTTCGAGAAACCATTGAGGAATTTCATTCCAACAACAAAGCAATTGGGCATTTTAATGTTTCCAATATTGAGATGATTCGAGCTGTAGCAGGAGCGGTACGTGCTACGAATTTACCAGTTATCATTGGAGTGTCAGAAGGAGAGCGAGATGTTTTTGGTGTTTCTGAAATTGTAGCAATTGTGAGAATTATGCGTGAGGTTCATGGATTGCCCGTGTATCTTAATGCAGATCATACATATTCGGTGGAGCGAGTAAGAGAAGCAATTGATGCGGGATTTGACTCTGTAGTTTTTGATGGCGCACGGCTCTCGCTTGAAGAAAATATTGCAAAAACAAAAGAGTGTGTAGTATATGCGCGCGAAAAAGGTGGTACAACTCTTATTGAGGGAGAGTTAGGTTTTATAGGAGCAGGATCTCAGTTACTTGATGCAATTCCAGAAGGAGCGGCAGTAACAGAAGATTTGATGACTAGCACACATGAGGCGAAACATTTTGTTGAAGAAACAGGAGTTGAATTGCTAGCACCAGCTGTTGGTACTGTACATGGCATGATGAAAAGTGGGAATAATCCACGAATAAACTCAGAGCGTATACGAGAAATTGCAAGTGTTGTGGATATTCCGCTAGTGCTTCATGGTGGGTCAGGGACCTCAGAAGATGAATATAGGGAAGCTATTGTAAATGGAATTGCGCAGGTGCACGTGTCTACTGAACTTCGAGTTGCATACAAAAGATCTCTGCAGTTGTCGTTGCAAGAAAATCCTGAGGAATTAGCGCCATACAAATATACAAAACAGGCGATTTTGTCTGTACAGGATATAATAGAGCAACGAATGAGGCTTTTTGCTGGACTTGCTTGAAAGCTTCTTTTGTGCGACTATGAGACGCCTATGGATACAATCACAATAGAAAAACGAAATGAGGGGGGCGTAGACGTCCTTCGAAAAGCTGGTAAAATTCCGGCGGTTTTTTATGGTCCTAAAGAGGAATCAACTTCGATTTCAGTTGACGAAAAAGAATTTATCCGTGTGTTTAAGAGTGCTGGGGAATCGTCAATTATTACGCTTGAAGGAGTTGGCGAATCAAAGGATGCGTTAATACATGATGTATCACGTGATCCAGTTAGTGGTGAAATTCAACATATAGATTTTTATATAATTGAAAAAGGTAAAAAGATTACCGTTGATGTTCCGTTGTTGTTCACAGGTGAAGCGCCTGCAGTGAAGAATTTAGGTGGTACACTAATTAAGGTGATGCATGAGGTTGAGGTTGAGGCAATGCCGAAAGAACTTCCTCATGAAATTATCGTAGATGTTTCTTCCCTAGAAACGTTTGATAGTCAAATCACTATAAACGATATACGCGTACCAGCAGGAGTTACCATTCTAGATAGTGGAGATGAGGTTGTAGCAGCAATTTCTCAGCCAAAAGAAGAAATTGAAGAACCCGTTGCACAAATTGATATGGATGCAATTGAGGTTGAGAAGAAAGGTAAGAGCGAATCACAAGAAGACGGTTCAGGAGAGCAGAATGGAGAAACTGCATAGCACGCAATAGCGTCATGCGTTTTTTATTTACGACTATTATTACTATTTTATTCTCTGTCTGCGTTGCTACGTGGATGCCTGTTTTTGCGCAAACGAAGTCTTTGTCAGAAGCGATAGAACGACGACAGAAAGAACTTGAATCTGATTTACAGAAGATAGAAAAAGAGATTGAGATCCAGCAGAAATTTCTTGATGAAAAAAGAACCGAACGAGTATCGCTTGAAAGAGACGTGTCTATATTAAATGCAGAAATAAAGAAGTCTCAACTTGCAATACAGGGGCGCACACATACTATTTCGAAGCTTGGAAGTGAAATTGGTAATAAACAGAAGATTATTCAAGAACTTACGAAGCGTATGGAGCGTCAAAAAGCGTCCTTGGCGCAACTTATACGAGAAACTAATGCCATAGGCGATTATTCCCTTGTGGAGGTAGTGCTTTCAAAGGAAAATATTTCTGACTTCTTTGAAGATTTAGATTCGTTTGATTCTATTACTATTTCCTTGCAAAACTCATTTCGTGAAATTGAGGAGACAAAAGCCGAAACACAAGAAGAGAAGCTTTCTTTAGAGGAATCTCAAAAGCGTGAAATTGATTTGAAGTATATTCAAGAGATTGAAAAACAAAAAGTTGAGGCACAGGAAAAAGAAAAACAATATGTTCTTGGAGTTACGAAAGGTCAAGAGAGTGTGTATCAGAATATAGTAGAAGAACGCAAACGAGAGGCAGCACGAATTCGTGCAGAACTATTTGCTCTTCGTGATGCAGAAGGTATTCAGTTTGGTGAAGCGCTTGAATATGCAAAGGAGGCGGAACGTCTTACCGGGGTCCGCGCAGCATTTTTGCTTGGTATTTTGAAACAGGAAAGTAATATAGGACAAAATGTTGGTTCCTGTGTTATTACTAACCTCACTACAGGAGAAACAAAAAGTGTAAACTCAGGGACGATTTTTGCAAATGGTATACATCCAAGTCGGGATTTGCCGGTATTACAGAAAATTTTAAAAGATCTAGGTAGAGATCCGCTTTCTACAAAGGTATCTTGTCCGCTTTCTGTAGGTTATGGAGGTGCCATGGGTCCAGCCCAGTTTATCCCTTCCACGTGGTCAAATTACATTGAACGTCTAAAAAATATGCTTGGAAAACAACCAGATCCTTGGAATCCGAGAGATGCGTTTATAGCATCGGCGACGTTTCTTGCTGATTTGGGAGCAGCGAAGAGGGGGTACAGTGCTGAGCACGAAGCTGCGGCTAGGTATTATGCTGGCGGTAACTGGCAGACGCTTGGTCAGGGATATGCAAGCAGTGTCTTAAATCATGCCCAAACTATTCAAACGACCATGATTGATCCGATTGAGCGCGCTTCTCAAAATTGATACAGTGGTTTTAAATGTATTGTCAGAAACAAAAGTTTTTGATAGTATGTTTCCTCTATGAAGACTGATACACACCCAGAGTATTTTCCGAAAGCGCGCGTAAAATGTGCGTGTGGCAACACGTTTACTGTAGGTTCTACAAAAGAAACCATTGAAGTAGAGGTGTGTTCATCTTGTCATCCGTTTTTCATTGGAGATGATAGTAAGAAAGTGCTTGCTGGACGTCTTGAAAAATTTAAGACTCGCCTAAGCGCTTCTTCTGCAAAACGCCAAACAATAAAAAAGAATTCTTCTACGCAAAAGACAAAACGAGCTCCTGTCTCATCTGAAGAGTCGGCGGAAAACTAACTTTTTGAATAACATCCGACCCGTAACTGGTCGGATGTTCGTTTGTATACAAGTATGAAGTTTGACATGGAAAAGATAAAAAAGAATCCAAAAACAGCGTTTTTTGCGTCCGAACTTGAACGGTTAGATCGTGAGAGACATGACATAGAGCAGACGTTAATTGCGGATCCATCGTTGGAAGAAATTGCAAAAGATGATTTGAAAAGCATAGAGGAATCGGAACGTGCTCTTTTAGAAAAAATTGAGGTAATTTTTGCAGAGGAACAGCTCGAGGAAGAATTTCCAAACGAGATTATTCTTGAAGTTCGTGCTGGAGCAGGAGGAGAAGAAGCAGCTTTGTTTGCAGAAGAACTTGCGCAAATGTATTCGCGATATGCTGAAAGGCGAAAGTGGAATTGGACTGTACTTGATGAAAGTCGAGCTGCAATGGGTGGATATAAGGATGCTTCATTTGAAATTCGAGGTAAGGATGTATATAAAGATTTGCGTTTTGAAACAGGTGTACATCGTGTACAGCGTATTCCAACAACTGAAAAATCTGGGCGTATTCATACATCAACTGCTTCTGTCGCTATCTTACCGGTTAGAAAAAAATATACAGTTGAAATTAATCCAACGGATATTGAAATGGAATTTTCTCGAGCAGGAGGAGCTGGAGGTCAAAACGTAAATAAAGTTGAAACAGCGGTTCGGATTATTCACAAGCCAACAGGTATAGCCGTTCGTTCGCAGGCAGAGCGTAGTCAGCAACGTAATCGTGAAAAAGCTCTTGCGATGCTCCAAGCAAAATTAGATGCTATAGAGGCAGAGAAGACAGAGCTTCAGCTTTCCTCCGATCGTCTCTCACAAATAGGTTCGGGCGATCGTTCGGAAAAAATACGAACGTATAATTTTCCTCAAGACCGCATTACCGATCATCGTATTAAGGAGAGCTGGTCCAATATCGAATCAGTACTTGATGGTGGTTTAGATGATATGCTTGAAGCGCTCTCTAATGCCTTTAAACAATCCACTACATGAGGAGTCTTGCTTAAAGAGTTACCATTTGATATTCTTGTTAAGCCCATAACGGGCCATTTTCTGTAATTTTATGACCATACAAACTACTTCCGTAGCAGAACTATTAGCCGCAGGAGCACATTATGCTTATCCGAAGGCAAGACGCCACCCAACAACCAAAAGATATATTTTTGGAGCGAAAGGTGGGGTAGAAATTTTTGATCTTGAAAAAACTGCAGAATCACTTGCAAAGGCAGTAGAGGTTGTTTCTTCTGTTGCAGCGACTGGGAAAAAAGTTTTATTTGTGGGAGGTAAGCGTGAGGCCCAAAAGCCAGTACGTAATTTTGCGGCAATGGTTGGAGCACCTTATGTAGCTGGACGATGGGTTGGAGGTACGCTTTCAAATTTTGATATTATCAAAAAGCGCATAGAGAAGTTGATTAGTCTAATAGGTGAGCGTGAACAAGGTACGCTTACAAAATATACAAAAAAAGAACGTCTTTTGATTGATCGTGAAATAAAGCGTCTTGAAGACATGTTCGGTGGAATTAAGGAGCTTAATCAACTTCCGTCTTTGCTAGTTATCATTGATCCGAAGCATGAAAAAAATGCACTAGCTGAAGCTCGAATGCTTCGTATTCCTGTTGTTGCTCTTGCGAACTCTGATTGTGATATTTCAGCAGTGACTTATCCTATACCAGCAAGTGATGCTAATGTTGCTACGATTACTTATATACTAGAACAACTTACTAAGGCGTATGCATCTGGAGCCGAACGCGCTCCGAAGAAAACTATCGCTACAGATAGGCGTGTGCATGCGCAAGGAGATGGCCCTCGCGGACGTCGTTTGCCACGTCAGCCGCGGTCTAATTCTCGTTCTTAATTTTTGTTATGATAATAGGAGTTTCAGAAATTAAACAATTACGTGATCGGACTGGGTTGCCGATGGTTCAATGCAAAGAGGCCCTAGAGTATTCAGGTGGTGATGTTGAAAAGGCACTTGAGTTCTTGAAAGAAAAGGGCGCAGTTATCGCTTCAAAGAAACAAGATCGTAGCTTAGGATCGGGTTCTATACAGGCATATGTTCACGGTCATGGGTCGGTAGCCGCACTAGCGGAACTTCTATGTGAAACAGATTTTGTGGCACGAAATCCTGAGTTTCAGGCACTTACAAAAGATATTGCAATGCAGATAGCAGCAACAGAGGATGCAATTTTAGAACAGGGTGTGGAAGAGATACTTAAACAACCATTTTTTAAAGACCCTAGTGTTACTATTGCAAATCTGATTGAAGGAGCAGTTCAAAAGTTTGGAGAACGAACCGAACTAGGTCGATTTGTAAAGTATACTGTATAGTAATTGTGCGCATAATGGCGCGACAATGTTATGACGATACTTATGTGGATTTGTGCCGGTTCAGCATTTCTCCTTTTTGTTTTTTGGGTTTTTAAGGGATGGGAAATTCGGCGTAGTAATCCGACCTTTGTAACTCTTTTTTTTCAGAGACACTCTCCAACTTCTGAAAAGATGTTCAATGTGTGCGTTGCGTATGTACGTAGTTTCATTGTGCGATGTATAAGGGCAATTCGTAGAGTGTTTAAATCATTGACGAATAAAATTATCGCATTAGTTCGGACTGCGTTCGTTGTTTTTGGTGCACATCTAATACGTATTGCGCGTGGCGAACATTTGCTTTCTGAAAGTAGAATTCCTTCTATTTATTTTAAACTTTTGCATCGGCATAAAAAAAATATCAATGGATCTGAAATCCCTAAAGGAATCGCTCAGCCTGATATACCTAGACGTATTAGAATACAGGTATCTAATGAAGATAGGGGTGGCGCAACTTCCCTGGAACAGGTAGAATAGTTTTTGTGCCACCTTAGCTCAGTTGGTTAGAGCAGCTGTTTTGTAAACAGCAGGTCCCCAGTTCGAATCTGGGAGGTGGCTCCAGGATAGAGGTGTAAGTTGTTGGAGGTTGAGGATTAGATTTAAAAAGCGTTCAATATAGGACGTTTTTTGTTTTTCAAATCAAAGGTATAATCAGCTCATAATGAAACTAACGCTTTATCATCATCCGTTATCCGCAGCTATTCGTGACGCAGTTCGTATTTTTTCACGAATGGGATTTGATGTTGCTTCAGGGCCTGAAATTGAAGATGAGTGGCACAATTTTACAGCACTAAATGTACCGAAAGATCACCCAGCTCGCGACATGCAAGATACATTTTGGCTTCCGGATGGTCGCGTTTTGCGTACTCACACATCGCCAGTACAAATACGTTGGATGAAAACGCATTCACCTCCAATTAGAATTATAGCTCCAGGGAAAGTGTTTCGAAACGAAGCAACTGACATGACTCATGAAGCACAGTTTTATCAGTTGGAAGGATTAGTAGTTTCTGAAGACACAACTCTTGCGCATCTCAAGTGGGTTTTAGAGACATTTTTTTCTGAATTTTTCGACAGTGCAGTTGAAGTTCGATTACGCCCAAGCTTTTTTGGTTTTACAGAACCGTCAGTTGAAGTAGATATGCGTATGTCGGGGGAGAGTGCGCCACAGAAACTTCGCGATCGATGGATTGAAGTATTTGGAGCAGGAATGGTGCATCCATACGTTCTTAATAACGCAGGAATTAACTCGAAGAAATATCGTGGTTTTGCTTTTGGTGGAGGTATAGAGCGGTTGTGTATGTTGCGGTGGGGTATAGATGACATACGAGTTTTCCATGACGGTGATATTCGTTTGACATCTCAGTTTCCTTCCAAATAAATATATGAAGGTTTCTCTATCATGGCTTCAGACATTTTTTGAAACTCCGCTTCCTGATGCGGAGGATATCAAGCAGGTACTTACTTTCGGAGCGTTTGAGGTTGAGGATGTAGAGGGTATTGGAAATGATGTGGTATTTGATGTGAACGTGCTACCAAACCGAGCTCATGATTGCCTTTCACATAGAGGTATCGCAAAGGAGCTTTCGGTTTTATTGGATATTCCAATGAAGCGAGACCCACTTTTAGATCAGAAGAATTCATGTGTTTGCATAGGAGATCTTTCTGTGGTTGTAGATGACAGTAATGCATGCCCTGTATACCATGCGGCACGCATATCTGGTATCACAGTAGGTCCTTCTCCTGATTGGTTGGTTAAGCGTCTTGAAACCATAGGACAGCGTTCAATTAATAATGTAGTGGATGCTACAAATTTTGTGATGCATGAGTTAGGTCAGCCTTTGCATGCTTTTGACACAGGAAAACTAAGTTTACGTGACGGCATTGTCTCTCTTCGTGTGCGTATGGCACGAGCAGGAGAACGAATACATATTCTTGGTGGTGAAGAGATAGAGCTTTCCGAACGAATACAACTTATAACGGATGCATCGTCTGAGGAGCCTCTTGCTATCGCAGGAATAAAAGGTGGTGCACATGCAGAAGTGGATAATGCAACGACAGACATCGTATTGGAGTCGGCGAAGTTTCATCCATCACTGACGCGCAAAGCATCTCAGATTCTGAAAATTCGCACAGATGCTTCACAGCGTTTTGAGAATGAAATTCCAGATGAACTTCCAGCGCAAGCTATGCAAACACTTATTGAACTTATTCTTGAGGTGGCTGGAGGTAAGCAAATCGCGTATTCGTATGTGCAACGACAAATGCCGAAACTCCCATATATTGTGGGATTTTCTTCTTCTGAAGTTAACGCACTTCTAGGAACACAACTTTCTGACGAAGAAGTAGCTCGCATTCTGCAACGGTTTGGGTTTGAATTTGAAATTGTAAGAGATCCGCGCGCTAAAATTGTAGATTGCGCGCGTAGCGCTATTGGAGCACAGTATAAGCGCCTTGCCCGTATACGATTTGATACTCCAGAGAGTTTCAATTGTTCTTCATTAACATCATGGTGTGCTATTGAAGCAGGATATTCATTTGGCATTGCTCGTATAGCTATAGATCAGTTTGCATATCTTGACCACGTTGATGAAAAAGACGCTCTTCCTGGAGATTTTGTGTTTACAAATACTGGAGTTGTACAAAAACAAGATGGAGTTATGTATTCTCGAGTTCTAGATACAATAGTACAGGATGAATCTATACGAACACAGACTCTAGAGTTTCTTCCAGGTACAGATATTGGGCATGGTGTCGATCATGTTGGAGTGTATGTTGGTGACGGAAAGGTAATACATGCTTCATCTAGTGCAGGAGAAGTTGTTGAAGAACTTTTGTATGAAAGCAAAGGTTTTAGTAAAGAAAAGTGGTACAGAAGAGTTGTGCATAGTAATGAATCGCGGTTTGCGGTAACTATTCCTTATACACGTCTTGATTTGCGTTTGCCTTCCGACATCTTTGAAGAGATAGGACGTGTATATGGGTACAAAAATATACCAGCTAAACAATTGCCACCTCGTGAGTTGGTCCCAGAGAGTAATGAAGTGTTTCTTTGTTCAGAAATAATAAGGAAAACTCTTGGCAATCTTGGGTTTCTTGAAGTGTATTCATACTCATTTCGAGATGTTGGCAAAGTATTATTGTCTAACCCGTTGTCTCAGGATAAGGCTTATTTACGAGAAACTCTTGCAGGAGGTATAGCCGACGATCTGGAAAAAGGAGAATATCACGCTTCATTTTTGGGTTTGCAAAGTGTTTTACTGTATGAGATAGGCACTGTGTTTCACAGTAATGAAGAGCGTGTTCATGTGTGCGTAGGAGTTCGTTCACTTGATTCTAAAAATAGAGATTCTCGTTCAAAAGAAAAATTACTTGAAGCGAAAGAGGCGCTTGAGAGAGTACTTGGAATTAATCTTGATGTGCAAATAGGGGATGAGACATTTGAGTTTGACATTGAAAGGGCGATTTCTGGGAAAAAATTGTGGAGCACGGATTTAGCAGGAGTTGCTCCTGGAGTTGTTTATGTTGCGCCATCATCGTACCCACATGTTCTTCGTGACATAGCGGTATGGGTTGCTGATGGAAAAGGTGATTCTCATACAGTTTTAGAAATGGTTCAAAAAAGTGCAGGAGATTTACTGGTGCGTGCAGATTTGTTTGACACGTTTACAAAAGATGGAAGAACTTCTTACGCTTATCATCTTGTGTTTCAGTCACGTGAGAAGACACTAACTGACCATGAGATAAACGATATCATGGAGAAAGTAACTGTTCTTCTTGATGCTCAAGAAGGTTGGCAGGTACGATAAAAATAAAAAAGAGAATAGAATATTCATGGTTTTTACTGTTCAAGTAATCGATAAAACCGTGTAATTATCTAATAACGTATTTGTAGTGCTTAGATAAATAATCAATATAGTAAAGTCTATCTCCAGATAATTCATTGAATATTTTTTCGTATATATTGAGGGCGCTTAGTTTTCCATCCTATTTTTGAAGAGCATTTTCAAGACATATTTGTGAAGATTTTTTGGTTAATGAATAAGAGAGTTTTGTGCTTGTGATTTACAAAAACCCCTTGTTTTTCAAGGGGTTTTTGCTATACTCTATATGCGTTGATGAGCGATTTTTTATTTTCTAAATACAATGGCAAAGAATAAAAAAGAAGAAAAAAAGAACATTTCAAACGGATATACCGCTCAAGATATTACTGTTTTGGAAGGTCTTGATCCTGTTCGGAAACGTCCAGGTATGTACATTGGTACAACAAGCACGGAAGGTCTGCACCACCTTATATGGGAAGTATTTGATAACTCGCGTGATGAAGCGATGGGCGGTTTTGCTGACGATATTGAAATAGCGTTGTTACCAGGTAATCGTGTGCGTGTGATTGATAATGGGCGCGGAATACCAGTTGATGTACATAAACAGACTAAAGTGTCTGCGCTTGAAACAATTATGACGACGCTTCATGCTGGAGGGAAATTTGGAGGAGAAGGATACAAAATATCTGGTGGTCTTCATGGGGTTGGTGTCTCAGTAGTTAATGCACTTTCACAATATGTGCGAGTTGATGTTTGGCGTGACGGTAGCAGGTACATGCAAGAATATCAGCGCGGAAAACCTAAATCAAAAACTAAAAAACTCGGCAGTTCACCCGCTCATGGAACGGCAGTATTGTTTGAGGCGGATCCACAGATTTTTCCAGAAATAAAATATAGTTGGGAAAAAATTGTTCAGCATATGCGACAGCAAGCATATCTTGTTCGTGGTCTTCGTATAACTGTCATAGATGCGCGAGAAGTAGAGGTAAGCCCAGACCTTGACGATATTATGTACGTACGAGAAGCAGGATTGGAGGCACCGTCGATGACATTTTATTTTGAAGGAGGACTTGTTTCTTTTATCCGTCATCAAAACGAATATGAAAAAACAATACACAAGACAATTTTTTATGTTGAAAAGAAACACGAGGATGTACAGGTAGAGGTAGCATTGCAATATGGTGACGATGTCACAGATCAGATTTTTGCATTCGCTAATAATATATACAACTCGGAGGGTGGTATGCATATAACTGGTTTTAAAACTGCACTTACACGAACTCTTAATGCTTATGCAAAGAAAGAAGGCATACTGAAAGAATCTGAAGGCCCGTTTTCAGGAGAAGATGTCTTAGAAGGATTGACTGCAGTTGTATCTGTGAAGCTTCGAGAAATTCAGTTTGAAGGACAGACAAAATCAAAATTGGGGTCAGTTGAGGCGCGTGGAGCCGTTGAGACGGTGTTCGGCGAGGCTTTTGGTATGTTTCTTGAAGAGAAACCAGATGAGGCGAAGGCGATTATAAATAAAGTAGTATTAGCGTTACGTGCACGAAAAGCTGCAAAGGCGGCAAAGGACAGTATTTTACGCAAAGGAGCACTTGATGGTATGACGCTTCCTGGAAAACTCGCTGACTGTCAGACAAAAGATGCGACAGAGTCTGAAATTTTTATAGTAGAAGGAGAGTCTGCGGGAGGTACAGCAAAGACCGGTCGAGATCGAAGGACACAAGCAATACTGCCTTTGCGTGGAAAAATTCTTAACGTAGAGCGCGCACGACTTGATCGTATGCTTTCATCTGAGCAGATAAAAAACTTAGTTGTTGCTCTTGGAACGGCGATTGGAGACACATTCAATCTCTCTAAACTTCGTTATCATAAAATAGTAATTGCAACGGACGCTGATGTTGATGGCGCGCATATTAGAACGCTTTTGCTAACATTGTTTTTCCGTTACTTTCGCCCTGTAATTGACGGAGGATTTCTCTATATTGCACAACCTCCATTGTATAAAGTGAAGCGCGGTAAAGAAGTTCTGTACTTTTATACTGAAGAGGAAAAGACGACGTTTTTAAAAAAAGAAGGAATAGATATTTCCACAGTAGAAGAAACCACAGAACAAATAAACACTGAAGAAACTGAAGACGAAGTTGGTATCGAAGATGAAGAAGAAAACATAGAGAAAAAAAAGAGCGACACAAGAGCAATGAAACTCTCCATTCAACGATATAAAGGACTTGGAGAAATGAACGCCGAAGAGCTTTGGGAAACAACGATGGATCCAGAAAATCGTGTACTAAAACAAGTGATGGTGGAAGATGCTCAGGAGGCGGATCGTATATTCGACGTTTTGATGGGAACCGATGTACCTTCACGTAAGTCTTTTATTCAAAGCAACGCTAGGTTAGCAAACGTTGATATATAGATAACTCTTTTGAAGATAGCTTCTAAAACGATATTATTTTATGCTCGCGTAGGGGAATTGACAGAAGTGTTTTTATAATATATAATAGACACATACACCATAAGGTTCTTTTAGAGCGGCTTAACAAAGCCACGTTTATTTGTTTTTCAAAATAATAATAATTTATAGGTATAAATAATATATAGCATATGGAACTTCTATCAGCACCAAAAAAGAAAATAGTGAAAGACAGCGTTCGTATGGCACTTACGGTCATCGGCGGTATTACCGTTATAGTGGCAATTATTTGGGTTGGTATTCGAGGATTAAGTCTTTTTCCGAACGTGAATGCATTTCTTGCAAACGCAGTATCAGGTATCCGGTCAGTATTTGTTCCTACTGAACGAATAGTGATAGGAACGGTTGATAGTCAGATTGCAGTGAACAAGCCGTTTACTCTTGTTTGGGAGCATCGAGGTAATACCAGCGATGGTACATACACTTTTTCGTATGAGTGTCAGGGCGGTGTGTTTCTTGCTCGTCGGGATGAAGGAATGCAGAAAACTATTTTCTGCAATACTGAAGTTCCGATTAAAGAAAATGAAACCGAGATTGGATTTGTGGCTATAGGTTCAGTTCCTAGTGTTGCTGAGATACCAGTAAAGATTACATTTACACGAGCTGGTCAATTGTTCGCATCTGTTTCAGGTGAAGCTAAATTGTTAGTTCAAAGTGAGTATTTTGATACTGCCACAAGCACGGAAGTTGTTACGAAAACTCCAGAAGGAGCTACTACAATTCCACATAATACGAATACCAACGTGCAAGTTCCTCAACAGCACACAATGGTGCCTGTTGTAACACAGCCGTTCTCTGATCCAAATGGTTCTCCTGACCTGTTTGTGCGCGTTCTTGGATATGGTCTAGTTGATCAAAAGACCGGGGTTTTTACTGAGTTAGACAAGATTCCTTACAATTTACCTTCAGGAAAGCGCGGAGCATTACGTTTCCTAGTGGTAAATCTTGGAACAAAAGAGAGTGGAACTTGGGAGTTTTCAGTAGACTTGCCTACTTCACCGTCTTATACATACAAGTCGGATAAACAACAGACTCTTTTCCCTGGAGATAGGATTGAATATACCATCGGTTTTGACAGCATTCGTAAAGCTACTCATGATGAATATCGCATTGTTGTAGATCCTAAAAATAAGGTTCATGAAAGCAATGAGGCAAATAACATACACAAAGGAATTGTAATAATTGAAAAATAATCGCATATACAGTTTTAACCATGAATACTTACACGCATCAAAAAAATACGGGAATTGTGAGCGATTTTGTGCATATGTGTAAAACACATCCAGTGCTTGTGGGTTCTTTGTGGTTCGGAGTATTTACCGTGTTGTTTGGGATTTCTTTGTCGCTTGGAATTGTGCCGAAAATCGAACGTGATGAGTCACCAACTGTATTTGCAGAGATGCAGAAACCACTACCTAAACAGGAAGAGAAGGTTACAGAGTTGAAAAGTGCACTTCCAGAACGTGTTATTGTTGAGCGCCTAGGTATCGATACAGTTGTTGTAAACCCATTAAGTTCTGATATAGCTACTCTAGACGCTGCTCTTTTGCAGGGAGTTGTGCGTCACCCTCTCTCAGGTGACTTAAACGACGAAAGCAATATGTTTTTATTCGGACACTCTACGGGATTTCGTGTTGTTCAAAATGAAGCGTTTAAAGCTTTCAATGGTCTGCGAAATGCGAAAAAAGGTGATTTGATACGGGTGCAATCATCCACTGATGAATACGTTTATCGTGTTACTAACGTAACTTTGGTTGATGCTCAAGAATCACTGGTATCGTTTGCTACAGGAAAGAAAAAGTTGACCCTTACAACATGTAACTCATTTGGCGCTAAAGAAGAGCGATATGTCGTTGAAGCAGATTTTATAGGTAGTTATGCTCTGTAATAACAATATATTAGGGTATTGACTTATACATTAATAAATAGTATAATAGAAGGGCGATTAATATAAGAAAGTAAAAATAATA
>Ga0116176_10001119_pt1 | contig 21257 bp, 17 predicted proteins | sample AD_STIC08_MetaG_FD_89803 | JGI IMG/M metagenome (GOLD analysis project Ga0116176, IMG submission 89803) | Active sludge microbial communities of municipal wastewater-treating anaerobic digesters from USA - AD_STIC08_MetaG | ecosystem: Engineered > Bioreactor > Anaerobic > Digestate | place: USA...
ATGTCCACCTCCGACTCAGGGTCCGTCTATTCTAGCCAAATGAAAACGAGGGCACAATATCCATGTCCCGGTCTGTCCCAATCCTTCGTCTCGGCCGGGCCCCGGAGAAATAGGGAAACAGGTATCATGTCCCCCATTTTATCGGCCGGCGACGGTCATCCCGGCGACCTTGACCGTCGGGCCGGCGACCGGGGCGTGGAACTCGAGGTCGGTCCCGACCGCCTCGATCGTCTCGAGAACGCGGCCCAGGTTGCCGGAGACCGTGACCTCGGAGACGGGGTAAGCGATCTCCCCGTCCTCGATCCACAGCCCGAAGGCGCCCCGGGAGATGTCGCCGGTCACCGGGTTCAGCCCGTGGCCGAGCGTCCGGACGAGGAGGAGCCCCTTCTTCGTCCCGGCGACGATGGCCTCGGGCGCCGTCCCGCCTTTCTCCAGGAAGAAATTGGACGGGGCGACGCCGCCGCCGTCGGCGCTCCCGGTCGACCGGAGCCCCAGCTTGCGGGCCGCGTAGTGGTCGCAGAGGTAGCTCCGCAGGACCCCCTTCTCGACGACCACGGTCCGCCGGCAGGGCTGCCCGTCCGAGTCGAAGGGGTGCGAGCCGAGCTCGCCCGGCAGGAGCGCGTCGTCCACGACCGTGACGAGCCCGTTGCCGACGCGCTCGCCCAGCCGGCCCGCGAGGAAGGAGGCCTTCTGGTAGACGGCCGTGCCCGCGACGCAGCCGAAGAGGAAGCCCATCAGCCAGGCCGTCTGGGTCGGCTCGAAGATGACCGGCACGTTCTGGGTCCGGACCTTCCGCGGCCCGAGCTGGCGGACCGTCCGCTCGACGGCCTTTCGCGCGATCGCCTCGGGCGTCTCGAGGTCCCCGAAGCGGCGCTTCGACGAGGACCATGAGCCCTCGACCCGGTGGTCCGTGTCCCCGGCCTGGAGGCCGACGCCCAGCCCGCAGGTGGTCTGCTCGTACTCGCCGACGAAGCCGTTGGAGAGCACGAGGACCGAGCGGAGCTCGTTCGTGGCGAAAGTGGCCCCGTACGAGTTGGTGATGCGCTTGTCGGCGAGCGCCGCCCGCTCGGTCTCGACGGCCAGGCGGACCTTCGTCTCGGCGTCGAGCCGGGGGATCTCCGGGTCGTAGAGCCTCAGGGCCGCGGCGTCGACGCGCTCGCCGGCCGGCGGCGCCAGCCCGGCGAACTCGTCGGGGCTGCCGAGCTCGGCCCTCCTCACGGCGTTCCGGACCAGCCGCCGCAGCGTTCCCATATCCAGGTCGGACGAGCCGGCGCAGGCCGTCCGCTTGTCCTTGATGACCCGCAGCCCGGCCGACCGCTCCCCGGCCTCGACGAGCGTCTCGATCCGGCCCTTGCGGACGTCGACGTTGAACTCGTAGCCGTCGGCGACCGAGACCTCGGCCTCGTCGGCCCCGCACTTCAGGGCGTAGGCGACGAGCGCCTCGGCCAGGCCGCGAAGCGGCGGCGCGGCCCTTTTCGCCGCCCTCACGACGTCCCTCCGACGGTCATGGCCGAGACCCGGAGCGTCGGGCAGCCGTCCGTCACCGGGACGTCCTGGCCGTCCTTGCTGCAGGTCCCGGTCTGGAGGCCGAACCCGAGGTCTCCGCCGACGCGGTCGATCCGTTTCAGGATGTCGGTGTTCGTCCCGATCAGCGTCGCCTGCCGGACCGGGGCCGTGAGCCTTCCGTCCTCGATGAGGTACCCGAGGCTGATCGAGAAGGTGAACTTGCCCGAGTCCTCGACCTGGCCGCCCGACAGGCTCGCGACGTAGAGGCCCTTCCGGACCGACCGGACGATGTCCTCGGGCGCGTCCCCGCCGGCGTCGATGTAGGTGTTGGCCATGCGCGGCAGGGGCCAGTGGCTGTAGTCCTGGCGCCGGCCGTGGCCGGTGAGCTCGGCGCCGCGCATGAGCCGGGCCGAGAGACGGTCCTGGAGGAGCCCCCGGACGACGCCCTTCTCGATGAGCAGGGTCTTGCGGGGCCGCGTCCCCTCGTCGTCGATATTGTAGGAGCCCCGGAAAGCCGGGATGGTCGGGTCGTCGTAGATCGTGACCAGCGGCGAGCCGACCGCCCGCCCCATCTTGTTCCAGAAGATCGAGGTCCTCTTGCGGTTGAAGTCGGCCTCGAGCAGATGGCCGACCGCCTCGTGGATGAGGACGCCGCTGTGCCCGGGGGCGAGGACGACGGGCATCTCGCCGGCCGGGGCGTCGGCCGCGCCGAGCAGGGTGACGGCCTCCCGGGCCGCCTCCTCGCCGATCCGCCGCGGCGTCAGGACGTCGCGGAAGTACTCCAGGCCGACCCGGCCGCCGCCGCCCCAGTAGCCCGACTCGCGCCGGCCGTCCTTCTCGGCGATGGCCGCGCAGACGAGCTTGACCATGGGCCGGACGTCGCGGACGAGCAGGCCTTCGGAGTTGGCGACGCACACGGACGTCAGGGAGTCGGAGAAGCGGACCGCGACCTTGGCGACGCGCGGGTCGTGCTTCCGGGCCGCCTCGTGGGCCTCGCGGACGAGGCCGATCTTGCGCCGCAGCCCGGCCCCGCTTGCCGGCGCAGCGGCCCGGTGGACGCTCGCCCGGACCGTCCGGCGGCGGAGCGGCGGGACGGGCGGGACCGGCGCCGCCTTGCCCCGGGCGACGGCCGCCGCGGTCAACGCGGCCTTGCGGACCGCGTCGGGCGAGAGGTCGTTGGTGTAGCCGAACCCGGTCCGGTCCCCCCGCAGGACCCGGACGCCCAGCCCCAGGCCGACCGACTCGGCCGTCTCCTTGACGATGTCCTCCTCCATGTTGATGAAGTCGTAGGACCGGCGCTCCAGGAAGACCTCGGCGAACTCGCCGCCGCCCGACAGGGCGGCCTCGAGCGCGGCCCGGAGGTCGGCGGGGGCGAGGCCGAAGGGATCGTCGCTCGTCATGGCCCGGCCATGATGGCACAATAGGCCGCCCGAGGCAAACCCGTTCCAGGAAAGGGGACACGTACCCGGGGCACATGTCCCCGGGAGGCCCGGCCGCACGGCCCCCGGGGAAATTGACGGCGCCCGGGCGAAGGCTTATAATCACCCCCTGCGAAGAGCAAGGACCAGGCGGACATGGGAACGGACGACCTCGACCTCGAGCTCGCCATCGACGCGGCCATCGAGGCCGCTCTCCGCGAGGACATGCCCGGGGGCGACATCACCTCCGACAGCGTCATCCCGGCCGGGTCCCGCTCCGAGGCCTATTTCCTGGCCAAGGAGGACGGCGTCCTGGCCGGCCTGCCCGTGGCCAGCCGCGTCTTCCGCAAGGTCGACCCGTCGGTCATCTTCATCGAGCGGTTCCGCGAGGGCTCGGCCTTCCGCCAGTCCGACAAGCTGGCCCGGGTCAAGGGCCCGACGGTCGCCCTGCTCAAGGGCGAGCGGACCGCCCTGAACTTCCTCCAGCGCCTCTGCGGGGTGGCCACGGTCACGCGCCGGTTCGTCGAGGCCGTGGCCGGGACCAAGGCCCGCATCCTCGACACCCGCAAGACGACCCCGGGCCTGCGCCTCCTCGAGAAGTACGCCGTGCGCGCGGCCGGCGGGTCGAACCACCGCCTCGGCCTCTCGGACATGGTCCTCATCAAGGACAACCACCTCAGCCTCGTCGGCGGCGTTTCCGAGGCCGTCCGCCGCGCCCGGGCCGCCGTCCGCCCCGGCGTCCGCGTCGAGGTCGAGGCGGCCTCCCTGCTCCAGGTCCGCGAGGCCCTGGCCGCCGGGGCCGACATGATCATGCTCGACAACATGAGCCTCGAGACGATGCGCCAAGCCGTGAGCCTGGCCGCCGGCCGCGTCCCGCTCGAGGCCTCGGGCAACATGACCCTCGACCGCGTCCGGGCCGTGGCCGAGACGGGCGTCGATTTCATCTCCGTCGGGGCCCTGACCCACTCGGCCAAGGCCGTCGACATCAGCCTGGAATTCGTGAGCTGAGGCGCCGTGGACGGGAGCGACATCCGGGCCGACGTCCTGGTCGTCGGCTGCGGCATCGCCGGGGCGGCCGCCGCCCTCGAGGCCGCCGACGCGGGCCTGCGGACCGTCGTCATCACCAAGGAGGCCCGGCCCGAGGAGTCCAACACCCTCTACGCCCAGGGCGGCATCGTCTCCTTCGCCCCGGACGACAAGCCCGACCTCCTCAAGGAGGACATCCTCGAGGCCGGCGACCGCATCGGGGACCCCGCGGCCGTCGACATCCTGGTCGAGGAGGGGCCGCGGCTCGTCCGGGAAACGCTCATCGGCAGGCTCGAGATCCCCTTCACCCGGAGCTCTCCCGAGGCCCTCGACTACGCCCTCGAGGCCGGGCACTCGCGCCGCCGCATCCTCCACGTCGAGGACGCGACCGGCCGGACGATCGAGGACCGCTTCCTGAACGCCCTCCTGAAGCATCCCCGGGTGACGCTCCTGGCCGGGCGGACGGCCGTCGACCTGCTGACCGTGCCCCACCACTCGAAGGACCCGGTGGCCTACTACAAGGAGCCGCGGGCGATCGGCGCCTACGTCCTCGACAACGCCACGGGCGAGGTCGGCCGCGTCTTCGCCCCGTTCACCGTCCTGGCCACGGGCGGGTGCGGCGCCGTCTTCCTCCACACCTGCAACCCCCCCGGGGCGGACGGCTCCGGCTACGCCATGGCCCTGCGGGCCGGCGCCCGCATCGGCAACATGGAGTACGTCCAGTTCCACCCGACCGTGTTCAGGCGCCGGTCGGGCGACGGCTTCCTCATCTCGGAGGCGGTCCGCGGCGAAGGGGCGCGGCTCAAGACCCGCGACGGCAAGGCCTTCATGGGCAAGTACTCGCCGCGGCGCGAGCTGGCCCCCCGCGACGAGGTCGCCCGGGCCATCTACGAGGAGATGATCCAGGCCAACACGGACTACGTCCTGCTCGACCTGGCCTCCTACGCCGGGCCGGCGGCCGTCCGCAAGCGCTTCCCGACGATCTACCGGACCTGCCTCGAGGACGGCCTCGACATCACCCGCGAGCCCATCCCGGTCGTGCCGGCGGCCCACTACTGCTGCGGCGGGGTCCTGGCCGACGGCTGGGGCCGGAGCTCGCTCGCCGGCCTCTACGCCGTCGGCGAGGTCGCCTGCACGGGCGTCCACGGCGCCAACCGGCTGGCCTCGACCTCGCTCCTCGAGGGCCTCGTCTGGGGGACCCGGGCCGCGCGCGACATCGCCGGCCGGTTCGGCGACGCCCGCCCCTTCGCCACCTCCCGGATCCACCGTTGGTACCATCCGAAGAAGGAGGAGGCGGTCGACCCGGCCCTGGTCAACCAGGACTGGCTGACCATCCGCTCGACGATGTGGAACTACGCCGGCGTCATCCGGACCCGCAAGCGCCTCGAGCGGGCCAAGTCCGACCTGGAGTACCTCCGCCACCGCATCGAGAAGTTCTACCAGGCGGTCCGCATCGGCCCGGCCATCGTCGGCCTGCGCCACGGCATCCTGGTCGCCCTGATGATCACCCGGGCCGCCCTGGCCAACCCCGTCTCCCGCGGCGCCCACTTCATCAAGAGGGCTTAAGACCCGCGTACAAACCCGGGACACGTACAGGTACATGTCCCGTTGAAGACCCGGGACGGCGCCGAGGATCGCCGCGGCGAACTAAGATGATCCCCGAGGGCCCTCTGGCGGCCCCGGCCAAGATGCCTTATAATAGCCCATTGTATCCGGCCGCATGGAGATCCTGATGACCGAGAAGCCCGACGTGAAGCGCACGCTGAACCTGCCGCGCACCGATTTCGCCATGAAGGCCCAGCTGGCCCTGAGGGAGCCGGAGGTCATCGGGAAGTGGGAGGCCGACCGCCTTTACGAGAGGATCCTCGAGAAAAGGGCCGCCGGGCGGCGCCCGCCCTTCATCCTCCACGACGGGCCGCCCTACGCCAACGGCCGCATCCACATGGGCACGGCGCTCAACAAGGTCCTCAAGGACATCATCGTCAAGTCGCGCTCGATGCTCGGACACTACGCCCCCTACGTCCCCGGCTGGGACTGCCACGGCCTGCCCATCGAGATCCACGTCGACCGCGGCCTGGGGGAGCGGAAGAAGTCGATGCCGGTCGCGGCCGTCCGCGAGGAGTGCCGCAAGTACGCCGAGCGGTTCATCGGCATCCAGCGGGAGGAGTTCAAGCGCCTGGGCGTCCTCGGCGCCTGGGACACCCCCTACCTGACCATGGACCCGGCCTACGAGGCCAAGGTCCTCGAGTACCTGGCCGTCTTCTTCGAGAACGGCGATGTCTACAAGGGCAAGCGGCCGGTCCACTGGTGCGTCAGCTGCCGCACGGCCCTGGCCGAGGCCGAGATCGAGTACCGGGACAAGGCCTCGCCCTCGATCACCGTCCGCTTCCCGGTCGCCTCCGACCTGGGGGCCAAGTTCCCGGCCCTGCGGGGCCGCCGGGCCTACGTCCTGGTCTGGACGACGACCCCCTGGACGCTCCCGGCCAACCTGGCCATCGCCTTCCACCCCGAGCACGAGTACGTCGCCGCCGAGGTCGGGCCGGACGTCTACATCCTGGCCAAGCGCCTGCTCCCCCTCGTCGCCGAGGAGCTGGGCTGGCCGGCCCCCAAGACGCTGGCGGCCTTCGCCGGCCGCGAGCTCGAGGGCCTCAAAGCCCGCCACCCCTTCGCCGAGCGGGACTCGGTCTTCGTCCTCGGCGACTACGTCACGCTCGAGGACGGAACGGGCGCCGTCCACACCGCCCCCGGCCACGGCCACGACGACTACCTGACCGGCGTCGCCTACGGCCTCGACGTCTACACGCCCGTCGACGACGACGGCCGGTTCACGCCCGACGTCCCGCGCTACGCCGGCCTCCAGGTCTTCGAGGCCAACCCGCGCATCACGGCCGACATGAAGCGGGACGGGACGCTGCTCAAGGAGACGACCGTCACGCACTCCTACCCCCATTGCTGGCGCTGCAAGAGCCCGGTCATCTTCCGGGCCACCGAGCAGTGGTTCATCTCCATGGACAAGAACGGCCTGCGGGCCAGGGCGCGCCGGGCCATCGCCGGCGTCGCCTGGGTCCCCGAGTGGGGCCGGGACCGCATCGACGGCATGGTCGCCGGCCGGCCCGACTGGTGCATCTCGCGCCAGCGCTCCTGGGGCGTGCCCATCCCGGCCTTCAGGTGCAAGGGCTGCGGGGCGACGCTCGCCGGCGCCGCCGTCGCCCGCCACGTCGCCGCGATCTTCGGCCGGGAGGGCTCCGGGGCCTGGTTCGGCCGCGAGGCCGCCGACCTCGTCCCGCCCGGGGCCGCCTGCGACGCCTGCGGGGGGACGGAGTTCGAGAAAGAATACAACATCCTCGACGTCTGGTTCGAGTCCGGCGCCTCGCACAACGTCCTCGAGCGCGAGCCCGGCCACGCTTGGCCGGCCGACGTCTACATCGAGGGCCACGACCAGCACCGCGGCTGGTTCCAGAGCTCGCTCCTCATCGGCGTCGGGGCCAAGGGCGCCAGCCCCTTCCGGACCTGCGTCACCCACGGCTTCATCCTCGACGAGCAGGGGCGGGCCATGTCGAAGTCCCTGGGCAACGTCATCGAGCCCGGCGAGGTCATCGCGCGCAGCGGGGCCGAGATCGTCCGGCTCTGGGCGGCCATGCTCAACTACAAGGAGGACGCCCGCTTCGGCCCGGAGATCGAGCAGCGGCTGGTCGAGGCCTACCGCAAGGTCCGCAACACCTGGCGGTTCCTGCTCGGCAACGTCTCCGACTTCGATCCGGACCGGGACGCGGTGGCCGCGGACGAGCTCGCCGACCTCGACCGCTGGATCCTGCACCGCTTCGAGGAGGTCCGCCGGCGCGTCGTCCGGGCCTACCGCGGCTACGAGTTCCACCCGGTCGTCCACGACGTCCTCGACTTCTTCACCGTCGACCTGAGCGCCTTCTACCTCGACGTCGTCAAGGACCGGGCCTACTGCTCGGGCCGGCGTTCTCCAGAGCGCCGCTCGGCCCAGACGGCCATGTTCACGGTCCTGCGCGACTCGCTCCTCCTCATGGCCCCGGTCCTGTCGTTCACGGCCGAGGAGGCCTGGGCCCGCGTCCCGGCCTTCGCCGGCAAGGACCCGTCGGTCCACCTGGGCGAGTTCCCGGAAGGCCGGGACTGGCTCGGCCCGGAGCGGGCCGGCTTCGTCGAGGGCATGGAGAGGCTCCTGGCCGTCCGCGAGAAGGTCCTCAAGGAGCTCGAGAAGGCCCGCGAGTCCAAGCTCATCGGCACCTCGCTCGAGGCGGCGGTGACGCTCCGGGCCCCGGCCGCCGAGGCCGCCTTCCTCGAGGCGCGCAAGGCCGGCCTGGCCTCGCTCTTCATCGTCTCCCAGGTCGCGGTCGAGCCGTCGGCGGCGGACGGCGAGCTCGCGGTCGCCGTCTCGAAGGCGGCGGGGGAGAAGTGCGAGCGCTGCTGGAACTACTCGACCGACGTGGGGCGGAGCGCCGAGCACCCGACCTTCTGCGCCCGCTGCGAGAAGGCCGTCCAGGGGGACGCGTGAAGAAGAACGGCCCGTACCTCCTGCTCGCGCTCGGCCTGGTCGTCCTCGACCAGGCGGCCAAGAACCTGGTCGCCCGCACCGTCGAGCTCCACCAGTCGGTCGCGGTCGTCCCCGGCTTCTTCAGCATCACCCGCATCCACAACCGCGGGGCCATCTTCGGGACCTTCTCCCGGACGAACGACACGACCGTCTTCGTCCTGCTGACGGCCGCCTCGCTCGCCGCCCTGGCCATGGTCGTCTATTACTTCTTCAAGACCGCGGCCTCGGACAGGCTGATGAAGGTCTCCCTGACCCTGATCACGGCCGGGGCCCTGGGCAACCAGTTCGACCGGCTCGTCCGGGGCCACGTCATCGACTTCCTCGACTTCTACGTCGGCCGGGCCCACTGGCCCTCCTTCAACGTCGCCGATTCCTGCATCACCGTCGGCGCCTGCCTGATGCTCGTCACCCTGTTCAGGAGGAAACCCGCATGCACCCCATCCTCGTGAAGATCGGCCCGCTGACCGTCCACACCTACGGGTTCCTCATGGCCGTCGGGGTGGCCTGCGGGCTGTGGTTCATCTACGTCCAGGCCAAGCGGAGCGGCCTCGACGCCGTCCGGATCATGGACGCCGCGTTCTACACCATCATCGTCTCGCTCATCGGGGCCAAGCTGGTCCTCTTCCTGTCCAACGCGGGCTATTACGTCAGCTATCCCCGGGAGCTCTTCTCCCTGGCCCGCTCGGGCGGTGTCTTCCAGGGCGGCCTGGCCTTCGGCGTCGTCTTCGCCCTGTGGTATTTCCGCCGCAAGAGGATCCCGACCTGGAAGACGGCCGACCTCATCGCCCCGGCCCTGGCCCTGGGCCACGGCTTCGGCCGGATCGGCTGCTTCAGCGCCGGGTGCTGCTACGGCAGCGAGTGCGGCCTGCCCTGGGCGGTCGTGTTCAAGGACCCGTACGCGGCCCAGCTCACGGGCGTCCGCCTCGACGAGCGGATGCACCCCGTCCAGCTCTACGAGGCCGCGCTCAACTTCCTCAACTTCGGCGTCCTGTTCCTTATCCTGCGGAAGAAGAGGTTCGACGGCCAGGTCTTCGCCCTCTACATCCTGAACTACTCGGTCATCCGGTTCTTCACGGAGTACTTCCGGGGCGACCACGGCGACAACATCTACTTCATCCGCGGCCACTCGGCCCTCTCCAGCCTGTCCTATCCGCAGCTGGCCTGCGTCGTCGGGCTCATCTGCGGCATCGCCCTCCTCGTCGTCCTGAGGCGGCGCGGCCGTGCCCACGCTTGATCTCACCGTCGGGCCCGAGGCCGGGAAGGGCCAGAGGCTCGACGTCTTCCTGGCCGACCGGATCGAGGGCCTGTCGCGGGCCCAGGTCCGCAAGGCCATCGACGCGGGCGGCGCGCGCGTCGGGTCGTTCATCCGCAAGGCGGGCTACAAGCTCAAGCCCGGCGACCGCGTCCGCGTCGAATACGAGGCCCCCGAGCCGGAGCCGGGGCCGCTCGTCGCGCAGGTCATCCCCCTCAAGGTCCTGTACGCGGACGCCGACGTCGTCGTCCTCGACAAGCCGCCGCGCCTGGTCGTCCACCCGGGGCCGGGGCACCCGTCGGGGACGCTGGTGAACGCGCTCCTCTATCACTTCCCGGAGGTGGCCGCGGTCGGCCACCCGGAGCGTCCCGGGATCGTCCACCGGCTCGACCAGGACACCTCGGGCGTCATGGTCGTCGCCCGGTCGCCGCGGGCCTGGTCGTTCCTCCACCACCAGTTCAAGAACCGCGTCACCTGGAAGACCTACCTGGCGCTGGCCTGGGGGCGCGTGACGGCCGCGGAGGGCAAGCTCAGCTGGCCGCTGGGACGCCACCCCAAGGAGGGCTCGCGGATGTCCGTGCGGGCCCGGAGCCCCAAGCGGGCCGAGACCTTCTTCCAGGTCCAGCGCACGTTCAAGGACACGACCCTCCTCGAGGTCAAGCCGGTGACGGGCCGGACGCACCAGATCCGCGTCCACCTGGCCGCGGCCGGGCACCCGGTCTGCGGCGATCCCGTCTACGGGCGGAAGAGGGAGCCGCGCGAGTTCCCGCGCATCTTCCTCCACGCCCACACGCTCTCGTTCCTCCACCCGGAGTCGGAAGAGCGCCTGACCTTCGCCTCGCCCCTGCCGCCCGACCTCGAGGCGGTCATCGCCCGCGAGCTGCGCCTGAATTAGATCTCCTTGAACAGGCGAAGCTGGGGGTCGATGCGGGTGAGGTGTGCCCTGACCCCGGTCCAAAAGGCTCTCGCCGTCCGATGGATCGCATCGGCCTCACCCCTTCCGATCAAGCCCGCGGGATCGTAAATACACACGTTCCGCTTGACCCGGAGCTTCTGGATCTTCCTGATCAGATCGGAATAATCCGGGCCGAGGATCGCGCCTGCCGCTTCGAAGGTTGTTTTGTGCTGTTCGCCGTCGGTGGGGCGGAATCCGGCGGCGAGAAGGACAACGCGCCCGATCTGAAGAAGTCCGTCATAATAAAGTTTGAACGCCGCCTCATCGACCCTGCCCAGGACGACCTTGGCGGCTTCAAAATTGCGCTGGGCGGCGTCCAGGAGATCGTTCATCGCCCCCGGGTCGGGCTCTTGGCGCTTGAGCTTCCCCTCACGTTCTAGCCTGGCCAGCGAGCTTTCTGAGCTCATCTTCCTTTCCTATAAGCATGAGGGGCTTCTCGATGGCGCTTCTCACGAAGGATTCTTTTCTCGCCCTCGAGGCAAATTCCTCTTCGTTGAGAATATGATACTGGATCTCTCGCTTGACGATATCTTCGACCCCCGCGACGAGGCGATAGACGGCGTCTCCGTCCGGACGGCCGATTAAAAGAAGGTCGATATCGGAGTGGGACCGCAACCCGTCCTTGGCGTAGGACCCGAAGATGAAGGCGAAAGATAGGCCGGATATGGTGCGCAAGGCGTTGACCAGCTCGACTTCGATCCCGATGGTCTTCCTGATGATGGCCCCGAGCTCCTCTAAGAGCGGAAAGGCCGGATTGAGCCTGTAAAGGCTGAGGTTGCCTCTTTTCTTGAACGTGACAAGGTCCATGGCCCTGAGCTTGTTCAACTCCCTCTGAGCGGTTCCCGCGGAAGTCCTCACAAAACGGGCGATCTCGCTCAGGAAGAATACCTTCTCGCTGTTATAGACGAACAGGAGCATGATTTTTCGTCGAATGGCTGATTTGGTCAGTAGATTTAGCATACGCTTTTCCTTTTCTGAGTAAATAATTACTCATTATTGAGTAAGTGTCAAGGGAACTAGTAGTTGGGATGATAGAGGCATCCGAGGATGAAGAAGCGGGCCCTTAAAGCTGATCCAACCTCTTCTTTGCGTCCGCAACCTCGGCGAGCCCCGGATCGGCGTCTTTCCAGAGCTCGAGGAACTTGCGATAGTTGGAGCGGGCGAGCTTCTTCTTGCCCATCTGTTCATAGACCTGCCCGAGCCTGTAGAAGCTCCGGGCGTAGATGTCGCCGTAGGCGAGCCTCCCCGTTGTCAGTTTCGTGATGGCCTCATACTCCTGCCTGGCCCTGGCCAGGTCCCCGGAGCGGAAATAGGCGTCCGCGAGCGGGTCCATTATGTAAGCGTGCTCTGCGAGCAATGGAGCCTTCACGCTCGAGTTGGGCTGGGATCGGAGACGGTTTTTGGCCTCGGTCAGCAACCCTACGGCAGTCCCGAGTTCACCCTTGCTGAGTTTCATAACGCCTCGAATCCTCAGGGGAAGTAACAGCATCTCCTCACGGCCACTGAAGAGCGAAACGTATTTCGCGACGCATCGTTCGGCTTCCTCGTGGGACCCGCGGCTCGTAAATAGCGTCGCTCGGCCCGTCAGCCAGGAGCCATTGGCCTCCGGGTCCCGGCCGATCTCCTTGAGCCATGAGCCGTATTCCGATATCGTCCGTTCGGCGCCGTCCCCATCGGCGGCCGCCAACTGGCTTTCAATCATCTCGCGAATGAGGACATCCGCATAAATGACCTGCCTATTTTCTTGGGCGAACGCCAGGCCCTGGCCAAGGTTCTCCCGCGCGGCCCGGAACCTGCCCTGCGTCCGGAAAAGCCTGGCCAGGTCCTGATGAACGCGCAGGAGGAACAGCTCGTCCTTTTCAGAAAGCAGGCTGTTCAGTTCCTCCGCCGCGTTGTTAAAGTCCCCCGTCAACATCCGGATCAAGGCCCGCGACTTCGCGACTTCTCCACGCGGGGACTCGATGGACCTCAATGACTCCTCAAGGTCCTTTAAGGCCCCGCGGAAATCGGCTTCTGTCATGTGGACGTGAGACAGGAGCCTGAACGCCTCCCCGACGGCAGGGTTATCCGGGAAGTCTTTTATAAATCCCTTCAGAACTCTCTCCGCGTCCTCATATCGCCCGAGCAGACAGTAGGTCGAATGCAGATTGACGTAGGGGATGAAGCGTTCCAAGCGATTCCTGACGGGCACCTCATAGAGCGCCGCGGCTTTTTCGAGCTGCCCCAGGTTATTGGCCAGGATCCACCCCAAGTTCACGTTGCCAGGCACATCCTCCGGATAGAGTTCGAGGAGCCGGGAATACGCTTTAGTGGCCTCCTGGGGAGCCGCGACCGCGCGCGCTTCGATCAGGAGCTTTTCCCTGAGAGGAAGCCGGCCCTGCTGTATGGAGAGCTCAAGGGCTTTGTCGGAGTTCCGCCGGGCCTCGACCGATCTCCCCATATTGGAACAGAAGACCGCAAGCCCTCGGTAGGCCATGGCGAACGTGGGGTCGATGGCCACGGCCTTCTCCAGCGCCTCGACGGCCCTGGGGAAGTCGGTCGCCCAGCCGAGCTTCATGCCCTTGAGATAGAACCTATAGGCCTAGATCGATGACGTCGTGACACGGTCAAGATCGTCGTTGATATCGTTGGCGATCTCGACCGCGGTGAGCTCCAGGAGAGGTTTAACCTTGACTGTCAGATCGTCGACCGAAGAGAAAAGGCTGTCTATCCCCTTGCCCTGGGCTTCCGCGGTCCCGATCGTTTGGCCTGATTCCGCGTCTTGGATCTTCAGGCTGACGAGGAAGGTTTCTCCGGCCTTGGCGTAAAAACCAGATGCGACGAATCTCGAGGCCGCGCGCCGGCCGACGGCCCGGAGGTTCTCCCTCGTGTAGGACTCCTTCTCGAGAAGGCCGAGGCGAGTGAGGACGCTGAGAACGTGATCGGGCGGCACGACATAGATGTATCTCGACTGTGAGAGATCGTCCCCGATCATCGCCGGCAGGACGTTCCGGTACTGGTCGAGGTCCTTCTGGCCCGTGCGGTTGGCCAGGTTGAGGATGGCGATGGAGGGACGGTCGGAGGGATGGATAAAGGGGGCCTCTCGCGGCGCCCACGGGCGCCAGATGAGAAGGACAGCCGCCGCCGCGCCGCTGACGGCCGCGCCCGCCATGAGCGCCCGGCGCAGCCGCCTTTTCCTGTGTTCGTGCTCGCCGGCCGACCTGGCCAGCCAGGCGTCGAGCTCGTTCTTGTAGGCGAAGACGCGGGCCCGCGGCGAGCCGTCCAGCCGGTGGACGGGCAGTCCCAGCTCATGCTCATAACGTTGGCAGGTCCGGGTATCTTTCTTAAGGTAGTCGGAGATCTCTTTCCAGGAGTCGAGGATCCCGCTAGGCTCGGCCATCCGGTCCCCCTGTGGCTAATATTAGGGGGTTTCCGGCCGTGGTGTCAATCCCTATTCGGATCAGCTGACGATGCGGTACTTGAACAGGCCTCGGTCGACCAAAGCCAGGGAATACGAGGTGATCTCCCCGGGCAGAAGGCTGCCGCCGCAGTTGACTTCGAGCAGGGCATAGCGGAGGCCGTCGAACTCGACAGCCGTACCCTCGGCGAAAGGGACGGCGACGCCGACCAACATGTGTTCCTTGACGGTGATCAGGATCGTCCGGTAGCGGCACAGGGCGGTCCAGAGGGAGGCGAACAGGACCGCCTTGGAGTCGCAATCGCCGGAATCGTCGGCCAGGACCCGCAGGGGAACGGCCAACCCGGCCGTGTACCGGCCGTTCTCGGCCGCGGGCCGCGGCCGGGACGGGATCCCTTGGACGAACGACAGGACGGCCTCGAGCAGCGATCTCTTGTCCGCCCCGCAGACCTTCTTGAACTTGGCGGAGAGCGCGGCCAGCCGACCCCTGTTCTCGCGGACCAGGCGACGGTAATCGACGGCGATCCCTCCCGCGGTTCGCATCATGCCACGGGACGACAGGAACGCGTCCATCTCCTTTTCGAGCCGTTTTTCGATCGTTTTCCGACTCGACTCCCAGGCCTTCTGGGAGGTTCTGATGATCTCGTCGATCTCGGCGGCCCGGCCGGGATCCCCGGAGCCTTCGGTCCGAAGAACGAACTGGAAATCGCTCGCCACGTTCTCGCCGACTCGGACCCAGTCGCCGTCGGACTTCGAGGCGACGACCTTGCGGGCGATATCGACGGCCGAAAGCCCCCGCTCGGCTCGGATCCTCGCCTCGGCCTCCATCAGGAAGGCGCGCAGCTCGTCGCAGGTGAATCCGAGCGCCAGCTCGGAATCGGCCAGTGCCGCCTCGTCGACGGAAGCCTCGATCGTCCGGGCGACGCCCCGCGGGTCATTCCACGAATAAGAGACCCGCAGGCCTCCGGGAACACCCGTCCTCCGGACCGAGCGGCCCGCGTCCGATAGGGCCAGGGCCGGCGCGAAGCCGAGCAGCACGAACACGCACAGGATCCTGCCTCCAACGACATTCCGATCCCGGGGCCCGTACGACATGGCGCCTTGAATCCCGACAAGGAATATCGGCGCCGGATCCGCCCCGGCAAGCGACAAGGAACGCCTGTCTCGTTATGGCGGACGGCGTCGTACTTTGACGTGTCGACGGTGTTCAATCCTTTCACCGGACAGGCCAGGGCTTGAACGGAACGAGAAGAGATGAACGGACAGCGGGGGGCCTAATGACCGCCGCGCGGGCCGAGCTCCTCGCCGCCGCCGGCGAGGTCCTCGACCATCACATACTTCTGGACCGGAACGAGCCCCATCCGGTGGATCTTGTAGTGGAGGGTGTTGGGCTTGACCCCCAGCATTCGCGCGGCCGTCCGCTGATTGCCGCCGGATTCCTCGAGGACGAGGTAGATGATCTGACGTTCCATCATCTCCATCATGTCCTTGAGGCGGACGTGCTGCTGATGGCAGTAGTCCTGGATCAAGACCCGCAGCAGCTGCTCCTCGGCCGAGGCCTCGTGGGTCCCGGCGTCCGGCGCCGTTGATCGGGCCCGCCCGAACAGTTTTTTCATCATCGGAGCACCTTTTGACCGGCTCATGGCCCCTTTCATCATGTCCATGAGATAAGAGTCCCGGGCCCCGGGCGCAAGCGCCATAGTCCGTCAGGAAACGACAAAATACGACACGGGCCTGTCCTTGGGGCCGGATCAGGCTGCTCGCGTGATTTTCCCCTTGAGGAAAGGCCCGTTTTTGGGTAGAATAGCCTTTCGTTTCCGCCGAGAATCCCAGGAGGCTCGAGGATGAAAGACTACTCCGCGGACCACATCAGGAATATCGCCCTGGTCGGGCACGGCTCCTCCGGAAAGACGACCCTGGCCGCCGCCTTCCTGTTCGACACGGGCGCGACCAGCCGCCTGACCAAGGTCGACAAGGGCAACACCGTCACCGACTACGACCCCGACGAGATCGAGCGCAAGATCTCCATCAACGCCACGCCCTGCTTCTGCGAGTGGAAGGGCCACAAGATCAACCTCGTCGACACGCCGGGCTACAGCAACTTCCTCTGGGACACGCGGGCCGCCCTGCGCGCGGTCGACGGGGCCGCGGTCCTGGTCGACGCCGTGGCCGGGGTCGAGGTCGGGACGGAGAAGGTCTGGGAGATGATCGAGGAGCGGGGCCTCGTCCGGATCATCGTCATCAACAAGATGGACCGCGAGAACGCCAACTTCGGCTGGGCCCTCGCCTCGGTCCAGGAGTTCTTCGGCCGCCAGGCCGTGCCCATCCAACTGCCGATCGGCGAGGAGAAGGACTTCGCCGGCGTCGTGGACGTCATCGAGCGGAAGGCCTATCTCTTCGAGAAGGACGAGAGCGGCAAGATGAGCGAGGCGGCGGTCCCGGCGGCCCTGGCCGGCGAGGTCGAGAAGCGCCACAAAGAGCTCATGGAGATGGTCGCCGAGTCCGACGAGAAGCTCATGGAGAAGTACTTCGACAAGGGCGAGCTCTCGCCCGAGGAGTTCCGCGCCGGCCTCAAGATGAGCATCCGCCACCACCAGATCTTCCCCGTCTTCGCGGCTTCGGGCCTGGCGAACATCGGCGCCCAGACCCTCCTCGACGGCATCCTGGCCTACCTGCCCTCGCCCGTCGAGGCCGGCCCGGTCAAGGCCGCGGTCAAGGGCGAGGACAAGACCGTCCCGCCCTCGGCCGACGCCCCGTTCGGCGCCTTCGTCTTCAAGACCATCTCCGACCCGTACACGGGCCGGATCTCCCTGATGCGCGTCTTCTCCGGCCGGGTCAATCCCGACGGCACGGTCGCGAACAGCGGCCGCGACGCCGACGAGAAGCTCGGCGGCCTGTTCTTCCTCCAGGGCAAGGACCAGGTCGCGGCCGGCCAGGCCAAGGCCGGGGACATCGTGGCCACGGCCAAGCTCAAGGTCACGGCGACGGGCGACACGCTGGCGGCCAAGGGCTCGGGCATCGTCTTCCCGGCCATCAGCTTCCCCCTGCCCTCGATCTCCTTCGCCATCGAGCCCAAGACCCGGGCCGACGAGGACCGCATCTCCCAGGCCACCCACCGCATCACCGAGGAGGACCCGACCGTCCGCATCGAGCGCGACGCCAACACCTCCCAGCTCCTCATCTCCGGCAACGGCGAGCTCCACGTCCGCATCATCACCGAGCGGCTGAAGAAGCGCTACAACGTCGACGTCGACCTCAAGCCGCCCAAGATCTCCTACCTCGAGACGATCAAGGGCAAGTCCGACGTCCAGGGCCGGCACAAGAAGCAGACCGGCGGCCGGGGCCAGTTCGGCGACACCTGGATCAAGTTCGAGCCCCTGCCGCGCGGCCAGGACTTCGAGTTCGAGGACAAGATCTTCGGCGGGGCCATCCCGCGCAACTTCATCCCCTCGGTCGAGAAGGGGCTCCAGGAGGCCCGCAAGAAGGGGGTGCTCGCCGGCTACCCGACGGTCGACTTCAAGGCCATCCTCTACGACGGCTCCTACCACGACGTCGACTCGTCCGACATCGCCTTCAAGATCGCGGCCAGCAAGGCCTTCAAGAAGGGCATCCGCGAGGCCAAGCCGACCCTGCTCGAGCCGGTCATGAACGTCGAGATCTACACGCCCGAGGCCTACATGGGCGACATCATGGGCAACCTCAACGGACGGCGCGGCCGGGTGCAGGGCATGGAGCAGAAGGGCTCCCTGCGCGTCCTCAAGGCCCAGGTGCCGATGTCGGAGATGCTCGACTTCGAGCCGACCCTGACCTCGATCACCGGCGGCCGCGGCTCCTTCCTGATGGAGTTCTCGCACTACGAAGAGGTGCCGGCCGTCATCCAGCAGAAGATCATCGCCGAGGCGGTCAAGGAAGGCCGGGTCAAGCCGGAAGAGGAGGACTGAGCCCGGGGACGCGTCCGGATATGAATCGGAAATAGGCATCACGTCCCCCATTTTGGTATGATACGGGGGCGATCCGCCGAACGGAGGGCCCCATGAAGCATCCCGGTCGCCCCGCTCTCGTTCCCGCCACGATCGCCTTCGTCATCGTCGCCGCGGGGCTCGCCGCCCAGGCCCCGGCCATGGGCCAAGCTCCCGCTCGGGACGCGCCCAAGCCGGCCGTCCCCAAGCCCGACCCGACGCTGACGCTCGAGATCGGCGACCCCAAGCTCAAGGACAAGACGATGGACGTCGGCGCCGGGGCCATCATGTCCGGCCGCGCGGGCGCGCCCGTCGGCTTCGAGCGCATGGTCCGGGAGATGCTCGCCGCCCGCATCGTCCACGTCGGCGAGACCCACGACGCCATGGCCATGCACGAGATCCAGTTCCGGGTCGTCCGGGCCCTCTACGAGAAGGACCGCCATTTGGCCATCGGCCTGGAGATGGTCCCCGTGACCCTCCAGGAGACGCTCAACAAGTGGACCGCCGGCATCCTGAAGAAAGACGAGCTCCTCCGCGAGCTCCGCTGGTACGTGACCTGGAACTTCAATTTCGGCTACTACGAGAAGGTCTTCGACTTCGCCCGCGAGCACCGGCTCCCGATCTACGCCCTGAACGCGCCGCGCGAGGTCGTCACCAAGATCCGCATGCGCGGCTGGGACGCGCTGACGGACACGGAGAAGGCCTTCTTCCCCGGGCCGCCCGACGTCTCCAACGCCGATCACCGGGCCCTCATCCGGGCCGTCTTCGAGTCGGAGGACATCCCCGAGGCGATGAAGGGCCCGGGTCTCGACAAGATGTTCGAGGGCCTCTACCGCGGCCAATCGGCCTGGGACGAGGTCATGGGCTGGAACGCCGTTCGGGCCGCGGAGGCGGAGGGGCGGCGGGTCGTCGTCTGCGTCGGTTCCGGGCATCTTCTCTACAACCTCGGCCTCAACCGGCGCGCCCACGAGCGGTCGAAGCTGCCGTTCAAGACCGTCGTCGCCGTCGAGGTCCCGGCCGGCGCGAAGAGCGTGACCGTCTCCCGGGCCATCGCCGACTACGTCTTCGGACTCGCCCCCGAGACGGAGAAGGCCTTCCCCGACATCGGGCTGGGCCTCAAGAAGTTCGACGACCTCGAGAACCTGGTCGTCGACCCGAAGCCGGCCGGGGGCGTCGCCGGCCGGGCCGGGTTCGAGAAGGGCGACGTCATCCTCTCGGTCGACGGCCGGGCCTACACGGACGTCAACGAGCTCCGGATGGCCCTGGCCGAGCTCGCCTGGGGCGAAGAGGCCAAGTTCAAGGTCCTGCGGGCCGGGGCCGTCAAGGACGTCCTGTTCAAGTGCGAGAAGCCCGCGGCCGAGCCCGCCGAAAAATAAAGAGCATGCAGCCCATGCGGGCGGCTGGCATAACGGGGACAGAGTATCATGTCCCCCATTTCAGGAGGCTAGAAAAATGAAAAGAGCGATCCGCGCGTCGAGCTTCGCCCTGGCGATGGCGGGGGCCTTCCTCCAAGCGGCCGCCGCGGGGCAGTCCCCGCGACAGGTCCGGCCCCCGATCAAGACGCCGGCCGAAGAGGCGAACTACCTCGCTTACACCCAGGCCGAGGCCGTCGCCTCGTTCCTGAGCGCCTTGGCGGCCCGGACGCCGGAGCTCCGGGTCTCGACCGCGGGACGCACCCTGCCCACCGGGGAATACGGGGCCCGGGACATCTTCCTGGCCGTCCTGGCCGGAAGGCCGGCCGCGGCCCCCGCGGACCTCGACCGCTCCAAGCCCACCGTCCTCTTCACCGCGGCCCAGCACGGCAACGAGCAGTCGGCCAAGGAAGCGGCCCTCTGGCTCCTCCGCGACCTGGCCGCCGGAGACCTGAAGCCGCTCCTCGCGAAGGTCAACGTCCTGATCATGCCCCAGACCAACCCCTACGGCAACTTCCGCGACGTCCGGGCGAACGAGCTCGGCCTGGACATGAACCGCGACCACGTCAAGCTCGAGGCCGAGGGGGTCCGGGCCATCCACCGCGTCTTCACGGCCTGGCGGCCCGAGGTGACGATCGACGTCCACGAGAAGGGCGACGACTACTACCGGGTCTCGATCGGCTGCGTCTCGAACGCCAACATCGCCGCCCCGCTCCAGGACTTCTCGCGCCGGGTCGTCCTGGCCGATGTCGAGCGGGCGCTCAAGGGGAAGAACATCGCCTTCTTCGAGTACCTGGTCACGGAAGAGCTCGGCGTCGACACCTCGTCCGGGGCGGCCCGCCCCGAAGAGCGCCGCGGCCCCCGCGAGGAGATGAAGCGCTACTCGACGACGGACCTCAACGACGGCCGGAACAGCCTGGGCGTCTTCGAGACGCTTTCGTTCATCCAGGAAGGCGCCTCCCGCCACGACCTCGAGACGCTCAAGGCCCGGACGGCCTGGCAGTACAGCGGCCTCCGGGCCTTCCTCGAGTCGGTGGCCGGTCACGCCCCCGAGGTCGTGAAGCTGGTGGGCGGCCTCCGGGCCCGCCTGCTCCAGAGGGCCGCGTCCCGGGCCGATAACGATCCCGTCCACCTGAGGATGGAATACGCCCGCGACCCCGCGGCGCCCGAGCTCCGCTTGAGGCGCTTCGCGAGGGGCGCCGCGGCGCCCGCCGCCGGACGCGTCCTCCGCGTGGACAAGAAGGCGGGGGAGACGGTGACGGCGGCGGACTTCGTCCCGGCCCCGCCCGGCGGCGCCGGGGTCGAGGACGAGGTCGTCAAGCACTGGTTCCCGAATGTCCGGCCGACCCTGTCCGTGACCAGGCCGCGCGGCTACATCGTCCGGGGCGGCCGCCTGGACATCGTCGAAACGCTTCTGGCCCTCGGCGTCGAGGTGGGCATGTTCGAGCGCGACGCCGTCGTCGAGGCCGAGGCCTACGAGGTCACGGCCGTCGTCCCCTCGGCCGCCGACTACGAAGCGCCGGCGACGATCGATGTCGCGGCCAGGGCCGTGAAGGCGCCGGTCAAGAAGGGCGATTTCTACGTCGGCTGCGTCCAGCCGGCCGCCAACCTCGCGCCCTGCCTGCTCGAGCCGCAGTCGGCCTACGGCCTGGTCCGCTACTGGAAGTTCAATCTCGTGCCGGAGGCCGGCGGCCTGTTCGAGGTCCTGCGCTACACAGGCAAGGATGCGCCGGCGGTCATCCCGTATCGCCCCTGGCGGCCCTAAGACGGG
>Ga0116176_10001120_pt1 | contig 21224 bp, 19 predicted proteins | sample AD_STIC08_MetaG_FD_89803 | JGI IMG/M metagenome (GOLD analysis project Ga0116176, IMG submission 89803) | Active sludge microbial communities of municipal wastewater-treating anaerobic digesters from USA - AD_STIC08_MetaG | ecosystem: Engineered > Bioreactor > Anaerobic > Digestate | place: USA...
CCTCGGGCCCGACGAAACCGCGTCGCGCCTGCGCCTGGCCGCACTGCTGCGGATCGACGGAAAGGAACTGGAAATCCTGGCGCTGCACTCCGGCTTCGACACCGCGGCGCCACTGAAGCTCGCCTTGCGCCATCCGACCCGCGCGGACCTCGACCACGAGCTGTTGATGCAGCCCACCCCGACCGGTTGGCGCGCGCCGCTGGAACTCGACACCGGGCATGACTGGAAACTGGAGTTGGCGCCCCAGGATGGTCGTTGGCGCCTGCAGGGCCGGCTGCCGCGTGGCCAGCTGAGCGCACGGTTGCAGCCCGTCGCGCCGGGATGAACGCCACCCTGGCGGCGATGTCCGGCGGCGAGCGCGCGGGCACCGTCGACACCACCTGCTTCCACTGCGGCGAACCGCTTCCTGCCGCGCCGGCGATGCGCATGTTCGATGGCGCGTCGCGCCGATTCTGCTGCGATGGCTGCGCGGCGGCGGCGCAATGGATCGGGGATGCCGACCTCGACGCCTACTACCGCCTGCGCGAGCGCCCCGGCGCGCGCATCGACGAAGACGACGGCGCGCTGGCGCTGTGGGATCGCGAGGAAGTGCAGGCCGAACACGCACGCACCCTGGACGATGGCGGCCGCGAGATCACCCTGCTCACCGACGGCATGCGCTGCGCCGCCTGCGCCTGGCTGATCGATCGCGCCCTGTCGCGCGAGGAAGGCGTGACCGACATCAGTGCGAATGCCGTGACCGGGCGCATCCGCATCAGCTGGGATCCGGCGCGGACGCCGCTCTCGCGGCCGTTGCGGCGGCTGCAATCGCTCGGCTACCGGCCGTTCCTGGCCGCCGGCGTGCAGCAGGAACGCGAGCGCCGGCGCGAACGCAACCGCTGGCTGCTGCGGATCGGCATCGCCGCGCTGGGCAGCATGCAGGCGATGATGTTCGCCGAGGCGCTGTACCTCGACACCGCCCGGCAGATGTCGCTGCCGATGCGCGACTTCCTGCGCTGGATCGCCTTCCTGGTGTCGACGCCGGTGGTGTTCTATGCCGGCTGGCCGTTCATCGCAGGCGCCGCGCGCGAGTTGCGCCATCGCGCGCCGGGCATGGATACCCTGATCGCCGGCTCCACCCTGCCGGCCTGGGCCGGCAGCGTGGCCGAAACCGTGCGTGGCGGGCCGCAGGTCTGGTACGACGCCGCGGTGATGTTCGTGTTCCTGCTGCTGGTCGCGCGCCTGCTGGAGCAGCGCGTGCGTGCCACCGCCAGCGCGCAGGTGGATGCGCTTGCGCGTGCGCGACCGGCGTTCGCCAGCCGCGAGACCGCCGACGGCCAGCGCGAGGCCGTCGCGGTCGGCGCGCTGCGCGCCGGCGACATCGTCCGCGTCGCCCCCGGCGAACCGGTCCCCGCCGACGCGTTGTTGCTGGACGCCGATGCCAGCTTCGCCGAGGCCCTGCTGACCGGCGAGGCGACCCCGGTGCCGAAGCATCCGGGCGACCAGGTCTTCGCCGGCTCGCTGTGCGGCGCGCAGGCAGCCCGCCTGCAACTCACTGCGGTCGGCACGCAGACGCGGCTGTCGCAACTCGCGGCCTTGATCGAGCAGGCGCAGGCGCATCGGCCGCCGTTGGCGCTGGCGGCAGACCGCATCGCGCGCGGGTTCGTGCTCGCCCTGGCGCTGGCCACCATCGCGGTGTACGTCGCCTGGCGCCTGCACGATCCATCGCGCGCGTTCGAGGTCGCGCTGGCGCTGCTGGTGGTGTGCTGCCCGTGCGCGCTGTCGCTGGCGGTGCCGGCAGCGCTGGCCGCGGCGAACGGCGCGCTCGCCCGCATCGGCGTGTTGCCGCTGCGCGCGGATGCGCTGGCGCGGCTGGCGCGCATCGACACCGTGGTGTTCGACAAGACGGGCACGCTCAGCCTCCCAGGCGGCGTGGTGCGCGTCGAATCGCTCGACGGCCTGTGCGATGCCGAGGCATTGCGCATCGCCGCCGCGCTGGAACGCGACAGCGCGCATCCACTCGCCGCCGCCTTCCATGCCGCACCTGCGGCCGACACCACCATCGCCACCGGCGTGGTCGAGCATCGCGGTGCCGGCATCGAAGGCGTGGTGGATGGCCGCCGCTGGCGGATCGGCCTTGCCGGTTTCGCCGCCGCCACGCGGCACGACGACGGCGCGATCTGGCTCGGCGATGGCGACATCGCCAGCGCGCGTTTCACCTTCGACGAATCCGCGCGTACCGACGCACCGCCCACACTCGATGCGCTGCGCAGGCTCGGCATCGCCAGCGAGCTCGCCAGCGGCGACGGCGACGTCGCGGTGACCCGTTTCGCCGGCCTCGTCGGCATCGACACCGCGCACGCGCGGATGTCGCCCGAAGGAAAGCTGGCGCATGTGCGCGACCTGCAGGCGCAGGGCCGCGTGGTGGCGATGGTCGGCGACGGCATCAACGACGGGCCGGTCCTCGCCGGCGCGGATGTCTCGTTCGCGCTGGGCGATGGCAATGCGCTGGCCGCGCGCGCCGCCGACCTGGTGCTGGCATCGCCCACCCTGCTGCGGATCCCGCAGGCGATCGTGCTGGCGCGGCGCACCCGCGCGGTGATCCGGCAGAACCTGGCGTGGGCGCTGCTCTACAACCTGCTGGCATTGCCGGCGGCGGCGCTGGGCATGGTGTCGCCGTGGCAGGCCGCGCTGGGCATGGCGCTGTCGTCGTTGCTGGTCACCGCGAACGCGTTGCGCCTCGCGCGGGTGCCGCGCGCATGAACGCGCTGCTGATCCTGATCCCGCTGAGCCTGGTGCTGCTGCTGGCGGCGATCTGGGCGTTCGCGTGGGCGGTGAAGCGCGGCCAGTTCGATGACCTCGACACGCCCGCCATCGACATCCTGCAGGACGAACCCGCGCCACGCCGTCCATCCGCCGGCGAGGATGGCGATGCCGGTTGACCTGATGGTGCTGGGCGCCGCGCTGCTCACCGGCCTGCTCGGCGGCGCGCATTGCGCGGCGATGTGCGGCGGCATCGCCACCGGGCTGTCGGTGGGCTCGCGCGGCTGGTGGGCGGCCGTGCAGCCGAACCTGGGGCGCGTCGGTGGTTATGTACTGGCCGGCGCGATCGTCGGCGGCATCGGCGGCGGATTGCTCGGGATCGCCCGCGTGCCCGCGCTGGGCATGGCGATGCGCGCCGCGGTCGGGATCGTGCTGGTGCTGGCGGGTGTGCGCCTGCTCGACCAGCGCGGCCGCCTGCCGCGTTTCGCCGGCGGCCCCGGCGCGCGCTTGTGGACCTGGCTGCGCCCGCTGCAACGCCGGCTGTTGCCGGCCGATACCGCCGGCAAGCGCGTGCTGGTCGGCATGCTGTGGGGCTGGATGCCGTGCGGGCTCAGCACCACCCTGCTTGCGGCGGCATGGCTGCAGGCCAGTGCCGCGCACGGTGCGTTGACCATGGCCGCGTTCGGGCTGGGCACGCTGCCGGTGATGGTGCCGTTGACCTGGGCGGGCGCACGCCTGGGCCAGCGCCTGCAACGCGGGCCATGGCGCAGCATGGCCGGCGTGCTGGTGATCGCATCGGGCCTGCTGACCATCGCCGCACCCTGGTTGATGCAGCTGCCGGCGATGCATGGGGTGCTCGAGGCACTGGGCTGTCGCAGCCTGTCCACATGAGCCCGGCTTACACTCCGGCGACGCCCACGAGCTTCGACATCGCCATGCCCGACCGCCGCGCCACGATGCATGCACGCGCCTCCGGCCCCGCCATCCGCGCGACCGGGATCGATCGCGCATGAGCGGCTGGCGTCGCTTGCTGGGTCGCGTGGGCGAGATCGGGGATGCCACTGCACCCGCGCCACCCGCGCTCGCCGACCTGCAGCGCGAGCTGGAGATCGCGCACGCGATCGACGTGGAACGCCGGCGCATCTACGACGACCTGCACGACGACATCGGCAGCCGCTTGCTGACCCTGCTGCATCGCGTGCAGGAGCCGGCGCAACAGCAGATGGTCCGGGAGATCCTGCAGGACCTGCGCGCGATCCTGGCGCGCGATCGCGGCATCGAGGGCAGCTTGCTGGAGGTACTGGCGCAATTGCGCGAGGAAACCGAGCAACGCCTGCTCACCCGCGACATCGAACTGGACTGGCGCCAGGCCGACGACCTGCCCGATCCGCCGCTGGACCGCGCGCAGGGGATGCACCTGTTCCGGATCGGCCGCGAGTCGGTGACCAATGCGATGCGCCACGCGACGGTGGCATGCATGCGCGTGGTGGTGGGCCGGGTGGGCAGCGACCTGTTCTTCGAGGTGACCGACGATGGCCAGTTCGATGCGGCGCGCATCGGTGAAGGCCGCGGCACCCGCAGCATGCAGTCGCGTGCCGGCGAACTGCACGGCGACATCAGCTGGCAGGCGGGCACCCTGGGCGGCACCAAGGTGCTGCTGCGCTTCCCGCTGCCGCCTGCCGCGCCCCCCGCAGCTGCGGGATCCCCGCCACGCGATGGCCAGGGCAGCATGCCGCGATGACGGCCATGCCCGCGCGCGCCCTGTTGCTGGAAGACCTGCCCGACGTGGCCGCATGGCTGGCCACGCTGTTGGGCGAGCGTTTCCCCGGCGTGGACGTGGCGCATGCGGCGACTCTGGGCGAAGGATTGCGGCTGCTGGAGGCCGGCTTCGTCGCCGACCTCGCCCTGGTCGACCTGGGCCTGCCCGACGGCAACGGCACCACCCTGATCCAGGCGCTGGCGCAACGCCTGCCGGGCTGCACCATCGTGGTCACCACCCTGTTCGGCGACGACGCGCATGTCTTCCCCGCGTTGCGTGCCGGCGCCCATGGCTACCTGCTGAAGGACCAGCCCGAGGCAAAGCTCGCCGCCGCACTGGACGGCATCCTGCGCGGCGAACCGCCATTGTCGCCGGCCATCGCGCAACGCCTGCTGCGGACGTTCAACGCCGCGCCCGAACCGCTGCATGCGGATGCCGAACAGCTGACCGCGCGCGAGCGCGACGTGCTGGTGTTGGTCAGCAAGGGCTGCCGCCTGCCGGAACTTGCCGAACGGCTGCAGATCAGCCGGCACACGGTGTCGGACCACCTGAAGCACATCTATCGCAAGCTGAAGGTCAACAGCCGCGCGGAGGCCACCCTGGAAGCCGCGCGGATGGGCCTGGTCTCCCCGGGCGGTTAGTCCACGTCGCCTATCCCGTTCGTCCCAAGTGCAAGGGCCATCCCCCATTTGCGGGATGGCCTTTCCTTTAGCGAAGTCGTAACTTGCCAGTTAGCGGGAGTAGGTACCAGGTTCCGCTGTAGAACTCGCTAAGAAATCAGCACGTATTCACCGATCCACTGGGGCCACGGATGGCCCTTTTTCGTTTCCGCGTGCCGACATCGTCGGCTCAACCAGCCAGTGCCTGCTCATGCACGCCGGCCACCGCGCGGCCGGACGGGTCCGCCATGGTCGCGAAACTCGCGTCCCAGGCGATCGCCGCCGGCGACGAACAGGCGATCGACTTGCCGCCCGGCACGGTGTCCGCCGCCGCGGGCGTGGGATAGAAGCGCTCGAACACGCTGCGGTAGAAATACGCTTCCTTGGTCTGCGGCGGGTTGACCGGGAAGCGCTTGCCGGCGGCGGCCAGTTCGCGATCGCTGACCTGCGCCTCGGCATGCGCCTTCAACCCGTCGATCCAGCCGTAGCCCACGCCGTCGCTGAACTGCTCCTTCTGCCGCCACAGGATCGACTCCGGCAGGTGGCCGTCGAAGGCCTGGCGCAGGATGCCCTTCTCCATCCGCTGGGCGTCGCTTCGGCTCTTGTCGACCATCTTGTATTTCGCGTCGATGCGCATCGCCACGTCGAGGAACTCGCGGTCCAGGAACGGCACCCGCGGCTCCACGCCCCAGGCCATCATCGACTTGTTGGCGCGCAGGCAGTCGTAGTTGTAGAGCGCATCCAGCTTGCGGATCAGTTCCTCGTGGAACTCGCGCGCATTCGGCGCCTTGTGGAAGTACAGGTAGCCGCCGAAGATCTCGTCGCTGCCCTCGCCGCTCAGCACCATCTTCACCCCCATCGCCTTGATCCGCCGTGCCAGCAGGAACATCGGCGTGGACGCACGGATGGTGGTGACGTCGTAGGTCTCGATGTGGCGGATCACCTCGGGCAACGCATCCAGGCCTTCCTCGAAGGTGTATTCGAAGCCATGGTGCACGGTGCCCAGCGCCTCGGCCGCGATCTTCGCCGCCGCCAGGTCGGGCGAGCCCTTCAGGCCGATCGCGAAACTGTGCAGGCGCGGCCACCAGGCCTCGGTCCTGTCGCCATCCTCGATGCGATGGCGCGCATAGCGCGCGGCCACGGCGGCGACCAGCGACGAATCCAGCCCGCCTGACAGCAAGACGCCGTACGGCACGTCGGTCATCAGCTGGCGGTGCACCGCGGCCTCGAAGGCTTCGCGCAATTCCTGCAGCGACACCTCAACGCCTTCCACCACGTCGTAGTCCCGCCACGGGCGCTGGTAGTACTTCGTCAATTCGCCGGTCGCGGTGTCGTACCAGTGGCCCGGCGGGAACTGCGCCACGTCGGCGCATTCGTCCACCAGCGACTTCATTTCCGAGGCCACCCGCAGGCGGCCCTCCTTGTCGTGGCCCCAGTACAGTGGGCAGACCCCGAGCGGGTCGCGGGCGATGATCGCGCGACCCTTGCCGGCATCCCACAATGCGAAGGCGAAGATCCCGTTGAGGCGGTTGAGGAACGATGCCGGCGCGTCCTCGAGGTACAACGCGTTGATCACTTCGCAGTCGGACTCGGTCTGGAAGGCATAGGCCTGCGTCAGTTCCGCCTTGAGCTGCTTGTGGTTGTAGATCTCGCCGTTGACCGCCAGCGCGAGTCCGCGATCCTCCGACAGCAGCGGCTGCGAGCCGCCGGCCGGATCGACGATGGCCAGGCGCTCATGGACCAGGATGGCCCCTTCAGACGCACCACCTTCATCGATGTACACCCCGCTCCAGTCCGGGCCGCGATGCCGCTGGCGCTGCGAGCAATCCAGCGACTGGCGTCGCAGGGCCTGGATGTCGTCGCCGGGCTGCAGCCCGAAGATGCCGAAGATGGAGCACATGGGGTGGTTCCTCAGGATTCTCGAAACAAAAAAAACCCGCACTTCGCAGTACGGGCTCAGGGGGTTGTGCGTGTGTCGCGCGCTAACCGCCGGCCCGTCCGGGTCGATTATTCAGGCGATTGGCATTGGTGCGCAGCGAGGTCATGGGCCGATCCTGCACCACCGCCCGGCCGCTGACAAGCGACGTTTTCGCCTGTAACGAATGCGAGGCTGGCGACGCGATTCGGCCGCACGTCCGCGGCGATCGTCGAACCACCGCCGCCACGGCGCCGGCCTGGTGCGCGGCGCGCTCGATCGACGAACGCTCACGCGACCAGCAGGCGCTCCATCAGCCGAAGGTAGAGCCCGGGCAAGCGCTCGAGGTCGGCCACGCGCACATGCTCGTCGACCTTGTGGATGCTCGCATTGACCGGGCCGACTTCGATGCACTGCGCACCCAATGGCGCGATGAAGCGCGCATCGGAGGTGCCGCCGCCGGTGCTTTCCTCCGGCAACGCACCGCCGGCGAAGGTCGCCAGCACTTCGCGTGCCGCCTGGCGCAGCGCGCCTTCCGGCGTGTGGAAGGGCTCGCCACCGCGATGCCAGTGCACCGAATACTCCAGGCCATACGCACGCAGCACCGCCTCGCATTCGGATTCCAGCTGCGCGGCGTTCCAGTGCGGGTTGTAGCGCAGGTTGAACAAGGCCTGCAGCTCGCCCGGGATGACGTTGTTGGCGCCGGTGCCGGCGTTGATGTTGCTGACCTGCAGCGAGGTCGGCGGGAAACTTTCGTACCCCTCGTCCCAGCGCTTGGCCGCCAGCGCGGCGAGCGCGGGCATCGCCTGGTGGATGGGGTTGCGCGCCTTGTCCGGATACGCCACGTGGCCCTGGATGCCGCGCACCGTGAGGGTGGCCGACAGCGTGCCGCGCCGGCCGACCCGCAACAGGTCGCCCAATGCATGCTTCGACGACGGCTCGCCGGTGATGCACCAGTCGATGCGCTCGCCGCGTTCGCGGAACACATCGGCGACCTTGCGCACGCCGTCGATCGCATCGCCTTCCTCGTCCGAGGTCAGCAGCAAGGCGACCTTGCCCGCATGCCGCGGATGCGCGGCCACGAACGCCTCCAGCGCGACCACGAACGCCGCCACGCTGCCCTTCATGTCCGCCGCGCCGCGCCCGTACAGCACGCCGTCGCGGATCTCCGGTGCGAACGGATCGCTGGCCCAGGCCTCACGCGGACCGGTCGGGACCACGTCGGTATGGCCGAGCAGCACCAGCACCGGGCCGTCGCCGTCGCCATGCGTCGCCCACAGATTGTCGACCTCGCCGAAACGCAGCGATTCGATGCTGAAGCCGGCGCGCTGCAGGCGTTCGCCGATCAGGCGCTGGCAGCCGGCATCGTCCGGGGTGACCGAAGTTCGCGCGATCAGGTCGATCGTGAGTTGCAGGACGTCGCTCATTGCCACCCTCACCCCAGCCCTCTCCCGCCAGCGGGAGAGGGAGTCAATTGCGGATATCGAACAGCTTCTTGAACCCGTTGTCGCTGAATCCCTGCGCCACCGTGCCATCGTCCAGCACCACCACCGGCCTGCGCATCAGCTGCGGATATTCCTTCAGCAGCAATTTCCATTCGGCATCGCTGCCCGGCGTCTTGCGGTTCGGCGACAACCCGCGCCATGTCGTGGACGATTTGTTGATCAACGTGTCCCAACCACCGGCCGCGTCCTTCCACGCCACCAGGGTGTCCGGCGATTGCCGCTCGTCGCGGTAATCGACGAAGCGATGCTCGATGCCGAAGCGCTTCAGCCAGTTCAGCGCCTTCTTGCAGGTGTCGCAGTTCTTCAGGCCGTAGAGCGTGGTCATGCTCAATCCGCCAACCCGCGCAGCAACTCGTTCACCGAGGTCTTGCTGCGCGTGCGCTCGTCGACCTGCTTGACGATCACCGCGCAATACAGCGAATGACTGCCGTCCTTCGCCGGCAGCTGGCCGCTGACGACCACGCTGTACGGCGGCACCGAGCCGTAGCTGACCTCGCCGGTGGCGCGGTTGTAGACGCGCGTGCTCTGGCCCAGGAACACGCCCATGCCGATCACGCTGTGGTGGCCGACCACGAAGCCTTCCACTACTTCCGAGCGCGCGCCGATGAAACAGTGGTCTTCGATGATCGTCGGCGACGCCTGCAGCGGCTCCAGCACGCCACCGATGCCGGCGCCGCCGGACAAATGGCAATGCGCGCCGATCTGCGCGCAGGAACCGACCGTGGCCCAGGTATCGACCATCGTGCCTTCGCCGACATAGGCACCGATGTTGACGAAGCTCGGCATCAGCACCACGTCCTTGCCGATGTGGCTGCCCGCACGTACGACAGCGCCCGGCACCACGCGGGCGCCGAGCGCGCGGAACGCGGCCTCGTCGAACCCGGCGAAGCGCGACGGCACCTTGTCCCAGAACGGCGACGGCGACGCATCCACCAGGCTCATGTCCTGGGTGCGGAAGTACAGCAGCACCGCCTTCTTCAGCCATTCGTTGACCCGCCAGCCACCGCTGCCGTCGGGCTCGGCGACGCGCAGCCAGCCCTGCTCCAGCCCGGCGATCGCGCGGTCCACGGCGGGACGCGTGGTCGCGGCGATCTCGTCGGCGGTCAGCTCCGCGCGGCGCTCCCAGGCATCGTCCAGCACGGCACGCAATGCATCGGCATCGACCACGCCGGTCAGTGGCGTGGCATCAGGTTGGGTCATCGCGGTTCTCCGTCGAGGGCGGCCAGCAAGGCGTCGCGCAGGGCGTCGCGCTGGGCGGGTTGCAGGGAATGGTCGTGTTCGTCGCTGACCAGGAACAGGTCTTCCGCGCGCTCGCCGAAGGTGGCGATGCGCGCGTCGTGCACGCGCAGGCGTTGTTCGCGCAGCACGCGGGCGATGTCGGCCAGCAGGCCGGGACGGTCGTTGCAGACCAGGCCGATGCGGGTACCGCCGGCGATCTCGGTGAAGTCCAGTTGGGGCGCGATGCGGAAATGGCGGAGGTGGCGCGGCTGGCTGCGCCGCGCCGGCTGCAGGCAGGCCAGGTCGCCGGACAGCGCCTTGGCCAGTTGCGCTTCCACCTGCGTCGATACCGGCGCGATGCGCGTGTCCATCGGCTGCACGTGGAACGTGTCGAAGATGGTGCCGTCGGGGCCGTCGAGCACGCGCGCCTGCAACACGCCCAGGCCCATCCGGTCCAGCGCGATCACCAGCGCGGCGAACAGGCCATCGCGGTCGCGCATGTGCACGAAGACCTCCAGTCCCTCGCGGCCGGTCGGATAGCGCACGCCGACCACCGGACGGTCGCCCGGCGCGGCGTGCATCACCCGCACCTGCCAGGCGATCTGGTCCGGCCGGCTGCGCAGGAAGTTGTCGCGCGGCATGCGTGCGAACACCTGTTCCATCGAGGCATCGTCGTCGCCGCTCGCCGACAGCAGCGCGCGCGCCGCGGCACGGTTCTCCTCGATGCGCTGCTCGGCCGCGACCGGATGCTCCAGCCCACGACGCAGGGCCAGGCGGGTGGCGGTGTGCAGGTCGGCCAGCAGGCGATCCTTCCAGTCGTTCCACAACTTGGGGCTGGTGCCGGCGATGTCGGCGCAGGTCAGCAGGTACAGGTAATCCAGTCGCTGGCGGTCGGCGACTTCGCCGGCGAAGCGGTGGATCACCTCGGGATCGGTGATGTCCTGCTTTTGCGCGGTCACCGACATCAGCAGGTGCCTGCGCACCAGCCATTCGACCTGCGCGGTGTCGGCCTCGGACAGGTCGTGCGCCTCGCAGAAAGCGCGCGCATCGACCGCGCCGAGTTCGGAATGATCGCCACCGCGGCCCTTGCCGATGTCATGGAACAGCCCGGCCAGCAACAGGAGCTCCGGCTTGCGCAGCGACGGCCACACGCGATGCGCGATCGAGAAGCGCGGGTCGCCCTGCCCCGACGCGAACGCAGCGAGGTTCTTCAGCACCGCCAGCGTGTGCTGGTCGACGGTGTACACATGGAACAGGTCGAACTGCATGCGCCCGGACACCTCTGCGAAGGCCGGGATCCATCGACCCAGCACGCCCAGGCGGGCCATGCGCTCCAGCACCTTCACCGGCTGCGGGCCGCGCAGCAGGGCCATGAAGCGCGCGCGCACCGTCGGCTCGACATCGGTGTATGCCGGGATGCCGGGCAAGGCCTGCGCCAGTTCGCGCGCGGTCTGCGAGTGCAGGCCGCGCAGGCCGGTGTCCGCAGCCCAGGTGGCGAACAACGCGAAGACATTGGCAGGGTCGCGCAGCAACCAGCCCGGCACCCGCGTGGCCAGGTAACCGCGACGGCGCTCGAAATCGCCGTCGATCGGTTCCGCCAGCGCGCTGCCGTCGAAGTGTTCCTCGAAGCGCTGCAGCAGGCGGTCATTGATCCGGCGCACGATCGCCGCGCTGCGGTAGAAGCCCTGCATCATCTTCTCGACCGCGAGCGAGTCGCCGTCGTCTTCGTAGCCCAATCGCGCGGCCAGCAGCTTCTGGTAGTCGAAGCGCAGGCGTTCTTCGCGGCGACCGGCGACCAGGTGCAGGCCGTAACGCAGGCGGCACAGGACGCGCCGTTCGCGCTCCAGCGCGATCGCTTCGTCCGGCCCGAGGTGGCCCAGGCCCACCAGCGCGTCGAGGTCGCGCACGCCGAAGCTGCGCAGGGCCAGCCAGCCCAGCATGTGCAGGTCGCGCAACCCGCCCGGCCCGTCCTTGATGTTCGGTTCCAGGTTGTCCGAGGTATCGCCGAAGCGCGCGTGGCGCTGGCGCTGCTCGGCGACCTTGGCCTCCAGGAACGCGCGCGGCGCCCATGCGCGGTCCGGCGCGATCGTCGCGCGCAAGGCCGCGGTTTCCTCTTCCCAGGCGACCAGCGGGCGCGCTTCGATCAGCGCGGTCAGCACGGTCTGGTCGGCCGCGGCCTCGGTGCATTCGGCGGCAGAGCGCACCGCCGGGCTGGCCTGCAGGCCGGCATCCCAGAGCAGGGCGACGAAACGCGCCAGCGCGGGTTGCGCGGCGCGCTGCACGTCGGGTTCGGCCAGCACGAGCAGGTCGATGTCGGATTGCGGGAACAGTTCGCCGCGCCCGTAGCCGCCGACCGCGAACAGGGCCAGCGCGTCGCCTTCCGGGATGCAGCGCTGCCAGGCATCGCGGACCAGGGTATCGACTGCGCGGGCGCGCAGCGCGACCAGCTTGTCGGCCGGCTCACCGGCGTCGAAGCGGCGGGCGAAGCGGGCGTCGGACTGCACCAGCCAGGCGCGCGCGGCGGCGGCCCATGCCGGATCGGCATCGACCGCAGGCGGGATCGCGGCGGGATCGGGAAGCGTCGCCGCTGGCAGGTCGGCGGCGGGCGTGCTCACAGGTCGTTGTCGTCGCCGGGCAGGCGGGTCAGGATCTCCACGCCATCGGCGGTGACCGCCACGGTGTGCTCCCACTGCGCGGACAACTTGCGATCCTTGGTGACCACGGTCCAGCCGTCCGGCAACACGCGGGTATGGCGGCTGCCTTTGTTGATCATCGGCTCGATGGTGAAGGTCATCCCTTCCTTCAGCACCACGCCCTGCCCCGGCTGGCCGTAGTGCAGCACCTGCGGGTCGTCGTGGTAGATCTTGCCGATGCCGTGGCCGCAGTACTCGCGGACCACGCTGAAGCGCTGGCTTTCGGCATATTGCTGGATCGCATGGCCGACATCGCCCAGGGTCGCGCCCGGCTTGACCGCGCGGATGCCGCGGAACATGGCCTCGCGGGTGACATCGACCAGGCGCTGCGCCATCACCGACGGGGTGCCGACGATGTACATCCGGCTGGTGTCGCCGTGCCAGCCATCCTTGATCACGGTGACGTCGATGTTGACGATGTCGCCGTCCTTGAGGACCTTGGCCTCGCTGGGGATGCCGTGGCAGATCACGTTGTTGACCGAGGTGCACACGGTCTTCGGGAACCCGCGGTAGCCGACGTTGGCCGGGATCGCCTTCTGCACCTGGACGATGTGATCGTGGCAGATCCGGTCGAGTTCCTCGGTGGTCACCCCGGGTTTCACGAACGGCGCGACGATCTGCAGCACTTCGGCGGCCAGGCGGCCTGCCTCGCGCATCTTGTCGAGGTCGGCGGCGGATTTCAGTTGGATGCTCATGGGCCGATTATCGCCCATCCGGGGCGGAATTCGGCCTGGGATGGGCCTGCGGATTGCCTTGGCGGGGTTATCAGGCCATAATCCCGCGGCTTTTCCCGCCACGACGGGCGTACCGTCGAACCTCGCTTCAAGAATCCACACCTGTCGACAACCCCTGCGCCGGGGTGCTCCGCAAGGAGTTCGGACGCAGTGACGACAGGGAGGCCCAACCCCGGGATCCCGCGCCCCATGCCAGCCGGCATGCGGTGCAGCGCCATCATCCAATCGGCGCGGATCCCATCATCGGAGTTCCTGCAATGCCCCAGATCACCATGCGCCAGATGCTGGAAGCCGGCGTCCATTTCGGCCACCAGACCCGCTACTGGAACCCCAAGATGGCACCGTACATCTTCGGCGCCCGCGGCAAGATCCACATCATCAACCTCGAGAAGACCGTCCCGCTGTTCAACGACGCGATGAACTTCATCAGCGGCGTGGCCCAGAAGCGCGGCACCGTCCTGTTCATCGGCACCAAGCGCAGCGCGCGCGACCCGATCAAGGAAGAAGCCGAGCGTTGCGGCATGCCGTACATGACCCAGCGCTGGCTGGGCGGCACCCTGACCAACTTCCAGACCGTGAAGAAGTCGGTCTCGCGCCTGAAGGAACTGGAAGCCGCGGAAACCGACGGCACCTTCCAGAAGCTGGTCAAGCACGAAGTGATGGGCCTGCGCCGCGAGCGCGAGAAGCTCCAGGCCAGCCTGGGCGGCATCAAGGACATGAACCGCCTGCCGGACGCCCTGTTCGTCATCGACATCGGCCATGAAGACATCGCCATCAAGGAAGCCAAGAAGCTCGGCATCCCGGTGATCGCGGTGGTCGACTCCAACTACGACCCGGCCCTGGTCGACTACGCCATCCCGGGCAACGACGACGCCATCCGCGCCGTGCAGCTGTACGCACGCGCCGCCGCCGACTCGGTGCTGGAAGGCAAGGCCGCCACCCCGTCCGCCGCGACGATCCGCGAGGAAGACTTCGCCGCCGCGCCGGAAGGCGAGGACAAGAAGCCGGCCCGCCGCGCGCCGAAGCCGAAGGCCGAGTAAGCCCCACCGACGCCGGTCATGCCGGCGTCACCTGGCCGCGCCACGCTGCGCGGCCACCGCTCTGCTCGTCATCCCGGCGACAGCCGGGATCCAGCATTCGCGGGATCACCGCAAGAGACCTGGATTCCGGCACTCGCCGGAACGACGCCATCCCACATTCAGAGGTAACCCCATGGCTGATATTTCCGCTTCCCTGGTCAAGGAACTGCGCGAGCGCACCGGCGCCGGCATGATGGAGTGCAAGAAGGCGCTCACCGAGAACAACGGCGACATCGACGCTTCCGCCGAGTGGCTGCGCAAGTCGGGCCTGGCCAAGGCCGACAAGAAGGCGAGCCGCGTGGCCGCCGAAGGCCGCATCGCGGTGGCCCAGTCCGCCGGCAAGGCGGTGCTGGTCGAGATCAACTCCGAGACCGACTTCGTCGCCAAGGACGACAACTTCGTGGCCTTCACCGACGCCGTCGCCCAGGCCGCGCTGGACTCCGGCGCGACCGACGTGGAAGCGCTGAAGTCGGCCAAGCTCGCCTCGGGCGAGACCGTCGAGGAAGCCCGCGCCGCTGCCATCGCCAAGCTCGGCGAGAACATCCTGGTCCGCCGCATCGCGTCGATCACCACCGGCAACAACGTCGCCGCGTACTCGCACGGCGGCAAGATCGGCGTGCTGGTCGAGGTCGCCGGTGGCGACGTGGACTTCGCGCGCGGCATCGCCATGCACGTGGCCGCGATGAACCCGCCGTACAACAAGGCCGCCGACGTGCCGGCCGACTTCGTGGCGAAGGAAAAGGAAATCGAACTGGCCAAGATGTCCGACAAGGACAAGCAGAAGCCGGCCGAGATCCTGGAGAAGATCATCGGCGGCAAGATCGCCAAGATCGTCAACGAAGTCAGCCTGTACGGCCAGCCGTACGTGCTGAACACCGACCACAGCGTCGAGCAGGCCGCCAAGGCCGCCGGTGCCGACGTGGTGTCCTTCACCCGCCTCGCCGTGGGCGAAGGCATCGAGAAGGTCGTCGAGGACTACGCCGCGGAAGTGGCGAAGGCCATGCAGGTCTGATCGACCTCGCCGCCGCGTCATCGAAGAACCCGCCGCAAGGCGGGTTTTTTGTTGCGTGGCGCGTGACGGACGCATCACGCCACCGCCACCAGAATCGTCGCATCGCTGGCAACGGAACGACACGATGGACCTCAAGAGCGGTTACCCGTTCTGGGCAGTGAAGAACGGCCTGATGCATGCGTTCCCGCCGCTGCAGGAGGACCTCCGCTGCGACGTGGCGATCATCGGCGGCGGCATCACCGGCGCGCTGGTCGCGGATGAGCTCGCCGCGCACGGGCACGACGTCGCCGTGGTCGACCAGCGCGACATCGGCTGGGGCAGCACGTCGGCGAGCACCGCGTTGTTGCAGTACGAAATCGACACCCACATGGTCGACCTGGCGAAGCGCTACGGCGAGGACAACGCGGTCCTCGCCTACCGGGCCTGCGCCGATGCCATCGACCTGGTCGCGGCCAAGGCCGGCGACATCCGCGACGTGGATTTCGCCCGCATGCGCAGCCTGTACTACGCCAGCAAGCGTCGCCATCGCAGCGACCTCGAGGACGAATTCGCGCTGCGCAAGCGCCACGGCTTCGAGGTCGAATGGCTGGACGGCGGGCGCGTGAAGGCGGACTACGGACTCGACGCGCCCGGCGCCATCCTGAGTGCCAAGGCGGCGCGCATCGATCCCTATCGGATGGCCTACCGGCTGTTGGCCCGATTGCAGAAGCGCGGCGGCGCCGTGCACGACCGCACGCCGATCGCGCGGATCGAAGTGGATGATCGCGGCGCGACGCTGACCAGCAACGACGGCGCGACGATCAAGGCGAAACACCTGGTCATGGCGGCGGGCTATGCCAGCCAGCAGTTCCTGCGCAAGAAGGTGGCGAAGAACCGCAGCAGCTACGCGTTCATCACCGACCCCATCGACGCGGGCACCCTCGGTGCGCTCAAGGACACGATGGTCTGGGAATCCGCACGCCCCTACCTGTACATGCGAACCACCGGCGACGGCCGCCTGCTGGTCGGCGGCGACGACGACAGCGTCGACATCCCCGCCAGGCGCGACGCACAGGTCGATCGCAAGGCGCGCAAGCTCGCGGACAAAGTCGCCGAGTTGTTCCCCGACGTTCCCCTCGAACCCGCATTCGCCTGGGCCGGCACCTTCGCCGAGACCGACGACGGCCTGCCGTGGATCGGCGTGTCGCCGGACCACGGGCGGCGCCTGCTGTTCGCGATGGCCTACGGCGGCAACGGCATCACCTACTCGATGCTCGGGGCCGGGCTGCTCCGTGCGCTGGTGGAGCGGCGCAAGCATCCGCTGCAGGGCATCTTCGGGTTCGAGCGCTGAGCGGCGCGTGCGCGCCATGCTCACGTGCTGCAGCCCAGGCTGCGCATCCTCTTTCGCATTCCCGGTGACGACATGACCGAAGCCACTCCCACTGGGGTCGCCAGGACCGCGCAGATCGTGCGATTCCTGTTCAAGTACCGCAACGCCGGGGTGTTCTCCGGGCTGGAGGTCGATGCCGCCGGGCTCGACGCTGGGGAGCACGCGGACGAGGGACGCCCCGAGGCCTTCGTCGATGATCTCGAAGCGATGGGGCCGACCTTCATCAAGATCGGGCAGGCCCTGTCGACCCGCCCGGACATGGTGCCGCCGGCCTACCTGGTCGCACTGGAGCGCATGCAGGATGACGTCGCGCCCGCGCCGTTCGCCGACATCCGGGCGGTGATCGAGGAAGAGCTGGGAGTCAAACTGGGCAAGCTCTTCGAGAGTTTCGAGGAAACCCCGATCGGCGGCGCCTCGCTGGCCCAGGTCCACCGCGCCCGCCTGCGCGACGGACGCGCGGTCGCGGTGAAGGTGCAACGGCCCGGCATCAGCGACGGCATCCACGCCGACCTCGACGCGCTGGCCGCGCTGGCGCGCCAGGTCGACCGGCACACCGAGGTGGGCCGGCGCACCCGGTTCGCCGACTGGGTGCACGAATTCCGCCGCAGCCTGCTGGCGGAACTCGATTACCGCACCGAGGCCGGCAACCTGGCCCGCTTCGGCGCGCACTTCGAACGCTACCCGCGCCTGTTCGTGCCGCAGCCGGTCTGGGACCTGTCGGCGCGCCGGGTGCTGACCATGGAACTGGTGGAGGGCGCCAAGGCCACCGACATCGGCGGCTTGCGCCGCACCGAGCAGGACATGGCGCCGCTGGCAGAGGCGGTCATGCGCGGCTACCTGGACCAGGCGTTCGTGCATGGCGAGATCCATGCCGACCCGCATCCGGGAAACCTGCTGATCACCCCGGATGGCCGCGTCGCCCTGCTCGACCTGGGCATGGTCGCCCACGTGCCGCCACGCCAGCGCGAGCGCCTGCTCAAGCTGCTGTTCGCCGCAGTCGACGGACGCGGCGAGGAAGTGGCCAACGAAGCCATCGCGATGAGCATCCAGTTGCAGGACTTCGATGAGGAACGCTACGTGCGAGAGGTCGGGCAGATGGTCGCGCGCTACGCGGCCACCTCCGGCAACCGATCGCAGTCGGAAGGGCGGCTGGTGCTCGACCTGACCCTGCTCGGCAGCCAGTGCGGCCTGCGCACGCCGCCGGAACTCAGCCTGCTGGGCAAGACCCTGCTCAACCTGGAGGCCGTGAGCAAGGCGCTCGACCCGGACATGGACGTCAAGTCGGTGGTCGAGCAGCACCTCGAGCACGTGATGCGCGAGCGCCTGAAGAAGTCGTTCTCGCCCGCGCGCCTGGCCAGCGAGGCGATGGAGGTGCAGGCCCTGGTGCGGGAGGCACCGCGCCGGTTGTCCGACATCCTCGGCCTGCTCGCGGAGAACCGCCTGCAGGTGCGGATGAGCGGGCTGGACGACTCGCAACTGATGGAAAACGTGCAGAAGATCGCCAACCGCATCAGCACCGGGATCATCGTGGCCGCCCTGATCCTGGCCTCGGCGCTGTTGATGCGGATCGATACCGGACCGCGCCTGCTGGGCTATCCCGCGCTGGCGCTGGTGCTGTTCGTGGTCGGCGCGGTGCTCGGCCTGGCGATCGTCGCCAGCGCCCTGCTGAACGACCGCAAGGCCAAGCCGCAGGAGACCCACGGCCCGCGCTGAGGGACGCATCGGCTAGAATTCCGCGGCTTTGCCCGTCCCGCCGCCCAGGAGCCCCGCATGTCGCAACTCGCCTATCGCCGCGTCCTGTTGAAGCTCTCCGGCGAAGCCCTGATGGGCGACGAGGACTACGGGATCGATCCCAAGATCCTCAACCGCCTCGCCCGCGAGGTGATCGAGGTGCGCGACGCCGGCGTGGAGATCGCGCTGGTGGTCGGTGGCGGCAACATCTTCCGCGGCGCCGGCTTGGCCGCCGGCGGGATGGACCGGGTCACCGGCGACCAGATGGGCATGCTGGCCACGGTCATCAACGCGCTGGCGATGCAGGACGCGCTGGAGAAACTCGGTGCCAAGTGCCGGGTGATGAGCGCGCTGAAGATCAACGACGTCTGCGAGGACTACATCCGTCGCCGCGCCATGCGTCATCTCGAGAAGGGCCGGATCGCGATCTTCGCCGCCGGTACCGGCAATCCGTTCTTCACCACCGATTCCGGCGCGGCGCTGCGCGCGATCGAGATCGGCGCCGACCTGCTGCTGAAGGCGACCAAGGTCGATGGCGTGTACGACAAGGACCCGAACCGGCACGCCGATGCGGTCAAGCTCGACGACCTGCGCTACGACGATGTCATCGCCCGCAACCTGCAGGTCATGGACACCGCCGCGTTCGCCCTGTGCCGCGATGCCGGGCTGCCGCTGCGCATCTTCGACATGGCCCAGCCCGGCGTGCTGCTGCGGATCCTGCGCGGCGAGAAGATCGGCACCCTGGTCCACGCCTGACGCGGGCCGCGGCGACCGGCAGGGACTCGCCCGCATCGGCTCGCTTATAATCCCGCGGTTGCCATACGACCACGGAGCACCGCGATGCTGAACGAGATCAAGAAAGACGCCCAGGCCCGCATGGGCAAGAGCATCGAATCGCTGCGCCATGCCCTGGTCAAGGTCCGCACCGGCCGCGCCAATGCCGGCCTGGTCGACAGCATCAAGGTCAGCTACTACGGCTCCGAGATGCCGCTGGCGCAGGTCGCCAGCGTGGCGGTGACCGATGCGCGCTCGATCACCATCACCCCATGGGAAAAGCAGATGGTAGGCCCGGTGGAAAAGGCGATCCTGGCCTCGGACCTGGGGCTGACCCCGAACACCGCCGGCACCGTGATCCGCCTCAACATCCCGGCACTGACCGAGGAGCGTCGCAGGGACCTGGCCAAGGTCGTGCATGGCGAAGGCGAGGACGCGAAGGTCGCGATCCGCAACATCCGCCGCGATGCCAACCACCAGGTCAAGGAACTGCTGAAGGACAAGCAGATCACCGAGGACGACGCCAGCCGCACCGAGGCCGAGATCCAGAAGATCACCGACGGCGCGATCAAGGACGTCGATGAGGTGATCAAGGGCAAGGAAGCGGAACTGATGTCCGTCTGATCGGCCTGCTGCGCTTGGCCATGCGGCGTCATCGCGGTGCCCGGCGGCAGTCACGTACTGTCTGTACGCTCCTGCCGCCGGGCATCGCTCTTCCTTGCTTGGCCTGCGCTCGCGACGGCCGATTGGCATGAGCGGGGCAAACGGCACGGGGCCCATCCCGCAGCACCTCGCCATCATCATGGATGGCAATGGCCGCTGGGCGCAGCAGCGCCACCGCCCGCGGATCATCGGCCACCGCGCCGGCGCGCGTGCGGTCAAGCGCAGCGTGGAGTTCTGCCTGGAACGCGGGGTCGGCGCGCTGACCCTGTTCGCCTTTTCCAGCGAGAACTGGAACCGGCCGACCGAGGAAGTCGGCGGCCTGATGAAACTCTTCCTGGGCGCGCTGGAACGCGAGGTCGATGAATTGCATCGCCTCGGTGCGCGCCTGCGCTTCATCGGCGAGCGCAGCCGCTTCGACGGGCCGATCCTGGCGCGCATGCAGGCGGCGGAAGCACTGACCGCCGGCAACACCCGCCTGCAACTGAACATCGCCGCCAGCTACGGCGGCAGGCAGGACATCGCCCAGGCCGCACGCGCCCTGGCCGAGGAGGTCGCCGCCGGACGCCTGCGGCCCGAGCAGATCGACGAGGACGCGCTGTCCGCGCGCATGGCGCTGGCCGACCTGCCCGCGCCCGACCTGTTCATCCGCACCGGCGGCGAATTGCGGATCAGCAACTTCCTGCTGTGGCAGCTCGCCTACACCGAGCTCTGGTTCACCGATACGTTGTGGCCCGACGTGGATGCGGCCACACTGCAGCGCGCGCTGGACCACTACGCCGGCCGCGAACGCCGCTTCGGCCTGACCAGTGCACAGGTCGCGGGCCACGCCACCGGGGGAATCGAGTGACCAAGACGCGCGTGCTGGCCGCACTGATCATGGCCCCGCTGGCGATCGGCGGCGTGCTGCTCCTGCCCACCCCTTGGCTGGTGGCGATTGCCGCGGTGCTGTTCCTGCTCGCACTGTGGGAATGGCTACGACTGGCGGATGTCGAAGACACCCTGGCCCGGACCATCCTGCTGGCTTGCAATCTCGCCCTGATGGTCGCGCTGGTCTGGGGCTCGCGCTCGGCCCACGGCGGGTCGTTCGCACTGTTCCAGTTGGTGATCGTGATCGGCGTCGGCTGGTGGCTGCTTGCCCTGCTGTGGCTGAAGCACTACCACTTCGCCTCCGACCACGACTCGCACGCGCGTGCCTTCAAGCTGCTCGCCGGCACGCTGGCGGTGGTGCCGGCCTGGTGCGCATTGGGTGTGATCCACGCCAGCGAACCGAATGGCCATTACTGGCTGCTGCTGGCCCTGATGCTGGTCTGGGCGGCAGATACCGGCGCCTATTTCACCGGCCGCAACTTCGGCGGCAAGTGGTTCGGTGGC
>Ga0116176_10001123_pt1 | contig 21187 bp, 19 predicted proteins | sample AD_STIC08_MetaG_FD_89803 | JGI IMG/M metagenome (GOLD analysis project Ga0116176, IMG submission 89803) | Active sludge microbial communities of municipal wastewater-treating anaerobic digesters from USA - AD_STIC08_MetaG | ecosystem: Engineered > Bioreactor > Anaerobic > Digestate | place: USA...
CCTTTTGATCAAAGCCTTCCAGAAAGTATCGGCCTCGTCGCTGGCACCCTTCAACTACTTCCACTTGTTGCTGGCGGTGTTGTTCAGCGTGCTGGTGTTCGGGCAGCGGCCTGACACGCTCTCACTGCTGGGGATTGCCGTCATCGCCTGCGCCGGCCTGGCGCTCACGCTCCCAGTCTTTCGGACCCAACTCGCCGCCGCCCTGGCATCGCGCCAGACGCCGCGCTGAACCCATACATACCATGTCCACCCTCATCGACGAACTCACCCGCACCGTGGGTGCCGCGTACGTGCTGACCGGCACCGACATTCCGCCCCAGCACTGCACCGACTGGTTCCAGACCCACACCCATATGCCGCTGGCTCTGGTGCGCCCTGGTACGCCAGGCGAGGTGGCACTGGTGATGGCGATCTGTAATCGGCATCACCAGCCGGTCACGCCCCAAGGTGGACTCACCGGCCTGGTGGCGGGTGCCGCACCGGCCGAAGGCGATGTGGCGCTCTCGCTTGCAAGACTGAACGGCATCGAAGAAATCGACACCGCAGCCAGCACAATCACCGTATTGGCCGGCACGCCCCTGCAAACCGTGCAGGAAGCCGCACGCGCAGCCGGATTGCTCTTGGCGGTGGACTTGGGCGCGCGCGGCTCCTGCCAGATCGGCGGCAACATTGCCACCAACGCCGGTGGCAACCGCGTCATCCGCTACGGCATGTTCCGCGACCAGGTGCTGGGCCTAGAGGCGGTGCTGGCCGACGGCACCGTGGTGGGTGGCCTCAACAAGATGCTCAAGAACAACGCCGGTTACGACCTCAAGCACCTGTTCATCGGCTCCGAAGGCACGCTTGGCATCGTTACACGCGCAGTGCTGCGCCTGCATCCGATGCCCCTTAGCTGCTGCACCGCCTGGTGCACGCTGACAGACCACGACACCGTGGTGAGATTCTTGCGCCATGCGCAAAGCCATCTCGCAGGCACGCTGTCGGCATTCGAGGTGATGTGGCCCGACTTCCACGAACTGGTCACAACCCGGGTACCCGACCTGCGCTCGCCGGTGGCCAGCAACGGCATGCAGGTGCTGATCGAAATGGAGGGCGGCGACTCCGATCGCGACATGGCTATGTTCTGCACGCTGTTGGAAGGGGCGTTGGAGTGTGGCTGGCTGCAGGATGCTGCCATCGCCCAGTCGCTCAAGGAGCGTGAAGCCTTTTGGCGCCTGCGCGACGCGGTGTCTGAATTGCCGCTGATGTGGTCGCCCTACTGTGGCTACGACGTCAGCTTGCCAATTGGCAAAATTGGCCGCTTCGTGCACGAGCTGCAGCAAGCATTGCGCGTGCGTTTCCCTCGCTGCGAGCACATCCACTTTGGGCACATCGGCGATAGCAACCTACATGTGGGCGTACACCTTGACATGCAATGGGGGCCCTTCCCCGAAGCGGAAATCGACGACTGCGTCTACAGCTTGCTGCGCACTTATGGAGGATCGGTTTCGGCCGAGCACGGCATCGGTCAGCATAAGAAGGCCTACCTCGGCCACTCGCGCACGCCCCAGGAGCTCGCACTGATGCACACGCTCAAGCAGGCGATGGACCCCCAAAACCTCCTCAATCGCGGCAAGGTGCTGGCATGACTACCGTCTTTTTCCACAGCGATCTTGACGACCCACAGGCTTGGCAAGCCACGCTACAGGCCGCCCTTCCCGACCTCGAATTCATCGTCGGTCCCGAGTGTGATCGGCCTGAATCGGTGGATGTGGCGTTGGTTTGGACACCGCCGCCCCAGGGACTACGCGCCTTCACCAACCTGCGTGCCGTGTTGTCGCTGGGCGCCGGGGTCGATCAACTGCGCTTGGCTGACCTGGACACGCGAATCCCGGTGGCGCGCCTGATAGACGATACGCTCACACAGCGAATGGTCGAGTATTGCCTGGCAACGGTTTTCTATTTCCATCGCCACCTGCACCTGCACGCCGCGCATCAGGCACAACGTCAATGGACCTTCATCCCGCCCCTGAACGCGTCATCGCGCGAGGTGCTGGTGCTGGGCCTAGGCGAACTCGGCTCGGCTGTAGCCAGCGCACTTGTGCAACAAGGTTTCAAAGTGACCGGCTGGAGCCGCAGACCGAAACAGATCACCGGCGCAGTTTGCTGCCATGGCGACGAGGCGCTCGCGCAAGTGCTGAGAACCTGTGATGTGGTTATCAACCTGCTGCCACTCACCGCGCAGACCGCTGGCATGCTCAACCGAGATCTATTCGCTCAGCTGAAACCACAAGCTTGTCTGGTTCAGGTGGGCCGCGGTGGCCACTTGGTGGAGGACGACCTGCTGACAGCACTCGATCAAGAGCAACTCGCGGGCGCTTTCATCGACGTCTTCAGCATCGAGCCGCTGGCCTTTGACCACCCTTTCTGGACACACCCGAAGCTGCGACTCACACCACACGTTGCCTCGCTCAGCGATCCAAGGCAATCGGCAGCAACCGTCATTGACAACATCGGCCGCGCAATGCGGGGCGAAGCCATGCAACACGCTATCGACCGCGCGGTCGGCTACTGAACACCTCATCCCCACTTTTCAGGAACAGCCATGAAGACCTTCTTCCACTCCGAACAACTTCTGCACCACCCCCAAACCTACCTGTCGCGCGGGCAGATGCGCAAGCCGCAGGAAGTGCCCGCTCGAGCGGAGGCTATATTGCACGGCGTGAACGCACTCGGCTTCGAGGTGCAGCAGCCGTCCGACCACGGCATGGCGCCACTGCACGCGGTACACAGCGCGCCCTATCTGAAGTTCCTGGAGGACGCTCACACCGATTGGAAGAAAATGCCCGCTGATTGGGGTGATGAAGTGATATCCAACATCTTTGTGCGTGAGCCAAACGCACTGCGCGGCATTCTCGCGCAGGCATCGGCCTACCTTGCCGATGGCAGTTGCCCGGTGGGGGAATTCACCTGGCGCTCAGCGTATTGGAGCGCGCAATGTGCGGCCGACGCAGCGCAGGCTTTGCTGGACGGCGCGCACCACGCCTATGCGTTGTGCCGACCTCCCGGCCACCATGCACGACGTGCTTCAGCCGGCGGCTTTTGCTACCTCAACAACGCGGCCATCGCAGCGCAGATTTTGCGCCAACGGCATGCGCGCGTGGCCATATTCGACGCCGACATGCACCACGGCCAGGGCATACAAGACATCTTCTATGATCGTGCAGACGTGCTCTACGTGTCCATTCACGGTGACCCGACCAACTTTTATCCAGGGGTGGCTGGCTTCGCCGAAGAGATCGGTGTCGGCGCTGGTCTGGGCTTCAATCTCAATCTGCCCATGCCCCACTGCTCCCCTGAATCGGTCTTTTTCGAGAAAGTCGATCAGGCACTCCGCACGATCCGCAACTTTCAGCCCGACGTGCTGGTGTTCTCGCTCGGCTTCGACATCTACAAAGACGACCCTCAATCGAAGGTGGCCGTCACAAGCGAAGGCTTCCACCGCCTAGGGCAGGCCGTTGCCGACATTGGTCTGCCAACGGTATTCGTGCAGGAAGGCGGGTACCACATTGACTCTCTAGCTCTAAATACCCGCCAATTCTTCACAGGCGTGCTGCAGCGCCCGGCCCCCTAAGCTCACCTTCATTACACAGGAGTATCCCCATGCAATCCAAATCCAATCTGACCAACTCGGCACTCATGGCCCGCCGCGCCGCCGCCATTCCCCGTGGCGTGGGTCAAAGCCACCACATCTTCGTCGACAGGGCCGACAACGCCGAAGTCTGGGATGTGGAAGGTCGCCGCTACATCGACTTCGCCGGCGGCATTGCCGTGCTCAACACCGGCCACCGCAACACAGCCGTGATCGAGGCCGTGAAGGCCCAGCTCGACCGCTACACCCACACCTGTTTCCAGGTGCTTGCCTACGAACCCTACGTAGAACTCGCCGAGCGTGTCAACGCGAAGGCTCCGGGTGACTTTGCCAAGAAGACCCTGTTTCTGACAACAGGGGCTGAAGCGATTGAAAACGCGATCAAGATTGCGCGCGCGCACACCGGTCGCCCGGGTGTGATCGCCTTTACGGGGGGCTACCATGGCCGCACCCTGCTAACCCTTGGCTTGACCGGCAAGGTCGTGCCGTACAAGGTCGGCTTCGGCCCTTTCCCTGGCGAAGTCTTCCATGCTCTGTTCCCTAACGCGCTCCATGGCGTGAGCATTGACGACGCCATTGCCTCGATCGAACAGATCTTCAAAAACGACATCGAGGCCTGCCGAGTCGCCGCCATCATCATCGAGCCAGTGCAGGGGGAAGGCGGCTTCAACGTGGCACCACCTGAACTCATGCAGCGCCTGCGCACGATGTGCGACCAGCACGGCATTCTGTTGATCTGCGATGAAGTGCAAACCGGCGCCGGTCGCACCGGCACCTGGTTCGCTTGCGAGCAGAGTGGTATTGCACCCGACCTGATCACCATGGCCAAGTCCATGGCCGGTGGATTCCCGATTTCGGCTGTGGTTGGACGCGCCGAAGTGATGGACGCGCCCGCTGCAGGTGGCCTGGGTGGCACCTATGCCGGCAGCCCGATGGCCTGTGCCGCAGCGCTGGCCGTGTTCGACGAGTTTGAAAAGCACGACTTGTTGCAACGCAGCCGCGATGTGGGCCAGCGCATCACCGCCAGCCTGCAGGCCCTTGCCAAGCGCCACAGCTGCATTGCAGACGTGCGAGGCCTGGGCGCCATGGTCGCAATGGAGCTATGCAAGAACGGCGACCCACACCAGCCCGACGCCGAGCTGACGAAGGCCCTGGCTTCCGAAGCCACTAAACGCGGCCTGATCATCCTGACCTGTGGTACCTACGGCAACGTGGTGCGCATCTTGGTGCCGTTGACCGCCAGTAACGCTCTGCTAGACGAAGGCCTGGCCATCATCGATGCCTGCCTCGACGCACTGACAGCAGTTGTCTGAACTGTCATCACCCCAAGCAGAAAGATGTGAAATGAAACCTCAGGCCATTCCCACCGTACAGATCGACAACAACCGCGTCATCGTCACAGAGTGGCGTTTTCCACCCGGTGCAGAGACCGGGTGGCACACACACGCGCACGACTATGTGGTTGTGCCGATGACCGATGGCACCCTCGTGCTGGAGACCGACGAAGGCATCAAGACCAGCAAACTGGTCAAAGGAATCTCTTACACCCGTAACGTGGGTGTGAGCCACAACGTCATCAACCCTGGACCTGGCGAAGTGATCTTCGTCGAAGTGGAAATACGCTAAGACACACAACATGGACATAAAAACTTCCCCTCTGGCCCTTCTCAAAGACCCCACCCTGCTCAAGACCGATGCGCTCATTAACGGCCAATGGGTTGACGCTACCGCAGGGGCCAGCATATCACCCAGCCGCTTTGCCGTGAGCGACCCGGCCACCGGTGAGCACCTGGCCGATGTCGCCAACCTCGGCTCGGCCGACGCAGAGAATGCCATCGCCGCCGCCAACGCCGCCTGGCCGGCCTGGCGCAACAAGACCGCCAAAGAGCGCAGCATCATCCTGCGCCGGTGGTATGACTTGCTGATGGCGAATCAGGAGGATCTGGGCCGCATCATGACTGCCGAGCAAGGCAAGCCGCTGCCCGAGGCCAAGGGCGAAGTGGCCTACGGCGCCAGCTTTGTCGAATGGTTTGCCGAAGAGGCCAAGCGCATCAATGGCGAAACCCTGCCCCAGTTCGACAACAACCGCCGCCTGCTGGTGCTGCGCCAGCCGATTGGCGTGTGCGCGGCCATCACCCCGTGGAACTTCCCGATTGCCATGATCACCCGCAAAGTGGCCCCCGCGCTGGCGGCCGGCTGCACGGTGATCATCAAACCGGCGGAACTGACACCGCTCACCGCTTTGGCGGCCGCTGAGCTGGCCATTCGCGCGGGCATTCCGCCCGGTGTGCTCAACATGCTCACCGCCGACGCCGACAACTCGATTGCCGTGGGCAAGGTGCTGTGCGCCAGCGACGTGGTGCGCCACATCAGCTTCACCGGCTCCACCGAAGTCGGCCGCATTTTGATGGCGCAGAGCGCGCCCACCGTCAAGAAGCTGTCACTCGAACTCGGCGGCAATGCGCCTTTCATCGTGTTTGACGACGCAGACATCGACAGCGCGGTTGAAGGCGCGTTTGCCAGCAAATACCGCAACGCCGGCCAGACTTGCGTCTGCTCCAACCGTTTTTACGTTCAGGCGGGCGTTTACGACGAATTTGTCACCAAGTTTGCTGCCAAGGTCAAAACCGCCAAGGTCGGCAACGGCTTTGAAGAAGGCGTCAACCAGGGCCCGCTGATTGAAGAAGCGGCACTGCAAAAAGTGGAACGCCATGTGCAGGACGCCGTGGCCAAGGGCGCCCGCTTGCTGGTGGGTGGCAAACGCCTGTCAGGCCAGTTCTTCGAGCCCACCGTGGTGGCCGATGCCACTGCCGACATGCTGTGTGCCCGGGAGGAAACCTTCGGGCCCTTTGCCCCGGTGTTCAAGTTTGACACCGAGGCCGAGGCCATCTTTGCCGCCAACAACACCGAGTTTGGTCTGGCCAGCTACTTCTACAGCCGCGACATCGGGCGCATCTGGCGCGTGAGCGAGGCGCTGGAATACGGCATGGTTGGCATCAACGTGGGTATTCTGGCGACCGAGCATGTGCCGTTTGGCGGGGTCAAGCAGTCTGGTTTGGGCCGCGAAGGCTCGCACCACGGCATTGACGACTATGTGGAAATCAAGTACCTGTGTATTGGGGATGTGCTCGCTTGAGATTCATTTGAAGCACATTAAAGCTCAAACATCTTACTGGAGCTTACCGAGCTTTACCGGGAATTGGGTGACATGGATGCTGCCGCGCTGGCACTGACACACACGACCGGTGACCGGTTAACAACAACGTTTGCACTTTGACTTAGAGAAGCCGATATCGTTCAAGCCCGTGAAGTTCAATTACTCAGTGCTCTTGTGGTGCGGAGAATCGATTCATACAATCAAACTGCTTCACCAGTTTTTGGAGTCTTCCCCGCACTCTGGTTGATTCAAAATGGCACCAAAATGGGCTAGGCTAAATTTTGATGCCCGAAAGCTGCCGCTTGTGAACACCCGCTGTTGATCGATGGCCGGTGCAGCAATCCTTGAAATCGAAGCCGTATTGCTGACGGTCAGGCTGCAAGGGTGACTGTCGGGTCTGGAGCGAGCATTTCGGGCGGACCTACGTCAGCAACCGCTGCATAGCTGACAACGACTGGTTAAAAACCGTTTGTTAAAGGGTGCCGCAAATCTTGCTGACACAGGTTGGGCCGACAGCGTAGTAAAACCCTGCAATATCATCGCACTATGACTTAAGTGATGCCTGACCTCGTTCAGCCGAAACTCTGCGACCAGTGTAAGCACTTCGATTGCTGGATCGCGGTCGACGTGGCAGGCACCGTGCTGGGTGGTGTGCATTGCTGGCGCCAAAGGCCCGGCGGGCACAGCGTGATTGCCCGGCCTATGTTTGGGTACGCGTTTTGTGTCAAGGTTCAATCAGACTCATGCCTTGATTCCTCGACGTCCAAAATCTGATTCACATGACTTGCTACCTTGAATCGCCCCGGGGCGATTCAAATTTGGTATTAGCAGGCCCCAAGCTTTCATGGCGTGAGCTTACGAACCGGGGCACTGAATCATTCATGGAATCAGTGCTTAGATTGGGCACATGCGAGGTCAAAATCTCGAAATTACAGATCAAACCCAATACCCCATTCACGTCAAGCGAAGCGCGACGTGGCGGTTTGACTGGGGTCTCGGGGCAACGCCCTGAGCAGGGGGCCGCTGCCAAGTTTCAACGCAGCGCAACGTGGGCACAAGGCCCTTACCCTGCACAGTGAGTCTCTACTATTCCCGTGCTGCAGGTGAATTGATTCGCCTGTCACCGCGCCTGCCGTTGGATTTTGGTTTGCCTGTCGGGTCGCGTGTCGCAACCTACGCGGGCGCATTTGATTCGCCAGTCAATATTCGTGTCGTTGCTATTATCTGACGCTGTCCTGCCCGACGTGACGGACACCTTTGCTGGTTGCCCGGCAGCTGTATCAGTTGAATGAACGGCTGACGACTCTCGAGAGTCATTGGCAATGGCCGCGCGTTTAACAACTTTATTCGCGATGTAAAAATGGCTGGTGAGTATGCACGTTTGAAATCGTGATTGATTCGGCACTTTGTGACACAACGATATTGCCAAAGCAGCATCAGATTTCGTAGCAAATCAGTTTCTGCTTACTCTTGGTCGACAATTGACCCATCAACACTGGAAAATGATTTGGTAAGTCCACGCAGCCTTATTCACGCGCTTTATGTTCACTGGGACGTCATCGAGAGCCTGGTGATCTTGGGTCGGGACTTCCCGTCGTTTGATCAGGCCCAGGTCATCGAGGTTATAGCTCGCCGCGCGCCAGGAAAAAGCATCGAGGAATGCGAGGCCGCCATGCGGCAGATGGCATCGACTGACCTGCTTCAAGTGATGCCGCGTGGCTCGTCCCTGCAAATTAACCCGCTGGTTCTGGAGTTCGTTCGCGGGCTGACTCGCGAGCATGAACTTGGCCTGTCGGCTGTTTTGAAGGCTCGGGTGGATGCCATAAAAGGGGCAACTGGCAAATTGACAGAAGGTCTGCAAATCAGAGATTCTGATCAACTCAGGCAGGCTGCAGCCCAGCTCGCGGAGTTATTCCGCCAGATTTCACAGCAGTTGGACCAGGACCGGCACGCCATTCTCGAACTCACCGAGCGCGCTAAGTCCAAAGACGCCAATTTACCCATTGGTCGGCGCTACAGTGAAGTGCTCGCCGCTTTTGATGATTACGTTGCTCCGATGGCCGAAATGATGGACAGCGGACCTTCGGGCACTTTTTACCGCCATCTTGAGGATGCTGAGCATGCACTGGATCACGCGCTGGAGACACTGACCATTCAAGGTGCGCTTTACACACAGCGTTTGTCCATGCGCCAAGTGGCTTTTCAGGCCAAGGAGCTTCGTCGCTTGGGTCGGGAGGTCCTGAAGCATTGCAGCGACACGCTTTTGCCTTTGCGTGAGGAAATTCGTCAACATAACGTCTTGTCGACTGCCATCAGCCAGCTTTTGGGCCGCGTGCGCAAGCGTGGCCTGAATTCGACCCTGAGTGCCAGTGAATTGCCTTTGTGGCGCAGGGACATGCCGCGTCGCGTGACAGTAGGCGACGAAGTACTGACCGTCATGGGCGAAGCGCTCAACTTTCAGCCGACGACGGTTGCCTTTCCTGAAGACCGAGTTGAAGCTGGCACGGTGGCTCTGGAACTGGTTGATGAATCGGCCATCGTGCGTACCTTGCGTCAAGATTTGCCAATTGATGATCTGCTGTTTTGGCTTCATGAACACTTCCCCGACCTGACGGACGCCACTGTTTTGCGGCTTTATCACGCGCTGATTGAGCGCAAGGAATGGGAAGTGACGCCGGCAGACATGGCTGGGGCACAGAGACTAAACACCGTACGCGTCATCCATTACCCCCATGCCCTGACACACAATGCAATGGCCATTGAGAGCAGCCCATGAATATGACCACCCCTTTGTACCTGCATAAGCTGCCGCTTTTAAGTGAAATTTTTGGCTTTTTCAACAGTGGCAAACACATGAACCGGATGGCCGAGCATCGGCTCTGGGCTGAACTTGAACGCGAAAGAGATGCTTACGAGCTATTGTTCAAACACCTGGGCTACAACTTACGCATTGATGATCGAGGTTTTGCGTGGTTTCATTTTGATGACGCCAGCAGCAATGTCTCGAAGACGACGCGTCAGTTGGCTCTGCTCTTTATGCTGCTATTTGAATTTCAGGCCGACATCGGTCTGCATCTGGGGCGATTTACCGATTGGGTGATCGACGATGCCTTGCTCGATGCCATATTGGAGAAAAATCGGTTGCTGCTGGAAGCGGAAAGTCTTGCGGATCGTGATCAACTCCAACAGCTTTTTCGCGCAGCCGGCAATTACGGGTTCGCAAGTAGCGAAGGAAACACTTGGCGCATCTTGCCGTCAGTATTTCGTTATCTCGATCGCTTTGAGGAATTGGCGAACACCAAAGGGCTGCCTGACGACGTGCCGGAATTGCCCCGAGCGGAGGATATGGAATGATTCATTACGGATTCCAGCGCATGGCTTTGCTCAATAGCGCAGGCTATCGACGTGCCGAACTTCCCCTGGATGCATCGGTTTCATTGATTGCGCCCAACAACGCCGGTAAAACCAGTCTGATCAATGCCCTGCAATTCTTGCTGATCATCGATAAACGTCGGATGGACTTCGGCGCCCATGATGTGGACACCAGTCGGCGCTTCTATTTTCCCAACAACGGCGCCTACATCTTGCTGGAGGTGGCGCTCCCCACCACTGGAACCGTGGTGCTGGGCTGCGTCGGCAAAGGTGTTAGCCACGATTACGAATATTTCGCATACAAGGGCGATCTGAAGCTTGATGACTACCGTCTGCCCGATGGCACTCAAGTTCAGCAGCCTCAGTTGAAGGCGCACATGGCGAGCATTGGCAAGCTGGTTTTCAGCTACACCTCCGGTGAGTTTGCATCGGCACTGTATGGAACACGTCGAAGGATCCTGGATCAGGAGCCCGATTTCACGGTTTTCAAGCTGGAGCACGCGAGCCATGCCGATGCATTCCAGCGCGTTCTGACCCGTACGTTGCGATTGGATAAATTGCGCTCCAGTGAGGTGAAAGACTACCTGCTGGCTATTTTCCGCCGTGATCTGCCGGACTCAAGCATCGACTTCAAGGCTGAATGGGACAAAGCCTTTTCGGAGGTCAATGCTGATCGTGCACAGTATCTGGCCACCGTGCGCCAGCAAGCCAGCATCGACGTGATGGAGCGTCAGCAACTGAAGCGACTTGAGGTGCGCGGAAAGTTGCTGTACTTTCGTCCCCTGATTGATCGGCGCTTGCAGGAGTGGGAGACGCATTTCAAGGAGCGCGGAAATGGGCTGCGAGACGCGATTGCTGACGTTGAAACTCAGCAGGCCAACCTCCAACTCAAGGATCGCCAATTGAATGAACGTAAGCTTGAAGCAGTGCGCCAACGTCAGCAGTTATTGGATGTGCAGCATCGCCAGGATACTTTGGAGACGGAGTTCGCACTGATTGCCGACAAGTCAATACTGGATGACGCCTTGGCTGATGAACGCCGTAGCCTCGAGAAGCAGACGGCATTGCTGCAAAACGCGAGCACCCGTGGCATTGACGCCATTCGTCGCGATATTCAAGCTGCCGAGAGTGAACGCAAGCAATTGAAGAGGGAATTGGCCACGTTGACCGACAACCTTTATCTGCACTTGAAGACCCTGCTGAGTCCGCAGCAGCTTGATACGCTGAATCGTACGCTCAGCCAGCAAGTCATGACGCTGGCCTCGGATGACTTCACGACCGACCCGGTTGAACTCAAACTTTGGCTTGAAACAGATCAAGCAGCCACCTCCGGCACGCTGACACTGTCAGGACTCAGGCTTTCTGTTCAGGGCCTCTCGCCTCAACATACCCAGCGATCACATGACGAAATTCAGCAGCGTCTGGATGAACTGATGCAATTGTTGGTGGGTCTGGAACTGCAGATCAAGGCGGCCCAGGATCTTGACGCGTCGCGCAGGGAAAAGGATCGACTGGATGCATCGGTGCGGCAAATTGAGACGCAAATCCAGCGATTCAATGAATTGCACGTGCTCAAAACTGACCATGGTGCACGCACGGCGCGGATCACCGAGTTGGAAAATACGTTATCGATTCTTGATGCCGATCTTGATAACTCGGTCATGTCGGCCAAAAACCTTCGCGAAAAAGAACGTGAACTGCAATGCCAGCTTGATGCTTTGGGCAACGACCACATCAACATCACCCGGTTGCGGGAAAACCGCCGCGACAATGACCAGATGTTTGAGAATCTGGCGGACTTGTCCCATCAGCGCTGGCTGGGAACGGATGAGGTGGGTCTGACGCAACTCTCTGAGTCTTTGTCGGTCTACCACCGTGAATGTGCCGATTTGATTGCGCTTGATCGGGATCTGGATGCTGGGCTGGCGAAGTTGCATATGGGGGGGCTGACCAAGTTCCAGTTTGTGGCTGGTAGTGAAACCGAGATCAACCGGATCATTGAGTTCGCCGCGCATTTGTCCCAGGAGGAGCAGGCGCTTGATCGCAAATCACGCAGCGCCGTTGTGAACGTGACCGCTTGTTTACGCGAATTGCGCGATGGCTTGGTCACCTTCAAGAGCAAGATGCGTGACTTCAACCGGCTGATCAATCGCCGGCAATTGTCAGATCTGTCGGTTTTCAAGATCGAGCCAGTCGACGAAACGCAGATGGTGGAGGCCATCGAGCAGCTCATCAGCACTGCCGAGAAAGCTGAAAGCGGCGAAACCTTTGAGCTCTTTAACCATGGCACCGTCCTGGATGACGCCACCCTCAACCGGGCGAAGAGCCTGTTGATTCATGAGGGTGAAGTGCGCGGCTGTCTGCGCGTGGAGCATTTCTTTCGCCTGGAATTTATTGTCGGCAAGGCAGGACGCAAAGAAGAGTCTTTTTCAGACATTGATAGTGCAGCGTCGAATGGCACCGTTTTGATGGCCAAGTTGGTCACTGGATTGGCTTTATTGCACCTGATGCAGGACAAGCGTTACCAGGTACAGGCGGTGTGCTACCTGGATGAGGCATCTGCCCTGGATCAACGCAACCAGCGTAGCCTGATCGACACCGCGCAGGATTTTGGTTATGCGTTGATTTTTGCCTCACCCGCACCGCTGGTAACAGCGCGCTATTGCGTCCCCATCACCAGCAGCGAGGGCTACAACATCATCAGTCAGAAGAATTGGCAGATTCTGGAGCCATTGGATGAAATTGCGACCCCAACAGCGGGGTCACAAGCATTCCGTGTGGGCCTCATGGAAAGTGCACAGGCGTCGGCATGAGTCGATCACTGGCTGCCGCGTTGGTCAAGCTACTTGAAGGTGAGGGTGCGGCGCAATCTCAAACCTGCAGTGCCAGTGCTTTCACAGCCGCGCAGCGATTGGCTCTGGAAGATCTGGGCCGCCGAACTGGCGCGCTCAGGGTCAGATTGGAAGGACGTGGGAGTGTGTATCAAGTCGTCAACCTTGAAATACTGACCTCACATTTGCAGAACTTGCGTCCTCAGCACGCCGACGAGGTTGATCCAACCATTCCAAAACGGGCCGCTAATATTGCCCAATCGCGAAGCAGCAAGGGGCGGGCCCATGGCCATGATCTTCACTATCTGTTAGTCAAGTCGATCTCCGAAGGGGTGGTTTGGCGGAATCAACCAGATGATGTTGACCATGCTTTTGATCTGGCAAAAGTGACGAAGACGGCTGGAGCGGGCGTGCTCGCGATACGTGAAGATGACCGCTGGTTCTCTGATGAACCGGTGTGGCTGGTTGAGAACCAAGCTTTGTTTGACAGAATGGACTGGTTGCCACATGGTTCCCGTGGCACGGTCGCGTACTACGCAGGTCAATTGCCAGGACGCGTTCTGAATTGGCTTGCGTATCGACTGCGAGCGCCACAAGTAATCATCTTCCCAGACTACGATGGTGTCGGGCTGCTCAATTACGCCAGATTACTCGAGGTGTGTCGCAGCCCTTGCACCTTTTGGTTGATGCCAGGCTGGCAGTCCTTGCTGAAAAAATACGGCAACCATCTGGTCTGGAAAAACACGCAGTCTGATTTTCAATCAGCGTATCCCAGAATCAAGGCTGCTGGAGCGCCAGAGGCGGTGCTTGAGCTTTGCTCTGAACTGAGCCGACAGGGTTTGGCGCTTGAGCATGAATCTGTCTGGCTGAATGTTGCACCTCCGGTAGCCCAGCAACCACACATCCGGGAGGTTCCTGTCAAGAGCGAGAGCAGCAAGCCTGCCTGAGCCTGCTGTGAACGGCTGTTGATGAGAGTGCGCGGCCAGTGAACTTATTCGGCCAACGTACCAGATATTCCCCACCCTGCTCTCTTCAATCTCGCCTACTCCAAAGTTGCTGGTGAATTGATTCGCCTGTCAGCGCGTCTGTCATGCAGGATGTGCCATCTGTCAGGCCACCTGTGATGCCAGAACTTGCGCCCTGTCGGTATGGGGATCATGCAAAGCATCAGCTCCGAAATCGACTCCATTCTCCGCGCAGAAATTGAACTCGCCCAAAAGGATGACCCATCTCTGATCGTGCGGTCTGCGTTCGCAGTCATTGAAGATTTTTTGAGTCAGGGCATGTCACTGGAACGTATCGCGGCTGCGCTTCAAAAACATGACATCAAGATCAGCAAGGGCCACCTTGTCCGACACCTCGGCATCTTGCGTGCTGAACGCGGACTGCAGCCTCTAAAAAGAGGCCGAAAACCCAGATCACCCAACGCATCAGCCCTGGCCGCACCAACTTCTGGCATTCAAAGTCAGCCGGTTGCAACCGTTAGGGTCCCAGGTGCACCGCCCTGCCCTGTCCCTGCTGCAGATATTCAATCCGCTGCCACCAAAGCTACACGAATCGCTGTGAGCTCAGCCCCATTCCCGGATGAAATCACCAGGCTCAAGTTCATCGAAGTAAAGGGCGAATGGCTGGATGTCACCAGGATGAACATCGACGACTATTTGACCGTCTCAAAAACCATGCCCCACAACGGAAAAATCCCCGATGGCATGTTTGAAATCATTGCTGCAGAAAACAGGATACGGGGCATGTACGAACGCGCGCTTCTCCAATATGAAGCCGCCATCGCCAAGTGGAAATCGAGCGACTAGCCTCACGCACAAAATTAAACAACCCAAAGGAATGCCCATGATTAAATCGTATTTTGTGGACGGCGACAAAGGTGGTGTCGGAAAAAGCTTTGTCTCCAGGTGCCTGGTAGACAGCTTCATCAACCATGAAGTGTCGGGAATGCCAAAGATTGACAAATTGATTGTCATTGATGCGGATCCCATGAACCCGGATGTGGTGTGTGACAACGGTTACAAAAATGAGGCCGTCAACGGCATCCACATCATTGGGCTGCAACGCCCCATCAAATCAGAAGACGACTGGCTGAATCTGATCAATGAATTGGCTGAGACCCAGATCAATGAAACCGACGAGATCCGCCTGATTTTTTCGTTACCGTCAGCAGCCGGTCTTTACATCACGGAGTCGGTATTAAGCCTGATGGCCTTGATGAATCCGACACCGATCTGGGTGATGGGCATTGATGCTTCGAGCACGAATCAGCTGGAAGCCCGCGTTGGCAAAAGCCCCATGTTCTACCAAAACGGCGTGGTGCTGATCAATCTGAAGCACGGGCCGGCCAAGTCTTTTGAATTCTGGGATCAATCAAGAATCAGGAAGACCCTCTTAAGTGGTGAGGACTATGCCTGGTCGGAGCTGGAATTGCCTGCCATGATGCCGCGCGCTGCCGAGTTGATCGGATCCATGCCCTTGCACACAGTGATCGACAAGGGCCATGTGCTGGGGTCCGGTGTGGCCATCGGCACGCGCACGGTCGCCCAAACCTACCGTGGCATTGCCGGACGCAAACTGGCGGCCCTGGAGTCTTCAAGATGAACGATGGTGATGCTGGAAACCAGCACATTGGCAACTTCATTTCCGGCGTCGCCGCTCCGCTACCCGCCTCTGCCATTTCCCGCCGTGCTGGTACCTTGATTGATGAACTGACGGCCCGGCTGGCGCCCACTGGACTGCCATCCGATGTTCATCACATTGTTGACGTGGCGGTGCGGGCCGGCATGGGTGAAAGCGATCCCAACTGGATCTGGCTATTGCCAGTATTGTTGCGCCAGGTGCCGGCTGCAGCCATGCGCATTGAGTTTGAAGCGTTGTCTGGTGCCTTGGTCAAAGGTGCGCCGGGGCTGGAAAAAGGACCTGGTCACGATGACGACAGCCTTGAGTCAATTGTGTCGATGATGACGGCCATGCGTGGGGAACTGCAAAAGTTTCCGCGCCGTGTCAGTGAAACTCTGAAACCTGCCGTTGCTGAAGCCGTGGTGGATGCATTGGAATCTGTGCCTGGCCGGGTCAAAGTTGACCTGGATGATGCCAAGCTGCTGGCTGCAGCCCGTGAGGCATTCATGTCGCTTTACGTGTTGGCCGCTGTCGGATTGGGTGCATTTTCAACGGTGGCGGCTTTCATCATTGGCTCCAAATTTGGCTGACAGGGTGCGCCGTGCTTGAGCTCTTGATGATGTGCGCACCCGCCGTCGACCCGGTCACCATGGCCGCTGTTGTGAAGCAGGAATCCGGCGGCCAGCCCTGGGTAGTCAACAACAACACGACAAGAAAATCAACGGCCTTTGCGTCCAAAGCTGCGGCCGTGGCCGCTGCGGTGGCGGCTGTCGGTCGTGGCGAAAGTGTTGATCTGGGCTTGGCGCAAATCAACAGCAAAAATTTGCCCTCACTGGGGCTGTCTGTAGATCAAGTGTTCGACCCCTGCACCAACATTGCTGCAGGGTCACGCATCCTGGCAGCGGGTTATCAAAGAACCGGCTCGCTCAGTGGCGCATTGAGCGCTTACAACACCGGTAAATCTGATTCCAAACTTGGCGCTGCCTATGCCCAGAAAGTGTTCGGGCAGGCCGGAGTGCAGGTGCCAGCGATACCCGGTGGGCAACTGGCCAGGCTGCCAACGCTGGAAGAAAGGACTGCTTTTGCAACCAACCCTGCCGCCCTGGCGGCCGTGCGGCTGACGGTTACGCCGTCGCCGTTTGCTGCCGGGCTTTCGCCCGTGAAGGCTGCTTTCCAGCCTGCAAGTTGGCGTTGAACCGCTTTTGGGCACTGTCGACAATTTGCTTTTTAAGTTGTGACAAAACGGCTCGACCATTTGCACCCGTGAAACCGAAGGCATCGCCCAGGTCGCTACCAGCCAAATTGTTCAGTTCATCAATTTGGTCCAGCTCATTGCAAAACACCTGTTCAAATTGCAGCCGCTTGTCGAGCTGATCGGCCTTTTCATCTGGCGATTCGAACTCGTCATGAATGTCGATCTCACAGGCCTCGTCGTCATCGCCAGCGCTACCCAGTCGCCTGCCGCTGCCACCCAGGCTCTCCAGGTTGTTGCCCCGGACTTTATGTTTGAGCAGCTCGAACAGCGCGCCTTCATGACCAGGCAGGAAGATGTCGAGGTTTTTGTTTTCTGACTGCCGGGTGAGATAAAAAATAATGATTTCCTGCTCGATATCCTGTGCATCCTCGCGCAGTTTGAACGCCCATTTCTTTGACAGGGATTTGAAGTGTTTTGTATCCATCGAGCACCACCTTTACGGACTGATTAAGCTATTCACCAAGCAGGCGATATTTGCAAGCTATTTGCCTTGATTAGTTTCTCGATCTGCTTGTGCAATACCTCTGGAAACTCAGCAAGTTCTGTCAAGCGTTTAAACCCAGCCACCATTGCCCTGAGTGCTGCCTGAAGTGCCTTGATGGTAATTTTCCAAGTTCGCGCTTGGCCTAATTTCTGCCAGGTTCGACTGAGCAGGAAAGCTTTTTGAAGTAATTTTTGACAGGCTTGATATTTCTTGACTGCTGCTACAAAAGCAGTGTCGCTGTTGCAAACCGTCTTCAAGGTTTGAAGGCTTTTCAGTTCATCTGAATTGGCCGTTTGAATGATGTTGCTGGCGACTTCCGATACCTTCATTTTGATCCCTTGAGAATGTGTTGATGTCGGTAAATGTACCGAGTGGCCACAAATTCACAAGCTGAATAAATACCGCAAAATAAGGCAAGTGTCAGGCCAATAATTGGACAACCGACAGCCAGTATTCAACGGCAATACCCCTTCAGTGCTGTCGGATTCTCGGGTTGGCGCGCCTCGGAAAATGGATGTTCCGAGTGCTTGCGAATGGACGGTATGCCGGCATGAGCACACACCAGAATACGTCCAGCCATGAGTTCCACCGCCGGTCGGATGATGCACTGCGGCGCGCCCTCGGGGCTGACATCCTGGCAGGCCTGGCTGATGACCGGGTGGTGGAGATCATGCTCAACCCGTCGGGCGACCTCTGGACAGATTCCCACGCTGACGGAATGCAATGGATTGGCAAGATTGACCGGGTGCGAGCCATGGCGATTGTTGCCACGGTGGCTGCCATGCTGGGTACCACGGTCACACCTGACAACCCGATTTTGGAATGCGAACTGCCATTGGATGGTTCGCGGTTTGAAGCCCTGATTCCACCGGTTGTACCGGCGCCAACTTTTGCCCTCAGAAAAAAAGCAACCCTGATTTTTAGCCTGGCCGACTATGTGCTCACGGGGGTGATGACTGAGCTGCAAGCCACCGTGATTAAAACTGCTGTTGCGGACAGAAAAAATATTCTGATTGCCGGGGGCACTGGCTCGGGCAAAACGACTTTGGCCAACGCCGTCTTGAATGAAATTTCCTTCATTTCGCCGGATCACCGGATCGTCATCATCGAAGACGTTCTGGAACTGCAATGCAGTGTCAAAAACACGGTTTTTTTAAGAACGTCTGCCAATATTGACCAAGTCAGTTTATTGCGAGCCACGCTTCGCTTGCGGCCAGACCGGATTGTTGTGGGCGAAGTCAGGGACAAGTCGGCCCTGGCGCTGCTAAAGGCCTGGAATACAGGGCATCCCGGGGGCATTGGTACCGTCCATGCCAATTCCACCGGCGCCGCCTTGGTCCGAATCGGACAGTTAATTCAGGAAGCGGGCGTGCCTGCAGCACCTGAATTAATCAGCGAGGCGGTCAATATGGTGATATCCATCCGCAGAAATTCCACCGGCCGAATTATTGATGAAGTAGCCGAAGTCACCAATTGGTCGAGTGCGATTGGTTTTGAGTTGAGACGACTTGGATGAGACAGAAACATCATGCGTGACCATGCGATATTCAATCACCGTCATGACACCCTCATCAACACCATTTTTATTCAAAAAACCTATGGCAAGTTAATGTTGGCCCTTGAGTTGCTGCTTGTCTGCGCCATTCAATTCGAAATTGTTTCCGACCATTTTTATGGTCACGCTGCATGTCTTGTGCTTGGCATGGTTTTTGTGAAACTCGCGCACCTGGCAACACAATCAGGAATCGGTAAGGCAGCTCAAATAGAGTTCGCCATCAAACAAGAAAACAGGGCCAGGGATGCACATCAACAAAATATCGTCAGGTTACTTCGGCGCGCTGCACTCGCAAGAGCTGTGGCGCAATCATCGGTTCTTTGGTCTGCCATAAAAGCAATCGTTGCCGCCGAACTGCGCGTGCGCTCCATTGTTAAATCGGTCCTGTGTACGGTGACCGACACGCTCACCCCAAAACTTTTTCCGTGCCCGCCAATCGCCTGCGCGTGAGCGTCGGCGGGTTATCGATCCCGTCCGCTGGCTGCGTGGGCGCGCTAAATCTCCAACATAACTCGCAGGGGTCAACTTTTAAAGTTGATCAAAATGCAGAATTTGGAACTGTTGGCTGCCGTCGATGTTGCGAAGATACTCAAAATCAGTGCCGCCTCCATCTGGAATTGGCAATACGGGCGCAAGAAGCCGCCACCCGGCTTTCCTCCGCCCGTAAAAATTGGTACATCGGTCCGGTGGCGCTCATCGGACATCCAGGAATTTATCAAGGGTTTGCCACCCACGACCACCGGCTGCATCTCAGTGTCCGGACTGGTACAGGCAAGCCCAGCCACGGTCGTGCTGACCAAGCCGGTACGTGGCCGTGGTCGGCCTCGCAAGAATCAGACTGGCGCGTCAGGTTGATGCGCCAAAAAAGGACCTTTGAAGAAAACCTGGCGCTAGTCAAGGCACGGGGGCAACCAGCTGCGGCACTTCAACCCGTTGGCGCGAATAGACCTTTGGATGTGCAACTGCCACTGTGGGCGAAGGTCTGCCGGGGCGTACCCAACAGCGTCCTTCGGTCTGCATTGTTTGGCGTGGTACGACGCGGCCCAAGATCTTTCCAGCAGCGTGTGCAAAAAGCCAGCGTCGATGGTGTCAAGATCATTCACACCGGACCGCAACTGGATCAGGCTGATTTGGACGTCTGGGAACAATCTCTACAGTTGGCCAGAACTGGCGGGCTGGGGTGCAGGATTCAGTTCACGGCATCACAATTTTTGAAGTGCATTGGACGTGGCAACGGAAAAAGCCAGCATGAATGGCTGAAAGGCGCGTTTGCGCGCTTGGCAGCCAGCGTGGTGGAAATCAAGGATGGCCACCGGGCCTATTTCGGAGCAATCCTGAGCCACGGCGGCAGGGACGATCAGAGTGGCCGTTACGTGATTGAAATGAATCCGAAGCTCATCGAGCTCTATGGCCTGGATGGCTGGTCAAGCGTGGAATTTGGCCAGCGCATGGCGCTCAAAAAACGGCCTCTTGCCCAATGGTTGCATGGGTATTACAGCTCCCATGCCAAGCCCTTCCCAGTCAAAGTTGAAACCTTGCACCGGCTGTGCGGCAGTCAAAATTCCAGCCTCAAAGGGTTCAAACAAGACCTGAAATCAGCCCTGGAAAAGCTGGAAGAAGTCACCAACTGGACCTGGAAGATCGATGCGTCGGACTTGGTGCACCTGTCAAAACTGCCAACGGCAAGTCAATCAAGGCATCTGCTCAAACGTGGGCGTTCTCGCGGGCAACCCTGAACCTGCGCGTCAAATCAAGTGACTGTGCCCCAGTTGGCTAGCTTCAAGCCAGGCAACTTGAAAACCTCACTGGGCTTTTTGGTGACCAGCGAGCCGATGGGTGTGCGTGCCACGGCGCTTCGGGTCAGCACGGCACATTTGAACGTGCCAGATTAGAGATAGATTAAAGACAGATTAGCTGCTTTTTGCACCACCCCCAAGCCATTGATTTGCCTTGAGATTTCGGCCATTTTTAGTTTATCGCGGTATGTGCTATGCCGTGCGCCGGTATCTGCTATGCCGTGGTTTGGTATGCGCTATGCCGTGTCAGAACCTGCTATGCCGTGTTCGCCGGTATGTGCTATGCCGTGGTTCTGTGGATAACCTTTGGTGATCGGCTGCTGGCCTCGCACTCCGCCAGAACCGGGTAGTTGAGCTGCATTACACGCGGGCGCTACGCCGCAGTTTTCCCATTTGCAGTCCAGCGGTATCAAGCACCAGCCAAACAGGCCGGTGTCTTTTTTCCAACAGGAGCAAACCGTGCATTTCCAAACAACCAAGC
>Ga0116176_10001128_pt1 | contig 21158 bp, 28 predicted proteins | sample AD_STIC08_MetaG_FD_89803 | JGI IMG/M metagenome (GOLD analysis project Ga0116176, IMG submission 89803) | Active sludge microbial communities of municipal wastewater-treating anaerobic digesters from USA - AD_STIC08_MetaG | ecosystem: Engineered > Bioreactor > Anaerobic > Digestate | place: USA...
GATCCGCATTCCATATTTTTTCCGCCAAAAGAAGCCAATAAATTTCAGGAAGAAATCAGCGGTCAATTTTCCGGCATTGGAGCGGAAATAGGTTTTAACGCCGATAAACAAATTATTATTATCGCCCCCATTAAAGATACGCCGGCCTATCGAGCCGGAGTTAAGGCGGGGGACGTTATACTGGAAATAAACAAAGAATCCACTTCCGGTTTGGCAGTAGATGAAGCGGTAAAACGCATTAGGGGAGAAAGAGGCACAAAAGTGGTTTTAAAGATATTAAGAGAGGGGTGGAAAGATTCAAAAGATTTTGAAATAATCCGAGACACAATTCAGGTGCCGACTTTGGATTTCCAAATGGTGAATGATGACGGGGTAAAATCGGATGATGGTAAAATAGCTTACATAAAAATATATAATTTTTATGACAAAGCACCCACACTTTTCTATCAAGCGGCTCTAAAAGCGGTAATGTCCAAATCTAAAGCAATTATTGTTGATGTTAGAAATAATCCCGGAGGTTATTTGGATGCTGCGGTAAATATATCCGGATGGTTTGTGGATAAAGACAAGGCGATAGTTACGGAAGAATTTAGGGATAAATCAAAGAACGAAACATTTTATTCCGCCGGGCCGTCGTTGTTTAAAGATATTCCAATAGTCGTTTTAATTAATAAAGGTTCCGCCTCCGCTTCGGAAATTCTTGCCGGAGCGCTTAAAGATGATAACGGCGCCACAATTATTGGAGAAAAGAGTTTTGGAAAAGGAACGGTTCAGGAACTTGTTTCTTTGCCGGACACTTCAATGATTAAAATAACCGTCGCTCACTGGATAACCCCGGCCGGTCATATGATTGATAAAAACGGAATAACTCCCGACATTGAAGTAAAAGAAAATCAAGACAAAGAAGAGGATTCCACCTCAACTCCAAAGAGCGGTTATGAAAATGACATAGAAAATGATTCGGTTTTTCAAAAAGCCATAGAAGTTATACGAGAAAAAATATCAATTTAGTCTAATCGGTTAGATTTATAAAACACTTTAAAAAAGTGTTTTATAATATAAAAAATGCACCTCTGATATAGGTGCAAAGCCAATATTTGGCTTGGGGTGCTATTTAGGCGGTGGGGGACAATCGATCTTCGGGATGAAGATGTGAAACCTTTGTCATCTGTTCAAATAAGTCCATCAATACCGACGACATAATTATCTCAACAATCTTGGGGTCTGTACCAAGGGCTTTGGAAATGATTCCCACTTGCTCCATAAATTCCTTTCTATTTACGATTCGTGGTCGGGTATTTTCAAAGATAATTTCTACCATACCCAAAAGAATCGTCGCGAGGTGAGCCTCGCTAATACCGACGGACTGGATAATGCTTTCAACGTGTCTCAGTTGAATCATCATCATCTCCTTTCAGTCTGTTAGAATATTCTACATTATATGTGAATGTATGTCAATATTTATATTTTTTACGTTTAGATTGAGGAAAATTTAATGTTATAATCAAAATAATTAATTTTTAAAAAAATGAAGTGGAATTACATACTTATACCATTGATAGTGATTGCTGTGTCTTTTATTGGTGGTTATTTTACTAATTTGGGTATGGGTTGGTACGGATCAATTCGGTTGCCGGATTGGATTCCATCAGGAGGTATTATTGGGATAATTTGGACAGTAATATTTATTTTAAGTGCTATCTCTGTTTTGATTGTTTGGAATTTTACTCAGCATGATAATCTTTTTAGACGAATTATGTTTTTATTTGCAATTAATGGATTGATAAACATCAGTTGGAGTTTTGTTTTTTTCTATCTTCACAAAATGGGTTGGGCGATATTGGTTGCGGCACTATTAGAGGTTTCAGTCTTGGCGATTATTTATTTAATCCGTGTATTGGGAGTTGTTCAAAAAAGTGAATTGGTTAAAGGAACTTATATGTTGCTTCTACCTTATGCCGGATGGGTTATTTTTGCGACATATCTGACTTATACCGTTTGGTCGCTTAATAGGATTTAGTTTGTTGAGTTGTTGTTTAAAATGTTATACTTAGATTACAAAGGTCATAAAATCATTAAATAATTTAAATGCTATGGTCTGGGGAATTATATTGATAGTGCTTGGTGTGGTTTTTCTCTTGGAGAATATGGGTATTTTCTCGGGGGCCGCTTGGGAGTTTATCTGGCCTATTGTGCTGGTTGGAATTGGTGTTTGGATGGTTATGCGAAACAAAAAAGACGGAGTTTCTAACAATAAATGCGGTTGTGGAAAGCCGGGTTGTCCAGAGTGTGATTCAAAAGTTTGCAAATGCGGAGAACCGGGATGTCCAGAATGCGATTCTAAAATAAAAAGAAGCGCTCATAAAGAGATGGACTAAGAAAAATAAATTTTTCATTAAACACCTTCTAATGCGTATATTAGGAGGTGTTTTGATTTATTTTGTTATAGTAATTAGAAAATGGTAATTAGTTATTAAGAAGATTAATGGATGATTGGTGAAAAATTTTTGAAACGGATAAAATGAAAGTTTTTAATAAAACAAAAAATTTAATAGTGGTTGATAATATAACAATAGCTTCAACTATTGCTCAAAAAATAACCGGTCTTATCGGAAAGAATAGCCCATCTTCACTTTTTATCAGGACTCATTGGGGAATTCATACGTTTGGAATGAAATTTCCAATCGATTGTTTGGTTCTAGATAATAACGGGATAGTTAAGTCATTTTATAAAAATATGAGTCCAAATAGGGTTTTTATCTGGCTCCCGATTTACTCCAGAGTGCTTGAATTGCCTCAAAATAGCATTGAAAAAGGAAGGATAAATTTGGGGGATTGTTTGGAGATTGTTTAGTTTTTGTTGAAAGTGATATAATTTATAAAAATTAACATTAAACAACAACAATGAAAAAGATTTTTATTTTGGCATTGATTGGAACATTTTTGATTCCGTCAATAATTTATGCGGCCGAGTTTAAATATGGAAAAGAAAGTTACTTTTTGAATCCATCCGAAACAATTTCTGAGAATTTGTATGCGGCAAGCAATGTGGTGACTTTAAGTGGAAATGTGGATGGTGATGCTTTTTTGGCGGGAGGACAGGTTTTAATTTCCGGTAAAATTGATAAGGATATTTTTGCAGCCGGTGGAACTGTGAATGTGGGCGGAGAAATAAAAGATGATGCCAGAGTGGCCGGCGGAACTTTAATCATATCGGCAAAAATAGGAGGAGAACTTATGGGAGCCGGAGGACAAGTTAATATCGGAAACAGCGCACTTATAGAAAATGATGTTAATATTGCCGGCGGATCAATAAATTTTCAGGGAATTGCAAAAAAATCAGTTGAAGTTGCGGGAAAACAAATTTACATAGACGGACAAATTGACGGCGATCTTGTTGTTCGCGCTCAAGAAGTGTCATTTGGTCCCAGTGCTGTTGTAAACGGTTCTTTTGAATATTATGCGCCCTCTAAGGCCGTTATTGCACAAGGAGCTCAAATAAAAGGAGAGACAAAATTTCATCAAGTTGAGATGAATTGGCAGAAGAATCAGCAGCGTTCAACAGGAATTATGGCTGGTTTATTCACGGGGTGGTGGTTAATTAAAACTCTAATGATTTTGGTAGCCGCTTTTCTTTTCTACTATCTTTGGAAGCCGGGAACAAAAGATCTTATAAAACAATCAATGGAATCTTTCGGTACGTCCTTTTTAAGAGGTTTTGTGTTTATGTTTATTATTCCAATCGCTTCAATTATTCTCTTCATTACGGTTGTGGGAGTTATACCGGCTTTTGTAATGTTGTTATCATACGGAGCCTTGATGGTTTTATCTTGCGTTTTGGCATCTTTGATAGTCGCTTCTTTTGTAGCAAAAAACGTTTTAAAACGATCTGAGCTGGATCTTAATTGGTGGGTGATATTAATTGGAGTCTTGGTTTTTCAAATAGTAAAATTGATTCCTTTTGTGGGGTGGATACTTAATCTTGTGTTCTATTTTGTCGCTTTTGGGACAATTTGTTGGGTTGTTTGGGAAAAAGTTCTATCTTATAAGAAATAATTTTTAAGCTATTAATGAGCAAAAGAAATTCAATCATTTTTGTCATTTTAGCAATACTTTTAATAGGTATTGCTTTTGTGGCGGTTATGCGGTTGCTTACCCAAGAAGATACCTGGTTGTGTGTAAACGATCAGTGGGTTAAGCATGGCAATCCGTTTCAAGCCATGCCGGAAGGAGTTTGTGGTCAGGGTTTAATTGGCGAAACATCCGATTGGAAAATGTATAAAAATACAGATTATGGATTTCAGTTTAAATATCCGCCTTATTGGGGGATAGAGGAATATGGTTTAAAGGGAAAATCTCAAAAAATATTTCAATTATTATTAGCTCAACCGATTGTTGATAGAGAAAATAATCCCAATAGGAAAGTCTTTTGGTCAATAGATGTTTGGAAAATCGGAACTACTGATTCTCAGATTGCAAAAGATTCGGGGTATTCCGAATTTGACGTGAGAGACATAAACATTCAAGAATTGTCCGGAAACATACTTGAGAGCATTGTTCCAAGTGCTATTGAAAATAAGACATTATCCGCTCGTCTGTTTATTGTTGATGGAATCAAATACAGATATTCATTAAAGACAGATTTGTGCAATAACAAAGAGGATCTTTTATGCAGAGGAATAATAGGACTTTTTAGAATAACCGAATAATTAATTTGTATTAAATATTTCAATTCATTATTTTTAATTTACAACATAAATTATGGCATCAAGTTCTATACATAAAATAGACGGAGATGAAATGGGAAGAATAGAAGATAACGGATATGTCTATGATCAGGGAGGAGAATATCTTGGGAAAGTGGTTAATGACGGATCTGTTTATGATCATGAGGGAGAATATACCGGCAAAGTAAATTTTGATGGTTCGGTTTATAACGCTGCTTATGAATGGGTCGGAACAGTGAGAGATGATGGGGTAGTGCTTAGCGTTTCCGGGGAAGATTTGGGAGAAATTGATTCGCCTCATATGCAATTTGGAGGGGGAGCCTTTTTGCTTTTGTTTAGATAGATATTTGGTAATTAATTTTTAATATATGCAAAATAAAAAATACATAATTATTGGAATAATTATTACAATCATAGCTATTATCGGAGTAGTATTGTGGATAATTGACAATAGAATGGGAAAGGGAACAGATTTAATACCCGAAGTAAATGCTCCCAATCTTGAAGAGGCGGGTAAAATTACCGACAGTTCCGCATCTGGGGCACAAATATTTGAAGTGTCTTATACGGACAAAGGATTTTCTCCTTCAACAATAACAATAAAGATGGGATCTACTGTCGTTTTTAAAAATAACAGCTTGAAAGATTTTTGGCCGGCATCAGCTGTTCATCCAACTCATAAAGAATACCCGACCACGGGAGGTTGTGTGGGGAGCACTTTTGATGCTTGCAAAGCCTACAAACCGGGAGAATCTTGGTCGTTTAAATTTGATGCAATAAACGTTAACGGTTGGAAATATCATAATCATCTTAATCCGACTCAGTCTGGAATCGTTATTGTTACAAAATAGCGGAAAAATTATTTGATATAAAAACAATTAAAAGCTCCAAAAGGAGCTTTTAATGTGGTATTCTTAAAATTATTGAGACGTTGATAAGACTATGAACATCTTGGTTTTTTTTACGAAATTTAATCCCACCTTTTTAAATATAGGAATGATCGGTGGAATATTTGTTTATCTTGTTTTTTGTTACGCTATAAAAAATAAAATAAACGAAGAACAATTTATAAAGATAGTACACCGGCTTTTGGTAATAGTTACAGTCTTTTATTTATTTTACGCTCTAATTTTGAGTATTGGTCAGTATTACGTATGGTCCGAAAATCCGATATCCAAGGCTTTAATTCAAGAACAAGTTAATATAGAGAATACCGGAATAATCGGAAAGTTTTTCAATTTAATAATTCCTAATTCGTTTAATTATTATATTTATTATGTTTTTATGAAGTTTTGGTTTGAATATTTGTTGACGATCGGTTTTGGGTTCTTATTTGTTTATTTTCTGAAATTTCTAAAAAAACACCAAGAAAGATTTTTTGAGAATGGTGAAATAGAATTGGGCGGATTGTGCGCGATTTTATCAAGATGGCCCAAGAGTATAGTATTTATCATCTTGGTTTTTGTTTCGGTTGTTTTAGTTTCTATTTTTAGACTTCTCGTATTTAAAGACAAATATACAACATTGGGTTATCCTTTTATTCTCGCTACTTTCATAACTTTCTTAATAGGCGCCTATATTCTTTCAATAACCGGATTGGACGTGCTTAAAATATAAAAACATCAATGGATTGGAAAAAATTTTCAAAACCTTTTTTTGTGCTTGCTCCAATGCACGAGGTTACAGACACCGCTTTCAGACAAGTTGTTTCTTTTTATGGTAAACCGGAGATTATGATGACTGAATTTGTGTCGGTGGACGGTCTTACTCACAGTTATTCAAGAGAAAAAATAATTAATTATTATCTAAAATTCTCTAAAAAAGAACGTCCGATTGTGGCTCAAATTTGGGGCAATGATCCTCAGAAGTTTAATCAGGCGGCTAAAATTTTAAAAAAATTGAAATTTGACGGAATAGATATAAATATGGGATGTCCCGATAAGAAAGTGATAAAAAATGGAGGGGGAGCGGCTTTGATAAATGATTTTTTAAGAGCCAGAGAGATAATTCAAGCAACTAAAGAAGGTGCCGCCGATATTCCAGTATCAATAAAGACCAGAATCGGATTTGATTATATAATCACAGAATCTTGGGTGAGTAATTTGGCAGAGGCTTATCCCTCAGCCATTACTATTCATGGCAGAACAAAAAAAGAACTGTCCAGAGTTTCTGTTCATTGGGATCAGATAGCCATTGCCAGTTCTATAATGAAAGAAAACAATATCATCTCCATAGGGAATGGCGATATTTGCTCAAGAGAAGATGGAATCAAAAAAGCAGAGGAATACGGTTGTGATGGTGTTATGATTGGTCGTGCCGCTTTGGGAAATCCTTGGATTTTTAAAAATAAAAACAAAGAAATATCGATAGAAGAGAAAATAAAAGCAATGCTTAAGCATGCGTTATTATTTGAGCGGGAGCTTGAAGGAATAAGAAGATTTAATCACTTTAGGAAACACATCAAAGGTTACATAAGTGATTTTAAAGATGCGAGCGGCTTAAGGGCTAAATTTATGAAAGCCAAAAATTCTAAAGAATTAGAACTGATTGCGACTGACTTTCTAAAATAAATAATTTTGGTATACTCATTAAACATGATTTCATCAATTTTAGCATTTCTTGCTCATATAGTTATTGTTTGTATTCAGACAACGGGTTACGCCGGCATCTTCGTTCTTATGGCTTTAGAAAGCGCCAACATACCCATCCCTTCAGAAATAATAATGCCATTTTCCGGATTTTTAGCGGCCGAAGGAAATTTTTCAATTTGGGTAGTTATTATTATAGGAACTTTAGGAAATGTTTTTGGATCTTATGTGTCTTACAAATTGGCGAATTGGATAGTAATGAATCGTCATAAGTTGTGGATTTTAAAAATTACCATATCGGATAATTTTCTTGATAAATCTCGTCAATGGTTTGAAAAATACGGATCAGTTTCCGTTTTGTTTTCCAGAATACTCCCGGTAGTCAGAACTTTCATTTCTCTCCCAGCCGGTCTTGGAAAAATGAAGATGAGTAAATTTATAACCTATACCTTTTTGGGATCATTTATATGGTCGGCGGCTTTATCTTATTTCGGATGGTATTTGGGAAATAACTGGCAATCTTTGGAAAAATATTTCAGACGATTTGATATAGCGATAGTTGTTGTTATAGCCATTATTTTCATATATTGGTTATGGAATCATTTTGGTGGTAAAATAAGAAAAAATGGAGAAAAAGACGGTAAATAAAAAAAGACTGCTGGTTTTTAATTGGAAGATGAATCCTTCTACCAGTGCAGAAGCTCGCGAGATTTTTGCTTTGGTGGTTACTCATACAAAAAATCCCTTGATAGTTATTCCTCCCTTTTTGTATATCAACGAACTTGCCAGAGTCCGATCCAAGAAAATAGCTTTGGGAGCGCAAGATGTTTGGAAAGAAGAGAGGGGATCTTTTACTGGAGAAATTGGACCACTGATGCTTAAAAATATGGGAGTTGCCTATGCTATCGTCGGTCATTCAGAAAGGCGATATATTCAAAATGAAGGTGATGAATTGGTTGCTAAAAAAGTTTTTTCATCTTTAAACAATAAAATAATTCCAATTCTTTGTGTTGGGGAAAAAACCAAAATGTCGGTTTCTAAGGCTTGGAATTTTGTTAAAAAACAATTGGATCAAGACTTATCTTTAATAAAAAATATCAAACTCAAAAACAAAGATTTAATTATTGCTTATGAACCGGTTTGGGCTATAGGAGGAAACAAAACAACAGATGCATCACATTCGGCATCTTTAATCGTTTTAATAAAAGATCATTTAAAAAATCGTTATAAATTATCCATTAAGGTTCTTTATGGCGGAAGCGTCAGTTGCAACAATATAGAATCATTTACTTCTTATAAAGAAATTGACGGTTTTTTGGTGGGATCGGCCGGTTTGGATAAAAGTCAATTGCAATGTATAATTAATAAAATTAACTAAAATAATCTTATGCAAGAACAATCTTCAAAAGAAACGTTGTTTAAAGTATTAAGCGGGTTTGTGGGTGTTTTAACAATTTTGCTTATTTATGCGGTATTTTTCGGTCCTATTTCGGATTATTCAAAATCTCTTTATTCAGCCAGAACAATTAATGTATCGGCTACTGATAAAGTAACGGCTACCCCCGACATTGCTCAACTTTCATTTTCTGTAGTTACCGAGGGGCAAGATATAACGGTTATTACGGATGAAAATAATAAAAAAATAAACAATGCGATAAATATGCTTAAGGAGAAAGGCATAAAGGCGGAGGATATTAAAACAACCGAATATACCCTTTCCCCGGTTTATACGGTTCCTGGGAAGGAATATTTTGGAGATTTTGTGTCAAAAATTGGAAAATATTCTTTGACCCAAAGTGTTTCGGTTAAAATTCGTGATTTTAAATTAATCTCTTCAATCTTAGAAACTTTACCCGGAATGGGAACTAATAGAATAAGCAATATCTCGTTTGGAATAGATGATCCAGAAAAATATCTAAGTGAAGCTCGATTGAAAGCTTTTGAAAAAGCCCGTGCAAAAGCTCTTACCATGGCTCAACAAAATGGAATCAGCTTGGGAAAAATAATGAGCGTTTCTGATTACACTAACAGTAATTATAGCCTTAAAGAGAGTTCAAGTAGGGATTATGGAATGGGCGGATCTATATCGGCTCCAATAGCAGCTCCCAGCATTGAACCGGGAAGCCAAGAAGTTTCCGTTAATGTAAATATAACTTATGAAATTAGGTAAAACTGGAAGAGTAATTGTTGTTGTTATATTGGTTTTCTTGACCGTAGCAATGCTCTCTGACATTATTTATGTTTTTGTCAGATAAATGTTTATTGCATGTATTCTAACATCACAATAACAACCGAGGATAAGAAAATTCTTTCAGGAATTTTCTTTGAAGCACCTAACCCGCGTGGTTGGGTGCTTTGTTTGCATATGATGCCGTCAACCAAGGAATCATATATTAAACTCGCCGAAAAACTTCAAGAGAAAAATTTTGAAGTTTTAGCTATAGATTTTAGAGGACACGGATCTTCTGAGGGTGGACCTGATAGGTATCTCGGTTTTTCAAATACTCAACATCAGGAAAAATATAACGATGTTGTTGCAGGAGCGGATTTTTTGTCTCAAAGGGGAAATGTTGAAAATAATTTGTTTGTAATCGGCGCTTCTATCGGAGCTAACTTGGGTTTTAAATTAATCAGTGAAAATAATAATTGTCAAAAAGCCGTTTTGCTTTCTCCCGGTATTGATTATCATGGAATTTTGACAAAAAATTCAGCTACTCAAATATCAAAAGATAAAAAAATAATGTTCGTTGCCAGCGAAGATGACGGTTACGCGGTTGATGAGAGCAAAGAACTAATCGGCCTTCTTCCCGAAGGTGTGGAAAAGAATAAGATATTTTTTAAAGATGCCGGTCATGGAACGGGGATGTTGGAAAGCCATCCCGAGCTCGCGGATGAAATAATAAAATTCATAAATTCATAAATCGGTCGAATTTCTACGATAATTAATTAATTAATTTAAAATAAAATATAAAATGATTATAAAAAAAGATTATTTTTACGTTGCTATTATAGGAGCATGTTTTGCTTTGTTTTCTTTTGCGATCATTCCAAATATTATCCCTTCAGTTCAAATCGGTTTGTTGTTCAAGTTTTTAATAGTTGTGATTGTTACGCTTTTAGCTATTATAGCTCTTTGGATTGCCGGAAAAATTGCTAAAAAATTACCAATTACCCTTCAGTTGGCAAAATTTGCGGCTGTCGGGGCATTCAATACATTTCTTGATTGGGGAGTCCTTAATGCATTAATCAGTTTGACTGCTATTGCTGGAGGAGCAACTTATTCATTGTTTAAGGGGGCTTCATTTATTATTGCCAATATCGGAAGTTATTTTTGGAACAGAGCTTGGACGTTTGAAACTTCTGGAAAAGCAACTGGACAAGAGTATGGAAAATTCTTTGTTGTGAGTTTGGTTGGGTTGGTTATTAATATCGGTTTAGCTTCCATAATTGTTAATCTAATAGGCCCTCAAGGAGGATTAAACGAGGCTCAATGGGCTAATGTGGGAGCATTAGTGGCGACTTTGGCTTCTTTAATTTGGAACTTCGTTGGCTACAAGTTCTTTGTCTTTATAACCAAGAATAAAGCTCAAAACCAACAACCTTTGATTTGACAAAATGGCGTTAGAGGAGTATAATGGCTTTGAGTGAGTGATAGATATTCCTAAACGATGATATCGACTTAGGAATGTTCCTACTGTTTCCTCCCTCCGCTTTCGGGCGGGGGGAGGTTTTGTTTATAGGGGTTTAAATCTTGCATTTTCTTTTCTTTTATTTATACTAATAATCGGTGGTGGGCGAGCACTCACTCAAAATAAAAAACAGGAGGTCACCCCCGCCACCAAAAAGATGCTGGGGAAAATGAAAAAAGAAATAAAGCTTAGATCGGTAAGTCATATGAATGTCGGGGGCATAGCCCGGCATTTTTTTGTCGTAAAAACGTTATCTCAATTGGTTAGGTGTATAGAGAAATGGAAAATTGAGAATAAAAATGAACGTTTGCAAATTTTAGGCGACGCAACTAATGTTCTTTTTCCCGATGAGGAAGTAAAAGGATTTTTCATAAAAAACGACATAAGAGATTTTTTTATAAAAAACCCTGAAATTATTTATGTTGGCGCGGGAACAAAGATGAGTTCTTTGCTTAATCAATGTTTTAAAAAAAATCTTATTGGTTTGGAATGGTCTAGTGGACTGCCTGGGACTTTGGGGGGAGCAATAAGGGGAAATGCCGGAGCTTTTGGAGGAGAGATTAAAGATTTTGTATCCGCAGTTGTTTCATTGGAAATCGACAAAAATTTAAACATCAATTTTGTTTTTAGAAAAAACAAAGAGTGTCAATTCGGATATAGGACGAGTATTTTTAAAAAAGAAAATAAAAATTTTACAAAACATATTATTGTGGGAGTTTTTTTGAAGTTGAAAAAGAGTAAAAACAAAAAAGAAATTATTGACGCAAAAAATAGAGCCCAAGAAATAATAAAATACAGATGGGACAAACATCCGATGGATTTTCCTAGTTTAGGTTGCACCTTTAAAAATATTTCTCTTAAAAATGTTCCCAATCAAATCAAAAAAGAATATAAGTCTAAAATTAAATCAGATCCTTTTCCCATATTGCCCGTCGCGGTTCTTTTGGAAGCGGCTAAATTAAAAGGAATTTGTGCGGGAGGAGCGTGTTTTTCTAAAAAACATCCTAATTTTATAATAAATTTTAAAAAAGCTTCTTGTCAGGACATAAAAAAATTGATTTCTATGGCAAAAAAAAGAATTTTTAAAAAATTTGGAATCATTTTGGAAGAGGAAATTGAAATTTTATAATTTTTATTTTTTATTTAAAATATTTTTGAGTTATCCACATTTTTTTATTTCTTTATTTAATTAATGTTCTATACTAAATATATAATATTGAATATTATATCGTCGTTCGCGTGATTGATTGGTCGACAATTGCCGTTCGGCATTAGTAACTAGTTCTGTGTAAGAACTTAAAAGTACACATGGCAAAAAAGAAAGTGGCCAAGAAGAAAGTAACTAAGAAAGTTACAAAGAAGGCCAAAAAATCAAAGAAGGGCAAAAAATAAGCCTTCTGACCCCGCTCCGCGGGGTCTTTTTTTGGGTATTTTTTTATGTTATTCTTTAGGGAATTAAAAGCTCTTTATAGAATATGAAAATTATTATAAAAACCACTAAATTTGAGCTCACTGAATCACTTACTGAATACATTAACAAGAGATTTTCTCCTCTTAATAAATTAGTAAATAGCTTTGAAAAAAATGGAGAATTGATTTTAAAAATTGAATTGGCTTTATCAACAAAACATCACAACAAGGGTGATGTGTATTATGTGGAATGCACTTTGCCTATAGCTAAAACAATCATCAGAATTGAAGAGTACGAGGAAGATATGCACGAATCCATAGATTTAGCTCAAAAACGCCTTAAATTAAAAATAGAAGAACTTAAAGAGAAAGTTCAGAAGAAAAACAGAGGCGAGAATGTTAAATAGCAAAAAATTATGTCTTTTATAAACAATTTCTTTTCACCCATTAAGAAATATCACAGTCGTATTGAGCAGATAAACGCCCTTGAAAAGGGCGTCCGTTTGCTTACTAATGAAGATATTAAAAAAAGAAGTTTGACTCTCAAAGAAAAAATAGGCGGTGACTCTTTGAAAATTAGCGATGATATTCTTAATGAGGGTTTTGCAATAGTAAGAGAAACGGCTCGAAGAAGTTTAGGACAACGACATTATGATGTTCAACTTATCGGAGGCTTAGCTCTTTTTGAAGGAAAAATTGCCGAGATGAGCACGGGAGAAGGAAAAACTCTTGCGGCGACTGCTCCCGCTTATATCCATGGACTGACTGGTAAAGGAGTTCACATAGTTACAGTGAATGATTATTTGGCACAACGTGATGCGATTTGGATGGGACAAATATATGATGCTCTCGGATTATCAGTATCTTGTTTAATTCATGATGCGGCTTATATGTATGATCCTAATTGGCATATTACCGAACAAGGGGATCAATTAATAGACAAGGAACGCGATACGACCGGAAGTTTTAGGGTTCAAAAAGAATACTTAAAACCCATTTCCAGAAAAGAAGCTTATTTGGCCGATATCGTTTATGGGACTAATCACGAATTTGGATTTGATTATCTAAGAGACAACTTGGCTTATTCCACTACTAATCAAGTTCAGCGTCAGCCTTATTTTGCCATTATTGACGAGGTAGACAGTATTTTAATTGATGAAGCCAGAACTCCTCTTATTATTTCTGCTCCCGATACTCAGGCGGCGGAATTTTATAAAATGTTTGCAAAAATAGTTTTGAATCTTCAAAAAGAAACGGATTATACCGTTGATGAAAAGAATCGTTCAGCTCAGATACTTCCTGACGGTATAACCAAGATTGAAAAGATGCTCAACATAGAAAATCTGTATGATTCGCAAAATCTGAGATTGGTTCATTATCTTGAAGAATCCCTAAAAGCCAAAGCTCTTTTCTTTAAAGACAGACATTATGTCGTAAAAAATGGAGAAATTGTTATTGTTGATGAATTTACCGGAAGACTGATGTTTGGTCGCCGTTATTCCGGGGGACTTCACCAGGCAATTGAGGCCAAAGAGGGAGTTAGGGTTCAAGAAGAGCAGAAGACATTTGCTCAGATTACTTTGCAAAATTATTTTAAACTTTATGAAAGAATATCGGGTATGACAGGAACGGCGGAAACATCGTCGGAAGAATTTCATAGAGTTTATGGTTTGGAAGTTTTAACTATTCCGACAAATAAGCCATCTCAGCGAAAAAATCTTCCCGATTTTGTCTATAAAAACAAAGAATCAAAATATAAAGCCATAGTTAAGGAAATTAAGGAAAGAAATGAAAAGAAACAGCCGGTTCTTATCGGAACAACATCAATAGATGAAAATCAAATAATCTCAGCTAATTTATCCAATGCTGGAATAAAACACGAAGTTCTTAATGCCAAGAATCACGAAAGAGAGGGAGAAATAATAGCTCAAGCCGGAAGATTGGGAGCGGTAACTCTTGCCACTAATATGGCTGGAAGAGGTGTTGATATAGTTTTAGGAGGAAATCCCCAAGATCCAATAGAAGCTCAAGAGGTAAAAAATTGCGGCGGTTTGTTTGTATTGGGCACAGAAAGAAACGAGGCTCGTCGAATTGATAATCAGCTTAGAGGAAGATCGGGAAGACAGGGGGATCCGGGAGAGTCCAGATTCTTTTTGTCTTTAGAAGATGAATTGTTGAGAATTTTTGGCGGAGAGAGAATAAAATCACTTATGACAACTTTAAAAATGCCAGAAGATGTGCCGATTGAATCTGGATTTGTTGCTAAAGTGGTAGATGAAGCCCAAAAAAAAGTTGAGGGAATTAACTTTGATGTGCGCCGACATCTTTTGGACTATGATACCGTTCTTAACAAACAAAGATCGGCTGTTTATCGCAGACGTCAAAGTTTTTTGGAAAGAATTGAAAAAGGGGAAATTCAGAAAGTTTTGGAAGAGATTACATTATCAGTTTGTTCCAGAATATCCACCCAAACATCAAAAGAAGAATTTGAAAAATGGCTCTTAGATTCAGGAATTATTAACGAAAATAAATTAATAACTGAAGATGAGTTTAATTTAGTCGCATCGGGCGAACTTCCAAAATCTGTCAGTGAAAAAATAGTTGAGGTTTCTAAGAATATGCAAACGGGACTTAGAATTATCGCCTCTATTGATGTTTTTTGGACCAATCATCTTGAAAATCTTGAAGCTCTTATGGAATCGGTGAGAATGAGAGCTTATGGTCAAAAAGATCCACTCGTTGAATATAAGAGGGAAAGTTTTGATTTGTTTAAAAATTTGATTGCTAATGCTGAAGAATGGACTGTATCAAACGTATTTAAATTGGAAAATAAAAATACTGAACCGGTAGAAGTAGTGATGCCGGCTTCAAAAGATGAACCTAAGATAGGCCGTAATGATTTATGTCCCTGCGGTTCCGGTAAAAAATACAAAAAGTGTCATGGGAAATAAAGATACATATTTTGTAGCAGTAAAAGTTTTTCTTCTTGATTCAGAAGGAAATTTTCTTATAACTAAAGATCAGTTTGGTGATTGGGATATACCAGGTGGCAGACTTAGAGAGCAAGATTTTAATATACCATTAGATCTGGTTGTGGAAAGAAAAATAAAAGAAGAGATTGGAGAGAGCGTAAAATATAGACTTGGTGATCCGGTGGTTTTCATGCGGCACGAACGTAATGAAATATTACCATCGGGCGATAAAGATAGACGCAGAATATTTGCTATAGGATACACAGCTCAATATCAAGGAGGTGAAATTAATCTTGGAAAGAGTCATAATCAATATGAATGGGTGTCGGTAAAGACGTTTGAACCAGAAACGCGTTTTACTGGCGGGTGGCTCCAGGGTGTCAAAGATTTTCAGGCGAGATACAATGAAAACAATTTTTTATGAAACGTGAAATAATTACATTGTGTGGGAGTACTCGGTTTAAAGATCAATTCAAAGAAATTGAAAGAAAATTAACGATGGACGGCAAAATAGTTCTTCCTCCGGCGTTTTATGGTAAGGCTGAAGGATTGGAATATTCACCAGAAATGGCAAAACTTTTGTGGGAACTTCATGTTGATAAGATTAACATCTCTGATGGAATATACGTGATAAATCCGGGAGAATATATTGGTGAATCGACTAAAAAAGAAATAGACTATGCAAAAAGTTTGGGAAAATTTGTCAGATATTATTCGGAAGAAAATAAGTAATGGAAGACATAAAGACTAAAAAGATCAAAAAATGCTATGGCAGATAAGTCTATAAAACACACAAAAAGTTCTGGCGGAATAGTCGTTAATAAAAAGGATCAAATCATTGTTATAAACGAGTGTAGCGGTGCAATATGGTCATTGCCAAAAGGGCATATTGAAACAGGAGAAAATGAATTGGACGCTGCTAAAAGAGAGATTTTTGAAGAATCGGGAATAACTGACTTAGAAGTGATAAAAAATTTAGGTGACTATCAACGTTTTAAATTAGCGGATGATGGTAGCGAGGACAAATCTGAACTAAAAACAATTGTTATGTTTTTATTTAAAACCTCAGAAGAAATTCTCAAACCAATTGATTCTGAAAATCTAAAGGCAAAATGGATCGAAAAAAATGAAGTTGCTGATTTATTAACGCATCCGCAAGACAAAGAATTTTTCTTACGGGTAAAACAAGAAATATAAAAAATATTGCGGTAAATAATATGGAAAATTTGGAATCAAAAATAGAACAGAAAAAATCCACAAGACTCAAATTAGCAATTAGAGAAAAGAACGTTGAAAAAGTGACGGAATTATTAAGAGAGATAAATAAAGAGTTAACTGGAGCAGAGTATGTTGCACTTGATCAAGAAGAGTTGCGAGATTTTATTGATGGTAGATCTGTTTCGTTTAAAATTTACTTGGGAGATGGGGGGATGTCTCGTATGATTATTTTTAATGAAGGAGGGGTTATTGATATTAGTATGAGTGGTAATTCAAGCGATGAAGTTGTTAAAAAATGGGAAGAGATGTAAAAATTTTTATAACAAACAGAAATAATATGGAGCATTTGGCGATAATGAAAAAATCTTGGGGATTAACTCAAAAAATCCTAAGTGGTCAAAAAAAGATTGAATCACGTTGGTATTCTTTAAGGTGCAGTCCTTGGGATAAAATAAAGAAAGGGGAAACTGTTTATTTTAAAGATTCGGGAGAACCAGTGAAATTAAAAGCAGAAGTAAGCAAGGTAATGCAATTTTCCGATTTAACTCCAAATAAGATTAAAGAGATATTGGATAAATATGGAGATGATGATGGATTGAAAAAAAGTAGTATCCCAAAGTTTTTTAAAAGATTTAAAGATAAGAGGTATTGTATGCTTATATTTTTAAAAAATCCGAAAGAAATCAAACCATTTGAGATTGATAAAACCGGGTTTGGGATAATGTCAGCCTGGATTTCCGTAGATAACATTTTAAAAATTAAGAAATAAATTTTTTAATAACCATCATGGAAAATAAAAAGAGAAACAGAGTTTCCGCTGTTATTATAAAAAATAAAAGTGTTCTTCTTATTAAGCGAGTAAAGCCAAGCGAAACCTATTATGTTTTTCCCGGGGGCGGAATTGAAGAGGATGAAACTCCAGAAATTGCAATAATCAGAGAATCAAAAGAAGAGACTGGTTTTGATGTTAAAAACCCCCAAAAATTATTTGTTATTAATGATATTGAACGCGGAGAAAATTATTTTTATCTTATAGATAATTTTATCGGGGATGAACCGAAACTTGGCGGACCGGAAATGCAACGCGCTAATGAAAATAATCAATATGTTTTTGAATGGGTTGTTTTTTCGAATTTAGATAGGATAACCTTACATCCGGAGATTGCAAAAGAAAAAGTGATTAATAAATTAAAAGAATTAATATAATTCAAGAGTTTAATTCATGTGAGCACGTGAGATTATTTATGTTATTTATATAAATTATGAAACCAATTAAACATTCAGTGGCGTTTGTTATATATAATCCGGATAGATCAAATTTTGTGATTGTTAAACGCCCTGAGGATGATAAGGATTTACCCAATGTCTGGGGCTTGCCAGTCGGTTCTTTATTAGAGGAAGAAACTTTTGAAAATTGTGTTATTAGATCAGCCAAAGAAAAAATGGGAATTGAAGTTGGTGTTGGAAGACTTGTAAATGAGGGAGAAATAGACAGAGATGACTACATTTTGCATATGAAAGAGTTTGAAGCAAGAATCAGAAAAGGCGATATTTTAGTGCCTCAAGAAAATTCTAACGTAACCCAATATTCCGAATGGAAATGGGGGAGCGCCAGCGATCTTATTAAGGCGGCTCAAGGAGGATCGCTTTGTAGTCAATTATATTTAAGCAGTATAGACAGAATTTGGTAGTAAAATTTAAACAAAAAATCTGACCGGTGGTCAGAATAAATTTTACTTTGTTAATTTAACAAGAAGAAAAAGGATTCTCAAATGATTCCTTGCAAATGGGGCAAGTTAAATTGTTTAATTGACAGTCGCATAATGGACAATAGGCATAAAGGCTTATACTTTGAGTGTCTGGAAACAAACAGCAATTTTGACAAAAACCATCATCATTTAGACGTCTATAACAAGGTGGATCGTCATGGTGGGTAACCACTTTCGCTTTCGTCATTCTTTTTTCCTCAATAAGTTCTGAATAAATATTAGTCTATTGATACTTATTTTTCAAACAACAAAAATCACTTGTTATCCAAGTGATTTTTTAAATACAATTTTTAATTTAGTTATTCTGTATCATAACATTTTATATATCCATAGTAATTTGATCCCGTTGTAATGGTTTTGTACCAAGTATTTCCGTCACAAGAAACACTACCTCCTGTTCCATTATCTCTACTTCCAGTGGTAACCCAATAACAACCCGCTTTACCTTTATAATTACCTACGTATTTTTCTGTCAAATCATTTGCACCCAAGTTAACATACATATAATTGGATGCCGGATCTCCGGTTGTGAACGCGCATCCCGATGTATACATATAAGAAGCTGGAATACCTTTGGCACTAATTGAACCCCCTAACCCGTCTACATAACTTTTTGTTGCGGCATCGGTTGAATCAATTGGGGTGGCTAAGCCCGTCAGCTTTTTGCTATTTACGGATATACTTGATGTTGTGAAAGTCATTACATCGCCTCCCAATCCGTTGTTATATATCCCGAGATTTTCAGCATTTCTTGATGCTAAAAGCCATTGACCTCTATTGGAAGCAACATTGTTTTGATAAATTTTTAATATTGCAGAACCAGTATCTCCAGAAGGACGAGTAATTTGGAGATCTCCAGCATACACATCCACCTTAGATGATGGGGAAGCAGTACCAAACCCGATATTTCCATTTGAATCTATTCTAAATGCGGTTGTTGTGCTGTGCCAAGGGCCAAGCGTGAATCCAGAAGCCGATGATCCGGTTTTATAATACATAAGCCCAACATCTCCCGCTTGTGATAAAAGATTATAACCTCCGGCACCAAGATTGGATACAATAAAAAATCTGTTTCCGTTAGTGGCGTCTTGGGCGTTAAATGTGGAAGCATTAGTTCCCGTTGAGACAACATCAAGTTTTGCTCCAACTCCTCCAGTTGTTCCAATATAAAGATTACCTTCAACAATCATTCCATTAGTCGGTGCGCTATTTGTTCCTGAGTAGGTGGCTCCTATAGCAACCCCTCCCTCTACGTCCAATTTGTTTACAGGAGAAGTCAGTCCGGCTCCTATTTTTCCACCCACCGTTATATCTCCTGAGAAAGAAGCATTTTTCCATCTTGTTGAAGGACTGGTTCCGACCGAATACGAATTATCCGTATTAGGCAATAGATCCGAATCAAAAGTTGCGGCATTGACTCTGGAGAAAGCCGTTCTTATGGCTCTGGAAATAGTTTTGCCTCCAGCTTGCTGAGTTGCGGACATCGCTATATCAAGTTGAACAATATCTTTTCCGTTGGGCTGACTCATCTTTTTAAATTGAAGAGAGTCAACGATAACTTTATCCGATGTAATTGTTTGAGCGGACGCAGAACCTTCTTTTACATAAATTTGTCCTCCTGAAAGATAGATTAGAGTCGGATCCTTAACCAACGTGCTTGTTCTTAAAGTAAGAGTTGTGCTGGCTACACCCGCATCGGCCAAGACAAGACTGGAATCTCTCACTAATCTTTGAATAGTTTGATTTACAAAATTAAGTTCTCCTGTTAAAAGATTTTGACCAGATTCTTCAACCTGGGTCTTGGTGGTTGTGGTCAATATTCCCACAAGAGCTCCGGAAATTAATCCCAAAATTCCGATATAGATTAATAATTCGGCCAGCGAGAAGCCGCCATTAGAACGGCTAAAAAGAAGAAAATTTTGTTTTCTCATATGGGTAAATTATACCACATTCATTTATAAAAGTGTGGAAAAATCAATAAATTACCTTGCCAACTATGTCATTTTTTCCAATTAAACCAAAATGAGTGCTATCAAGTGTCCCATTTATCTGATTGCCTAATATTAAATAAGAATTTGGGGGAATTAATGGATAATCTCTTTGATAGAGTTTTAGCATATTTATCTTGTTTGCTGGAATAAGATAGTTTGCGCCCTGAGTATTGGAGATTGGATTTCCATTAACTAATATAAGATAGTAATCATCTTTTGACTTTACTAAGCCCCAACTATCTCCGGGAATTGCTTTGATAATCTTAACTATATAATTTTTATTGCCGGCGTAGTTGTAAGCGACCACCTCGTCTCTGTTTATCTTGTGGCACTTATAATAACCGTTAGCGATTGTTATTTGGGATCCTGATTCTATTAATCCCTTCAAAGAATCTCCTTTAAGTTCATATGAGTCGTAAGATGTAGTGCAATCATCGGCATTTTGAGTTTGGATATTGCCAATAAGCAAACCATTAGGAATATTTTGGGGATTTTCCGATGATTTTATTTTGTAGAATAAACACAAAACTGCGATCAACAACAAGGTGATTATTAAACAAGTGAATATTAATTTAATAAGACGCTTATCTCTCATTTGATTGAAGTTGGGGTTTTGTTTCATTATACTACAGTCGATGCAAAATATTAGAAACTTCTGCATAATTGCCCATATAGATCATGGAAAAAGCACTCTCGCCGATAGGCTTCTTGAAATTACAGGGACTGTTGAAATGAGAAAAATGAAAGAACAATATCTTGATCAACTTGAGCTTGAAAGGGAGAGGGGGATAACA
>Ga0116176_10001129_pt1 | contig 21158 bp, 20 predicted proteins | sample AD_STIC08_MetaG_FD_89803 | JGI IMG/M metagenome (GOLD analysis project Ga0116176, IMG submission 89803) | Active sludge microbial communities of municipal wastewater-treating anaerobic digesters from USA - AD_STIC08_MetaG | ecosystem: Engineered > Bioreactor > Anaerobic > Digestate | place: USA...
CACGCAGGTAAGCAAGTTCGTTAAAACCGCCGCGTATATCTTCCTGGTAGCGGCCATTGTTCTCACGATACTCGTGGTATTTTCGATCGATAACACCATCCGGCTGGCCATGTACAGCAACCGTTTCCTGATCAAAACCATGCAGATGGTAGGCGCCACCCGCTGGTTCATCGCCAAGCCCCTGAACGTTCGGGCCATCATCAACGGACTCATCGCTTCGGGCATCGCCATCGTAGCTGTTTGGGCAACCATCTCCCTGATCGAATCCCTGGCACCGGGTTTCAAGGTACTGCACGATAACACCAGTATGATCCTCCTGTTCCTGATCATCATCGTTTTAGGCATCTGCATCACCCTGTTCAGCACCCATCGGTCGGTGATCAAATACCTGCGCATGAAATTGGACGATTTATATTAATTTGCGGCTTCAACCAACAACCAATGAGCAAAGAAACAAAACAGGCACCCGCAGGCGGAAATTCAAACCCGCTGTTTGGAAAAGAGAATTATATGTGGATGCTGATCGGGCTGGCGGTACTGGCCCTGGGCTTTTTTTTAATGGCGGGCGGCAAAAGCGCCGACCCCAAGGTTTTTAACGACGATGATGTGTACAGCACCACCCGCATCACCATCGCTCCTATTTTGATCATTGCCGGTTTTGTGATAGAGATATTTGCCATCATGAAGAAATCGAAAAGCAACTAATAAAACTGATTTGAAAATTAGCCGATTTGAAGATTTGAAGATGTGTTCAGATTTTCAGATTGGTTTTTCATTTTCAAATCACCAAATCATCAAATCACCAAATTGATGGATACTATTCAAAGCATCATCATTGCCATTGTAGAAGGACTGACCGAGTTCCTTCCTATCTCCTCCACCGGCCACATGATCATCACCGAAAAACTGCTGAACCTTTCTTCAACCGATTTCAGCAAAGTGTTTACCGTTGCCATACAACTGGGCGCCATCCTGGCCGTGGTGGTTTTGTACTGGAAAAAATTCTTTGACTTTAAGAACTGGCAGTTCTATGCAAAACTCATTGCAGCTGTTATCCCAGCGCTTGTTTTGGGATTTTTTCTTTCAGACAGGATTGATGCCTTGCTGGAAAGTTCGCTTACCGTGGCTATCAGCATGCTGGCCGGCGGCTTTATCCTTCTGTTCATTGACAATGTGTTCAAAGAGCATACGATCAACGATGAAAAAGATATTTCTTTCGGCAGGGCCATTCTCATTGGCGTATGGCAATGCCTGGCCATGATACCCGGTGTGAGCCGCAGCGCCGCATCCATCATTGGCGGCATGCAGCAGAAACTTACCCGTAATGCCGCAGCAGAATTTTCTTTCTTCCTGGCCGTACCTACCATGCTGGCTGCCACCGGTTACAAGTTATACAAGTATTACAATGAGCATGGTGGCTTTACTGCTGAGGAGGTAAAACAGTTGACCATTGGCAATGTGGTGGCTTTTATTGTTGCCGTACTGGCCATTAAATTCTTTATCGGCTTCCTGAAAAAACATGGTTTCCGGATATGGGGTTATTACCGCATCATTGTGGGTGTTCTGTTGCTTGTATTGATCCTCACCGGGTATATCAGCCGGTAAAATACCCAATGCCGGGTATGCAGACGATCTGCTTTTATACGTACCTATGTGGTTAAAATAAACAGCTATGAATGCATTCAAATTTTTACTGCTTGTTTCCATACTTGTCACCGGCCTGGTTAGTTGCCAGCAATACGGTAAGGAATATAAATTAGATAAAAAACACAATGTGTATTATAAAGGCGAAGGAGTGGATGAAGCCCTTGCAAAAAAACTGGCTGTATACCTGAAAGAGCAGGAGTATTTCCAGGACAGTATTGAATCAACCGTTCAACTGGTAAAGATCAAAGACACATTTAACCTGAACTTTGTGGTAGATGCTTCTAAAATAACCGACGGGTACGAGAATAAATTCCTTTTGTTCGGCGCTTTCATCTCTGAAAATGTTTTTGGCAAAAAGCCCGTGATAATACAACTTACCAATAACAAGCTGGAACCTTTTAAAAATCTGGGTTACGCCAAACCGCTTTCTGATTACGATAAATGAGCCTTTGCTAACTGCTTACGCATTGCTCAAACCCCTGCCTTTGGCGGGGTTATTTTTTGCCTGTAATACAACGATATTTGTTATTTTCAGGTCACCTTAAAAAAGAACCATGCAGACTGCTTCCAAAAAAGTGATCAATGGATGGGCCATGTTCGACTGGGCCAATTCTGTTTACAACCTGGTGATCACCTCAACCATCTTTCCGGCTTATTATGAAGGCATCACCGCACAACGCACAGAGAACGGGGTATCGTATGTTCATTTCATGGGCAGGGAATTTATAAATACTTCTTTGTACAACTATGCACTGGGCTTTGCCCTGCTCATCGTTGCATTGATATTGCCGCTTCTTACATCCATTGCCGATTATAAGGGAAATAAAAAATCATTCATGGCATTCTTCTTTACCATCGGAAGCATTGCATGCAGCAGCCTTTTCTTCTTTACAAAAGATTCTCTCTGGGTGGGTATTGCTTCTATGATCCTGGCCTGTATCTGTTTCTGGAGCAGTTATGTATTCAGCAATTCCTTTCTGCCCGAAATTGCGGCGCCGCAAGACAGGGATATGGTTAGCGCAAAAGGATTTGCGTACGGCTATGTGGGCAGTGTTATCCTGCAGGTGATCTGTTTTGCTTTTGTAATGAAAGGCGATTGGTTCGGTATCGGCTCCGAAGCAGAAGGATCAAGGGTATCGTTCCTGGCAGTGGGTATCTGGTGGTTGGGTTTCGGGTATTTCTCTTTGTCAAGGCTTCCCAAACCGGTCGCTGCAGGAAATGCTTCAGCCCCCGGCAACATCATCACCAATGGGTATAAAGAGCTGATGAAAGTATGGAAACAACTGAAGCATATGCCGGTGATCAAAAGATACCTGGGCGCTTTCTTCTTTTACAATATGGGTGTGCAAACGGTTATGCTTGCCGCTACGCTTTATGGAAAGAGTGAATTGGAAATTCCGGTAACGAACCTGATCATTGCCATCCTGCTGATCCAGCTGGTGGCAATACCGGGTGCTTTTTTTATCAGCAGGCTATCGGGCCGTATAGGTAACTTTAAAGCACTGATGATCGTTATCTTTTTCTGGATACTGATCTGCATTGCTGCTTATTTCATTCCCAAGCATGCCATTGTTCCGTTTTACATATTAGGCGCCTGTGTTGGTTTTGTAATGGGCGGGATCCAGTCGCTGAGCAGGAGCACTTACAGCAAATTAATGCCGGAAACAAAAGACACCGCTTCTTTCTTCAGCTTCTATGACGTAACAGAAAAGATCGCTGTGGTAATCGGCATGTTCAGTTTTGGATACATCACCGAACTTACGGGTTCGCAAAGAGGATCGGTACTGGCATTAATGACATTCTTCATTATTGGGTTATTTATCTTATTCGCTGCCTTAAAAAAACAACAACAGGAGGAACGGCTATGAAACTATATACCATCAACACCGGCTATTTTAAATTAGACGGCGGCGCCATGTTTGGCGTAGTGCCCAAAAGCATCTGGAACAAACTGAATCCGGCCGATGAGAACAATATGTGCAGCTGGGCCCTGCGTTGCTTACTGGTAGAAGATGAAGGAAAACTTATTTTGATAGACAACGGCATGGGTGATAAGCAGGACGCAAAATTTTTCGGGCATTATTACCTGCACGGCGATGATACACTGGATAGGTCATTAGCCGCTCATGGTTTCAGTAAGGACGACATTACGGATGTTTTTTTAACCCACCTGCATTTTGATCATTGCGGGGGAAGTATTGTACGGGAAGGCGACAAACTGGTGCCTGCTTTTAAAAATGCTGTTTACTGGAGCAACGAACGGCATTGGAAATGGGCCACCATCCCCAACGCAAGAGAGAAAGCCAGTTTCTTAAAAGAAAATATTTTACCGATCCAGGAAAGCGGTAAATTAAAATTCTTTGACCTTAACAATGAACCTGCTGATAATTCAAAGCTCCCCACGCATCACTCACAACTTATAAAGGGCCTTTCTTTCTTCACAGTAAATGGCCACACCGATGCCATGATGCTGCCTAAAATAAATTACAACGGAAGAACCGTTGTGTACATGGCCGATCTGCTTCCTTCAGTGGCACATATACCCTTACCTTATGTGATGGGTTACGATATGTTTCCGCTGACCACGCTGAACGAAAAACAGGCTTTTCTCAGCGAAGCGTTGGAAAATGATTACATATTATTCTTTGAACACGATGCAAAGAACGAATGCTGCAACCTGCAGCTAACCGAGAAGGGGATCAGGCAGAAAGACGTTTTTAAACTCAGCGACCTGTAGTATTACCGGGCGCTTATCAGCGAGCTAAGCGGGTACCGAAGGTTTTTATACGACATCATATCTACTTTAATGCTTCCCACGGCTATCGGGCTTTCCACCCTTAATAATACATGATTGGGATCGTCACTCAGCCAGGCGGTCATTTTTTCTCCGCCTTCAAAAATGGTTCCCTTGATCAGGAGCGGTTTTATTTTAATGGCGTTAAACTTGCCAAACCTTGTCTTGATCTTTTCCTTGCCCATATAGCGGATATAAAGATGGTACACTTCATCGTCGAGGAACATGTCGAATGGTATTTTGTCTTCGGGCTTGTATTTATCAAAATTGATATTGCGTGCATAATAAACCGAGCTCACCACATCCTGCATGCAGGGGCCTACTTTAAAAACACCGTTGGTACTTACGGCAGTATTGGTCTCCTGGTTAAAGGTTACGTTATTGTATTTTTTATACCCGCCCTCATCCACATTACGAACAAATTTATAAGGCAGCATGCTGGCGGTATCTACATAACTTTCGTATTTGTCTCTTACCTTAAAAAAATTATCAAAGAAAGAATAGGTCTTACCGTCGCCGGTAAAATGATACACAGGTTTACCATTGAAGCGTTCCAGCGATGCAGTAAAAACAGCTTCCCCGGCGCCCACATACATACCCATGGTACTGTAAAAAACCTTCATCCGTATCTCTTCTTCTGCCTTAAAGGCCGTGTTACGCACATTACAAAAGGTTTCATCGCCCGATGAAAAGCTTACACAGCACAGGCCGGCGAAGAGTAAAGCTAATTTGGCGTAATGCATCATTTTTCTTTTCTTATTTTGATTCCTAAAATTAATAAACTGCCGATCACGGCAGGAATGAACAGGTTTACCAGCCAGATACCGAACGTACAGGTTAATATCCCGATGGTATTGGTATTGTTACCGTAAATGAATAAGGTTTTGGCGATCGTTCCCCGTATCCCCAGGTCGGCCACTGCCACAGAAGGGATGATGGCCAGTATCCAGAACATTACGGTGATCAGCCAGAACCCCGTCCATATACTTTCTTCCACGTGCAGTAACTGCAGCATAAAGATGTATTGTAAAACGAAAATAATATAGCGGAAGAAAGAAATAGAAAGTAACCTTAACAAAACTTTTGCTTCAAATGTTTCCAAAACGTTAATGTATTTTGAAAACCTGTCTGCATAAGGTAATCTTTCCAGTAAACGCACCAGCCAGTTGAGCCTGAAGAAAAATATCATAAAGCCCGTGGTTGCAAAAATGCTGCCATATAAAAAAATACGTAACCAAAAAACAGAGATGCCCATTAAGGTGGCTGATTCCTTCATGGTAAACAGCAACCAGGCCAGGCCCAGGCAACCCATCAGCATAGTGATGATAAGCTGTGCTATGCTGCCTGCAATAGAAAGTGTGATGGCTTTGATACGGTTGCCTTCATTTACAAAAAGTATCCGTCCGCCGTATTCGCCTACCCGGTTGGGTGTATTCAACGAAAGGGTTACGCCGCATAATACCGATTTAAATGCGGTGAAAAAGGACATGGGCTGAATGGCCTTCACCAGCAGTTGCCATTTACGGGCTTCCAGTCCCCAGTTCACAAATACAAAAGCGATCACCATCCAGAATTTCCAGGCAGAAGAACCGAATGGAATGGTCTTGATCAAGGCAATGGATGCATCAATATCGGGTTGGTTCTTCACCTGCTGGTAAAGCGACCAGAATAGCCAGGCTGCCAGCAAAGGACCAACGATCCATTTGAGTAATATTTTGATACTTTTGTTCAATACACAATGTTACTTTAATTATTTCATCAGCGCATTGGAAAAGAAAACAGGCATTATTTTAGGTATCGACCCGGGCACCATCATCATGGGTTATGGCCTGGTGAAAGTGCAGGGCAACCATATAACGCTGGTTGATATGGGTGTATTACAACCCGGTAAAGTAAAAGACGGATACCAAAAGCTGCAACTGATCTTTAATACGGTAAGCGGCCTCATTACAAAGTACCAGCCCGACAGCTTTGCCATTGAAGCGCCTTTCTTTGGTAAGAACGTGCAGAGCATGCTGAAATTAGGCAGGGCACAGGGCGTGGCCATTGCGGCTGCCATGAGGCACGGGCTGGAAGTGACCGAATACTCTCCCAAAAAAGTAAAACAATCCGTTACCGGAAATGGCAATGCGGCAAAAGAACAGGTGATGAAGATGCTGCAGCAGATACTGGCATTTAAAGAAGATCCAAAACATTACGACGCCACCGATGCACTGGCGGTAGCGGTTTGTCATCATTTTCAGCAGAAGACGATCACAACGGGTGAAGGCATAAAAGTATCTGGCTGGAAGGACTTTATCGCAAAGAACCCCGGTAAGGTAAAGAAGCATGCTTAACCCGTTCTTAACAAAAATATCTTTCATTTCATAAAACCTTTGCAGTAATAATACACCAATGGTCATCCGTTCAAGAACACTGAGGCTGGTAATACTGATCAGTACGGTTTTAGTTACCCTCATCATTGCCATACAGCTTATCTGGCTGCAGAAGGTTTACCGCTATGAAGAAAAGCAGTTCAACATCAATGTATCCAAAAGCATACGGGCGCTTTATGCCGATATGGAACTGGTAAATGATGTGAAGGATAATGTACAGAAAGTGGTGGAAAATATCAACCCCGATGCATACCTCTTAAAGATCGACTGCAACCCGGACCTGAGTAAACTCTGGGTGAACCTGAAAGGAGAACTGACCGATTTTGATGTGTATTCCGATTGCCGGGCGGCCATTTATTATCCCGGCCAGGATACTTTCACCATTCAGAAATACATCGACCTGCCCGATGCATACCATGAATCTTCCAAAGAACCCGATCTGCCACTGATCAAAAAAGATTATTCGTACATCATCATATTTTTCCCTCACCGGGGTCAGTATATCATAAAGCAAATGCTCTTTTGGATCGCTTCCAGCGGTTTACTGCTGCTGGTATTGGTGGGATTCGGGTTCAGTGTTTTTTATTTTTACCGGCAGAAATTTTACAACGAAACACAAAGGGATTTTGTGAACAATTTCACGCACGAATTCAAAACACCCCTGGCGGTAATCAAGATCGCTTCAGACGTACTTCAGCAAAAAAGTATCGTGGAGAAACCCGAAAAGCTGAACAATTATGCCGGCATCATCAGTGAGCAAACCTCTCACCTGCAGGCGCAGGTACAGCGGCTTTTAGAGATCGCTTATACCGACCGCAGCTCGTTGCCGCTGGAAAAGGAAAACTTTGATGTGAACCTCCTGATAAAAGAAGCGATCAACGACCTGCAGCCGCTTATTGAACAGAAGAATGCAACCATTCACACCAGGTTTTCCATCCCCCAGATCCTGGTGAAAGCGGATAAGTCATATTTAAGGCTTTGCTTTATCAACCTCATCGAAAACGCTATTAAGTATGCGCCCACTCCCGTGATAGAGATCGATACGGCCATCAGCGGTACCGATCTTATGGTATCGGTAAAAGATAACGGCATAGGCATTGCAGCAGAACATCAAAAAAAGATATTTGACCGGTTCTACCGCATCACCCAGGGAGAGCTTCATACCAGTAAAGGATTCGGGCTTGGTCTGAATTTTGTTAAGAAAGTGATCGATACGCATAACGGGAAGATCGATCTGGAAAGCGAACCGGGAAAAGGCAGTACATTCCGCATCAGCATACCACGAACTTAAACCAGGCACCATGGCAAAAGCAAAAGTTTTATTGGCAGAAGATGACCTTTCATTGGGTTTTGTTATTAAAGACTCCCTGCAGGATGTTGACTTTGAAGTAACCCATTGCCCGGATGGTGAAGTGGCCTGGCAACAGTTTCAGAAAAAAGAGTTCGACATCTGCCTGCTGGACATAAACATGCCTGTACGTGATGGTTTTTCACTGGCTAAGAAGATACGGCAGCAAAGCGATGTGGTGCCCATCATCTTCTTAACAGCCAAAAGCATGCAGGAAGACAAGCTTAAGGGTTTTCAGTCAGGTGCTGATGACTATATCACCAAGCCCTTCAGCATTGAAGAACTGATCATGCGGATGGAAGTGTTTTTACGCCGAACCAAAAAACTGCAGGCCGATACCGTAGAAGTATACCAGTTAGGCGACCTGAAATTTGTATTTAATGAACTGAAGCTATATACTAAAACAGATGTGATCACCCTCACGCAAAAAGAATCAGACCTGCTCCGCTTTTTTGCCCAGCACGAGAATAAGGTATTAAAACGGGAAGAAGTGTTACTGAATGTATGGGGTAAGGATGATTATTTTTTGGGAAGAAGCATGGATGTATTTATCACCAAACTGCGTAAACATTTTAAGGCCGATCCCCGGATCATACTGGAAACCATTCATGGGGTTGGCTTTCGGCTTACCGTTAGTTAAGGCCGGCCAGTATCTTTTGCTGTGCTGCTTTTAACTCCTCTGCAGAAGCTTTTAGCTTGGTCTTTGTAAAATTCAGGTCACCGGATGAATTGATGGGAACCAGGTGCATGTGTGCATGCGGCACTTCCAGCCCGATGACACTGATGCCGCAGCGGTTGCAGTTAAATGCTTTTTCAATTGCTTTTGCAATGGGTTTGGCAAATACCAGCATCTCGGCCAGGTATTCATCCGGCACATCAAAGATCTTGTCTACTTCTGTTTTAGGAACCACCAGCACATGGCCTGTAACCAGCGGCTCAATATCCATAAAGGCTATGAACTTTTCGCTTTCCGCAATTTTATACGAAGGTATCTGGCCGGCTATGATCTTTGAAAAGATGGTCATACAAAATGATTTTTGTAAAGATACGGCACAAAAAAAACCCATCCGCCAGCTGGCGGATGGGTGTAAATGATCTTTTTAAAATTTACAGGTCAATGCTCTCTACCTGGAACTTAAGGACCCCGGCCGGTACCTGCACATCCACCGTTTCGCCAACGGTCTTCCCCAGCAGGGCCTTTCCGATGGGAGATGTTACCGATATCTTTCCCTGCTTCAGGTCGGCTTCATTTTCCGACACGATCTTATAGGTAACTTTTTTCTTCGTGTTCAGGTTGGTAAGGGTTACATTGGTAAGTATGGAAACCTTGCTGGTATCAATATTTTTTTCATCCAGGATCCGGGCATTGGCAATAACGCCTTCCAGGTGTTTTATTTTAGCTTCCAGCATTCCCTGGGCTTCTTTGGCTGCATCGTATTCGGCATTCTCTTTCAGGTCACCCTTTTCTCTTGCTTCGGCAATGGCATGACTGGCAGCGGGCCGGTCAACCCCTTTCAAATGCTGCAATTCTGATTTTAACCGCTCAAAGGTTTCTGCTGTTACGTAATTCGTTCCGCTCATAACATTCTATTTAGACAAACAAAAAAAATACAACGCCCCGGGTGTACCAAGGCGTTGCATGTGTATTACAAAAGTAATAATAAGATTTTTATATTCCAAGCTTCCCCATGATCACCTGGCCCATTTTATAAAAGGCCTCGGCCGAATAGCCGGCAATATGCGGCGTAATCAATACGTTAGGCTGGTTTACCAGGAAATCGATTTCTTGTTTTTGCCGGGGGGTAAGACTGTCGATCTTTTCATTTTCCAAAACATCCAGGGCGGCCCCTGCAATATCATTTTCCTGCAATGCCCCAATCAGGGCCTGGGTTTTTACCACCGTACCTCTTGACGTATTAATGATATAGGGCCGTTGCTTTACTGCTGCAAAGAATTCTTCGTTGGCCATATTCTTCGTTTCATCAGTAAGCGGCAGGTGAAAACTTATCACATCTGCATAGCGGCAAATCTGTTCCATATTTGCCTCTTTGATATAGCCCTGCCCAAAATCAAATTTGTATTTATCGTAAGCAAGAACAGTTACATTAAATGAAGACAATAACGTTGCAAATGAACTCCCGGTATTTCCATAGCCGATGATACCCACCGTTTTTCCCGTCAGCTCAACACCCCGGTTCTCATCCCGTATCCACTTCCCTTCTTTTATTTCGTTAGAGCTGCTGTTGATCTTATGCATCAGGCTCAGCAACATACCCAATGCATGTTCGGCTACGGCATTCCGGTTCCCTTCCGGGCTGCTTATGCACCTGATACCCCTGCTTTCGGCATACGGCACATCGATCAGTTCCATACCACTGCCCATTCTGCCGATCCATTTCAGGTTCACCGATTCATCAAGTAGCTTTTTGTCGATCCGGATCCGGGTGGTTACAATAAGGCCTTCCGCCTGCGCAACGATCTGCATCAATTCATCATAACTGATGAGTGGATGATGAAGCACACCGTATCCTTTTTGTTCCAAGGTATCGATCAGCGACTGGTGAACTTTTGCCGTAATAATTATGATTCTTCCGGTATTCATTTTGAAGCGATCATGCTGATCTCTACATTTACATTTTTGGGCAACCCCTTAACAGCCTCTGTTTCCCTGGCCGGGAATCCGGATTCAAAATAGCTGCCATAAACTTCATTAACAGCGCCAAATAAAGACATATCACTCAGGAAAATGGTGGTTTTAACCACGTTGTCAAAGCCCATGCCTGCCGCTTTTAAGATGGCATTAAGATTTTTCATTACCTGGTTGGTTTCGGCAGCAATATCTGCATCAGACAGGTCGCTGGTTCCGGGTATCAAAGCGATCTGGCCAGAAATGAACAGCATATCCCCGCTTTGTACTGCCTGGTTATAGGGTCCGATAGGAGCCGGTGCATCGGGTGTGTTAATTATTTTTTTCATAACGAAGGTTTATTTAGAGAATTGCAAATATATCTTTTCTCAACCACCTATTTTTGTAAAAAATTTTTATGCAGATCGTTGTAGCGGCATCGGATGAACAATGGGAAGTGCTGACAAGAGCATATCCAAAGGCAGAATGGAAAAGGGTTAAAGAGTGCAATGAATTTGCATACCACCAAACGGCTGATGCTTATTTTGATCTGACAGGAAATAATATGCTGCCGGATTATTCTTCACTGAAAAAAACAGTTATCATTAATTCTGTTATTGAAACCCTGCAGGAATTAAAAGCGCCGGCCAATGTTATACGAATAAACGGGTGGCCAGGTTTTTTACAAAGACCGGCCTGGGAAATGGCAGGTACTATTGACGAACATACCAGATCTGTTCTTGAAAGCCTTGGCATCCGGTTACACGTGGTGGCCGATGAACCTGGTTTTATTGCAGCAAGAATAATTGCCATGATTGTAAATGAAGCATTCCTTGCCCTGGAAGATGAAGTGAGCAGTAAAAGAGAGATCGATATTGCGATGAAACTCGGCACCAACTACCCTTTTGGTCCCTTTGAATGGAGTACAGCGATCGGCACTGAAAACATTGTTGCTTTGCTAGAAAAATTAAATAAAGAAAGCAGCCGTTATAAACCGGCAGATCTTTTAATAAAAGAAGTAACCCAAAGAACAACATGAGTCTTATTCTGAATATCGATACATCAGGTCAGCGGGCCCATATCTCTTTGGCACAAGACGGAAAGGTTTTGCATTACCTGGATAATGAATCACAAAAAGATCATGCTTCTTTTTTACAGCCTGCTGTTTTACAGCTTTCAAAATCAGCTGGTATACAATTAGCAGATGTTGATGCCATAGCCGTTACTGCCGGACCGGGTTCGTACACCGGGTTACGGGTAGCAATGGCAAGTGCAAAGGGGTTATGTTATGCATTGAAAAAACCTTTGATCGCTTTAAATACGCTTGAAGTACTGACCGTTTCTGCTACGCTTCTTTTTTCTTTTGAAAATGATCCTGTTTTATTTTGCCCGATGATTGATGCAAGACGCATGGAAGTATTTACTGCTATCTATGATAAAGAGTTGAATCCGTATCTCAGTCCCCGACCGTTCATTCTGAATGAACTATCGTTTGAACAGGAATTGTCTGCCCATAAGATCCTTTTTTTTGGAAGCGGTTCTGCCAAATGGAGAGGCATTTGTAATCATCCAAAAGCGGTATTTGAAGAAGTTGACGTGTTGCCCGAAGGCTTGGCCAGTCTCTCTCATTCTATGGCCAGTAAAAAACGATTTGCCGACCTGGCTTATAGCGAACCTTTCTATCTGAAAGAATTTCAAACACTTACCTAAAAACTGTACTACCAGCCTGTAAAAAGATTACTAAAAACTGGTTAATATACTAGTTGCATAAGCAATTAATAGTATATTTGTACGTTCTTATATTGTTCAAGCATATTTAAAATTTAAAATCTTATGATGGTTGCGACTCAATCAAGTGAGCAGGAGTTTCCCGCTTCTGCAAACACATCAAGTTCTTCTATTAACGTAGATTACCACGCTCTTAAAAAAGCGGCCCTGGTATTACGTGCCTTAAACCACAAGCTTCGGCAGCAATTACTTAAACTGATCGAAGATGAAAAAAAAATTACTGTTACCGAGATCTATGTTCGCCTGCGCCTGGAGCAATCTGTGGCATCCCAGCACCTTGCCATTTTACGCAAGGCCGGTATTGTAACCACTGAACGTGATGGAAAATTCATCTACTACATGGTTAACTACAAGCGTATTGATGAGATCAGCCTGTTTGTTAAAAACCTGGTTGGCTAAATTTATCTTAATTCGAAAATTGAGCTGAAGCGGATGATATATCATCCGCTTTTTTATTTTTACCTTTGGCCGGATAAACAATTAAAACTATTGGTATGTTTATAAAACAATTATACACCGGTTGCCTGAGTGAAGCAGCTTATTATATAGAAAGTGAAGGCGAAGCAGCCATCATTGACCCGTTACGGGATACCGACGAATACATTAAACTGGCAAAAGAAAGAAACGCCGGTATCAAATATATCTTTGAAACTCATTTTCATGCCGATTTTGTAAGCGGCCATATCGACCTCGGAAAGAAGACAGGAGCCCCCATCATATACGGACCCGGTGCCAATACCACTTATGAAGTGTATAACAGTAAAGACAATGAGATCTTTAAACTTGGTAAGGTAAGCATACAGGTATTGCATACCCCCGGGCATACATTGGAAAGCAGTTGCTACTTACTGCGTGATGAAAATGATAAACCCCATGCGATCTTCACCGGCGATACGTTATTTGTTGGCGATGTAGGCCGCCCCGACCTGAGCAGCGGTAATATGAGCAGCCAGGAACTGGCAGGCATCATGTACGATACCATCCAGCATAAGATACTTCCGCTGGCTGATGATGTTTTGGTGTACCCGGCCCATGGCGCAGGCAGCAGTTGCGGTAAGAATATGGGACCCGAAACCTTCAGCACCATTGGTGATCAGAAGAAAACAAATTATGCATTGCAGCCGCAAACAAAGGAAGAATTTATTGCAGCCGTTACAGACGGGCTGGCAGTTGCACCAAAATATTTTGCCATCAATGCACAGATAAACATGCAGGGATACGAAAGCCTGGATGCTGTAAAACAAAAAGGATTAACCGCTTTATCAATTGATGCGTTTAAGAAACTGGCTGCAGAAGAAGACACCTGGATACTGGATACCCGTAATGCAACCCTGTTCACCAAAGGTTTTGTTCCCGGCAGTGTTTCTATAGGGCTCGAAGGCCGTTTTGCAGAATGGGCAGGCAGCCTGCTGCCATTTGATAAACCCATGGTACTGGTAACCGAGCCCGGTAAAGAAGAAGAATCGGTTATCCGTTTATCCCGGGTTGGTTTTGATAAAATGAAGGGTTATTTAAAAGGAGGCTTTGAAGCATGGCAGTCCGCAGGGGAAACTGTTGACCTGATCATTGATGTGGAAGCAGATGAACTGGCCATGGATATACCACATGATCCCAACCTGGTTGTAGTTGATGTAAGAAGAGAAACGGAATTTGCCGACGGGCATATCAAAAATGCCCAGAACCTTCCTTTGAATGAAATGAATGACCTGGTGAACCTTGCTCATTTTGAAGATGGTCAGAACCTGTACGTTCATTGCTTAGGCGGATACCGCAGTGTGATCGCTGCTTCATTATTGAAACGCCAGGGCGTTCATAATCTTCGCAACGTATTAGGCGGCTGGGGAAAGATCAAAGAACAGGAAAATATCAAGATAGAAAAAGAAACGAGCGTACTGAACTAGTATTTATAGATCTCTTTTATCTTAAGCAGGAAATGTTCTTTTTTCCTGCGGCTCACTTCTATCTCTGCATTATTGCTCATGATTACCGTACCGCCCTCGCCCCGCTGGTATTCCTTTACATGACGCAGGTTGATGAGAAAAGATTTGTGGACACGGAAAAAACTGGTACTGTCTAAAATATTTTCGTATTCAACCAGCGGTTTTGAAACAGTTACTGTTTTTCCTCCTTCCACATGAAATATGGTATAACTTCTTTCTGCTTCACAATAAAGTATATCGTCCAGTTTCAGAATGATAAAACCCTTGAGCGTGGGCAGGCATAACCGCATCTCTGACGGGTTGCCCTTGTTGTTTAAGTTATGCAGAAGATTTTCGGTCCATTCTTCTTTTTTTTCTTCCTGTAATCTTTTCTCTGCCCGCTGAACAGCTTCTATCAGCCGGTCTTCGTCTACAGGTTTCAGCAGGTAATCGGCTGCACTGTATTGCAGCGCCTGCAACATGTATTCATTGTGCGCTGTAACAAAAATGATCTCAAATTCCTTATTATCAAGTTCAGCAATCATTTCCATCCCGCTTTTGCCCGGCATTTGTATATCCAGGAAAACAATATCGGGCCTTTGCGCTTCAATTTGCTGTCTGGCCATTGCTGCATTTGAGCAGGTAGCTACCACCTTCACCTGCGGGCAATGCCGTTCCAGCATTCTTTGTAATGTTTTTATACCATCGGGTTCATCATCTACTAAAATAGCTTTCATAAAAAATGGTTATATATTAATTAAATTAAACCGGAGTATGGCCCTGGTACCGCTTCCTTTTCCTTCCATCCCGGACAGGTCAGTTATCTGCAGACTGCAATTGGTCTGGTATTTTTCATTCATGATCTTGATCCGGTTGCGCAGGTTTTCCAGTCCTACCGAACGATGGCCGGCCTTATGCTGTTCTTTCTGTTTTTCTGCCTGTATAATGCCGATGCCATTATCTTCAATGGTGCAGGTTATTTTATCATCGCTTCTTGTAAAGGACAGGGAAAGTTTTTTGTTGCCGGTGGATTGCAGCAGGCCATGCCAGATGGCATTTTCCACCAGCGGTTGTATCATCAGCGAAGGTATCTGTGTTTCTTCTGCATCAATGTTCGCTGCGATGGTAATATCCCAGGTAAAGGAATCGTCAAACCGGAGCTGTTCCATTTCAAGATAGGTTTTCAGGTATTCGGTATTCTCATGGAGTGTTACAAATATATCCCTTGAATGATTCAGTGTCATACGTATCATCAGTGCAAACTTACTCAGGTAACGGGAGGCTTTTTCATTGTCTTCTTCCAGTATCATGCGCTTGATGCTGTTAAGTGCATTAAAAACAAAATGCGGGTTCATCTGCGCCTGAAGGGCAGATAGTTTTGCTTCGGCCAGTTGTTCATTGATGTTTGCCAGTTCTTCCTGTTTTACTTCCAGTGTTTTTTCCGACTCCAGTTGTTTTAATTTATTGCCGATCAGGGTGGCGATGGTGGTTAGTATCTGTATATCCCGTTCGGTAAAATAACCGGCTTCGTGATGTTCTGAATCTATCACCCCCAGCAGTTCGTTATTATGAATGATGGGAACACAGATCTCACTTAAACGAAAGGCTTCATCTACCCGGTAGCGCCTGTCCTTTCGGGTATCCTTTATCAAAACAGGTTGCATGGTTTGTATCACATGGCCTACCACGCCCTGTCCGGGCAGCACATCAAACACGTTTGATTCAATGTATTCTGGTTTGCCTTTTGGCCCATACGCCGCTTTCTGTACCATCTTTGTTTTGTCGCCGTTCCACAGGTAGATCATACAGTCTACATAATTCATACGCCCGATCAGGTGCCCAGCCACATCCCACAGTACCTGCTCGGCTGTTTTTTTATCAGCCAGCGAAGAAGAAAAGTAGTTGCTGATCTGCTCCAGTTCATAACGGTTCTTATAATCATCTGCCTGCAGTTTCTGAACCTGCGTTTTTTCCATTTCCTTTTTCCGGGCAATATCCGTTCTCCAGTTGATGAACAGATACAGCAATAATAAAAGCAATAAAATCATTAAAACACGGAACCATGTTTTTTGCCAGAAGGGCGGTAATATTTCGATCCGTATCTCCTTTACCTGCTCGGCCCATTTGTTGTTGAGCGAGAAGACCTTCAACTGTATGCGGTAATTACCCGGAGCCAGGTTAGAAATACTGAATGATGACTGGCTTCCCAGTTGTTGCCATGGCGAGTTTTCATTCCGGAATATTCGATACGCATAGCCCTGGCTCTGGCCATCGTAAAAATTAATACTGCCGATCGTTATTGTTACATCATTGTGAAGCCAGGAAGTTGATATCTCGTTGCCAGGCAGGTAAATATTTTTCAGCCCGTTGATGCTGAGATTTTCTGCAAACACTACCGGCCAGGTTGTTGAACTGGTCATGTCGAACGGATTAAACCGAACAATGGCCGTATAAAATCCAAGATAAAGCAGTTGCTGTTCGCTGTCGTAATAGAATTTAGAGCCTTTTAATACCGGCATTTCCGGCAGTCCCTCATCTTTGCCGAATCTTTTTATCTCCATGGATCGCAGGTCCATGCAGGCAATACCCGAGTAACAGGCAATCCAGAGTTTTGTACCTACAATAATTAACGAAGCAATATTATCATCGGGCAATCCGCTGCTGCGGGTAAAATGGCGGAATGTTTTTTTCTCAATATCATAACTGATCAACCCGTTATTGATACTGCCAAACCAAATCAGGTTTTGTTTGTCGATGATCATGGCCGTTACCTGCTTGTCGGGCATCTTTATAAACGGAAAGGAATCAAGCCGTTTATCAAAGCTGTTCAGTGCAGCATTATACCGGGTGATACCATGACCGGCAACCCACATATATCCCGAAGTATCTTCCGCAAATGCAAAGGGGATGGCCGGCATAGAATGAGTGACCGGCAGCATTGAAAAACTGCGTTCGGCTGTATTGTATTTATAAATATGTGCAGCACTTATCCAGATATTACCTCGGCTGTCCCGGTACAATTCATTCGTCCAGTCCTTTTCTGCCCAGGCCGGCGGATTTAGTTTCACATCTTTCCCGTTCTTCTCATTATAAAGAAACAAAGGCCCCCCGGTTCCCAAAAGCAAGGTTGATGAATCAATAGCAGATATTCTGTAAACATGGTGAGTAACGGGTTCATTTTTCAGTCCTACTTGTTTTTCAAACTGAAATGTTTTTTTATTGTAGATCAATACGCCTCCTCCGGCCCTTGTTCCGGCGTACACCTTGTTACTTGTGACATACACAGAATGTATACGTATCCCTGGAAATGTATCTTCGAGCCGGGCCGGAATATCAGTCACTTCAACATGCGAGCGCAAACGATCCTGCCTGAATAAGCCCCGGGTGGTTGCTATCCATAAATTATTGTCCCTGTCCTGCAGCAGTTCATTGCATTGATAGGAAGGAAAATATTTTTCGGGGTAACATTTTACGGAACCCGATTCAGGGTAGAACCGCATCTTATAAAACCCTGAATTATGCCCTGTGATGTATAGAATACTGTCTTGCGCCAGCAGTAATTTCGATCGCCAGGAAAATTCTGATTTTAACGGCATTACCGGTAACCGGGAAACCACCTTGGTCTTTTTTTCAATATTGGCATAAACCAGCGAATCACTTGCCGATTTAAGAACGATCAGTTGCCCGGGTTTCACCTGGAAGAACTTACAATCCGTTTTTGGATAGTTTAAAAATTCGGCCAGCAGCGGGCAATCAGCTGCCGTCATTTTTTTAAACAGTTTTGTTGTTTTATCATAGAGGTAAAGCCCGTCAATAGAGATGATAAGTAAGCGGTGGTCGTCCAATACCAGCAGTTGTCTTCCAAAAACAAAATGTTCGGAAGCTACTTTTTCACCTTTATAAAAATCAAACCGGAACAGCAGTTTGTGATTTTTATTATAATGATAGAAGCCAGAACGGGTTAGTATGTAAACATCCTCCCCGTTCTCTCCGTAAGCCCCCATCATAAAATTGAACTTATACTCGTATTGCCTGTCGTGGTATGGAATAAAAATATTTTTCCGCTCACCGGTACGTGTATTTATAATATGCAGGCCCGACGAAAAAAAAGCCAGCCGTTCGTTATCCAGCCGGGTCATCCCTAAAAATTCTTCCGATGCCGGTGAAAGACTGTCGTTGGTACTGTGATATTGCCTGAACCTGCTTCCGTCGTACCGGTTCAATCCTGAAAGGGTCGACAACCATAAATAGCCTGTAGCATCCTGTGCTATTCCTGTTATGGTATTATCCGATAAACCATCTGCCGTTGTATAACCTGTAAAATTCTTTTCAGAAAGATCCTGTGCAGCCAGGCAACTGGCAAAGGATAAAAAAATAAATAAGAATAATATTCGCAGCCTGGTCATCATTGAAACACATTATTTCATTGAATAAAGGTAGCAACTTACCTCACAAAAATATCCGTACAAAAAGTATCCGGGCACACCTGCCGCCGTTGGGAAACCCAATCCCGCCCTTTATGCTGTAAGCAATGCAGGTAGCACAACGGCGACCTATATATTTTTTTTAATCGCATAATCCGCAAGGAAAAAAAGGTCGGCCGTTTGGAAATACACGTTTAAAAAAAGTGAGCGCCGATGCTACGTTTGCACCACAATTATAAAAACACAGCCATGAAAAAAATTATTCTGTTTTTCACCATTAGCTTATGCACCACAATGCTCCGTGCACAAAACGTAGGTATTGGAACCAGCACACCCGACAGCTCTGCCGCACTGGATATCACTCATTCCGCCAAAGGATTACTGATACCCAGAATGACGACGGCATTCATTAATTCCATTACCAATCCGGCAACAGGGTTGATGGTTTATGATACAGTAAATAACCAGCTGATGGTAAATATGGGAACGCCTGGTGCAAGCAACTGGCAAAACATTGCATCAAAAAGCGCCTGGAGCCTTAATGGTAACTACGGTACCAATGTGGTCACCCAGTTCATCGGCACTACAGATAACCGGCCTTTGCGTTTCCGGGTAAATGGTATCCTGGCGGGAGAACTGAGCCCTGCCCTGGGGAACATATTCTGGGGATTGCGTGCCGGTGATCAAAACAACACAGCCTTCAGCAATATCGCAATAGGAACCGATGCATTAAAACTGAACCGGAACCGTTCTAACCTGGTAGCGATCGGCGACTCTGCATTATTTAATAATGGTACAGGTGCTACAGCTATTGATGAGGCAACCTCTAATACAGCAATAGGATCGAAATCATTATTTTCGAATACCCTCGGAAACCGGAATACAGCCACCGGCTTTGAATCACTTTATTCCAATACCACAGGCAATGTTAATACTGCTTATGGCAATAAGGCCCTTTTTTACAATACCAGCGGCCGTTTTAATGCTGCAACCGGGTCTGATGCCCTTTATTACAATACCACGGGTGAGGCAAATACAGCAACCGGTAACCAGTCGCTTTTGGGCAACACCACCGGATCTGATAATACGGCAACCGGGTTTCAATCGCTTGCATCTAATAATACCGGTATCCGTAATACTGCCATGGGCAGCCAATCGCTTTATTCCAACACCGGCTCTGATAACACAGCTGTTGGAGCGGTAGCGCTTCGCCTGAATACTGCAGGCTATAACAATAATGCGATCGGCGCTTTCAGTCTTTACCATAATACCACGGGTTTCAACAATACGGCCAATGGTACTGCAGCGCTTTATTATAATACAGACGGGGTTTATAATACGGCCAACGGTACATCCAGTCTTTTCTCAAACACAACAGGAGATTACAATACGGCCACCGGTACAAATACCCTTTATTATAACACAAATGGAGGGTTGAATACAGCGAATGGCACCGCAGCGCTTCAATATAATACCACCGGCAGCCAGAACACAGCGCTGGGATATTATGCAATGCGCAAGAATACAATCGGTGATTTTAATACCGCTGTTGGAGTAGAAGCGCTTATTGAAAACACCGAAGGTGGTTTCAATACGGCTGTGGGAAATTTTGCACTCACCTTAAATACTGTTGGTACTTCCAATGTGGCCATGGGATGGGCTGCCTTGTCTAAAACAACCGGTTCGGCAGGCAATACTGCCATCGGTGCCAATGCGGGAGACAATTATAATAACGGGTACTACAATACTTTCATCGGGTCTAGTGCCGATGTGAACGGGGCTGGTTATTACAACAGCATCGCCATCGGCAATTCGTCAACAGCAACAGCGCCTTTACAGGTACGTATCGGCGGTTCCTTTATTACTTCCATAGGAGGCTATCAAAACTGGACCAATATCAGTGATGGCCGTTTTAAACAGCATATCAAAGAAGATGTGAAAGGACTTGAGTTCATCATGAAGCTGAAGCCGGTTACCTACAATCTTAACATATCCGGCATAAGTGAAAAACTCAATGAGGGCCGTGGAAAGAAAATGGATGAGTTGACACAAAAGGCAATTGATACCAAAGAAAAGATCCTTTACTCCGGTTTTATTGCCCAACAGGTGGAACAGGCGGCTAAAGAAGCCGGTTATGATTTCAGCGGGGTAGACAAACCGAAAAATGAAAACGATCTCTATGGTCTTCGCTATGCCGAATTTGTTGTTCCGCTGGTAAAAGCCGTGCAGGAACAGCA
>Ga0116176_10001133_pt1 | contig 21089 bp, 19 predicted proteins | sample AD_STIC08_MetaG_FD_89803 | JGI IMG/M metagenome (GOLD analysis project Ga0116176, IMG submission 89803) | Active sludge microbial communities of municipal wastewater-treating anaerobic digesters from USA - AD_STIC08_MetaG | ecosystem: Engineered > Bioreactor > Anaerobic > Digestate | place: USA...
CGCGCGAATCCCTCTTGGCTCAGCCCACTGCGATGGAACCGATCCAACCATTGCGCCCGTTGGTCGGTGGGAGTCGGAGTGCTTTCACGAGGAGTGAGTTTCTGACGAGACGATGCATTCATCCCCCAGGTTAAACCACAGCGCGCGCCCTCAGCGCCAGTGCCCGTTCGTCTGACGGATACAATCAACTGGCCGAGCCGAAGAAAAAACCGGCCTGAACTGGCCGCGCCAGCCGACGATCTTGCTCCCCGTCTGGTTGACGACATCCAGCTTTTGGCAGCCGAGGGTTCTCACGTCAGTACTTGTTTCTTGAGGCAATCGCATCTTCAACCCAAGCAGCGAGGTTGTCTGCAATGTATTTGTAAACATCCGAACTGTCCAAATACGGCGGGTCGTAAGCTTTTACGATTCTGGACAGCTTGGAGTTGTCAGGCTGCAATGTAAATCGATCAAACGGGTTTGCTCCTTTTGACGACTGCTGGCCATTTCGGTCTTTGAGACGGTGAATGAAAATGCCAAGAACGCCCTTGCCATCACTCCACGACTTCTCGATCTCGTAGTTGATCCACTTTCGTCCGGCAGTCGCTGAGCCAATCAAAACTATCGTGCAGCCTCGCCCAGAAAGCTGATTGTCAATCCACTGCTGGATTGCAGCATCGCCACCTTTTTTGACCGCTTCCCAATCGTTGTCAGACGCAGGCGAGTTGCCTTCAATCGCGCCAATGTTGCGAACTTGGGACGCGCGCCAATTGTCCGCATCGAAATGAAAGCTGTAAAATGCTCGTCGTGCCATGTAACTACTCCTTTAGAAATGCCGTGTTCTCTTGGTTTTCATCGCGCCAACTTCCACATCACGAGACTTATTACGGCAATGATCGCTCCGTGGAAAATGAGCATCGTCGTCGAGAGAAACGCGGACGACCAAGTGTCGCGAGGTTGTTCCGCAACTTTCGTGTTCATGCCGAAGTCGGTGCTGGGAGCTTTGCGTGCCGCCTCATACAGCGAGCGGAACTTTCGCTCCTGCGACAGATAGTATGCGTCAAGACACCAGAACATCACACACGGGAAATAGCTCACGACGACGAACGCGCGCTCTGCGTCCTTTGCTGCCAGTGCGAACAGCGCCGAAACAAGCGTGACCGACCACCCGCGAATCAAGAATGAGTTGCCGGCCATCCGCGTGATGACGGCCTGAATCAACTCCAAGTGCTTTCGTTGGTCTTCGTCCATGGATGTCCGTTCTTAATCCACTGGTCGAAATGAAGATGTCGGATGTTCCAGGACTTTAGTGGCTGTGTCAACTCCAATCGGAAGAAAAATGAGCGGGCTGAGCGGGCGAAGAGGGGCTTTTAGAGTGAACTGGGCGGGTGGCTTCAAGGTCCGAGGGCAGCGGTTGGGGTGGAAGTTGGGATCAACCGCTTCGCGGCGGACTTCGCTCCGCTCCGCTGCGCTCCGCCGGCCTGTGCCTTTGGGCGGAACAGGCTGGTGAAGGAGCTGGAGTGGAACGTCGTGGCCCATGTGATCCAAAACCACCCGCACGCCTTTACGCCGGGCGAAACGGAACGTCGGCACGAGGTGGCTGTCACCCGTCACCACCCCGATGATGTCCACCATCAAGAAATGGCCCTTATCACTCGTGACGCCTTGCGGCACGCTTTGATCAAGGACGAATGAACGGGCCTTTTTATCTGCACCGGAATGTCGGCAACTTTCGCCTTTCGGTCAAGCCGACGTTCAGGAATTTGGGCCGTTTTCATGGCGCCGGCAATTTATCCCACGCCTCCAGCACGAGACGGCGGGTGCGGTATTCGCCGAATTTGGCGAGTTCCTTTTCCTTGAGCACGCGGAAGGTTTCGCCGGGGAAATCCGGGCCGTGGACATCCGCCGGGTCGAGGATGTAGCGCAATTCGTCGCGGGTCAGGCCGTAGGCGCGGGCATACCAGGCGTCCAGTTCGGCGCGGAGTTGGGCGCGCCGCGCCTCGCGATCTTCAGCAACCGTGAAGAACGAGCGGACGAAATCGCGATAATTGTCGAGGACGGTGGCGTGGAGGTTGAAGCTGCTCATGCGCGGTTCAAACCCGCCGTCACATCTGCGGCAAATACCGCCGTGCTCCGGGTGGCAAGCCTTGCGCGGTTTGCGCTGCGGAAATGATGCGTTTCAAGACGCCAGCGGAAGGCGAAGGAATTTTCATGAACAATCCTCTGGCGATGGCGTTCTCCAAAGCCGCGCCCGCCTTCCCGAACTTGCACGTCGAATACGCCACCGTGCTCGCGTGTTCCAATTGATCCCATTCTTCCGGCGTCAGAATACAATCGCGATCCGGCCAGGTTCCGTCATCCGTGGTGATCCGCACCAGCACGACGACACCGTCGCAGGCGTTGGGATCGGAAATCACCAGGCAGCGGTGAAAAGGGGGCTCCGTGCTTTTGAGGGCTGTGCCGAGGCCGATCATGCTGGGGCGAAGATTTCGCCCAGCAGATTCAACTCCGCCGCTTCCTGCCTGAGCCGTTGCACCACTTCCGGCGCTTTGCCCAGCGCGATGGCGATACGTTCCACGGCAATGGGCGCGCAGCCGCGTGTCACGGGCGTCCATTCCGGGCAGTGTGTGTGACACCACTCGACAAGTTGCCACTGATCTTTCGCGCCGTGCTCGGCCCAGATTGCGTCAGCCAAGACGGCTTCCGCGTCTGACACGTGTTCGCGCGGCGGCATCTCCTCCAGTTGCACGTCGTGATTGCGCCGGTCGCTGATGCACTGTTCCCAGCGCGTGTCCGCTTCACCGAAAAGTTTTCCGGCATTGACGATGTCGAGCAGTTCGCTCGTGACCGGGCCGTTGCGCATGGAGAGGTAGTCCCCGCCGACGACCGGGATGCCCCGCCGGTCCAGCGACAGGCGGTCCAGCAGATAGACCAGCTTCACCAGCTTCATGATGTTCATCCGCCCGCCGGCCTTCTGCAAAAAGAGGCAAGCCACCTCTGTCGCTTTGTCCGTGTCGAATCGGAAGTTCATACGTGCATCTTAGTCATTTCGGCCATCTGCTTCAACGCCTCATTTTAGCACCGTTTCGTTCCGAATGACAGGCCATCGCGCCTGTGCCAAACTTGACCGCGCGGTCAAGCAGGCCAATTTAGGCAAGTTCACCCGGGCTGCGGCTGATGCTCCGCACACAGCCGCGCTCCGTCTCACGCTCTCCGTGTCTCCGCGTCTCCCCGTCTTTCCGAAGCGTCCCACGCCTCCAGCACCAGCCGCCGCGTGCGGTATTCGCCGAATTTGGCGAGTTCCTTTTCCTTGAGCACGCGGAAGGTCTCGCCGGGGAAATCCGGACCATACACATCAGACGGATCGAAGATGTAGCGCAACTCGTCGCGGGTCAGGCCGTAGGCGCGGGCAAACCAGGCGTCCAGTTCGGCGCGGAGTTGGGCGCGGCGGGTTTCGTCCCAGGTGAATGGCGAGTGGCGAGTGGCGAGTGGCGAATGGTCCGGCCCCACTCGCCATTCCCCATTCGCCATTCGCACCGCCTCGAACAGAGGCCGCAGGTCCTCCGCCGTATAGACCAACTCCAACACCCGCGCCCCCACATACGCCACGTCCGCCGGTCCGTAGAAACTCGGCGGAAGAACGGGAAGCTGGTTCAAATACCCGTAGGTCAAATGGGTGCCGCCAGGTTTTTGCCGCGTGACGTAATCGAAAACCAAGCTGTCGAAATTTCCGCAAAGGCAAAGCTGCAATTCAGGTGATGCGCTGCTGAAAACAAGTGGCATCGTGTGACCGACAGCAACCCGCGGCAGAAAGCTGAAAATCGCCGTGCGTTCGTCCGTCGCGCGGCACATATCGCGGAAACCGACCAGCCATTGCGGAAGCGAATGGTGAGTGGCGAGTGGCGAGTGGGGCACGGCGCTTTTCCCGCCATTCGCCATTCGCGATTCGCCATTCGCCAACCTTGCCAGCACTTCGCCTTCCGCGACCCAGTAACGCGGGCGCACTTGAAATTTCGGATTCGCTTTTTTTACGGGGTCACTCCATAACGCCGACGTGCCATTTAACCCGGTTCCTGGCAACGAGAATTGATCGAACGGTGAATGGCTCACCTCAGTATGTTGGACCTTGTATCTTTGCGGGAAAGCTCCGGACACCGCCCGGTGAATATGCGATGGACGCAGCGTTTCTGGCACTGGACGGAGATTATCGAGTGACGATTGCTGGCTAGCCGAGGGGTTCTGACACCGGACATGCGGTGTCGTGTGAATCAGGAGGGGGTTGAAATGGGATCGACAGTCCTAACGGTCCGACGTAACGGTACGGTCATGGCATCTGACGATGATCTAATTTTCGAGGTTGGGCAGCGGTACGAGAACAGAAAGGGGCCGTTCGAGGTGGTGTCCCTTGAGGGAGCGACGATGCGGATCCGCTGGGACAACGGCGAGGAAATCACTACGGACGTAGAGTTGCAGGCCAGGATCATGCGGAATATGGAGCGGGAGATGACCGCGCCGGTGACCAAAAAGAAGAGCGGCTTCCGGGCGCCGGACTGGTTTGGGGGGTACTTCAAAGGATTGCGGGAGGAGGATTTCACAGAGGATGTCACGGGGACCCACTGGCGGTCGCGGGAGCAACTTGGCGGGGCCGTCGCCAAGGGGATGCATATAACGGAGCCGTTCAACTCCTGGGCGGTGTACAAGCGGCCGGAAGTTCATTGGACCACGGTGAAGCGGCGGAACCTGGTTGAGCCCATCTTCCAGACCAAGTTCTTCGTCCGGATTTGGGCCGATGAGATCCTCTTTGGTCTGTATGTGGAACGTTCGAACAAGGCCGGCGACCCGCGGGAGGATTGGAATCGGTTCGTGGAGTGGCTCAAGCCGGCCGCGCATGTGGAATGGCTGTGGCAGACTCTCATGGCGGAGGAGGCGTTCCTGAGCAACCCGTACCCGAATTTGGACAAAGACGCGTTCTGGGGCGAGATGCGCCCCGTGACGGCTGGCTATGCGTGGGTTCGGGACGGAGCGGAACAGATGGTGAAGCTCGGAGACTTCGGGCAGGTCATCGCCATGCTGCCGCCGGAGAAGTGGCTAAACCTGCTAATTGGGAAGCGGCTCCTGAAGGCGGAGGCGGTCGGGATGGGAGCGGGTTTGGCAAAGGTTATCTACGATCATTTCAACAAGCTGCTGCCGGTGTTCGAAAGCAAACCGCCGAAGGCGGCTTGAGAGGTCGGCCCGGAAGCTGACGAGGTGGATGGGAGTGTTCTGCCAGATGTGTGAGATGGAGTAGCGACGGCCCTCGAACTCGAAGGGCCTGGCGATGGACAACCGGCCATAGCCCAGCTCCTGGAAGAAGGGCAGCATCCATTTCTCACGGGTGAGCGTCGTGCCCAGGTCGGAGGCCGGAAGCTCCGCGACCGCGCTTGCGAAGTTCTTCCAGATGGCCAGGAGGCGATTCCACGACCGGCTGATGGCTTCGTTGATGCGTTCGCCGCTGCCCAGGTGGTAGGCGTCCGGCGACAGGCCCGGAACCTCACGGTCGCGCTGCGCCAGGTGCTGGAGGAAATCGGACGGCAGCAGCGCCCCCTCGGTGGTGAGGGTCTCGAACAGTTGGTCGCGGGATCGCATGGCAAGGCTAAAGGCTGAAGGCTAAAGGCTAAAGTGTTCTCCCAGTGTATTTGGATTTCTTGTCGATGGTCGTGAAAATGGCGATGAGCTGGCGGGTTTCGTCCAGCAAGTCATCCATCCTCTTCGGTGGAACACACCCGGTGTCCACCAGCAGTTCGAGCCAGTATTCGGTTTCGTCAATTTCCTTCAGGCAGTCTCCAATCTTCGAGATGAACTCCGCTTTGGAGCGGGCGCGGGAGGCTTCCCGGTAGTTCGCGCCAACGGATGTGCCAGAACGCAGCACTTGTTTGCCCAAGACCTGGGCGACGACATCGGTGCGAGGCAACGCCGTGTAAAGCTTCACGATACGAATGGCGAACTGCTTCGTTCGTGGCTTCAGGTCTGGCGGTTGTTCACTCATGGCTTCGGCATTTCCATTACACTCTTTTTTACATCTTAAAGCGTATATTGCATCCTTTAGCGTTTAGCCTTCAGCCTTTGGCCTTTTCCCAGGCCGCGCCGGGGCCGCGTCCCAGGCACACGACCCGTCCGGCCTTCCGCATCTGCCAGAGCAGGCGTCGGATCATGTCGCGGCTGACGCCGGGGCAGGCCCGTTCGAGGTCGGTCAACGTGAACTGCCCGCCAAAGGAGTCGATGACGGATTCGACCAGGGCCGTCTTCGCCCCTCGTTGTTTCTCGATCCGCCCGGCGCGGTCCGCGAACTCGTTATAGGCGCGGCGGATGATGGCCAAGGAGTAGTCGAGCCACGGCACCAGATCGTGTTTCGCCGCGTGCCAGCCTTGGGAACTCTGCTGGAGCACGCGATAGTAATCCTCTTTGGCCTCCTCGATCAGCCGCTCGATGCTGATGTAGCGCCCGACCTCGTAACCGTGCTGGTAGAGCGCCAGCAGGGTCAAAAGCCGGGACACCCGCCCGTTGCCGTCGCGGAAGGGATGGATGCAGAGGAAATCGAACACCAGGGCGCACAGGGCGACCAGCGGCGGCACGTTCTCCTGATCGAGCGCATGGCGGTAAAGCAGGCACAGCTCGTCCACAGCGGCGGGAGTGTCCTTGGCCTTCACGCACTTGAACCGGATCACGGGCGGGGCGTCCGGTCGCAGCTCGACGATCTCGTTGTCCACCTTCTTGAACTGTCCGGCGTCACCACTGCCCTCCTGGCCGAGCTTGTGGAACCGGCGCATGGTCTCCGCGCTGATCACAAGTTTCCCGGCCTGGGTATGGACTTCGTTCAGTGCGCGGCGATAACCCAGGATTTCGTGTTCGGGCCGATCTTTGGGTCGGGCCTTGCCCAGGACGAGGGGGCGCAGGCGGTCGGCCTCCACGGTGACACCCTCGATTCGGTTGGACGATTCGACGCTTTGCACCATCGCCATCTCGCGCAGGGCCTTCAGCAACTGCGGAGACTGCCGGGTGTAGAGCTGTTGCTTGCCCTTGGACTCCGAGATGTCTGCCAGGAGCCAGACCGTGCTCTGCGGCAGGGCAATCTTGGAAAGGCGCTGGTTGCGGAAAGAGTGCATGGCTACGGGAGGTAAAGGTAAAAGCCCAGGATGTCGGGTGGCAGCTTGGTTTCGAGGCGATGGCTGACGCCGCGATGCAGACGGACCCGCTTGTGGGCGTCGAGAAGCTCCGCGCCTCGCTTTTCCGCCAACTGGTTGAGTTGGCCCTGGATATTCCCGATGTCAGTGATGATCGAACGGAGCTGTTGCCGGGCGATGTCGGGCGCGACATTGGTGTCGGGCGTGATCTGGAGCAGGGCTTCGGCTTCGTTGTGCGGCAGCCAGATCGCGCTCTTGGGCGAGCCGCTGAAGGCGGCGACCTGGCAATCCTCCGCCAGCAGGGCCTGCTCGCCCAGCTTGCCGGTGCTGATGATGTGGTAACGTAACCGGAGCAGCAGCAGCGTGGTGCGCTGTTTGACCTGGGCGGTGCGGATCACGCCGCAGCGTTTGGCGACACCCTGACTGAGATTGTCGAACGCGGTGTCCATGACGTAGGTGGACAAGGCTTCGACGAGCGGATGGGTCCGACTGAGATAAAGCTGGCCTTCCTTGATGGGCAGCTCGAACCGGACTTTGATCTCGTCCGGCTGGCGCAGCACTTCACGCAGGGGACGCGGTGATTCCTTGAAATTGAGCCGGTAGGGATCGCTGCCGGAGAACGTGGCCCGATGGGTTTCGCTGCTCACTTTCACGAAGCGCAACACATCCACCCCGGAGCCGATGGCCGCACGAACCTCGTTCAGCTCGCGTTGAACCTCGTCCACCTTGATGGATTCCTGGGCGAACATCGTGCGGGAGCGTTTTTCGCGCTCGGCCACGTTGTCCCACTCCGAGTGTAGGCTGTCCTGCTTGGGCTTGAAGAAGTCGATGTTGAACTGGAGCTGCTCGGTCTCGGATGTGCCCAGGCCCTTTTCCTTGAGCAGCAGACCCTCCAGGATGGCCTCCATGACCTGATTGCTGTCCACCGGCACCGGCACCGAGATGCCCAGGGAACTGCGGATGGTCTTGTGCTTGCGGAGAAGGACGTTCAGGACAATGCCGTCAATCTGGTTGTCCGTGCTGTAGTAGGTGACGACCTTGACCTGCCTGCTGGCCTGGCCGTAGCGATCCACGCGGCCTTCCCGCTGCTCGTGCCGGGTCGGGTTCCAGCTCAGGTCATAGTGGATCACCGCGTTGAAGTGATCCTGGAGATTGATGCCTTCGCTGAGGCAGTCCGTGCAGACCAGGACGCGCCTCTCGGATTTGCCCATGCCGAGCACGCGCTGCTCGCGCTCCGCCGGCGGCAGGGTGCCGGTGACGGAGACGACCTCCACGTCTTTGGGCAACCGGTCGCGGAGGCGCTCGGCGACATAGTCCGCCGTCTCGATGAACCGGCAGAAGACGATGGGATTGAAGCCTTCCTTGAGCAGAGATTTCACCAAGTCCACCAGCTTTTGGAACTTGGTGTCTTTGTCACCCTTGAGGCTGTCGGCAATCTGGGCCAGTTCCAGGAGCCGACGCCGGGTCTTGGTGTTCTCGTCTTCCTGGTCTTCGGTCGTCTCGGAGCCGGGAGTCACGTCAATGGCCTCGGCTGAATCTTCGAGCGAGATGTCCATTACCGTCTGGCGACCGATTTCGTCGGCGGTCTGCTCGTCCTGAGCGTCGCCCACACTGGCCCGGCTGCGGAGCGTAGCGGCGGCGGCGGCGGGACTGCTGCCCAGGCAGCGCAACAGCGCCAACGCCGACCACCAGCGCACCCGCCTGCGGAAGGCGGTCAGCTTGCCGTCCTGAATCCGTTCCGAGATGAACCGAAGAACTCGGCGAAACAGCTCCTTGTATTCGGGCGCGAGCTGATAGGCACTTTCAGTAACCAACCGCTCCGGGAAAGGGGTGTCGGCGTTCAGGAAATGGCGGATGTCGGCGCGGCGGCGCTGGACGAAATAGGCGGCGAGCTTGCGCCGATGGGCTTCGTTTTCTTTGCCGGTGAGATCGTTGGGCAGGTTGGCGAAATCCGGGTTCACCAGGGAGAGCAGTGAACGGAACGCTTCCTCGTTGCCGCTGTGGGGCACCGCGCTGACCAGGATGACGTGTCGCTCCGGGTCTTCGGCCAGTCGTTTCAGCAGTTCGTATCGCTGATGCCGACCACCGCGCCCGGCAAAGCCGAAGGCGCAGGTGTGTGCCTCATCCACTACGACCAGCTTCGGGCAGGTGCGGAGAAATTCGTCACGACGGCGGTCGCTCTTGATGAAATCGAGCGAGACGACCACGAAGGGGTGAACGTCGAACAGGGATTGCCCGACCAGGCAATCGCGTTCGAGCCGATTGGCCGTGCTCGGCAGCACCAGCTCGGCGTCGATGTGGAACTTATCGCGCAGCTCCCGTTGCCACTGCTCGGCCAGGTGCGGCGGACAGAGCACCGCCAGGCGCCGGACTTCGCCACGATCCAACAGCTCACGGGCGATCAGCAGGGCCTCGACCGTTTTGCCGATGCCCACGTCGTCGGAGACCAGGATGCGGACGGGATCGAGCTTGAGCGCCAGCATGAGCGGCACCAGTTGGTAGGGGCGAGGCTCGACGTTGATTTTGGCGAAGGAGCGGAATGGCCCGGCACTGGATCGGAAGCCCAACCGGACGGCATCCCGGAGCAACTGGCTGGACAGGTAATCGCCCGGCTGGTCGGGATTGGGCAGATCGAACTGGGCAGGCTCGACGGGTTCGAGCGTAGTCAAAATGCCGGTCTCCTCCTCATCCGTGCCGCCCAGGGGCCGCACCATGAGCCAGTCGCCTTCGCTTTCGGGCAAGACCACCCATTCGCGTCCGCGAGCCCTAACCAGTGATCCAGGGGCGAAGCTCATTTCTCCTTTCCGAAGATGCTGGGGAACTCGGCGATGACGTTCTGCCAGTTGTCCGTGTGCCTGAACCTGACAACGGTGTGACCGGCGTCTTCCATCTTGTCGGTCTGGGCCGCGTCACGTTGCTGTCGGTCGGGGAAATCGTGCGGAGGGCCATCCACGTAGATCGCAGCCTTGAAATCCTCGTAGTAGAAGTCGGGGCGCGTGCCACAGTCCCGGAACAGGCGCTGCGCGTGCGTGGGCAGGCGGAGGTTGTGCTGCTCGAGTAGCGCCAGCCATTCCCGCTCGAGCTTCGTGTTGCACTGCTTCATCAGGCTTTCCAGGTGAGCAGCGCGGGGGATCGGCGCGGGAGCGCAGAGCACTTTGGCCTTAGCCAGCGACATCAGCAGATCGCGGATGCTCTTGCGGTCGAGCAGCGGGTGATCCATCTGGTTGGCATAGGTCATCAGGCAGTCGTAACAGGCGGCTTCGCAGTTCTCCTTCGAGCGCGGGGCCTTGCCCTTGTCCGCGCCAGTGTCGGGATCGAAATGGCAGATGTCCAAGGCGCGGCGGCAGACGCGGGCAAAGGCGCTGGGTTCGGTGACGAGCCGGCGAAGAACTCCCGCCCCGCCTTCGGCGGCTTCGTAGAGCAGGATCAGGTTGCGCGTGTCGCGGTCGGGCAGTGGTTCGGCTGCCAGCTCGCTGTCCTCCAGTTCATATTCCACCTGGATGGCGTGCTTGATCGCCGATTGCAGTGAGGCGCTAAGGTTTTCCTCCAAGGCGGTGACTGGTTCGATCAACAGGGCGTTGCGGTGGTCTTCCACGAATGGGATCACGCGCCGAATGGCCGGGGACATTGGGTCAGCCTCGTCATCCGGGTTGGTTTCGTTCTTTTCCCAGTAGCCACGCTCCGTATCCAGGTTGAAACCGAGCAGGTCGCGGTCTTTGCGGCGGCGGAAGCCCAGGTTGATGCGCCAGAGCGTGGCGGCGTGGCCATAGATGAGCCGCATGACCTCCTTGCCGTCGATCTGGACGCCGGCCAGTTTGAACGACGGTGCCCCTCCAGGGCGCGAGAACCGGACGCCGGTGATGATCTCGTAGCCCATGCGGCGGCGCTCTTCCTCGTCGCAGTTGATGTTGTCCCGGCGCTTGGTCACCACGTTCTCCATGCGGAACAACTGGGCCATGGGCTGCTCCAGACCGCCCTGGCAGCGTTCGCACACGTCGGCGTTGCCGGCGTTAGTGACCGGATGGAGGTAACCACAGTTCGGGCAGAGCTTCACCCGGTGCGTCAGCACGTCGTCGTGGCCGACCGGCAGGATGACACCGTTGATGATGTAGCGGGCGCCCTCGTGATAGACGAAGGCGCGAGGGGCGAACTCGGCGATGGCCAGGAACCGAGGCCGCGAGATGAACTCGTCCTTTCTGCCGGTGCGCCGAGCCGGGATGAAGGCCGAGAGCGGCAGGCGCGGGAAGTTGTAGCCGGGCAGAAAGCCTTCGCTGGCGAAGTAGCGGTAGCTGTAGAAGTCTGACTGGGCGATGTTCTGGATGTCGCAGAGCAAACTGAGTTGCGATTCGGCTTCCTGCCGCAGCCGCCTGGCCTGGGCCTTTTCGTCGGCGTTCCGCGTGGCATCCAAAATGACTGCGCTCTGGGTCTTGGACTGCTTGATAGCGGCCCAATACAGGCCGCGCCAGCGTTCACAGGCCCGGTCGAAGTGCAGGTGAACCTGGTTGAAGACCTCGTCGATCCACTTTTCGGAATACCAGTCGGAGGCAGCCAGGTCGTCCTTGACGCTGGCCAGGATGTCCCCGGCGCGAACCTTGGCCATGAGGCGCGGTTGGTCGGCCATTATGTCCGCCTTCACCGAAGGCAGCAGGTCGAGCGACGGGTTGTCGCCGGACACATCCAGCAGTTCTTTGAGTGATTTGTGCAGGGACATCCGGGTCTCCGCCAGCCAGACCGAATGCAGGTGTGCGCGGATGAGGTCTTCGTTGGCCAGGTCAAGCCGGGGCGGCGTTACGGCCCCGGCGACCATGCTGTCGGGCCGCTTGAAGAAGTATTGGTCGTGCGAGCTGCCGGTGGTGCAGTAGGCGAAGACCAGCGCAGGCTGACCGCTGCGACCGGCGCGGCCACTGCGCTGGGCGTAATTGGCCGGTGTGGGCGGGATGTTCCGAAGGTTGACGACATTCAGCTCGGAAATGTCAACACCCAGCTCCATCGTCGGCGAACAGAACAGCACCGGCAGCCCCCGTGGATCGTCCTTGTCGGCCGGGGCGCTGCCGCGCTTGAAACGGCGCTCGCGGAGCTGGCGATCTTCGGCGTCCACCTGGGCGGTGTGTTCGCGGGCCTCCAGACCCCGCGTGTTGATCGCAGTCGAGCGATAAAAGTTTACAAAGAATGGGTTCGTGCGCCGACCGGTGTCCGGGGCGTTGATGACCCGGATCGGATCGTGGAACGACATGGTGCCGTCACCGACTGTCCAGACCATGCCGGAGGCGGAGAGTTGGTAGCCGTTTGCATCCTCCGGGCCTGCGGCTTCCGCGACCTTTTCGACCAGGCCCGCGATGCACAGCACATCGATCAGGTGCTGAATGATGGCCGCGATGTCGTCCACCTTCCGCGATCCCTGGTAATCCGGCAGTGTTTTGGACGACTTGAGGAACTTGCTGAAGCCGCCCCGTGCCGACAGATACGTGTTGCCGCCGTAATCGTTGGGCCGGCTCGAGCGGGGGAACAGGATCGAGGCGTGCTCGAGTTGCTCCTTATCGTCGATAACCCACGGCGCAATCAGGTGCTGACTGGAAAGCTGTTTGATCTGATCCTGGTAATCGGGTTTCAGGTAATCGACCTTGATCGCCAGCTCACGCCGCATGAAGTCGAGCAGGACTTTGCAGATGTGCTTGCGCGTGTCCACCGATGAACTCGCGAGCGCGGGATGGAGATTCTTCCAGTCGTCTTGATTTTGGCAGAGGTCGTCCAGCACCGGGTAACGGATTTCCAGCAGGCCGCACTGTTCCAGGTTGGGCGAGGTCACACGCCAGCCGCGTTTCAGGTCACGGTAAATGCGATAGCCCAGGACTTCCCGAAAGGCCCGCTTGAGGTTGTCTTCCTGTGCGTAACGAACATCGGGGTTCACGGCGAACAGAGTGTTGGGAAGGCTCAGGGCCTCAAAGACCTTGTGCGTAAGTTCCTCGTGGCGAATACCGGTCGTCCCAGCCTTGAGCACCGCCTGGTAGAGCGCGGCGCGAATCAGGCTGATCTCGATGAAATCGTTGAAGTGTCCGGCCTGGAGCGCGGCATCCTGCCGATTGTCGGTGAAGCTGAGCAGCTTTTGTGCGTGCTCCTTGAGCGTGCCTTCCCGTCGTAGCGCCAGGATGGCGGCTTGAGTCAGAATAGTAGTCGCCGTGCTCCGACCCTCAGTGCTCAACTCCGCCAAGGCGCCGTAGTCGGATTTGACGTGCATCCCATAGGTCACGCGGCAGCAGGGGCAGAAGCGGAAAGGCGCGGGAATAAAGTGGCAGCGAAGTCCTTCGGGATGAACCCGGCCCTGGGTATCCAGGCGGATTCTCTGGGGCAGATACTTCCTCCGGTCGCGCCGGACGATCAAAGCGCCGTTCTTCTCCTCAACCCAGTCTTCCGGCAGCCGCTCGGCAAACTCGGCACTGTCCTCCTCCGGCCAGGGATCGGTGGTGTTGAAGTAAATGAAGCCGCCAATGCTGTCGACTTCGTTGAAGCGGTCATCCAGCTCGCGCAGAACCACTCGATCGCGCCCGGCTTTCGGATCGCGCTTCAACCGCACCGTGTAGAACTCCTGGCCACACTCGCGGCAAAAGGCCAACGGCAGCAGGATGCGCTCGCGGGTGCCATCCGGCACGAATTGTTGGGCGTGAGTGGTGACGTAGCGTTGGGCCTCCGGTTCGAGCGAGGCGTAAACCGTGTCGCCCTTGCTGATGAATTGATGGAGCCGAAACGCGAAGGCCGGAAAGCCGGTATCGGGGTTCTTGTGCTGGTAGCCCGCCATCAGGGTTGACTCGATAGCCTTTTCGCAGGCGGTCGCGTCAACGCCGGTCAGTTGTGCCAATGCCGGCGCCGCACCCTCCGGGCCGCTGATCCGGCGTGGAATCGCCCGCACCAGTCGTCCGGTGCCTGGCTCGTCCCGCAAGCCGAGCGTGGATTCGACCCAGATTGAGAGAGAATTGTTTACAAAATCGTCAAAACTGGAAGCCGGTGCCGGGTTCGCCAGGTGATTCTTGAGGGACTGGACGAACGCCGGATTCTCGAGGTTCTTGAGCGGAGTCGTCCGGCGCAGGGTTTCGCCGATGACGTGCTCAGGCTTGACGGTCGAACCGAACAATCGGCCGGCCAGAGCCGCTACTTCCTGGCGCTGCTGATCGAAGGTTCCAGCTCCGGCCAGGGTCGCGGACGTGCCTACGACCTGGAGAGCTTCGGCGGACAAGGCGTTCTTCACCCGGCGCACGAGCATGGCCACGTCCGCCCCCTGCCTGCCCCGGTAGGTATGCAATTCGTCGAGCACGAGGAACCGCAGTCCTTTGGCGGCGTCGATGAGCTTCCTCTCGAACGGGCGTGTGAGGATGTATTCCAGCATCACGTAGTTCGTCAGCAGGATGTCGGGAGGTTGGTTTACAATTTCGTCGCGGGTCACGTCGTCTTCCTGGCCTGTGTATTGGGCGAATCGCACAGGCGGCCGGCCATTGGGGTAGCCGTGACAGAGGAATTTGGTCAGCTCGCCATTCTGGCTGTTGGCCAAAGCGTTCATCGGGTAAACGATGATCGCCTGAATGCCCTTGCCCGACCCGCGCCGCAGGACGTGATCCACGATGGGCACGATGTAGGCCAGGCTCTTGCCGGAGCCAGTGCCGGTGGTCAGAACGTAGTTGACGCCGAGCTTGGCAATCCGAGCCGCCTCCTCCTGGTGTCGGTGCAGCCGCATCTTGTCGCCCAGCGAGGTTGGCGTCTTGTTTTTGCGAAAAACGTTCGCGCATTCGGCATGGAGAACGCCCTCTTGCACAAGCGCATCAATCCATGCTCCCGGCTCGAACGACGGGTTGAGCTGGATCAGCGGCTCCGGCCAGAGCATCCCTTCGTCGAGGCGCTGCGCGACGTGCTTGCTGATGCGCTCGTCACGAATGGCGATGTAGCTGCGGACGTATTCCGAATAGTCGGTGACGAGTCGATCGCGCAGGTTGAAAACGTTCATGGTGTCCCCGGATGGGTGCTGGGTTCAGGCAACTAGGATGCCCTCCTCATGCCCCTCATCGCCTTGTTGCACAAAGGTCTCTGAGCTTTGGCAAGAAAACCGGGTTGGATGCCGCTTCGGCTCATGGTCTTGCCCGTAACCGCTGGAACTGGAGCCCGATTTTACGCCAAAAGCCGCAACGCCGACAAGCCTCAATCCATCTTTTTTTACACTCTTGTCTTTCTTGGAGAATAGTTTGCCGGCGGCGTGGAGACGCGAGCGGCCTCGGCACTACATCGACGGCAGGTAGATCGTGGCCAGCTTGTCGGCCACGGACGCCCTTGACCTATGATCTCGTCTTTTATCGAATGAAATCCGCCGGGCAATTCGCCTCCGTGGGCGCGGGCAGGAGCAGCCCCAGTAGCATCGCCCGGCAAGCCGCCAACGGACGCCGCGCCCACCATAAATGCAGCGTGGACGGATGCCCATACCGGATGGATTTCTCCCGCGCCGAGTGCTCGCTGACTTTCGCAATCGGAAAGTCGACTTCGATGAGGCGTTTGCAGGTGGTGGGGATCATAGGGAAAACAACGGTTCAAGCCATCCATATAGACACGAACGGAGACGGTGCGTTTTTAGAAAGCCCAGCAATTCAATGGGTTTTGCAAATTCTAAAAACATGGTTAAGCAACAAGCTTTGGGTTTGTGTTTTTAACCGCAAACCATCTGGCCCACCGGCGTCCTCCGACAGCAGTGATTTTGCCCTCATCTTTGAGGCGCTTGAGGAGGTACTGGACGTGCCGTGGAGCGAGGCTGGGAACGACTTGGAGCAGTTCGGTCAGAGGGCTGCCCTTGGCGGCGTTATCGGTGATGTGTTTGAGGAGCAGCGTCGAATTCTCGGCGTCGCTCAAACCGCGGACACGGGTATAGGCGCCTTTCTGCCCGATGTGGGCGTAGAGGCTGCGGGAAAGAATGAAACGGTTGCGCCCCGCCTTTTCGATGACGCCTACTCGGAGCAGACCGGCCAAGCGCGGACGAAGCAAGGGCGGAACGGGTAGCTGGCGCTGAAGGTGGTCCAACACCACGAAATCATGCGTCGTGAAGTTGGAAAGGCGTTCCTGGCCGACCTGTTCCAAGTATCGAATGAACGCCGGATTCTGGACCTCGCCGCGCAGGATCAGCCGGACTTGGTATTCGTCAGAGCCGGAGAAGTCCGGAAGAGGTTTGCTCTGGCGGATGGTTTCCTCATAGATGCGATTCATGCCTTGGCCGGAGCGTTCGATCAAGCCACAGCGAGCAAAGGTTTCGGCGAGGCGACGGTTTCGGGGGTTCTGGTGATCGAGAATATTTTCCGGGGTTATGCCGGTCGGGAAACCGCCGGGGTTAGTGATTTCCAGATAGCGGGGGAACTGTTTCACGAAGATGGAACCGCCGTGCCGGTAGTCCCGATGGCCGACGGCATTGAGGATCGCCTCACGCACGACGCCTTCGCTAAAAGTCGGCAGGTCGTAACGGAACAAGCCATCTTGGTAGCTCTGGCGGTCGTTGCGGAGATTGATCGTGGTCCATAATTCATCGGCAAACGAGAAGAAACCTTGGCGAAACTCCAACCGCCGCTGATACGCCACCGGGGCTTCGCTGGAGCGATACTCGAAAATGACCTCGGCTTGAGCGAGGTGCCGCCCAGTGCCTGTCGAGAGCCGAACAGAATCAGCGCCGCATAGGTAAGCTGGCCGTCCACGGTTAACTCGGCGTCAGCCAGAAGTTGCTCGTAAGTCAGGCTGGACAACTTGGGGTTGGCCGACTTCCTCTGCCAACGACGCCGGAAATCTTCGACGGCTGCGGGCAAAAGGTCCACGGGCTTGGCTTGGGGACAGACTTCAGCGGAATAATCGGGACCGCTTTCAGCAAATATGCGTTTGAGCATGTCCGGTGTCATTGGTACAAGTCCCTCTCCCGAACGCATCCAGTAGGCGCCGCAGTAGGCGATGGGGATGCCCAGCGGACGGCTGGGGACATGGAAGATGAGCACGCGACCTGCGGGATCAATGAGTTCCTCGGCCTGAATTTTCAGACGCAGCCGGTCCGTCAAACCCTGTTCCGTGCGTTGCGGTGGGCGAAACGCAGAAGTGCCAACCACTCGTCGCGGTTTCTGGTCCGACACGCCTAGAATCATCTGGCCCCCGCCTTCGTTAGCCAACGCGACGCAATAGCGCACCAATTCCTCGAAGTCGTAACGATTCTGGGCGGCTTTGAATTCCAAGTGACGACCTTCTTCGCCCTTGAGCAGGGATTGAAATTCTTGGGGTGTCATTTTGACAGGTAGTCTGCGCCGTAGGGCGGGGATTCTTCCCGCATCTGCATCGGCTGGGTCATAGCGTTCACCTCCAGCCGATAATGCTCAACTTTCTTGACTTCGTGCCAAGGGAACCGAGCGGGGTCCCGGATCGGTTCCTGTAGCTGGGGTTCAGTGTCGCAGTGCGTAACGATGTAGAGCCAGTAGAGATCACGCCGGTCTTCCGCGATCCGCTTTTCATTTGGCGAAAGGAAGATGGTGCCGGTCGCCGCGCCGATTCCTTTGGCTTCGATCAGCCGCAGTTCGCCGGTGAGCGGGTCCAGACTCCGCAAGTCGAAGCCGAGATTTTGATTCTGAACATCCTCAATTTTGCAGCCGCGTGCCTTTTCGTAGGCGATGATGGTCTCGACAGCCTTTCTCTCGGTTTCAGGGTCGGTTTTTAGGTGAGTATGCGCGGGGACGTTTCGCTCCGGGTGAGGCATCGCCACAGCCACGCCAATACGCTCGACACCCTGGAGCGACAGGCTGCGCTGCCGGGCCAACTCGGTCAGCCGCAGGTCGCGGCGACGTTCGAGTTCGTGAAGTTTCTGTGCTTCCAGCTCCGCCAGACCGATGGCACTGGGATCGCCCTGATCCTGTGCGACCAGGTGCTTGTTGAACACGGCATCGTCATCCAGCGCATCGCGAATCTCCTGGAGCTTCTCGACGAGCTTCTGGAGCACGCGGCCCTCGACGGTGTTTTGCGCGAAGAAATTGAAGATCAGGCAATCCTTGGTCTGGCCGTAGCGGTGAATGCGCCCCATGCGTTGCTCCAGCCGGTTCGGATTCCACGGGATGTCGTAGTTGAACAGGACGTGGCAGCATTGGAGGTTGATGCCTTCGCCTGCGGCCTCGGTCGCAACCAGCACCTGGGTCTTCAAATCCCAGAAGTTGCGCTCTGCCCACAGCCGCGTCTCTTCCTCATCCCGGCTGCCCGGCTTCATGCTGCCGTGAATCAGGCCCACCGTCAGATTCCACGACCTGAACTTGCTGACCAGGTAATCGAGCGTGTCTTTGTATTCGGTGAAAATCAGCAGCCGCAGGTTGGGGTCGGCGAAGATGCCCTGCTCGGTCAACTGGGCCTCGAGCCGACTCAGCTTGATCTCATGCATCACTTCCTTCGTGCGCCGGAGGTAGCAGGCGGCTTCCCAGCGATCCATCGCGTCGTGGATGGATTTCACGTCCGCGTATGCTTCCTGGTCGAGCAACTGGAGGAACAGGCTGAAATTGGTCGGGTCGCCCTTGTGCGGTGTGGCCGTCAACAAAAGAAAGTGCGCCGTCTTTTCGCGCAGCAGCTCGCCCAGCCGATAACGCTCGCTCTTGTGCTCGGTGTCCCGCGCCGACATTCGATGCGCCTCGTCGACAATTATCAAGTCCCAGTCGTCGGCCTGGCGGACGCTCGGCAGAATTTCGTCCCGCTTGGCCAAGTCCATCGATGTGATGATCTGGGGCTTGTCGTTCCAGAAGTTCACGCCGTATTGAATTGGGAGCCGGTCAGGACTACACCGTCGATGATGTCGTTGGCGGTGAGACTCATGCCAGGGCCTCCAGGTAGGGCCCGATCACGGTTTCGACCCGGCAGACAATGGCGAACCGCCAGAGTTCATCCATTGAACATTTCTGTTTACGCAAACAATTTCGCAGTGCCTCCAGGGCAATGTTCCGCCCGATCTTGTTCCGATACTTGAACAGATCGACAACGGTTTTGGCGCAGGATGTCACCCTCACCGGCACGTTTTCGATGGAATGCTCCTCGGTGCCCTCGAGCAGAGCCGCGCCGGAAAACCTCACGAAGCGGATTGCCATGCCCTCGACGGAAGGTCTCCGGGCCTTGCGATCGATGGCCAGCCAAACTTCGGGAGGGGTTTGCTTGGCCAGGCGGTGGAATTGCAGGGCGGACTGGAGGCACACCACAGCGTGGGGCACGCGCTTGGCGGCTTCCGCGAGCCGGTGATGTGGGTGAGTGCTGGGTTCGTGCTCGGCCAGGCGATAGATGCCCCGCGCCACTTGGGCCAGCTTGCCCTGATGCAGCAACCGCCGAAAATGGAACGGCTCAATGCCATACGGGGCGGCGTCCTTGGGACGCGCCATGCCCAGCCGCTTCACCAGTCGCAGCGTTTGTTCCGCTTTGGATGATTTCTTGGCCGCCATAAACCATCGGCAACAAAATCGGATGTGCCTACGATTTATATCGAAGACGAAGACCCAGGTCAATCCTGGATTCTTGGTTTTTTCGCGCTCATTTCAACCGGCGGGAGATTGCTTGGCGGTTGTCGGCAAACCATTTGCCGGTGTGCCTGGAACCACGATCAACCTGAAATTGCGAAGTCTTTGCCGATGATTGGAGCGGGTGAAGGGAATCGAACCCTCGCTTCGATCCCGCTGGCCACATATGCGGATTTCCTAGGAAAAACGACATATTCAAACACGCTTGACGCGGGTGAGCATTAGCAGTAAGTTAGCACCTAGGAAGGAAAGTGAACTATGGCAAGCGTACATCGAAGACCCAAAAGCCGATTCTGGCATGGAGCATGGCGCACCGCCGACGGCGTGCTTTGCTTGCGTTCAACGAAGCAAACCGACCGCAACAAGGCCCTGGCTTGCGCCCTCGAATTCGAGCGGGCGGACAAGCTGGCTGGCGCCGGTTCACTCACAGAGCAGCAGGCCCGGAAAATCCTTTCTGACATCCTCGAACGCGCGGGCGGAGGCGAGACGTTGCGTTGCCCAAGCGTAGTCGAGCACCTGAACGAATGGTTGAACGGCAAGCAGGCCCTTGGCACCCCGAGCACGGTTGCACGCTACCAGAAGGCAATCGAAGTGTTCCTTGAACATCTTGGCCCGACCGCCACAAAACCGCTTTCGAGCCTAACGCCCAGGCACGTCCAATCTTTCGCGACGAGCCGGAGCAGGGAAGGTTGCGCCCCCGCAACGGTACGCCTAGACGTGCGCGTTGTGAGCATCGCCCTGAACCGAGCGCGGCGCCTTGGCCTAATAACAACGAATCCGGCAGAGGCGGTTGAACTCCCCACCCCTGCCAGTGTGGAACGTGGCGTGTTCACACCGGCAGAAATCGGAATGCTCGTGAACGCCGCAACGGGCGAGTGGAAAACCCTGATCGAGACTTCTTACTACACCGGCCAGAGGTTGTCCGATTGCGTGGCGATGCGATGGGCGGACGTGGACCTGACCGCCGGGACCTGGACGCTGACCCAACGCAAGACCGGCAGGAAGATCATCGTGCCCCTACACCCCGCCCTGCTGACCAAATTGGAGGCCCTGGCCGGCGTGGACACAGCACAAGAGCACGTCATGCCCGGAATGGCGGACAAAGGCCCAGGCGGACGGCACGGGCTAAGCGAGAGTTTCAAGGCGATCATGCGCCGCGCGGGTGTGGACTGCCAGCCAACCGAAGGGAAGGGCGTTCGAGTACTGTCCAGAAGATCATTCCACGCGTTGCGGCACAGTTTCACAAGCGCCTTGGCAAACCTTGGCGTGCCCGAGGAAGTCAGAATGAAGCTGACCGGACACAAGAGCGCCGACGTGCACCGAGGTTACACCCACCACGAGGTTGAGACCCTCCGCGCCGCCCTGGCCAAGCTGCCCAGCATCGAACAATGAAAAGCAAGCCCTGCCACCGCCCCAAGCG
>Ga0116176_10001135_pt1 | contig 21064 bp, 28 predicted proteins | sample AD_STIC08_MetaG_FD_89803 | JGI IMG/M metagenome (GOLD analysis project Ga0116176, IMG submission 89803) | Active sludge microbial communities of municipal wastewater-treating anaerobic digesters from USA - AD_STIC08_MetaG | ecosystem: Engineered > Bioreactor > Anaerobic > Digestate | place: USA...
GAATCGCCAAGCTGCTGGCCAAGGGCATCAGCGTCGTCGTGGCGCAGTGAAATAATAGGCATCATACTCATATCCATGCAAATAGCCCTTGACCTAAAGCGTGGCCAGCGAAATTGACTTTGATCAAACAGGAGCTTTCGCATGAAAAAACAATATTGGCTGATGAAGTCGGAACCCGACGTTTATAGCTATGACGATCTGGTGTCCGAAGGCGAAGGCACGTGGGACGGGGTACGCAACCATACGGCAGCCATCCACCTGCGGACAATGAAAGTGGGCGATGAGGCCTTTTTCTACCACAGCAATATCGGCCTCGAGATCGTCGGGATCATCACGATCAGCCAGGAGCATTTCATCGATCCCACGGATGAAAAGGCCCGCTTTGTGGCCGTGAAGGTGAAGCCCGTGCGCAAGATTGCAAACAGCGTCACCCTGAAAGCCATCAAAGCCAACCCGAAACTGGCCGCGATGGAGCTGATCCGCCAGTCCCGCCTGTCCGTTGCGCCGGTGCGCCCGGAGGAGTGGAAGGAAATCCTGAAAATGGCCGGCGAATGAGACCGGCCTCGCTAGCAATATTGTGCCCTGTTCCCGAATATGAAGAAGACTGGTCGCATATAAAGGCCGACTATATTCGCCTGCTTGGTGAAGACACGGTCTTTGTCGATTGGACACAAGCAAAAGATTTGACGGAATATGATCTGGTGACCCCCTTGCTTGCCTGGGGGTATCAGCGCGATTGCCCCTGCTGGTTCGATCTGCTCGACCGGTTGGAGCGCGACGGCATCCCTGTCAGTAACCCTGTTCGAATCCTGCGTTGGAATAGCGACAAAGCCTATCTGGCCGAACTGGAGGCCGCCGGCATTGCAACGGTGCCGACCCGCATGGCTGAAGCACTGGATGACGCGGCACTGGCGGAAGCGCGTGTCGCATTCGGCGCGACGGCATTGGTCATCAAGCCCCCCATATCGGGCGGCGCCGACGGAACATTCCGCCTTGAACGGGGCGATCCGATCCCGCCATCGGTGCGGGGGCAGCGTATGATGATCCAACCCTATCTGGCCAACATCGCTGATGAAGGGGAATATTCGCTTTTCTATTTCGCGGGTCGTTTCAGCCACGCCATCATCAAACATCCCGCCAAAGGCGATTTTCGCGTGCAGGACCAATTTGGCGGTTATGAAGAAGCAACCGAAGCGCCGGCCCTGTCGAAGGACCTAGCCGAAGCAGCGCTGACAGCGGCATCGACGATCACGCAAACCGAGGCGCTGGCCTATGCGCGGGTGGACATGCTGCGCGATGGGGAAGGCCGTTTCCGATTGATGGAATTGGAGCTGATAGAGCCTTCACTTTTCCTGCGATTTGCCGCTGATTCAGGCGAGGCATTCGCCGAAGCACTTCGGTCGAAAGCATCTTCCCGGGGATGAAGGATGGAACCAATTACCCGCGTAGCGATTGACTCTGCGTATCGGCCTGCAGTTCCGCAGAGCCGGATCGCGCAGAAAGGAACAGATCATGGGCGAATTGAAAGACAAAGCCAAAGGCCTCGGCAACGAGATCGCCGGCAACATCAAGCAGGCTGCTGGCCGTGCCACCAACAACCCGCAGCTTGAAGCTGAAGGCATGGCGCAAGAGCGCAAAGGCGAAGCTCAAGGCCTGAAGGGCAAGGTAAAGGGTGCATTAGGCGACAAGGTCTAATTCCTCCCCCAATAGCAGATAGAGGGTCGCCCATGTGGCGGCCCTTTTCATTTACGTCTTGCGGAAGTCGGCTGTAACCTCGCCACAGGCCCGAAGCTCTTCTTCATGCCCTTCTTCACGCCAGCTTTCGGTCAAGGCATCCTTTTCCCATGCCAGCATCGGATCGAGGCCCAGCATATGATCGACCCACTGCTGCCCGGCCTTGCCGACATCAAGGCCATAGGTCCGCACACGAAAAGCAACCGGGGCAAAGAAGGCGTCTACCGCGGTGAATTTTTCACCCGCAAGGAAAGGCCCGCCAAAATTGTCCAACCCTTCGGTCCATAGTTCGGCGATGCGCGCCACGTCGCGGCGCAGCGCGTCGGACATCGGCTTGGTTCGGACACGCACCCCAACATTCATAGTGCAGTCGTTGCGCAGGGCACTAAATCCGCCATGCATCTCACAGGTCGCGCACATCGCCCAGGCCCGGGCTGCCTCTTCCATCGGCCAAATCCCCTCGTGCCGGTCGGCAAGGTAAAGGGCTATCCCCAATGAATCATGGATGGTGCGTCCATCATGCTTCAGCACCGGCACCTGGCCGGTCGGCGAAAAGGCGCGGAACGCGTCATAGTTGCTGACCGCAGCAAAGGGTTCCAGCTTGTCGACAAAGGGGATGCCAAGATAGGTCATCAATAACCATGGCCGAAGGCTCCAGCTCGAATAGTTCCGGTTCGCGGTGATGAGTGTGTATGTCACAAAAATGCCCTTTCACTGTTCCGCGTCGGGGGTCGACGCCAACGGTGGCAAATCGCTGAAGTCCAGCCACCGGCTATCCGCTTTCCCATAATAGCTGTCCATGACGGCAAACGGAATGCGAAACGGTCGCCCCCAATTGCTGTTCCACATCACCACGGCGCCCGTGCGCGTGGCCGGTTCGAAGATCATGGTCGCGCGATAGCCGTCGACAGCGCCCGAATGCCCTGCAAGGCGATGGCCGTCATAGGTGAAGTTCCGCCAGCCCAACCCGTAGCTCGCATCGCTGTTCGCCTGCCGCAATGCCCCACCATAAAGATTTTGTGTGGCGACACGGGGCATATGCGTGATTCGCAACGTCGATTCAGGCAACACCTTCGCCTGCTGTCCCATCATCGCCTGCATCCAGCGGGCAAAGTCGACAATGTTGCTATTCACCCCCGCAGCGGCGGGCACCCGCCAATAGGCATCGCGCAAGTTGCGAACCTGCGCGCCGTTATGCGGACGAGCCCATTGCTTGGCCCCGGTCAGCCCCGCCATACCATAGGTCGCACTGGTCATGCCCAAGGGCAGGAACAGCCGTTCGCTGACCGCATCCGCGAAAGGCCGCTTGGCCGCCTGCGCCAATATCTCACTGGCATCGTCAAAGGCGATATTCTGGTAAGTATGGCACGTCCCGGGCAGGCATTGCAGGGGCGCAGCGAACAGCCGCGCCCGCAAGTCGGCCGGATTTTCGCCCTCCTCCAGCTTTTCATCATAGGCATTTTTGGTGAGCCCGGTTTGCTGGGCCAGCAGTTGCGCAAATGTCAGTCGTGTTTCCGCCCCGCCCGGAAGCCGGAGCGAGCTTTTCCACGTCGACACGGGTTGCTCCAAATCGATAGCGGCCTCGCTCGCCAGATTTGCCGCGAGTGCGCCAGTCACTGTTTTGGAAACGGAGGCCCATCGAAAGATGCTGGCAGGCGTAACCGGGCTTCCGTCGGTGCGGTCCAGCACGCCGTAAGTCCCCACAAAGCGGAGCTCGCCATTTTCAACAATAGCCACGGCGAGACCTGCCATCTCCGGCCGCGATGCCATTGCGGCAAGACGTCCGTCCAGATCGACATAGTCAATCCGGCCTTTCCATTCTTCCGGCGTATCGGGAAGATTCGAGGCCTTCTTGCTCGTAATCGCGCGGATCATTGCCGCCGGGCTGTCGACGGCGGTTCCGGACAGGCCGTACCAGACAGCTGCCCCTGCAATACCCACAGCAATCAGCGCTTTGGTAATCCGCCGCATCGTTTCGGTTAAACCGCAACCTCATAATGTGCTGTGGTCTTGGACGCGACCTCCTCGACTGTCACGCCCGGTGCCGTCTCGATCAGGCGGAAGGGAGAGGCGTGGTCCGGCCGTTGAAAAACCGCAAGATCGGTAATGATCATGTCGACGACATTCTTGCCGGTCAAGGGAAGGGTGCAACTCGGGATGAATTTCGGGCTTCCGTCCTTGGCATTATGTTCCATCACAACGATGATCTTCTTGACCCCTGCGACCAGATCCATGGCGCCGCCCATGCCCTTGATCATCTTCCCGGGAATCATCCAGTTGGCGATGTCGCCATTTTCGGCAACTTCCATCGCCCCCAAAACGGTGAGGTCGATATGTCCGCCGCGGATCATCGCAAAGCTGACCGCACTATCGAAATAGGCGGTTTGCGGCAATTCGCTGATCGTCTGCTTACCCGCGTTGATCAGGTCAGCATCCTCTTCCCCTGCATAGGGAAAGGGGCCGATGCCCAGCATGCCGTTTTCCGATTGCAGCGTCACTTCCATATCCGCAGGGACATGGTTCGCCACCAGCGTCGGAATACCGATGCCGAGATTCACATAATATCCATCGCGCAATTCCTGTGCAGCGCGGGCGGCCATTTCGTCGCGGGTCCAGCTCAATGTATCAGTCCATCTTTTTCGGTGGTGGGAATTTCGGTGATGATGTCGGTAGGTCGCGCACGTTCGGCGTCGACGCCCTCCCAAATGCGGGCCAATGCCTCCGTCTCGGAAATGCCGGTGGCACGCGCCCAAGTCTTCGCCCCGTGCCGTGTGCAATCCACCAGGGCGATGCCAAATCCCGCCGGATCGCCGCCGACTGGCACCGGGTTGATAAAGCAGGTGACGGGACCACCCTCCTTCGCCCAGACGCGCAGGAACTCCCGGCTATCGCCGATCAATTCCTGATAGGGCACAAGATCGATAGGAACGGGCTTTCCGCTCATGGGGCAGGCTCCCATTTGGTTTCAGCCGAGAATATCTCGTCATAGCCACCGCGGATCGACGGGCCATATACGGGGTTGGAAAACAGGAACCAGCCATTGCCCCAAAGCGGCGCAATGGCGGGATGCGTTGCAAGCTTTTTACGCTCGGCGACCGAAATGCCCTTGGCGTTAAACGCATTGGCAAAATCACCCAGCTGGTCACCGGCCAGCGCCACGACGCAGTAACGGGCCGCGATGGTCGACCGGCGCGCATCTTTGCTGGAACCGGTCACATCATCGCCCATCAGGAAAAGCGTTTCGCCATGCTTGAACTCGCCAAGCCCTGCGGCACGCAGTGTATCCTCGGTCCCCTTGGCATTGGCGGATGTCCGGTTGGTGTTGGCGATAATCGTCACGCCCGCATCGCGCATGATCTTCAGCGCTTCAATCGCACCGGGCATAGCCAGCGCCTTTCCGGCACCGCTTTTTTCCCATGCATTCCAGATGGCCGGATCGAAATCCTTGCCCTGTTCAGCCATGAAGCGCATCGCGCCCACATTCCAGATCAGCGTTTCGTCCGCATCGAATACCGCCGCCAGGGGCTTGGTGCCGCAGCTATCAAAGCGCGGCGCATCGGGCGTTGAGCCGTCGGCCAGTACAGCCTGCGTTTTGATCGCGCGGTTCAATGCCTTGGCCCGGACAAATTGCGCCATAGCTTGATATGTCTGGGCCGACGCAATCGTTCCTTCGGCCGAACCATAGAGCCATTGCTGTCCCGTGGGGGGTGATGTGGGTGTGGGCTTTTCACCAATCTGCGTTGCTACAGCTTCCTTGGTCAGGACGGGTGCGGCAACCTGTTCCGCTTGCGTTGCGCATCCGGCAAGCGCCAATATGGCCAAAGAAATAGTCAAATATCTGCTCATATAACCAGCTCCTTTGTCTTACGCGCATTTGTCGAAATACTGGGCCACACCCGCCACGTTCCGACCGCGTAAACCAGTCCATATCCAAGCACGATCAACGACGACCAGATATTGAAAGGCGACCGCAATTGCGGCCAGATCAATATCGGAATGATGAACAATCCCCGCAGCAGATAGATTGAGGCGATTGCGACCAGAGCCGTCCGAAGCAGAGGCATGCGACCAATTCGGCCTGCCCCGGAAAAACCATAGGCTGCCCAAATAAACAATATCAGCGCAATCGCGGCGGTGACGATAGCAGGCTGCCATAAACCAGCTTCGGCTGCTTTCGCCATCTCTTCGCCTGCCCCAAAGAAACGATACCAATCGCCTCCGCCTATTATACAACCGATGTGGAGCAGCGCAGCACCCGCACTCAACCACCCCGCGATGGCGAGCAATTTTTGACCGTCCTGCATTAAGCAGGTTCCCGTTCGCGGACAGTCCGGAACTCGATCTTCTTGTCATAGGGCGCGCCGATGATCATGCGCTGCACATAGACGCCCGGCAGGTGGATGCAGTCCGGATCAAGAGTGCCGACCGGCACTACTTCTTCAACCTCGACCACGCACACCTTGCCGCAGGTTGCGGCGGGCAGATTAAAATTGCGCGCCGTCTTGCGAAAAACAAGGTTGCCGCTCTCGTCGGCTTTCCATGCTTTCACCAACGCCAGGTCCGCAAAAATTCCGCGTTCAAGGATATATTCCTCCCCGCCAAATTCTTTGACCTCTTTGCCTTCGGCCACAAGGGTCCCTACGCCCGTCTTGGTGTAAAATCCGGGAATGCCTGCGCCGCCTGCACGCATCCGTTCGGCAAGCGTCCCTTGCGGGCAGAATTCAACCTCAAGCTCACCGGCCAGATATTGCCGCTCAAACTCTTTATTCTCGCCCACATAAGACGAGATCATCTTCTTCACCTGCTTTGTGCGCAGAAGCTTACCGATGCCTTCATTGTCGATACCGGCATTGTTCGACACAAAGGTCAGGCCGGTCACCCCGCTGTCGCGCACCGCATCAAGCAGCCTTTCGGGCAATCCGCAGAGACCGAAGCCGCCGCTGGCAATCAAGATGTCGTTTTTCAAAAGGCCATCGAGCGCCGAAGCCGCGTCGGGGAAAAGTTTTTTCGCCATGAAATGCTCCAGTAATGTGGGAGAGACGGAACGCTATATCGCCTAGCCGCCAACCGGTCCAAAGGTCAACGCCAATAGCGCACCAAGTTCGTCCAACGCCTGTTCGCCGCTGGTGACCTTGATCGCCGCCATGCCCAATTGGGCGGCGGGTTTGCAGTTGATGCCCAGGTCATCGAGATAAATGCAGGCCGAAGGTTCCACAGCCAACGCCGCGCACATCATTTCGTAAATGCGCGGATCGGGCTTGCGAACACCAGCCTTTGAGCTTTCGATAACATGGTCGAACCGGGCCATGATCGATTCCACCGCCCGCGCCTTGTCCCCGTCTGCAGCCATGCCCGCGCCGTGTCCGGCCCGCACATTATTGGTGATGCACCCCAGCGTCAGCCCCTCGCGCTTCAACTGGTCGAGTGCGGCCACCATCGCGGGACGAATGTCACCTGCGAGGCAGGCAATTACTGACGCTCCGTCAAGGCTATGGCCCAAGGTCTCTGCCTCCTGCCGGAACAGCGCATCAAACATCTCGGCGTCAATTTCGGCACGCTCGAATTTCGCCCAGGCATTGTTATCGGGATCGGTCGAATTGACCTTGCGCACAAAATCGCGGGGCAAGCCACGTTCGGCTTCCATCCGGTTGAACGCCTCAAAAGGGGACGAGGTGATGACCCCGCCGAAGTCGAAAATAACCGTATTAAATGCCATAGACCCTCTTACGCGACGCTGGTGCCAAAGAGCGACCCGATAGCCGCAGTCGCCGCCATGGCAAAAGCGCCCCAGAAGGTCACGCGTAAAACCGCTTTGCCGATGGGCGCCCCGCCTGCTTTTGCACCGATCGCGCCCAACAGTGCCAGAAACAGCAAGGCCGCGATGGACACCGACCATGTGAGCGTAGATGCGGAGGATAACGGCACCATGGCGAGGGGGAGCGATGCACCCACCGCAAAGGACGCAGCCGACGCCAGCGCAGCTTGCACCGGACGGGCGGATGTGTGGGCAGCCATTCCCAGTTCGTCGCGCAAATGGGTGGCCAGCGCATCATGTGCGGTCAGCTTATCAGCGACTTGTTCGGCCAAAGCACGATCAAGGCCCCGCGCTTCATAAATGCTGACCAGTTCCTCCCGTTCCTTCTCCGGAATGGTTTCCAGTTCCAGTTTTTCCCGCGCGCGGTCGGCGCTTTCGGTATCGGCCTGCGAGCTGACGGACACATATTCACCAGCCGCCATCGACATAGCCCCGGCGACCAACCCCGCGATGCCGGTCAACAGTACATTGGCGGGACTTGCCTGCGCCGCGGCGACGCCGACGATCAGGCTGGCGGTGGAGACAATGCCGTCATTGGCGCCCAAAACCGATGCACGGAGCCAACCGATACGGTCGATCAAATGGGCTTCCTTGTGCCTCGGCATGCGACCTGTTCCTTTTCAATAGTTGAGCTTCAAACCCGGTCGTGCCCATCGTGTTTTGACCAGCCGCCCGCTGCCCGAAAGGCAGATATAGGCATCGCGCATATCTTCACCGCCGAACGCGATATTGGTGGTGAAGATGTCGTCGGTAGCCACAAATTCGACCAGTTCGCCCTCTGGCGAAATCACGCTGATCCCGCACTCGCCGATGGTGGCGACGCAGATGTTGCCATTGGCTTCCATGCCAAGGCTGTCGAAAAATTTATAACCCGCCGGGCGATAGACCGGAATGCCCGGTCCCCCCGGTCCTGCATCCGCCGCAACCTTGCCGGGGGCGGTAATGTTGAACTTCATCAGGCGGCATGTGTAGGTTTCTGCCGCATAGAGTGTCTTGCCGTCGGGCGAGAGCCCCACGCCATTGGGATTGTTCGATGGGAAAACCACCTCTTCCAGATGGCTGCCGTCTGCCTTTGCATAAAAGATGCCGACAATGTCATGGCACCGCTTAGCATAGTCCACCTTGCCATGATCGGTGAACCAGAAGCCGCCATGTTCGTCGAACACAATATCATTCGGCCCGCGAAGCGTGCAGCCGAAATCGCCCGACTTGTAGAGGACTTCTACCGCGCCTGTATCGAGATCGATCCGCTCGACCCGTCCGCCCGAATAATCTTTCGCGATGCCATGCGGTGCCAGAAAACCGTTTGAATCGAGATATTCAAAGCCGCCATTGTTGCAGCAATATAGCTTGCCGTCCGGTCCTATCGCCAGCCCGTTGGGCCCGCCGCCCGTTTTGGCGACCACAGACTTGCTGCCGTCTGGTGCAATGCGGGTGATTTGGCCGGACGCGATTTCGACGAGGATGATGCTGCCATCGGGCAGGATGACCGGTCCTTCGGGAAAGCGTAAACCATCTGCAACAAGTTCAAAATCGGCCATTATGTCTCCTCTCTCGCCCGCGTTTCCAATTTCGCGGCTATTCTACCTCGACAGCGCCTTCCGTTCATCGGGTTCGCGCTTCGGCGCCGAGCTGTCTCCTTCGCCCAGTGCAATCTGCATATACACACTATCCAGCCAGCGTCCGAACTTTCGTCCGACGCTGCGCATCCTGCCCGCATGTTCGAAGCCCATTTTGCCATGCAACGCCACAGAGGCCGGCTCCCCACCCCCGATCACGGCAATCATCTGGCGAAATCCGAAGGCGGTGGATTGCGCAATCAACGCAGCGAGCAATTGCGATCCGATCCCCTGCCCCACATGATCCAACCGGATATAAATCGAATCCTCGCAGGCAAATCCATAGGCGGGGCGGTCGCGAAATTGCGACGCATAGGCATATCCGACAATTTCAGACCCCCGCGTTGCGACAAGGAACGGCCATCCTTTAGCTCTGATGTCCCTTATCTTCTCTTCGGTTTCTGTAACCGTACGGGGCACGGTATCAAAGCTGGCACTGCCACTTTCGACATGCGCGGCGTAAATTGCCGCAAGCGCCGCTGCGTCGCCGACTTCGGCCGACCGAAGTACGCAACTGCCCGCACCAGATTCCCCCGTTTCCATGCGGAAGGGCTGACATAGAATAACCGACATGAAAAGTCCTTTAGCGCATCTGCCTGCGCGAAATTTGACGTCGATCAACGAACCGGCCGGAAAAGGGAGTAGCATGTCTTTGTGAAGCCGACTCACCCCCCTTTGTCGGCACAAACAGAAGGAAATGGCGATGAAATCGATCATGGTACATGCAGGCAGCGATTCCGGCTTCGAAGGCCGATTGCAGGTTGCGCTGGATCTCGCACGACGGTTCAATGGACATCTCTCCCTGATTTTGCCCCGCCCTCCGCAGGACTATGTCGCGTTCGACATGTTCGGTGGCGCGCATTTCATTTCCGAAGCCTTTGATGCAGCAGAGAAAGAGCGGGCAAAGATGCAGGCCCGCGTTGACGCGCATCTGAAAGTCGAAGGCCTGCCATGGGACTGGCAGATTTTCGACGGCACCATTGTCGATGCCCTCGTCAACGCCGCCCGTTTGGGGGACATTCTGGTCATGTCGCTCGACGATACCGCGGCCCGTGTGGGTGGTCAGGGTCGCGCGCTGGTCAGTGATGTCGTCACTGCGTCGCGCACGCCTGTTCTGGCCGTGCCCCTGTCGTGCAAGAGCCTATCTTTTGACCGGGCCATGGTCGCCTATGATGGCGGCTTTGAAGCAGCGAACGCCGTGCGTGCAGCGCGGCCCCTGCTTGCCGAGGCGAGCGCAGTCAGGATCGCCGAGGTTGAAGCGGCGCCCGACGAGTTCCCGGTCACAGACGTTGCAGCCTATCTGTCACGACACGGCGTCAATGCGGAAATTGCCGTCGCGGCCAAAGGCGATGTCAGTATCGAAGAGCGCCTGTTGGCCGAAGCGAAAGACTGGCGTCCCGATTATCTCGTAATGGGTGCCTACGGCCATGGCCGCTGGCGGGAGGCAATCTTCGGCGGCGTAACGCGCTTCCTCTTGGCCGAAATCGGCGTGCCCGTTCTGCTCGCCCATTGATAACCATATTGGCATTCATCCCCCGGCGTGGCAGGTAAGCCGCATCGGGGGATAGGGTATGGATAAAGACACAATGGCGGCCAGCCGGCCCATGGGGTTCTGGATGGCGCTCGCCCTCGTAATGGGGAGCATGATTGGCTCGGGCGTATTTCTATTGCCCGCCAGCCTCGCGCCGCTCGGCTGGAATTCTGTTTTTGGCTGGCTGATCACGGTGGCAGGTGCTCTGTGCGTCGCGGCGGTCTTTGGAAAGCTGAGCCGGATCCTGCCCAAAGCCGGCGGACCCTATGCCTATTCCCGTGCCGCCTTCGGTGACGGCGCAGGCTTTGCCATTGCCTGGGCCTATTGGATCTCCATGTGGGTCGGAAACGCCGCCATCGCCACTGGCGCGGTAAGCTATCTTAGCCAGCTTTTCCCCGTGCTGGGCGAACCCGGCATTTCGGCGGCGACCACGGTGGCGATCGTCTGGACATTCACGCTGATCAATATCAGCGGCACGAAACTGGCCGGACAGGTCCAGCTTGTGTGGACCATCATCAAGATCATACCGCTGATCGCGGTGATCGGCCTTGCCGCCTATGTCCTGACGCAACAGGGCACCGCCGTCGTGCGGCCATTTGCGACGCAGGATCTGTCCTTGTCGGCTATTTCGGCGGCCACCATCCTGACACTTTGGGCGATGCTGGGGCTGGAAACGGCCACCGTTCCGGCGGATAAGGTGGAAAATGCGGAGCGCACCATCGGACGGGCGACACTGCTCGGCACCGGCGGTGCAGGGCTGGTCTACATATTGGTCTGCTCAGCCGTCGTCCTGATGCTACCGGCCGCATTGACCGCAGCCTCGCCAGCGCCCTTTGCTCTGTTTGTCGAAACCTTTGGCGGCGCGAATGCAGGGACGGCGATTGCCGCTTTCGGCGCAATCAGCGCACTCGGCGCGCTCAACGGGTGGGTTATGTGCCAAGGGGAATTGCCCGCCGCGATGGCGCGCGACGGCATGTTCCCCGCCTTTATGGGGAAAGCAGCCCCCAATGGCACACCACGCAACGCCCATCTTTTCACGACCTGTCTTTTGACTGTCGTCATCCTGATGAACAGCAGCCGGTCGCTGTCTGCAATGTTCGAATTTCTGATCGTCCTCACAACGGCCATCGTATTGGTCATGTATTTCGGCTGCGCTGCTGCTGCCGCACGCCTGATGATGCGCGGCCAGATCCCCGCGACCAAGGGGTTCACCGCGATCATCCTGTTCGCCATGCTTTATTCGCTGTGGACCATTTACGGCGCAGGGTGGGAGGCTTTGGGATGGGGGATCGCCTTGCTGTTTGCCGGGCTGCCGATTTTCTGGCTGATGAAAATTTCCCTCGCGCGGGGTTCCCATAGCGCGCCCTGAGGCCTACATGCCCCGCATAGAAAAAATTGCGGGATTTCCAAATGAACAGCACAAGCGAACTCGGTATCTACATCAACGGTAGCTGGCGGCGCGGCGAAGGTCGCGACATCCACAATGTCGTCAATCCGGCCACAGGAGCCGTGATTGCGGAATTGCCGCTGGCAACCGCAGCCGATCTGGACGAGGCACTAGACGCAACGGCCAAGGGATTCGCCCATTGGCGCGCTGTCGACGTTAATGAGCGCGCGGCAATTTTGCACAAGGTTGCGGGACTTATCCGTGAACGTGCCGAAGATATTGCCGTGCTGCTGACCACCGAGCAGGGCAAGCCATTGGCCGAAGCACGGACCGAAGTCCTGTCCTGCGCATCGCAATTCGATTATTTCGCAGAAGAAGCCAAGCGCAGCTATGGCCGGGTTCTGGTGCGCCCCACAGGGCAGCGCTCGCTCGTCCTGAAACAACCCGTCGGGCCGGTAGCCGCCTTTTCCCCTTGGAACTTCCCGGTCAATCTGATGTGCAAGAAGATGGCCGCCGCGCTGGCCGCCGGATGCTCGATCATTGCCAAGCCGCCAGAAGAAACACCCCATTGCACCAGCGCGATCATGCAGTGCGTCATTGACGGCGGCGTTCCGGGCCATGTCGCCCAGTTGGTCTATGGCGTTCCCGATATGGTTAGCCGCCACCTCATTGCCTCACCGGTTATCCGCAAGGTCAGCTTCACAGGGTCGGTACCTGTCGGCAAACATCTGTTGAAGCTGGCGGCTGACGGCGTGAAGCGTACCACAATGGAGCTGGGCGGACACGCCCCTGTCCTGGTATTCGACGATTGCGATCTGGAAAAAGCCATCAAGCTGTCGTCCACGCAGAAGTTCCGGAATGCCGGACAGGTCTGCATTTCACCAACGCGCTTTTATGTGCAAGAAGGCATTTATGACCGGTTCATCGCCGGCTTTGCCGAAGCAACGAAGAAGGTGCAGATGGGCAACGGCCTCGATGCGAGCACCATCATGGGTCCGCTCGCCAATGATCGCCGTCCGCCCGCCATTGAAAAGCTGGTGCGCGATGCCACCGACAAAGGGGCGAAATTGCTCGCTGGCGGCGAACGTGGCGAAGGTGGCTATTTCTATCAGCCCACCGTGCTGGCCGATGTTCCGATGACAGCCGACATCATGACGGACGAGCCCTTTGGCCCCGTTGCGTTGATCCGGCCCTTCAAGGATTTTGACGAGGCCATTGCGCAGGCCAATCGCCTGCCCTTCGGTTTGGCGGCCTATGCCTTTACCGAAAATGCCCGGCAGGCCAATCTGGTCGCCGACGCGCTCGACACAGGCATGGTCGGCCTGAACAGCTTTGTCATCTCGATGCCGGACGCGCCCTTTGGCGGGGTAAAAGAATCCGGATTCGGCAGCGAAGGCGGACCCGAGGGCCTCGACAGCTATTATGTCACCAAGGCGGTGCACCAATATTGATCAAAAGGCGGCTCTATCTCGCAGCCGGCTTCACATCGGTAGCACTGGGAACCTTGGGCACGGTTTTACCCTTGTTGCCCACGGTGCCGTTCATGATTTTGGCCGCCTTTTGCTTCGCGCGCAGCAGCCCGGCGCTTGAGGCGCGTCTGATGAACCATCCCCATTTTGGCCACCATCTGGTCGCTTGGCGGGAAAAGGGCGTTGTGTCGCGGCGGGCGAAATGGTCCGCCGCAACCGCTTTTGCCATCAGTATCGCTATCAGCCTTGCGACCCTGCCGCTTTTATGGTCGTTGATCCCCTTAGGTGTTGCGGTGATTTCCCTGACGTGGATCTGGCGGAGGCCCGAAGCCTAAAATTTAGAGAGCAGCGTCGCGGACCACGGCGATGCCCGCCTCGCGCTGGACCTTCAGCTCCGCCTTCAACTTCGCCGGATCACGGGCGAAGACAAAGCCGAAGCTGACGCCGCCTTCCTTGCCAATTGTCGCATGGTGCAGCTTGTGCGCCTGCACCAGCCGCTTGGCATAGCCGCTGCGCGGCACATATTTGAAGTAACGCTGATGCACCAAACCATCATGGACCACGGTATAGATGATTCCATAGAACATGATGCCCAACCCAACCCATGTGGCCGGCTCCCAGGCATTGGCGCCCAGAACAAGCGGGCTGCCGATGGCGAACATCGAAATGCTCATCACCGCGCCGACAATCCCGTAAAGATCGTTTTTCTCAAGGACATTATCGTGCGGCTCGTGATGGTCACGGTGCCAACCCCAGCCCCAGCCATGCATAATATATTTATGGCTCGCCCACGCGACCCACTCCATCGCAAGGACGGTGGCAAGAATAATCAACAGAATGACCGGAATGCTCATTCGGCCTCTCTAGCGACTTTTTATAGGAGAATGAAGTGCACAAGCAGTCGCCTCACTTGATTTCGCTGCAATCGCTTCTATGGCAACATTCATTATGTCAGCGCCCCAAACCCTTTACGAAAAAATCTGGAACGCCCATGTCGTCGAACAACGGGATGACGGCACTTGCCTGATCTTCATTGATCGCCATCTGGTCCATGAAGTCACCAGTCCGCAGGCTTTTGAAGGACTGCGCGTCGCCGGACGCACCGTGCGTCGCCCCGACCTGACTTTGGCAGTCCCCGACCATAATCTTCCCACGACCGCGCGGCGCGATGGTGCGGGCAACCGCATTCCCATCGCCGACCCCGAAAGCGCGGCTCAGTTGGACGCACTTGAACGCAATGCCCCTGCCTTCGGTATCCGCTATATTGCCGATGCCGATCTGGAACAGGGCATTGTCCATGTGGTGGGGCCCGAGCAGGGATTTTCTTTGCCGGGAACAACGATTGTCTGCGGCGACAGCCATACCGCCAGTCATGGCGGGCTTGGCGCATTGGCGTTTGGTATCGGCACGTCCGAGGTCGAGCATGTTCTGGCGACACAGACGCTCCAGCTCAAACAGTCCAAATCCATGGAAGTCCGTGTCGATGGTGAACTTGGCCCCGGTGTTTCGGCAAAGGATGTCGTGCTGCACATCACCGGCGTGCTCGGGGCTTCGGGCGGAACGGGTTATGTTATCGAATATACCGGATCGGTAATCCGCGCACTCAGCATTGAAGGGCGGCTGACCATATCGAACATGGCGATCGAACATGGCGCGCGCGCTGGTCTGGTTGCGCCTGACGATGTGACATTTGCCTATCTGAAGGGCCGTCCCATGGCCCCCAAAGGCGCGCAATGGGATGCAGCGGTCGCCTATTGGCGCAGCCTCGCCACCGATGCAGGCGCTGCATATGACAAGGTGGTCATCATCGACGCAGCCGATATCGCGCCCAGCGTCACATGGGGCACCTCGCCCGAGGATGTCTTGCCTATAACGGGATCCATTCCCGACCCCGCCAGCTTTGCCGACCCGTCCAAACAGGTCGCGGCGCAAAAATCGCTGGATTATATGGGCCTGTCGGCGGGAACCAAGCTTACCGAAATCGAGGTTCAGAATATCTTCATCGGCAGTTGCACCAACAGCCGGATCGAGGACCTGCGTGCCGCCGCCGCCGTGCTGAAAAATCGCAAAAAGGCCGATGCAGTCAAATGGGCGATCGTGGTTCCGGGTTCCGGCCTTGTGAAGCGGCAAGCCGAAGAAGAGGGGCTCGACCGGATATTTACCGACGCCGGTTTTGAATGGCGCGAACCGGGATGTTCGGCATGCCTTGGCATGAACCCGGACAAGGTGCCGCCGGGCGAACGGTGCGCGTCGACCAGCAACCGGAACTTTGTCGGCCGGCAAGGGCCCGGCGCGCGGACTCATCTGGTATCCCCCGCCATGGCGGCTGCGGCCGCTGTCACCGGGCGATTGACCGATGTGCGCGAACTTACCCGCTGACAGAAATTGCGGTGCAAAAGCACTTGGAAATCTTGACTCGCATTAGCTGTCGCAGGATGTAAAATCCCTGCTGGAGGGTAGGATGGCTAAACGTGCAGTCAAAAAGCAGGCGGGCTTAGCAGAGCCTGCACACCATATGGGCGTTGTTGTCGGTTGGACGCATCAGGACTTGGGCGCGTCGATCGACTTGCGCCTTCAGAGCACCGTATCCCAGCAGGCGCTTGACCAGAAAAAGATCGATAGCCACCATTTTCTGATGACGCGCAATCAGGCGCTCCTCCTTGCCAAATTTTTGCTCGACGCCACGGGCCAGTCGCTTCCGCAAAAGCAACGGCCTCCTTTGTGGCGCCGTCTAGCCCGCAGGTTCAACAAATAGGCCAAAGCCCCTTTACTTGTCCGGACGGCCAAAGCTAAGGCTGGGGGATAAGGAATTCAGCAATGACCGAGAAAAAGACAAAATCCGAAGACGAAAAATGGTCGACAGGCGCCAAAGTCGGCGCGGCTGTTGGCTCTGCTGCACTAATGGCGGCACTGCTCTATGCTGGTCGGCGCAGCCTGACGCAGAAGAAGGGCAAGCTGGAACCACTGTCGCCCGAACCCGAAATTGATCCGCAGAGCGAAAACCAGCCCAAGATCGATACGGACTGAACGCGATGCAGCCCATTTCCACCGTCGAAGGCCGCGCCTATCCGCTGGGTCTCAAAAATATCGACACCGACATCATCATTCCCGCTGAGTGGCTGAAAACGATCAGCCGCACCGGCCTTGGCAAAGGCGCCTTTCAAAGCTTGCGCGCGGTCGAGGGCAATGTTTTCGACGATCCGGAATTCACCGGTTCCCCGATATTGATCGCTGGCGACAATTTCGGATGCGGGTCGAGCCGCGAACATGCTGCATGGGCCATGGCCGACCTCGGTATCTCGGCGGTTATTGCACCCAGCTTTTCCGATATTTTCTCGGGCAATGCGTTCAAAAACGGATTGCTGGCGATTGTGTTGCCCCAGACCGCGATTGACCGGTTGCTGGAAGTTGCAAAGACCGATCCGATCCATATCGATCTGGAAACGCAGACCGTAACGACGCCGTTTCAGGACCGGTTCGAATTCGAGATCGACCCTTTTCGCAAGCACTGCCTGCTGAACGGTGTCGACGAGATCGGCTTGACGCTGGAAAGCAGCGACGCAATCGGCAGCTATGAAGGCCGTCTGGCCCAAGACCGGCCCTGGCTGGTACCATCGGCCGTCTAAAAAATAATGGCGCGTTCGCGCACAGGTGAGAGGAACTTGAAATGAAAGCTTTACTGTCAACGGCCTGCGGTGGTCCCGAAACACTCGTCATGGGCGAGCTGCCGGAACCAGCAGCCGCACCCGGCACGGTTGTTGTTTCGGTTAAGGCTTGTTCGATCAACTTTCCCGACACCCTCATGATTGTGGACCTTTACCAGTTCAAGCCCGCCCGTCCCTTTGCTCCGGGTGGCGAGATTGCGGGCATAGTCGAAGCCGTCGGTGACGGCGTAACCGGCTTTGCCGTTGGCGACCGCGTTATCGGACTGTGCGGGAATGGCGGGCTGACCGAAAAGGTCGCAGTTTCGGCCTTCAATTGCTTCAAAATGCCTGATGCCATGTCGTTCGACGATGGCGCATCGCTTTTGATGACCTACGCCACATCGATCCACGCCCTGAAAGATCGCGGCCATATGAAGGAGGGCGACAATGTCCTCGTTCTCGGCGGCGCAGGCGGCATCGGCATTTCGGCCATTGAACTGGCCAAGGCCTTCGGCGGCCGCGTGGTGGCCGGTGTGTCGAGCGAGGCCAAGGCGCAGATCGCGCGCGAAGCCGGTGCCGATGACGTCGTCGTTTACCCGCATCAGCCGTTCGACAAGGACCAGTCAAAGGCCGTGGCAGAGATGTTCAAGGCCGCCGCGGGTAAGGATGGTTTCAACATCATCTATGACACGGTCGGCGGCGATTATAGCGAACCTGCCGTCCGTTCGATTGCCTGGGAAGGCAAATTTCTGGTCGTCGGTTTCCCCGCAGGCATCGCGAAATTGCCACTCAATCTGACTTTGCTGAAAAGCTGCGATATTTGCGGAGTCTTCTGGGGCGCCTTTGCCGCGCGTACCCCTGCCAAGAACCACGCCAATGTCGCTGAACTGTTCAGCTTGTATGCCGAGGGCAAGATCAAGCCGCGCATTTCCGAAACATTCACCTTGGAAAATGCCGGACAAGCGATTGCACGGCTCGGGGATCGGGCTGCCGTCGGCAAGCTTGTCGTGCACATTTAGCATGAGTCGCCTTGTCGATCAGCGCCTGAACCATTATCTTTGTCACATCCAATTACAGGAACCGCACCATGACCACCTTTGATAGTCGCGAAAATGCCTTCGAGAACAAATTCGCGCATGACGCCGATCTGCAGTTCAAGATTACGGCACGCCGCAACAAGCTGATCGGTCAATGGGCCGCGGAAAAGATGGGCCTGACGCCCGAAGAAACCACATCCTATGCGACCTCGGTTGTGCAAGCCGATTTCGAAGAAGCAGGCGACGAGGATGTCATTCGCAAATTGCTGGGCGATCTGACCTCCGCCGGTGTCGAGGTCGACGATGCCATGATCCGCGCCGCTCTGGACGCCAAGATGGTCGAAGCACGCCGCCAGTTTATCGAGCAAGCCTGATGGCGATGGCGGCGGACGAAATCGAAGGCATGATCAAGGCCGCCCTTCCCGATGCGTTGGTCGAGATCACCGATCTCGCCGGTGACGGGAATCACTATGCCGCACGCGTCGTCAGCGAGAGCTTTCGCGGATTGCCGCGCGTGAAGCAGCACAAAACAGTTTATGATGCCTTGGGCGGAAAAATGGGTGGCGTATTGCACGCCCTGCAATTGACCACCGCAACACCTTGAATTTGGAGTGAAGAGTATGAGCGTGAACGAACGGATCGACGGAATCGTCAAGACGAATGATGTGGTGCTTTTCATGAAAGGCACACCGCTTTTCCCGCAATGCGGTTTCTCCAGCAAAGCGGTCGCCATACTCGACCATCTGGGTGTCACCTATGAAAGCGTTGATGTGCTGCAGGACATGGAAATCCGGTCGGGCATCAAGGAATATAGCGATTGGCCAACCATTCCGCAGCTTTACGTCAAAGGCGAGTTTCTGGGCGGTTCGGACATCATGATGGAAATGTACGAAGCCGGCGAACTTCAGGAACTGGTTACCAGCCAGGGACTAGCCAAAGCCTGATAAGCGGGTGCGTCGAACCGGGCCTATCGCCCGCACGACGCCCCTTTTCATTCTGCGCTGTTTACGACCTCGAGCTTGGGCTGCATGATGTGGATCCAGAGCAGCGCCAAGAGATAGGCGCTGGCGCACATGGCGAACATCGGCGTGTAGCCATAACCTGAATCCAATGACCAGCCCGCGAATTCCAGCATCGCCGCGCCGCTGAGATTGCCCACCAGCGCACCAATTGCGATCACACTGCCGACTTGCCGCGCCGGGATGATATCGGCGGTCATGCCAAAGATATTGGTCGAAAAGCCCTGATGCGCGAACAGCGCAAGACCGATGATCAGCGCCGCCATCCATTCATTGGGCGCCTGCAAAGCCAGCGGAATAGGCAAGATCAGAAGGGCGTAGAAAAACATCGAGGATTTACGCGCGCCGTTGGGCATCATGCCACGGCCTAGCAGAATGGGAAACAGGATGCCGCTGGTCAGCGCACCGACAGCCGCCAACGCATAAACCACCGCCGTCGGCCCGCCTATTTCCGCCTGCCCCAGCCCGAACTGCCGTGCAAAGAAATCGGGTGCCCAGAACAGGATAAACCACCAGACAAGATCGGTCAGAAGCTTTGCCCCGGCAACGGCCCAGGTCCGGCGTTCCTTCAACAGTTCGCGCCAAGGGGGTCCCTTTTCCCTTGGTTGCGTCGCCGCGATGGCCGCGTCGCCTAATGGCGTCAACTTGCTCGTACCGAGCCACCAAAAGATCAGCCACACAAAGCCGAGAGCGCCCGTGATAATGAACGCCTCTTGCCAGCCATAGGTGATGGCAATCCACGGCACCGTCAGCGGCGCAAGGATCGCGCCGATATTGGCGGCACTATTGATTACGCCGATGCCGACCGACCGCTCGCGGATCGGCAGATAGGTTGCGGCCGATTTCATGGCGGCCGGCGTATTCACCGATTCCGCCACCGCCAAGGTGACGCGGGCGGCGACAAATTGCCCGACCGTGCTGGCATAGGCATGGGCCATGCCGGCGAGACTCCAGACGGCAACTGCCAAACCATAGCCCCAACGCACGCCAAAGCGGTCGATAAACCAGCCTATGCCAAGCAATGCCACAGCCGTGGCAATCTGGAACGCAGAGCCGAAATGCCCGAATTCACGATCGCTCCAGCCAAATTCGACCTGAAGCGTCGGTTTCAATAATGCGAGAACCTGCCGATCAAGATAGTTCAGCGCTGTTCCGAAAAACAGCAGCGCGATCAGGCCGTAGCGAATCCACTTGCCGGTATCTGTTGCCATTGCGTCCTCTCTCCGGCCTGCTTAATGCTGGCATCTATCACAGACTTGCCTATAGAAGGCCATATGACACCGCAAGACATAAACGCGAATTATATCGCCGACCTCTATGGCGAGACCTATCTCGCCGAGGAGAATCCGGCGGCGCGCACCCGTCTTGCGGTCCGTGCGCTCTTTCCCGGAATTGCGGTTGTGGCCATCGCGTCTGCGGCGGCCACATGGTTTTCCGAACATTATGCCATGCCGGTTATTCTGGCGGGATTGTTGATCGGTCTTGCCCTGAACTTCATCTCGGCCGAACGTAAGGTCCATCCCGGCCTTGATTTCTGCGGCACATCCTGCCTGCGTTGGGGCATCGTGTTGCTGGGGACGCAGGTCACCGCCATGCAGATTGGCAGTCTGGGCATTGTCGCATTTCTGGGCCTGATCGGCATCATGACGATCGTGATCGGCGCAGGCCTGCTCGGCGCGCATTGGGGTGGGCAAAGCCGTTATGCGGGCTGGCTTGCGGGCGGAGCCACGGCCATCTGCGGGGCCTCGGCGGCGCTCGCCATTTATGCCGTGATCGGGCGGGAACGCTTGAACCAGAACCAGTTCACCC
>Ga0116176_10001147_pt1 | contig 20967 bp, 21 predicted proteins | sample AD_STIC08_MetaG_FD_89803 | JGI IMG/M metagenome (GOLD analysis project Ga0116176, IMG submission 89803) | Active sludge microbial communities of municipal wastewater-treating anaerobic digesters from USA - AD_STIC08_MetaG | ecosystem: Engineered > Bioreactor > Anaerobic > Digestate | place: USA...
CAAACACCGCTTCGGTGCCCTCCCCCACCGCCGCGACCTTGCACGCAATGCATTACCACCAGTTCGACGTCTTTGGCCGGCAGGCCGAGCTTGCGACCGAACCAACGCCGGGTCTTGATCCGCTTCTCACCATTCCGGTCGCACCGGTGGGCCACAACTGGTCGGATGAGGATGTGACGCAGGAACTGGAAAACAACGCCCAGGGGATTTTGGGCTATGTTGTCCGTTGGATTGACCAGGGCGTTGGCTGTTCCAAGGTTCCCGATATTCACGACGTTGGCCTGATGGAAGACCGGGCAACCTTGCGCATTTCGTCACAGCACATCGCCAACTGGTTGCTGCATGGCATCGCGACCGAGGCGCAGGTGGACGCTGCCCTTACCAAGATGGCCGCCAAGGTGGACGGACAAAATGCAGGCGATCCGCTGTATGAAAAGCTGACGCCGGATAGCATCGCGTTCAAAGCCGCCCGTGCGCTCATCTTTGAAGGAGTACAGCAACCGAACGGCTACACCGAACCGTTGCTGCACAAATTCCGCCTGGAAAAGAAAGCCGCCGCTTAAGGCGCGGGATTTTTCTTCAACTGCTCCGCCTTCCAGTCCATCGCACGGCGCACCCGCCGTTCGACGGACGGATGCGAATAAAAGGCAATTTCTTCAAAGGCCGAAGGACGCGGATAGCGATATTCCGCGGTCTTCACCAACGCGCCTGCGAGCGCATCCGGCAGGTTCACCGTGCGCAGCGAATAGGCGTCCGCCTCGCTCTCACCCATGCGTGTCACACTGTTGAGTAGCGGTTGCGCCAACAGGCCAAGCACCGAAACAATGAACAGCAATATGGGCAAGCCCTCAGCATCGCTGACCTGCGCTTTACTGCCAAACAGGGCGGCGACCCGGCCAAACAGCCGGTCGGCGAGGAAAAAGCCGAGCATCGCCAAACCGGCAAACAGAAACACGATCCGCCAGACATGGCCCAGCACATAATGGCCGATCTCATGCCCGGTCACCGCCTTCACTTCGTCAAGCGAGGCTTGTTTGAGCGCAACATCCGAAATCGCAATCCGCGCCGAGCCGAACACACCCGATACATTGGCGGTAAAATTATTCGACTGCCGTGAACCGTCGAACATCAGCACCCGGTCATGGGGAATATTTGCTTCATCCGCCATTTCAAGCAGCGCAGTCCGAACGGGACCTTCGGGCACCGGCTTATATTCATTGAACAGCGGTTCGATGAGAACCGGAGACAGCAAAATAGTTGCGGCGGCTGCAAAGGCAGTCAGCCCGCCCGACCAAAGCCACCAACTTTTCCCGGTCCGCCGGATCAGGGCGTAAACGCCGAGGAAGAACAATCCGCCCAAAAAGCTCGACAACAGAATACCGATGCCATCTTGCGCGAGAAAATCGCCCAAAGGCTGGCTGGTGCGGCCATAGCTGCGCTCAAAACCCCATTCTTCATACAAGCCCCATGGCAGACTGATCAACGCCGACAGGAAAAAGAAAGACGTGCTGATCACCCATGTCCGCAAACCCCAGCCACTTTTTTCCAAACGGGCCGACAAACGTTCCAGCAAGCGCGACCGCACGATGATCCACGTCACCAAAGCGGTCACAAACAACCCCCCGAGCATCAGCCAATGCGTTGCCGTCGTGTAGCTTGCCGCCTTTTGCAGGGCCTCAGGCCCCAAACTGTCAATATAGCGCGCGGTTTCCACCGCAGGATCGAATGCCATTCCTATAGTCCCTCTGTTCTGCTGTGTTAGCTATATCATACAGCAATGGCGCGCAAGGCGTATTGCACGCATGGCTTGCGCCATTGGAAAACGCATGGTTTATTCGCACGGATGTGGAGGTTGGTGGTCCTGTATGGCTTGGCGCTTGCGGCGCTCGCGTTCCTGCTGGAATGGCTCGATTATACACGAAGCATCCAGCACTGGTCTTTTGAATTTTACGTTACCTGCGTTGCCGTCATCTTCGTCCTTTTGGGTATCTGGATCGGGAACCGTTTAACGGCGCGACCACGTGAAGGCTTTGCCCGAAACGAGGCCGCGATCGCGTCGCTGGGTATCAGTGCGCGCGAGGTTGAAGTTTTGGAAATGCTATCCGCCGGACATGCCAACAAAGTCATTGCCCGCCACCTCGACATATCCCCGAACACCGTCAAAACCCATGTCGCGCGTCTGTATGAAAAACTGGAAGTAGCCAGCAGGACCCAAGCGATAAGCCGCGCGCGCGAGCTGGATATTTTGCCCTGAAATGGGGTGATATCCGCCAAATCACCCATTTGGGCGATTTCTTTCTTCGATTGTCCGGCCCAGAAATTTGGGGCATCCATAACCAATAAGGAGTTATTTTATGGGACGGATAATCCTAGTTTACGGCGTAATCGCCGGCGTGACCGTGGCGATCCTCATGCGCATCGCAATGATGCTTTTCCCGGAAGGCGGCACCGGCGGGATGGTCGCCGGTTTTTCATCCATGATCATCGCGTTGTCTTTTGTCTTTATCGGGGTGAAGCGATATCGCGATATAGAATTGGGCGGAATCATCCGCTTCTGGCGTGCCTTGGGGGTCGGCTTTGCCATCGCGTTCATCGCGTCGCTTTTTTACGTCGCCGCATGGGAGCTCTATTTATACTTCACCAATTACACATTCATGGATGAGTATATCAGTGCGACGCTTGAACAAGCGAAAAGCCAAGGCAAAACCGCCGCGGAACTCGCCACCATGGCGCGGGAGATGGACAGTTTCCGTGCGCTCTACGCGAACCCGTTCAGCCGGATGGCCGTCACATTTACAGAAATATCGCCGATTGCCGTGCTTATGCCACTGATATCCGCCGCTTTGTTACGCAACAGCCGTTTCCTGCCTTTGAAGGCGGCTACTGCTTGATTTGAAAGTGTTTTCCGATACAGTCCGCTGTATCGGGAGATACAAATATGCGCGAGTTAACAATCCGGTCCGTCATCTTGGGCGGTCTGATCACTTTGCTGTTTACCGCAGCAAATGTCTATTTGGGTCTGAAGGCCGGATTGACCTTTGCCACGTCTATTCCCGCTGCGGTCATTTCGATGGCCATACTCCGCCTGCTGCCGGGCGGGACCATTCTTGAAAACAACATCGTGCAAACCATCGCCAGCGCGGCGGGGACTTTGTCGGCCATTATCTTCGTGCTCCCCGGCTTGGTGATCTTGGGATATTGGCAAGGCTTCCCCTTCCTGACCACAGCAGCCGTTTGTGCGACCGGCGGGATATTGGGCGTGATGTTTTCGGTCCCCTTGCGCCGCGCTTTGGTAACGGGTTCCGATCTTCCCTATCCCGAAGGAAAGGCGGCGGCCGAAGTGCTGATCGTTGGATCGGCCGAAGGATCGGGATCCGATGAAAACAAGCGCGGCCTTGCCACCATCTTGGTCAACGCGCTGCTTTCCGCCGGTGTTTCGCTGCTGATTTCCATGAAGCTCTTGGCCGGTGAAATCGCCCGCTATTTCAAAATAGGGGCGGGCGCGACCGGGGCCTCCACATCGCTTAGCCTCGCTCTGGTCGGGGTCGGCCATCTGGTCGGGCTGTCGGTCGGGCTTGCGATGCTTTTGGGCATGGCCATCAGCTGGCTCGGGCTGGTTCCCTATTTCAGCCAAGGCGTTGCTGGCGCGGACGCCGCGGAAATCGCAGGCACCGTGTTCCGCGAAAAAGCCCGCTTCATTGGTGCAGGCACTATTGGCGTGGCCGCCATATGGACCTTGCTTAAGATCATCGGCCCGATTGTGCAGGGCCTTAAAGGTGCAATGGCCGCCTCTGCCGCGCGGTCGGCGGGCGATAGCTTGGCTTTGACCGAACGCGATATTCCGATCAAATTGGTCGGCGCGATAATCGTCGCCACATTGATACCCATCGCCTTTCTACTCTGGCAGTTTTTGGGCGCTACGCCGCTTGCCGGAATGGCAGGCCCCATGATTGGCCTCACCATCGTGTACCTCCTGTTGGCGGGTGTCGTAATCGCGTCGGTCTGCGGCTATATGGCGGGTCTAATCGGCGCATCGAACAGCCCGATTTCCGGTGTCGGCATTTTGGCCGTGGTTGGCGCGTCACTGATGCTGCTCGGCTTTTTCGGCCGGGGCGGTACGCCCGATGAAACCAGCGCGATGATCGCCTATGCCCTGTTTGCGACCGCAATCGTGTTCGGTATTGCGACCATTTCGAACGACAATTTGCAGGACCTTAAAACCGGGCAGATTGTCGGCGCGACGCCATGGCGGCAACAGATTGCGCTCGTGATCGGCGTGCTCTTCGGCAGCCTTGCGATCCCGCCGGTGCTTGATTTGCTGAACAACGCCTTTGGCTTTGCGGGCAGCGCAGGCGCGGGCGAGAATGCGCTTGCGGCCCCGCAAGCTCTGCTGATCTCGGCGCTGGCTAAGGGAGTCCTTGGCGGCGACCTCGATTGGCCGCTACTCGGACTTGGCGCCCTTATCGGGGTTGCCGTGGTGATCGCGGACGAGCTGCTCGGCAAAGCGGGCAAACGCCGCCTGCCACCTCTGGGTGTCGGCATGGGCGTCTATCTGCCGATGGCGCTGACATTCCTGATCGTGGTCGGCACCGTGCTCGGCCATTATTACGACAAATGGGCCGACGCGCGCAAAGACCCGGAAGCCGCCAAACGGATGGGTGTCCTTGCCGCGACCGGCCTGATCGTCGGGGAAAGCCTGTTTGGCGTCGCCTTCGCCGGGATCGTCGCGGGCAGCGGCAGCGATGCGCCGCTCGCTATCGTCGGAGAAAGCTTCGCCCCTATCGCTGAATATGGCGGCGCAATCCTGTTTATCGGCATCCTATGGTGGATATACCACCGCACACGTCGTGAGGCCGCGCGATAGGCGGACCGTCGCAGGCGGGCGTCGCCCTAGGCGGGGTCTAGCCCGTCCAGGAAGCGTTCGGCATCCAGCGCCGCCATGCAGCCGGTCCCCGCGCTTGTGACCGCCTGGCGATAGATGTGGTCCATCACGTCGCCACACGCAAAGACGCCGGACACGCTGGTCTCGGTCGCTTGACCTTCGGCACCGCCGCGGACCTTGATGTAGCCGCCGGCCATGTCGAGATGTCCTTCGAAAATGCCGGTATTGGGCTTGTGGCCAATGGCGATGAAGACTCCGTGCAGTTCGATATCCTCGGTGCCGCTGCCATCGGTCGCTGCAATGCGCATGCCGGTGACGCCCATTGCATCCCCCAGCACTTCGTCAAGGGTGTGGTTCCACTTGATCGTCACCTTGCCCTCGGCCTCCCGCGCGAAGAGCCGGTCTTGCAAGATCTTCTCCGCCTTCAGCTTGTCGCGGCGATGGACGAGGGTGACGTGGCTGGCGATGTTGGCGAGATAAAGTGCCTCTTCCACCGCCGTGTTCCCGCCGCCGATGACAGCTACCGGCTTGTTGCGGTAGAAAAAGCCGTCGCAGGTGGCGCAGGCCGACACGCCCTTGCCCATGAAAGCCGTTTCGCTCGGGAGGCCGAGATATTGCGCGCTGGCGCCCGTTGCTATGATGACCGCGTCCGCCGTATAATCGCCTGCCCCGCCGGTCAGCGTAAAGGGCCGCTTGGAGAAATCGACCTTTTCAATATGGTCATTTTCGATCCGCGTTCCGAAACGTTCGGCATGCTTGCGCATCCGCTCCATCAATTCGGGGCCCATGACGCCCGCATCGTCGCCCGGCCAGTTGTCGACTTCGGTCGTCGTCATCAACTGCCCGCCGATTTCCACCCCGGTGACGATCATCGGCGTCAGATTGGCGCGCGCGGCGTAGACGGCAGCAGTATAGCCTGCCGGGCCGGAGCCGATGATGATGACGGGAGCGTGGCGATTTTCGGTCATGGATGCGCTTTCTGATTCTGTTGGAGGGGGACATAAGCGCCCCGACCCCGCTGGCCAAGGGGGACGCCCTACTTATCCCCATAAATTAGGGCTTCACATTAGCGTCCCGTCCACTTATCAGGCGGCGCGTAACAAGCTTCAGGGAGCATTTTCATGGCCAAAGTCACCGTAATCTCACGCAATGGCGAAGGCCGCGAAGTAGAGGCGGAAAATGGTCTGTCGTTGATGGAAGTCATTCGCGACAATGGCTTTGACGAATTGCTCGCTTTGTGCGGTGGTTGCTGCTCTTGCGCGACCTGCCATGTGCATATCGATCCGGCCTTTGCCGACAAGCTGCCCAAAATGGGTGAGGACGAAAACGACCTGCTCGACAGCACCGATCATCGCAACGAAACATCGCGCCTGTCGTGCCAGATTCCGGTCAGCGATGCTCTCGACGGCCTGATCGTCACCATCGCGCCGGAAGACTAAACCACCGTCACCAGCCCGATCATCGCCCCCGTCATGGCGGAGGCGAGGTTGCCCGCGACCCAGCTTTTCATTCCCAGCGACGCCGCATCGGTGCGGCGTGCGGGGCAAAGCGTGCCGATGGTCGACACGAGCAAACCAACGCTCGCAAGGTTAGCGAAACCGCATAACGCATATGTAATGATTAACTTGCTTCGGGGGCCGAGTTCGCCGTCGGACAGAGCTGCCATGTCGAGATAGGCGACATATTCGTTCAGAATAGCTTTCGTTCCCATCAGCCCCCCGGCGGTGCCAGCATCCTCCCATGGAATGCCGATCGCCCACATCAGTGGCGCGAATATCCAGCCGAAAAAGCGGCGCAGTGTCAGCGGACTACCGTCGATGAGCGGCAAGACGCCCAATATCTGGTCAACCAGTGCGACAAGCGCGAACACGACGATGATGATGCCGATCACGGCCAGGAACAATTGCACCCCGTCCATCGTGCCGGTGATGACGGCGTCGATGCTGCTTTCATATTTCAGACTTGTATCGTCCGGCTCCATCTGGGTGTCGCCATCGCCCGGGACCATCAGGCGGGCGATCAGTATCGAGGCGGGTAAAACAATCAGCGATGCCGAAATCATATGCCCCACGGCATCAGGAACCGTTTTCGACAGCGTCTGCGCGTACAGGATCAGGATCGCACCCGAGATCGTCGCCATTGCCAGCACCATGACGGCAAACAATTCGCTACGGCTCATTTTCTCGAAATAGGCCCGCACCACCAAAGGTGCCTCGACAACGCCGAGGAAGATATTGGCACCGGCGCTCAGTCCGACAACGCCACTGACCCCCATCGTCTTTTGCAGAGCCCAGCTCAGCCCGCGCACGATGAACGACAATATCTTCCAGTGCCAAAATAGGGCGGAAAGCGCCGAGAACACAATAACGAGCGGCAAAATCTGGAAGGCAATAATCAACGGAGGTTGCGCGCCATCCTTAAGGACGAAGGGCATTTCGCCCCCGCCCGTATAACCGAACATATAGCTGGACCCGATCAAGGTCGCCTTTTCAATGGCCATCACCGCATAATTGGCAAGCATGACGACATCCCACACAAAGGGGACACGCACGATCAAAAGCGCGATGCCGATTTGCAGCAGCAAAGCCCCGCCGACCCAGCGCCAACCGGGAAACGCCTTGCGATTTTCCGACAAGCCCCACGCGATCAATACAACCAGCGATATGCCGATCAGCCCTTGCAACTGCTGCAAGACTGCCATCATCCTCGCATTGCCGTTTCAATGGGTTCGGCAATAACGGGATAGCCATGCCCATCGGGAATGCACAGCCAGCTCCCGTCTTCGCGCTTGTCGATATAGGTCTGCACCATGGTCACGGGATAGTCCGCCGCATGGCCGGCGGCGGCATCAAAGGTGCCGAATAGCGCAAGCCGTTCGAGGTTGCGGCGAGTCGGGAAGATAATCTTGACCTCACCGCGGTCCGCTTTGTCCAGAACTTCAGCGGCGGTAGCCCAGAATAGCGCGCGGTTTTCGGTGTGGTCCACCGTTGCAATGGGGGCGGTAGCACCTGCATCTGCCAGATAAAAACGCGTGTCGAAAACGCGGCTCGCCCGCTCGAATGCCGGGGGCCGCCAGCGCGACCAAGGCACCAGCCGGTCAAAGTCCGGAGTCCAGCCAAGGCGCGTGCATATTGCCTGCAGGCTCTCCCCGTCATGCAGCGCTGCCCGCGCTTCGTCACAATCGGCGGGGTCAGAAACACCGGCAAGGCCCAATGCCAACCCGGCTTCCTCGATCGTTTCCCTTATGGCCGCAAGCCGCGCCGCCGCCTCGTCCAGCGGCAAGGGGCCACCCAGCATTTCCGCATAATCGAAATCGGCCGCATCCACCTTGCCGCCGGGAAACACCGCCGCGCCGCCTGCAAAGGCCATAGCTTTGATCCGTTCCACCATCAGCAAAAGCGGCGCGCCGCCCGATGGATTCTCGCGGAAAATCACCATCGTGGCGGCGGGCGTGGCTATGGGCTCTTCGGCGGTGTCAGTATTCATGCCGCCACAAAAGCATGCTTTCGTGACAGTTAGAAGCGGAAACTTAACCCTGCGATTAAACTGGTTGCCTCCGGCCCCGCAAATCCTAGCGTGCGGTTGGCGTTGAGGTTCAGGCTGATATCTTGTGACAGCGCAAAAGAGGCGCTCGCGCCGACTTCCGCCCATTCATCACTTTGCCCCGGGACATTGCGTGCGGCGACAATGCGGCTGATGGTCCCGCTTCCCGTTCCCGAGCGTGTCGCGCTGCTGTTCGACGTGGCAACAAAAGCCGCGTTCACGCCAAAGCTGTGCTGGGCATCTGGCCCGAACAACGTCTGCAGGGCGACACCAGCCGAGCCGGTCACACCATCTTCGCGCGATTTCACGGTCGTGACCTCGCCGCCTGGAAGCGTGACTGCGCGACCAACATCTATACGGTCGTAATCGACCGCCAAAAAGGGCGATGCGATCACGCTCTCACCCAACATCACATCATAGCTCAGGCCACCGCCGACGGCGAAGCTTGATCCGTCGCTGTTGATCGTCACGCGGCGGCCAAGGCGTTCGAACACTTCCGTATCGAAACGGCGTTGGCCCAAAGACACATAGCCGTCGACGCTAAGGTCGCCGAAGCTTTTGCCGCCCGAAAGGGAAACCGTTTCGCTATTCACAGGCACGGCATTCAACACGCCCTGCGTGACCCCGCCGCGCACGGCGGAGACCGACAATTGGATAAAGCCCTGCTCAAATTCGCGCGCAAGCGAGAGGCTTGCAAATTGCGGGTCCTCATCCTGTGCGTAGACGGTCACACCCGCATTGATGGACGCGCGCCAATTATTTTCATCCTCCGCATGAGCTTGCGCCAAGGGTATCAGACCAGTTGCGGCGCATAGGCCGATCATCCAGATTTTCATAAACTGCCTCCTGTTGAAACGCCCGGTTAAGGGCTGGTTCGCATTCAACGGACGACAAAAGAAAAACCTTCGAAATTTTTTCGAAGGGTTTTTGCTTTATAGACGTAAAGCATGTGAACCGCATTATGATGAGTGGCGAAATGATGCAGCAAGCGATAAAATTAACGCAGGAAAATGACGACGAACTGGTGGCTCGCATTGCCGCCCGGGATCATGGTGCCATGCGGCTTGCCAGTGATCGCCATGCCAATATGGTCTGGCGCGTTGCCTACCGGATGCTGGGCGACGCCGCCGAAGCCGAGGATGTTGCGCAAGAGTCGCTTCTAAAGCTCTGGAATCATGCGGATCGCTGGAATGCAGGCGGGCCCGGCATTGCGCCTTGGCTCAAAAAAGTGACGGTCAACCAATGCCTCGACCGGCTGCGGCGCAAACGCTTTGCCAGCGACGAAGAAGTGCCCGAGCGGGAGGATGAAACCCCGTTGGCCGACCGCCAGATGGAGGCGGTGGAGACCGGACAGGCCGTGAAGGACTGTATTGAAACCCTGCCCGACCGGCAGCGAGCCGCCGTCATTTTGACCTATTATGAAGAGCAGCCTAATCAAGGCGCTGCGGAGACGTTGGACATGCAATTGAAAGCTTTTGAATCGCTGCTGTTCCGGGCGCGGTCCAGCTTGAAAGGCTGTGTCGAACGCAAGGGCGTGGTTGCGCACGGGAGGGCAGGACAATGACCGACCCCGCATTCTCGCCCGAAATGGAAAAGGCGTTGAACGCCTATGCCGTTCCGCCCGCACCCGCCGGATTTTCCGACCGTCTCATGGCCCGTATCGCCAGCGGTGATACCGGCACCGTTGCGACCGCTATGCCGGAATTACCTGCGCGCCGGCGCACACCCAGCCCATGGCGGCGGACAAGCCGGATCGTCGGATCCGTAGCCTTGTTTTCACTGGCGACCGCAACCGCTGCTGCAGCAGGTGTGTTCGGGCATCCGGTGTATCTACCGGGGATTACCGAAGCGCTGGTCAAGGCCGAGATTGTCGAGGCACCGGCGCCCCGTCCGCAACCAAAGCCCGTCCAGATTGCCGAGCAATCCACGCCATCGGAAATTGTTACGCCCGCACTGGATGAGCAACCGCAAGGAAGCGCGATCGTGACGTCGCGTTTGACGGCCTTGCGCGAAGATCCACGTTTTGCCGAACTGACGCCCAAGCAAAAGCTTGCGGTTGCGGGGCGCGAAGTCCGCACGATGGTGCGCAGCGGCGAAGTTACTCGCCAGGAAGCGCGTGCCGCCGTGCGCGACATGGCACTCAATGCCGATCCTGCGACAAAAGCAGCCGTGCGCACGGCGATTGCAGAGCGTCGGGAGAAACGACTTGAACGGCGGAACGGCGCGGTCGCTCCCGCTGATGGAGCGACAGCAGAACCGCTAGCGGTAACCACGCCATCGACCGCAGAAGAAGAGCAAGCCGTTGCGCAAAGCGAAGCTGTACCCGCTTTGGCCTCGGGCAAGCTGACCGACGAACAGGCCGACGCCTTGCGCGAGCGCCTGCGCACCGCCAGCCCCGAACAACGCGCCGCCCTGCGCAACGCACTGCGGGAACGCCGCCAGCTGCGCCAGCAACGGCGTGCGCAGTGAGGGTGATGGAAAGGAAACACGGAGCCTAACTCGCCTCTCCCGTTGGCCTCCGGCCGCCTTCGGCTCAGGGGAGAGGTACGTAGTCTTATGGCTTTAGCCATTAGACGGAGTGGAGAGGGGGCGTTGGTGCGCTGACCTCGCCGTCGGAGCCCCTCACCAACTGCGCCTAGGCCTGTCGGCCAAGGCTTCGTATCCTCTCCACTGAAGGGGAGAGGAAATAACCTTTCTTATTCATCCCGAAAAAAACTCCAGAAAAATTTCGAAGGGTTTCCAAACCTCATGCGTTTCAGTTTCAGGAGCGGGGAAATTCTCCCTCCCTTTGAAAACTGGAGAATGACCATGAAATATCTTATTGCACTTCCTCTCGCCGCCCTTGCCTTTGCCGCATCGGCCAATGCCCAGACCAGCAAGACCGTCACCGTTGAAAAGCCCAAGGGCACCGCAACCAAGACCGTAACCCGCGAAAACGGTAATGTAACCGTTGATGCGGTCGCCACACGCGCCAGCGACGGTGCAACCGCCACGCATCACCGCGAACGCACAAAGACCGAAGATGGTGTCAGCGGCAGCGGATCGCAGACCGGCTTTAACGGCAAAACCCGTTCCTATGAATATGACCGTGTCCGCACCGAAGATGGCTTCACCACCACCGGGTCCGCCGTCGACAAGCAGGGCCGCACCTATGAATATGACGCCTTTGGCCGCAAGACCGAGACGGGCCGTGAAACCGGCCGTACGGTGCTGCGCGATGGCGAGCAGGTGTATAACCGCACCAGCAATGTGAACCGCGCTGACGGTCAGGTAACGCGCGACGTCAATGTCACACGCGCTCAGGACTTCCGTCCCAAAAAGGCCCTGCCGATCCGTCCGGGCAAAGCCCTGAAGCGTCGCGGCAACTAAGCTGCGAGGTTGGGGACTGTCCCCAACAGTAAAAGCAAATCTATACAGTTTGCCGCGCGCCTGTCCGCACTCAGGGCGCGTGGCAATCCTTCCCCCCGCCCGGGTCATGCGACCCTGAACCCGGGCACCCTATGGGGAGCAGAGATGCGGGCCTCCACATCCCTGCTCCCCACCCTTTGTGGAACTTCGGATGTTGGGCGACAGTCCTCAACCCGCCTGCCAACAGCCCCATTGCGCCCGACAGCCATACATGGCAGCGTAGCCGGATACGGGTGGAGGACAATATGGGCATCATCGAACTATTAGGGCTCGCCGCCAGCCTGAGCCTGCTTTCCGGATGGCGCTTTTACCTCACCATTTTTGCGACCGGCCTTGCGATGCATTTCCAGATCGTACCGCTGCCCGAAAATCTCCAGATGCTCGACGTGCTCGCCAACCCCTGGGTGTTGGGGATCAGCGCGGTCGGGGCCGTTGCGGAGTTCTTTGCCGACAAGATTGCCTGGCTTGATTCCATCTGGGACGGCATCCACACTCTTGTCCGGCCCGTTGGCGGAGCGCTTTTGGCGCTGGCGATAGTCGACAGTTCGGACCCGACTTGGCAGGTGATTGCCTTCCTCTTGGGCGGCGGGGCGGCTTTTGCAAGCCATGCCACCAAGGCAAGCGCGCGGGCGGCGGTGAATACGAGTCCTGAGCCGTTCAGCAATATCATCCTGTCCAGTGTCGAGGATGTCGCGACCGGCGGCCTGCTGGTTCTGGCCTTTGCCAATCCGGTGGCAGCGATGCTTATTGCCCTGACGCTGCTGGCGCTGGCGATATGGGGGTTGTGGGCGGGCTACCGGGCGTTCCGGCGGCTATTTCCGAAGCCGGTGGCGCAGCAGGAAAAGCAGGCGCCGCCGCAGGAGTAGATCCGGTCCCACGGGCAAAGATCACATTGGGATTGGCGACCGGCACGATGGGTTGCGGCAGCTTGCCGCTATAGCCCGCGTAGAGGAAGCCTCCATTTTCGAGCGTTTCCAATATCCATTCACGCTTGTCCGGTTCCACCACGAAACAGCCTTCGCTCGACCCCGGTCGGCCGCGCGCCGCGATAAGGCTCGCGTTGAAGTAGCGGCGGCGTTCGGGGGTGTAGCTGTGCACGACGATGTCGCGGACGCGCATCTGGTTGTTACTGGGCTCCAGCCCGTCGAGCCGGAGCGAGAGGCCATTGATACCCACATAACGCTCCCCACCCCGCGCCGCGCCGAGCGAGGAGGTCAGGCTGTCCTGCACATTGGTGAAGATCGTGGCAAAGCCGTCGTCGTCCGGATCGGAGCCGATGCCGTGCGCCACGCGGATCGGGCTGTCGAGCCCCTCCCCGCTGTGCAGGTCGACGCGGTAGAGGCGGGGGTCGCTGCTGTGCCGGGCGAAGTCGACGATGACGATGACCGCAGGGCCGCTGCTGCGCCCGAATTGGCAGTGATGCTCGCGGTATTTCGCGACCGCCGCGGAAAAGAGCCCGGCATCCAGACGCTGCCGCGGCGCATCCAGCCCGCCATAATAGCCAAAGCTGATCGCCCGCTCGGCAAGGGCCAGCGTGTCGCAGCCAATCTCGGCACGCGGCGGTTTGACATAGATGGGCTGGGCGACCGGGGCGTTGCCGGTTCCGCTTTGAAAGACAACCGGAGGCGCGGCCTCTTGCGCCAGACACGGCGCCGCGGCCAGTGCGCCATACACTGCAATAACTGTCCGAAAGGGTTTGTACCAAGTCATGCGTCTGCCCTAGCCCTGCCCAAAAGCTGTTAGCCCAACGTTGCGACCATTATTTCGTTCCATTATGCTGCATTTGCGAGGTTCGGCAAGCTTGGGAAAAACCCTGCCTTGAAATGGGACGCAAGTCGGGCCATTTCGCATGTCACGCACCCTCTTGCGCATTTAGAACAAATCTGGAACAACTGACCCCATGTCACTCACCCATATCAAGGTGCGCGGTGCGCGCGAGCATAACCTCAAGGGCGTCGATATCGACCTGCCCCGGGACAAGCTGATCGTCATTACCGGCCTGTCGGGGTCGGGCAAGTCGTCGCTGGCCTTCGACACCATCTATGCCGAGGGGCAGCGCCGCTATGTGGAATCGCTGTCCGCCTATGCGCGCCAGTTTCTGGAGATGATGCAGAAACCCGATGTCGAGCATATCGAGGGCCTGTCGCCTGCCATCTCCATCGAGCAGAAGACGACGAGCCGCAACCCGCGCTCGACCGTCGCCACCGTGACCGAGATTTACGACTATATGCGCCTGCTCTGGGCGCGCGTCGGCGTTCCCTATTCGCCCGCCACGGGCCTGCCCATCACCGCCCAGACGGTCAGCCAGATGGTCGACCGCGTCATGACCCTGCCCGAGGGCACCCGCGCCTTCCTGCTCGCGCCTGTGGTGCAGGGCCGCAAAGGCGAATATCGCAAGGAACTGGCCGAATGGCAACGCTCGGGCTACACCCGCGTGCGCATCGACGGCGAATTCTACGCAATCGAAGAAGCCCCCGCGCTCGACAAGAAATACAAGCATGACATCGAAGTCGTCGTCGACCGCATCGTGGTGAAGGACGGCATCCAGCAACGTCTGGCCGAAAGTTTCGAGGCGGCATTAAAGCTGGCTGATGGTCTGGCGTTTGTGGATCTGGCGGATGGGACTGTGGCGGAGGCTATGGGCACCGCCAGTTCTAGTTTTGCCGAAGCCAGAACCCCGTTCGTGTCGAGCGTAGTCGAGACACCCCTAAGTAGCGCGCAATCTCCCGGTGTCTCGACTTCGCTCGACACGAACGGAACGGGGGACGGTGGTGCTAAGGCCAAGATGAAAGGCACCGGCCTGCCCGCCAACCGCATCGTGTTCAGCGAGAAATTCGCCTGCCCGGTCAGCGGCTTTACCATCGCCGAAATCGCCCCGCGCCTGTTCTCCTTCAACGCACCGCAGGGCGCTTGCCCCGAATGCGACGGGCTTGGCGAGCGGCAGGAATTCGACCCGCAGCTGGTCGTCCCCAACGAACATCTGTCCCTGAAAAAAGGCGCGATCGTGCCCTGGGCAAAGTCCAACCCGCCCAGCCCCTATTATATGCAGGTGCTCGCCAGCCTCGCGAAGGCTTATGATTTCAGCCTCGATACCCCGTGGGAAGACCTGCTGCCCGACCAGAAGCTGATCATCCTGCACGGCACCGGCGGCCTGCCGGTCGAGCTGACCTTCAAGGACGGGCGCAAGGAATATACGGTGCGCAAGGCATTTGAGGGGGTCATCGGCAACCTCAACCGCCGCCTGCTGCAAACCGACAGCGCGTGGATGCGCGAGGAGCTTTCGAAATACCAGACCGCGCAGCCCTGCGAAACTTGCCACGGCGCGCGGTTGAAGCCGGAGGCGCTGTCGGTCAAGATCGCCGGCGTCGACATCTCCATCCCCACGCGGATGAGCGTCGCCGACGCCGTGAACTGGTTCGCCAGCGTCAACGACACGCTGACCAACCAGCAGCAGCAGATCGCCAAGGCCATCCTCAAGGAAATCAACGAACGGCTGGGCTTCCTCAACAATGTCGGGCTCGATTATCTCAACCTCGACCGCACATCGGGCACGTTGAGCGGCGGCGAAAGCCAGCGTATCCGCCTCGCCAGCCAGATCGGGTCGGGCCTGTCGGGCGTGCTTTATGTGCTCGACGAACCCAGCATCGGTTTGCACCAGAAGGATAATGACCGCCTGCTCGCCACGCTGCGCCGCCTGCGCGATCTGGGCAATACGGTCATCGTCGTCGAACATGACGAAGATGCGATCCGCACCGCCGACTGGGTGGTCGACCTTGGCCCCGGCGCCGGGGTGCATGGCGGCACCGTCATGGCCGAAGGGACGCTGAAGCAAATCCTGAAAGCCAAGGGCAGCCTGACCGCCGACTATTTGAACGGTACCCGCGAGATTGCGGTGCCCAAGACACGGCGCAAGGGCAACAAGAAGAAGCTGACCGTCCATGGCGCGCGCGCCAATAACCTTAAAAATGTGACCGCCAGCATTCCGCTCGGCACCTTCACCTGCATCACCGGCGTGTCGGGATCGGGCAAGTCGAGCTTCACCATCGACACGCTCTACGCCTCTGCCGCCCGGTCGTTGAACGGCGCGCGGGTGATCGCGGGCGCGCATGACAAGATCACGGGCCTCGAACATTGCGACAAGGTGATCGACATCGACCAGTCGCCCATCGGCCGCACCCCGCGCAGCAACCCCGCCACCTATACCGGCGCCTTCACCAATATCCGCGATTGGTTCGCCGGATTGCCGGAATCCGAAGCGCGCGGGTACAAGCCCGGCCGGTTCAGTTTCAACGTAAAGGGCGGCCGCTGCGAAACCTGTAGCGGCGACGGCCTGATCAAGATCGAGATGCACTTCCTGCCCGACGTCTATGTGACGTGCGAGGAATGTAACGGCAAACGCTACAACCGCGAAACGCTGGAGGTGAAGTGGAAGGGCCTGTCCATCGCTGACGTGCTCGACATGACGGTCGAGGATGCGGTGGAGGTGTTCAAGGCCGTCCCGCCCATCCGCGACAAGATGATGATGCTGGCCGAAGTCGGCCTCGGCTATGTCAAGGTGGGGCAGCAGGCGACGACCCTATCGGGCGGCGAAGCGCAACGCGTCAAACTCGCCAAGGAACTCAGCCGCCGTTCCACCGGCCAGACACTCTACATATTGGACGAGCCCACCACCGGCCTCCATTTCGAAGATGTCCGCAAATTACTGGAGGTCCTCCACCGTCTGGTCGAACAAGGCAACAGCGTGGTGGTGATCGAACATAATCTCGACGTCATCAAGACTGCGGACTGGATCATCGATCTGGGCCCCGAAGGCGGCGTCAAGGGCGGCGAGATTGTGGCCGAAGGGACGCCGGAAGATGTGGTGAAGGTGCCCGCGAGTTATACGGGGCATTATTTGAAGCCGATGTTGGGGAAGGGGTAGCTATTCGGTCCCTGAACGAATGTCGGCTATCAGCGCGCTAAGCAGCTTGGGTTAATGACCGGTAAGTTGTGGAAAGCGGGAGTCGGCGTTGGCAATGTTCACTCCCAATGTTGGTATGGATGCCTCGCTTTTTAATGGCTGCCGCTGCACGAAACTTTCGTAAAGCTTTTGCGCAATATATCATATTCTATATCGATATAAAGGCAGCCGCCTCCATTCATGAATGGCAAGTAGTCCTTTTTTTCAACCCACCGGTAGTTGCCACCTTCAATTACGCCGTAATCTGGGTCGTTACATGGGAAAGCTTTAGCTTGAACTGCGCAGTCTCTTTTAACAAATTCCCGCCAATCCTTCGGCTCAACGATGTAAGATGCGTAAACAACATTTCCTTTTCGTGCGTAATATCGCGCATACGACTGGAGTTCGCCCGCATCTTCAGGAAGTTTTATGGATTGTTCAATCTGATCGACAAGTTTCCTACTATCGGCACGTTCCGAACTGCACGCGACGGTGAGAAGGATAGGAACGCAAAACATTGCTGCCTTCATGAATTTTGCCTCAATTTGCTGCCGAAACAGTTGGAAAGTTATGGATAGCGGGCATGCGGGACTTTAGTAGTCAAGAATGACCGCCAATGTTCGTCCTAGCTAAGATTGTTGCGTTCACGTCAGAGACCTTCTGGAGAAGGAGGGCAAGATAAGGTTTTCCGTGCTTTTCCATGCGATCTGGAGGATAATTTCGTATGTTAAACTCATACCGCTGCACTTCATCTAGAAGGCTCGCGTGAAGGCGGGCCAGATCTCGATCAGACAGTTTTTCTCGTTCGGCGTATGCCCGCTCGTTGAACATAACATTACAGTTAGTAGGCTTAACAAACGTCCGCAATGTTGTCGTGTCCTGACAGTCCGGTTTTGTTTCTTATTTCGCTTTAGCAGACATTAGCGCCCCAAGGCAGTGAAACCCGCTTCTTGCAATAACTATGACAATGTCATACACTAATGCCATGTACAGCAGAACCACAAAACCCGTCACGGTAACGCTCGGTCCATTGACCGAAATGGCGCAATCGCGGGTGGCTTCGGGGCGTTTTGCTTCGGTGAGCGAAGTGGTCCGCGCCGGTTTGCGGGCGTTGGAGCGGGAAGAAGCCGCTCTCGATGCAATTTTGCAGGGGAAGGTAGAGGCGGCACTGGCGGACCCGGCCCCCTCGATACCGCAGTCGGATGTCTTTGCCGAACTCAAAGCAGTCCATGAAAAGCGCAAATCTGTGTGAAGAATTACAACATTACGTGGCGGCCACAGGCGCGCGGCGACTTGCTGGCATTATATGAATGGATTGCGGATCAGGCTGATCCCGACACGGCCTATGAATATGTCAGCAAGATAGAGGCACATGCCGCGGCGCTTTCCGCCTATCCCGAACGCGGAACGGCGCGGGATGATCTCGCACCAGGGGTTCGCACTATCCCCTACCGCCGTCGTACCGTGATCGCCTATAGGGTCCTAGAAGATATGGTCGAAATTCTTGCCATCGCCCATGCTGGACGCGACTTGGGACGAGTATTCGAGGAGGAACTATGACCACATATCGCCCCGAATTCGAAGCCGCGCTACGTCTGTTTGCGCGGGTGAGTGAGGCTATGCATGAACTCGGCTTTCAACGCCCCATCCTCGTTGGCGGCGCAGCGGCGGAGTTTTATTCGCAAAGTGCGATCAACACCGGCGACTTCGACCTGTGTACGCCACGGCAAGAAGCGCTTGAAGCGGAAATGCAGAAGGTCGGGTTCGTAAAGCCGTCGGGCGCCGGACAAATGACAAAGGGCTGGATTCACCCCGAACTTAGGCTCGGCTTTGAAGTTGTTGCGGATATTCCCATGGACGGCGGCTATGACCGCGACACACTGGCGTTGATTGAGAATTTCACCAACGAGGGCGCGTTCGTCGTGATCTCGGTCGAAGATCTGATTGCAGACCGCATGGGTCAATATGCCTCGGGAACGTCGCGCGACAGGCTGCGGCAGGCGCAGACATTATACAGGCTTCACCCATCGCTCGATAAAGTGTATCTGGATCGGCGTATCCGCGAAGAAACGATAAATGATTATGGCATCGAAGCGCTTGAAAGCTGAAGAGAAGTGGACCGGACGTCGCGTAGACTTCCCGGTGTTCAGCGACGCCTTGTCGAAACGCCGCGCAGAGCTCGGCAATCCGGAACTGGCCCGCAACAGCGGCAAAAACCGTACAGAGAGCAAAAAGGCACTGCTGAAGGCAATCAAAGACGCGGGCGGGAACTGGTAACCACCCCCATTGAAATGTAGGCAAACCCCTGCCATCCTCCCCGCATGACTGTGCGTGCCTCTGTTCCGACACTTGGTTCCCCCGCCTCCGCCGCTCTTAATTTAAAGCAACAAAGGATACAGTTTCGCACTCGTTTTGCGTGTCTTTTGTATCTTTATCTCTGCGGCCCTCGCCAAGGTCATGGGACCCGTCTAAGCGATGGTCTGTCATGTGGGCGTCATCTTCATCTGCGACGCCGCGCGGGTCTTTTGAAGGAGAGTTTCATGCGTCACCCATCTTCCCTGTTGCTAGGCCTTGGCCTGATCGCGGCGGCGGCTCCGGTTCTGGGCCAAACGGCGCCCTCCCCCGCTCTGGCGCCAGCGTCCGCACCGGCCAAGCCGCCGGTCGCCACCAGCGAAGGCTATTTAAAGGCGGGGCAGGATGAGTTGAAACGCCTGCAGACGGACAAGCCCAACAACCGCAAGGCGCGCAATATCATCCTGTTTATCGGCGACGGCATGGGCATCAGCACGCTGACCGCCGGACGCATTTTCGAAGGGCAGCAGCAGGGCGTGGACGGGGAATCCTTTGTCGCGCAGATGGACCGCCTGCCCCACACCGCTTTGGTCAAAACCTATTCCCATGATGCACAGGTCGCCGACAGCGCGCCGACCGCCACCGCGCTGGTCGCCGGGGTCAAAACCAAAAATGGCGTGATCGGCGTCGGACCGGAGGCTGTCGAAAATGACTGTTCCGCGACCGCGCCGTTCAAGGTGCCGTCGCTGTTCGAAATGGCGGAGGACAAGGGCTATGCCACCGGCGTCGTCACCACCGCGACCATCACCCACGCCACCCCCGCCGCCACCTATGCCCATGTGGCGCAGCGGAATTGGGAGGTCGACAGCCTGATGCCCGAGGCGGCCAAGGCCGCAGGCTGCACCGATATTGCGCGGCAGATGGTCGAATGGCCGCATGGCAATGGCCTCGACGTCATGCTGGGCGGTGGACGGGCGCATTTCCTGCCCGCCGCTACGGTCGATCCCGAATATCCGGCGTTCAAGGGCCTGCGCGGCGACGGCAAGGACCTTGCCGCCGTCTGGCAGGCCGCCAATCCCAAGGGCGCCTATGTGTGGAACAGCGACAGTTTCAACGCGATCGATGTGCAGAAATCGTCCAAGCTGCTCGGCCTGTTTGAACCGTCGCATATGCAGTTTGAGGCGGACCGGACCGCCGCGGGGGAGAAGGAGCCATCGCTGGCCGATATGACGCGCAAGGCGATTGCTATGCTGTCCAAGAACCGCAAGGGCTATGTCTTGATGGTCGAAGCCGGACGCATTGACCATGCCCATCATGCCGGCAATGCCCGCCGCGCGTTGCAGGATACGGTGGCGCTGAACGCCGCGTTGAAGGCCGCGATGGAGAGTGTCGATCTGTCCGATACGCTGATTGTCGTGACGTCGGACCATAGCCACACCTTCACCATGTCGGGCTATCCCGAGCGGGGAAATCCGATCCTGAGTGTGGTGGCCGCGCCGATTGGCACGCCGACGCTCGCCAAGGATGGCAAGGCCTATACCACGCTCGGCTATGCCAATGGCCCCGGCGCGGTTTCGGCGGCGGAGCGGGCGGACCCTTCGAAGGAAGATACCGAAGCGCTGAACTATCGCCAGCAATCGTTGGTCGGGCTGTCGTCCGAAACGCATGGCGGCGAGGATGTCGTGGCGCGGGCGGCGGGGCCGAAGGCGCATCTGTTCAAGGGGACGATCGAGCAGAACACGATATTCCACATCCTGCGCGCGGCGTTAGGCTTGTAAGTCGGTGTCGCTGTCCCCAACTCATGGCATGGGTTTGGAGCCTGTGAAGGAAAGTTGAGAATATATGCGAACACACTCCCTATTGGCGCTCCCCTGCCTTGCCCTCGCCCTCACCGCCTGCGGTG
>Ga0116176_10001151_pt1 | contig 20954 bp, 1 predicted proteins | sample AD_STIC08_MetaG_FD_89803 | JGI IMG/M metagenome (GOLD analysis project Ga0116176, IMG submission 89803) | Active sludge microbial communities of municipal wastewater-treating anaerobic digesters from USA - AD_STIC08_MetaG | ecosystem: Engineered > Bioreactor > Anaerobic > Digestate | place: USA...
CCGCTTCCAAAGTGCGGTCGATGCATATAAATCAACCTCCCGAATCTCAGATGACTGAAGCAAGCAGGCAAGGCAAGCAGCGTGGTCTCCCGGTATTGAAAAAACTGGCGATGTTGATGACAACGGCGGGCCTCGCCTTTCCGGCGTTTGCCGGAGATCTGCAGGCGGTGGCAATACGCCTCGACGGCAATGTGTTGCGCCTGCAGCTCGAGAGCGAGCAGGGTACCTTGCAGGATTCCGGCGTGACCGCGGATGGCCGGCAGCTGGTCGTGGTGCTGAAAGGCGTTGCCGCCGACCGGGCCCGCAAGCAGCTGCAGGGGGAACTCAAGACGGGCGCGCCGGTCGTCCGCGACTTCCGCGTGCTGCCCGAGGGCAAACTCGACTCTCGGCTGGTCATCGATCTGAAGGAGCCCTACGAGGTTCTCGACGAAACCATCGCCGCCATCGGCAGCGGCGTCAGCCAGTGGGAGCTGGTGCTCGGCCGCCGGGCCGTGAACGACGAACTCACCAGCGTCGACCTGAACACCGGGGACGGCCAGCGCGTCCTGTTGTTGCGTGGTGGTCGCGACCTTCGGGTCGAGTCGCGCATCCTGGGCAAGCCGAACCGGCTTGTGGTGGACTTCCCGCGTCTTGGCAAGGCCCACGTCGCGGCGATGTTCCGGTCGATCAGCGTCGATCCGGCGGTTTTTGCACCGCCCCAGTTCCTCGATCTGCCGCATGCCGGGACGCGGGTGATTCTGCCGATGAAGCCCGGGCAGAACCTCGCGCTCGCCGCACCTGAACTCAAGCGCTCGGAGGCCGGCTCCAGCGTGCTTCTCAGCATGGCGCCGGTGGAGGTGCCGGTCGTCGCCCGCACGCTGCCGCTCGAAGCCCCGGAACCTGTCGCCGCGGCCCCGGCGGCCCCGCTGCCAGTTGGCAAGAGCAGCGACGCGCCGCCGAAGGCCGCGGTCGCCGCCGTCGCGCCTTCCACTGCGCCAGCGCCCACTGCTGCGCCCGCCCCGGCGCCGCTCAATCTCGGTCTGGTCAAGGAGCCGTTGGGCCCGCTGCGGGCCATGCGTCCGGTCGTGCTCGACAACCCGCCGTCCGACGATTACGCCGCCCGCTCCCGGGAAACAGCGGTGGAATCCATCGGGCTGATGGAAACCCTGGCGCGCGGTCTCGACAAGGATTCGAAGTATCGCGCCGCCAAGGCCGAGTTCCTGGCCAACTCGGAGGCCACCGCCCAGGCCCGGGCCGCTTACCTGCCGACGGCCACCTACGACTTTCAGCGCAACAACGAAAACCAGAAGATCGTCAGCTCGACGATCGACGCCTACAAGGCTGTGCAGGGGCAGACCCAGCGCTACCCGGTCATGTCGCATGTGCTCACCATCACCCAGCCGATCATCAAGGCGCCGGCCTGGGTGAAGATGGAGCAGGCCAAAATCTCGGTCGAGCAGTCCCGCCTGGCCCTGGTGGCGGCCGAGCAGGAACTGATCGTGCGGGTGGCGGCGGGTTACCTCAACCTGCTGGCGTCCCAGGACGGCGTGGAGCTTGCCAGGGCTGAACGCGAGGCCACCGAGAAGCAGGCCGAGCAGGCCCGCGTCCGCCTGGCTTCCGGCCTCGGCACGGTGACCCAGCACCACGAAACCGAAGGCCGCTACGCGCTGACCCAGGCCCGCGAGGTGGAAGCCGGCAACCGTCTCGACGACGCCCGTTCTGCCCTCAAGGAAATCGTCGGCGTCGATGTGCGCAGCCTCAAGCCCTTCGTTGGCGACATTGACCCGGCTTCGCCGCAACCGGCCCAGGTCGACCCGTGGGTGAGCGCCGCGCTGGCCCAGAACCTGGCCCTCCAGGCCCGCAGCATGGCCACCGAAATCGCCACCCTCGAAGTGCGTCGCCAGCAGGCGGGCTACCTGCCGTCCCTCAATCTGGTGGCATCCCACAGTTACAACGACAGCCAGGGTTCGTTGTTCGGCGGCTCCAGCAAGATCCAGAACACCGAAGTGGGCGTGCGTCTCAACGTGCCGATCTTTGAAGGCGGCATGACGACCTCGCTGGTGCGCGAGGCCGTGGCCCGCCAGGACAAGGCCCGTGAGGAACAGGACCAGGAGTTCCGCAAGACCGAGCGCCTGGCCCGTTCGGCGCTGCTCGGCGTGCAGTCCAGCGCGCAAACCCTGTCGGCCCTGCGCAAGTCGCTGGTGGCCCAGGAAAGTGCGCTGCAGGCGAAGGAGGAAGGCATGCGTACGGGCCTCTACTCAGTCGTCCAGGTCGTCGACGCCTATCGGCTGTACTTCGCGGCCAAGCGCGATTACCTGCAGGCCCGCTACGACTACCTGTTGAACCGTCTCAAGCTCAAGCAGGCCGTCAGCTCCCTGGGGCGCAACGACCTTGAAGACCTCGCCGAACTGTTGAAGTAGACGCTGCCGTACCCGCGCCGCGCATCCGTACCCGCGCCGCGCATCCGTACCCGCATTGACACCAGCCCTTCGGGACAGGGAAGAAGACCATGAAGACCAAGACCGACAGCAAGCAGCCTGCCCACGCCAATGCCGCCCAACGCCTGCGCCAGATGCTTGGTTTGCGGTCGGCAAGCCGCCCGCGCAAGGCGCGCGCCCAGGTGCGCGAGCAAATGGTCGTCGAGGCCATCGAGCCCCGCGTGCTGCTGTCGGCCGAGGCGCTGGTGCTGCCGCCGCCGCCTCAGAGCAGCGAGCAACTGGTTGTCGACGCGGCCGCGCAGGCCCTGTTGAGCGGGCAACAGGCCTTGTTGCTGTCCGGCAGTGCCACGTCGCCGGCCATCAACCTGTCGTCGATGGTGGCGGCTTCCCTGATCGGCGAGGCCGGGCAGCAGGCGGCGGAATCCACCCGCCCCAATGAAGTCGTGTTCGTCGACCCGCGTGTCGCCGACTATCAAAAGCTCCTTGACCAGGCCCTGCAGGGCCGTGGCCTGGCCGAAGCGGCAAAGGTCGAGGTGGTCGTGCTCGATCTGGCCAGCGACGGTGTGGACCAGATCGCCAACTGGCTCGGCCAGTATCAGAACCAGCCCCTGCGCGCCGTGCATATCCTCTCCCACGGCGAAGCCGGGGAGCTGCAACTGGGTACCGCGGTGCTCGACGCCGGCAATGTGGACGCCTACGCCGAGCGCCTGACGAGCTGGTCGCGAGGGCTCGCGGCGGATGCCGACCTGCTCATCTACGGTTGTAACGTTGCGGCCGGGGAAACCGGCGGGGCCTTTGTGGACCGCCTGGCCAGCCTCACCGGAGCCGACGTGGCGGCCTCCGACGACCGCACTGGCACGGCGGCGCTGGGAGGCGACTGGACACTCGAGAAATCCACCGGCCTGCTGGAAACAGCCACCTTGACGCCCGGCGCAGCCGGTTACGATTACCTGCTGTCCTCGGTGACGCCGTCCAAGTCGGGCGATACCACCAACGTCATCAACGTGGCGGGTGCCCAGGCAGCCTTCCGGGCCGCCACCAACCTGGGCGGCCAGCTCGACATCAGCAGCGAACTGAGCGACCAGATGCCGCTCGCCGATCTGCCCTTCAACGGTCTGATCCGCACCGCCGACGGGCGCACCCTGGGCGATCTGCTGGCTTTCCGTACCACTGCCGGGACAACGGTTCTCGACGACTATCTCGCCACCAGCGGAACCCACACCATGGGCGGCCTGATGGATAGGCTCGGCGACTACCTGAATGGCCGTGGCGCATACAGCCACCTGGAATCGCTGGTCGATAACGCGGTCGGCAGCCCGTCGATCTCCTTCTCGGCCAGTGGTGATGCGTTCACCGTCGATCTCAGCCTGTCGCGGGAGTTCCTGCAACGATTCGGTTTCGGCGAGGAGCTCAAGCCCCTCGGCTTCGATTTCCAGGCGGGTGCCGGCGTGACCCTGATCGCCGACGTGCACTACGGGGCGACTTTCAATTTCGGCATCGGTTCGGTCCAGCTCAGTACCCTGGATGCGCGCATCCACACCAAGACCTCAACCTTCAACGCGGCCGTGGTGATCGGCGTGCTGGACGCGCAGGCTACCGGCACCCTCGAATTCGACACCGGCACGCTGAGCTTCAATTCAACCTCCGCGATGGTCGAACGGACGTCGGGGTATGCCGGTGCTCCGGGCTACACCGTGGTCAAAAACCCCGGCGACGCGGATTACAGCGCCGGCGACAGCCGCATCAGCCGCAGCGGCGACCAGCCGGCCGTGCTCGCCAACGCCGATTTCGACATCACCGGCACCCTTGGCAACACGTCGTTGGCGACGATTGCCGGCGGCACGCCTCACGTTAACCTGGGCTTTGGCGGCATGACGCTCGACAGCGCCACCGTCAACAGCGTCACGCCCATCCTCACCGGCACCGCCAACGTGTTGAGCGGACAGCAACTGCTGGTCAGCGTCAGCAATGGCAGCAATACCGTCACCTACGCGGTGACCCCGGCCGGCAATGGCGACTGGAGCCTCAACATGGCCACGGCCACAGCCCAGTCCGGCTCGCTGACCCTGGTGAACGGCCAGACCTACTCGGTGCTTGCCCAGATCAAGCGCGGCAGCAAGCTGTCGGCATCCACCACTGGCACCCTCAGCGTCGCCACCGGCGGTCTGCAGGTCAAGTCGATCAGCACCAACACCATCACGCCGACCCTGAGCGGTGCGGCCACGCTGCTGTCCGGCCAGCAACTCAAGATCACCGTCACTGATCAGGCCAACGCCAGCCTGACCGCCACCTATGCGGTGACGCCGTCTGCCGGCAACTGGAGCCTCAACCTGGCCAGCGCCACGCCGGAGTCCGGTTCGCTGACCCTCGTAAACGGCCACACCTACTCGGTGTACGCCCGCATCAGCGAAGCCAGCCAGACCTGGTCTGCCGCCACCGGCACGGCCCTGGTGGATACCGCTCTTGCCGGCACCACCGTCACCGCCACGGTCAATGGCTCGGCCAGTGCCATCAGCCGGGTTTCCGCCACCTCCACCGCCATCGTGCCGTGGTCGTCGATCCAGCCGGCCCCGCTGGTCCTGACGACGACCAATTTCAGCAAGCTGCAGGCCTTTTCCAGCCTCGACTCGGCCGAGCTGGTGCGCATGCTGCAGGATCTCGGCACCTACCTCGAACTGCTCCGCGACTCCGGCAAGTTCGATGCGCTGCTGCCCTTCACGGGCGCCAAGCTCGGTGAGACCCTCGATTTCAGCAAGGCCATGAACGAGGTGCTCGACAATCAGCTGGCCATTACCCTGCTGTCGGGGCTTACCGGCAGCAGCGCGATCTCCCCGGTGCTGCCTGGCAACGTGGCGTTCGACCTGTACCTGCAGCGCCCGGCGGATGATCGCACCTCGGTCATTACCATTACCGTCGATGCGTCCGAGACGACCGGCTTTGTGCACGTCAATCAGCTCGCCGCGCTGGTCGGCCAGAAGATCTCCACCGCGGTCAATGGCCTGCTGGGCTGGCAGGGCAGCCTGTTTGACGTCAGCGAAACCCTCAAGGGGGGCCTCACGGTCGTTGGCGCCACCAGGACCGAAGAAGAGCAAACCCTCCAGGTGCACGCTACCGCCGGCAGCTACCAGCTCAAGCTCGGTGCCGGTGGCACGACGACGGGGCCGATTTCCGTGCTGGCCGCACCGATTGAAGTCCAGCAGGCGCTGGAGTCGGTGCTGGGGGTCGGCAACGTAATCGTTACCGGTCGCCCCAAGTTTTACCAGATCAGCTTCACCGGCTCGCTGGCCAACACCGACTTGGCGGCGTTGCAGGCCGTGGCGGGCTCCGATGTGGTGGCTGGCAGCAGCATCGACGTGAGCGCCGGCGAGTTCTACCGCGGCAGTGACGGCCTCACTTGGGGCAAGCTCAGCGTTTCACAGGCTAACCCCGGCGAATTCTCGGTGCTGCGTGTAGCCCAGTCCAGCGGCCTGTCCGTTCAACTGGTCAGCGGTGGCTCCGACACCGAGGAGGCCGTCCAGCGCCTGTTCGTCGTGCACGGCGGTGCCGGCACTTTCGTGCTCAAGGGCGTCGATACCGCCGGTAACGCCTTCACCACGGCGGCACTGGCCTACAACGCCAGCACCTCGGCCATCGCCACCGCGCTGGGCGCCGTGCTGACCGGCGTCACCGGCCTGTCGGTCGCCGACGTCACCGCCGATTACGCCGCCGACAACAAGACCCGCGTCTTCGACATCGCCTTCGGCATGAAGAACGGCACCGACTACGGCGCCTACGCGGCGATGACCGTCGAGACCACCGGCTGGGGCAGCGCGGTGCCGGCCCTGGCCGTCGTCGAAACACGTCAGAGCGCCGCCGATGCGGTCGGCGCCACCGCGGCTGCCAACGAAATCCAGCGCCTCTCCATCGCCAACGCCAGCGGCGGCAGCTTCTCCTTCGGCATCACGCTGGACGCCCTGTTCTACCAGAGTGACGCCATCGCCTACGGCAGCAGCGCCGCCGACATCAAGACGGCGCTGGTGAACATGTTCAAGCGCTGGAAGGCCGATATCGGCACCGGCGAGCTGAGCGTTACCGCCGTGGCCGGCCACGCCAACACCTGGGATGTCGAATTTACGGGTGCGCTGAGTGTCCTCGACCAGCCCCAGTTGCGCATCAACAGCCTGGCCCTCACGTCCCCCGCAGGCGGCTCAAGCTATGGGTCCCTGACCCGGCTGGGCTTCGCGGGTGCCGGGCAGGATTTCCAGATCAACGCCGTCACCAGTTTCGCCACCCTCAACGAGATGCTGCAGCGCTTCCAGCAGGCGGTCAGTGCCAGCGGCATCACGGTCAGCCCGACCTACGATGCGGCCACGCGCAGCCTCACCTTCAGCGTCAAGCTGGCTCTGCCGGAATCCACCGTGGCCGTGCCGCTGGCCCTCGCCGCGCAGATCGGCGACCTGTCGGCCCTGAGCACCGACGCGACCCTCGACCTCACCTCGGCAAGCACCTTCGAGGGCAAGATCGGCCTGGATTTCGCCAATCTCAACACTTTCGCCCTGCGTGCCGGCGGCACCTACAAGGCCAGCATCACCGCCAATGCCACCGACAAAACGGTGGTCAAGTGGAGCGCCGGTTCCTTTGGCATCCCGTCGGGCACGGCAAACTTCTCGCTGGTTTTCGACGGTGAGTCCTACGATCTGGCGCTGGACTCGGCCAACACCAGCAGCAACACCACCCGTAGCGACCTCGCCGCCGACTTCCAGGCCGTCCTCAATGCGCAGGCGGTGCTCTCCGGCGGCGTGCTCGACCGACTCGGCTACAGCACGGTCGGCCAGGCCGTGACGGCCGGCCTGAGTTCGGCCAGCCAGTTGCAGTTCAACTTCATCGCTCCGGTCAGCAACGTCAAGCTGGTTGCCGACAACAGCACCGACGCGATGCAGCTCTACTTCGGCTTCAAGAGCGCCACCGCCTACCCGTCTGCCAAGGCCGTGGTGCTGGCGCCCGCCGGTCAGCTCTCCGCCGCAGCGCATTTCCAGTTGAAGCTGGATCAGTCCGCCGCCGTTTCGGTAACGGTGCCCGTCGACAGCGGCAACACCACCATTGCCGACCTGGTTGCCGACATCAACACCGCCTTGAAGGGCATATCGGTCAGCAGTCATGCCTACCTTGGCAGTAGCGGCCTCGGTTTCAGCAAACTGGGGGATGCCGTTCTGGCCATCGTGCGCGACGGCCAGATCGAACTGGTCACCCAGTCGGCAAAACTCGCCTCCTTGCAGATTCTCATCAACGGCCGCGACACGGCTTCCACCGAACTGGGCTTCACCCCGGGGCAGTTTGCCTCCACCAGCGGCGCCTACGTTTTCTTGCAGGATGCCAGCGTTGCGGCCGATTACTCGGCCGTCGTGAATGGTCAGGTCGGCACCACGCCGGCCACGCTGACAACGGCAGGGAAGGCCACCCTCGGCATGCTCGACCTGAGCTTCAGCGGGCTCAAGGCCGACTATTCGGGCAGCATGGCTTTCAGTTTCCGCAACGGCCTGACCGGCGCGCTCCACGACCGCATCAGTCTCAACGACCTGTTCGACTCGGCCGCCACCCAGACGGCCCTGCTTGGCATGGGCAGCAATCTGAGCACCTCCGATACGACCAGCGCGACGTCGGCCCCCTTCCAGAGCAACGGCCAGCTCCTGCGTGACGTAGGCCTGTCGGTCACGGTTGGCAACACCGTGCTCGACGTCGTTGTCACCAAGGCTTCGACGAGCAGCAACAGCAGCATCGCCGAGCTCGCCGCCGACATCGACACGGCCATCCACACGGCGCTGCTGAGCACGCTGGGTACCGACCCCTACGCCAGTCATACGTTCGTCGCCGTCACCGACATCGGCACGCCGGGCAGCCCGCTGAATGTGCTCGGCTTCACGGCCCCGACCACCACCCTGACCCTGGCGGACAACCCGACCCAGATCTACGATGCCGCCACCGGCGTGCTCGCCACCGACCTGCGCCTGTCGGTCGCCGTCGCGGGCCTGATCAACCCGGTGGACGTCATCATCAAGGCCGCCGCTACCAGCGATTACACAGCGCTCGCCGACCTGGTCACCAAGGTGGGCGATGCCATCGACCTGGCCCTTGCATCGGCCCGCAACGGCACCATCGATGCCACGGTGCAGGCCAACATCGACACCCTGATTGCCCGCACAGATCTGGTCGGGCAGGCGGGTGGTGCGTTGACCCTGAAGAGCGATGTTGTCAGCGCCAAGCCCGTCACCCTGAAAAATCTCGCCGTCGCCGGGCGCCTGCTCGAAAGCGACTACATCACCGCGCCGGCCTACCGCGACGCGGCCGGCACGGTGGGCACCACGCCGACCGCCAGCCTGCAGTTCTCGGGCATTGGCCTGTTTACGCCGGCGTCCATCAGTGCCAGCGGGCTGGTGCCGGCCACCACCATTACGATTACGGTCAGCAACGCGGCGGCGCTGTTCGCCGGCTCGGAGCCCGAAGCCACCGTGACCGTGGTACCCGCCGACGGCCTGGGTACCCTGACACCCCTGAAGGACATCTCCTGGGCCGACATCCAGGCCGACCTCGGTCAGCTCGGCAGCCTGTTCGGCCAGCTCGGCGAGCTCGGGCCCTTTGGCGAACTGGGCCGGGCGCTGCCCCTGCTGGGGACCAGCGTTTCCCAAGTCTTCAATTTCACCAGCCGTTTCGCCGCCATCGACACCGCCTTGGCAGCCCACAGCGGTGTTGGCCTCAATGGCCTGCAGGCCGCGCTGAGCAGTGCCTTCGGTATCGACGCCAGCGCCATCGGCCTGCAGCTCAACGCCACCAGCGGCCAGGAAGCCCTGCGCATCACCTTGCCTTACCGCATCGTCCTCGACCAGGCCCTGGCCCTCGAATTGATCTTTGACGACAGTGCGCTGCTGAGCCTGTTCTCCCCGACCCAGCAGGCCATGCTCGCCGGCCTGGTCGGTGCCATCACCCGCGTGAAGGACGCGCAGGGCGCCGGCAAGCTGCAACTCCATGCCGACATCACCTTCAACCTCGATTTCGGTATCGACTTGAGCAACACGGCCAGCAAGGGCGAGCTCTTCCTGTACGACCATGTGGCGGCCGGCGCCGCCGGGCTGGCTGGCGATACCGGCACCTACGCGCGCATCGACGATTTCTCGGCCAGTGCCTCAGGCGTGAGTTTCGAATCCAGCCAGGGCATCTACCGCCTGGGCGTGGCCGGCGGCAGCGCCACCGTCAATGTGGCTTCAGGCAGCGGCTTCATGCTGGCCTCCGACGCCAGCGACGGTGCGGCCGACGGGCGGCTCTACCTGGGCGCCTACGGCGAGAAAGGCAGCGCCGACGCGACGACCCTCAAGCAGGGCAACTTCCAGGTCATCTTCGACGGCTCGGCGGTGGCCGACCTGCCGATGACCCTGATGGTGTCCGACCAGCTCGGCCAACTGGCCATCGAGCAGATCGACGGCTTCATCAACCCGCTGCCGCTGGGCACCATGGAGCTGGATTACCGCAACCTCGGCGACGTCTTTGCCGCCATGGGCGGCAAGGGCGGCTTCACCCTGCTGGATGGCGCCGAGGTCACCGACAGCCACACGGTCGTCTCCAGCCAGATCGCCCAGGCCGTGCTGCCGGCACGACCCGCCACCGGCAATGGCGTCGGCACCACCACGCCCGAAGGCGCGCCGGTGGACAACGACAACGAAGGTGCGCTTGCCACCGTCAATCCCGATCCCTACCTCACATCGACCGAAGGGGCAGGGGCCAGCACCGCGGTTTCCGGTGTCACCGTCGGCTCGTCGAGCCTGTTCGGCAGCGGCGCGCAGACCAATCCGACGGCCGCGGGCTACGACATCAGCCTGGTGCTGCCGGACTTCGAATACTGGCAGCAGCAGTTGAGCGAGGTGCTCAAGGGCGCCATCGGCGAAAGCTGCGACCCGAGCAATCCGATCAATGGTCCGCTGATCTTTCTGCTGCGCGACCCGACGATCATCGTCAATACCGTCGACACGGTGCTCGAGAGTATCCAGAAGGGCCTCGATGCCTTCAGTGACGTGCTCGACCTGCCGATCATCGGCGACCAGCTGAAGGAAGCAACCCAGTTCGTCGCCGACCTGCGCAGCAACGTGGTGGACGCCATCAAGACCGCGCTGGCGTCGGCGGTGGACAAGTACGGCGGCCTCGACAACGCGCTGCGCATGTTCCTGTTCGACACGCTCACCACGGATACCAACGGCGACTACATCATCGAAGCCAGTGAGCTGAGCAGCAATGTCTTCCTCAACTTCCTGCGCGACTACAACGGCGACAACCTGATCACCCCGGACGATATCGTCGTCGAGTACGTCGCGGGTTTCATCCAGCCGGACATCGACCCTGGTCTCGCCGACTACCTGGGCGTTAGTGCGGGCAATCCGATCCCGGCGGTGCTGGGCGGCCAGCGCACCGCCTGGGTCACGTCCGGCATCAACGTGGCGGCCACGGATGCCAGCGGCGCCGCGATCCTCCACGACGACGGCACGCCGTGCTACATCGGTGAAGCGGGCCAGGTGGTCCTCGATAGCAGCCTGCAGGCCATCGTCGATGACGTGGCGAACGCCATCGACAGCGTCCAGGCCACTGCCGAGGATCTGTTCACCCTTTTCAGCGGGATCGCCGAAGAACCGTCCTTCTTCAGCAGCCTGAGCAAAATGGTCAGCTTCGTGGTCAGCAAGGCAGCCAGCGGCTAAGGCTACCAGGACTTGCTGAAGGACGTTTTCGGGGCTGGCGTCACCGCCGCGGCCCTGTCCGACATTGCCGACACCTTCCGCCCGTCCACCGGCGCCCTGGCCGCCGACGCGGCGGTGCTCAAGGCCAACCAGGTCAACGGCACCACCTACATCCCCAAGGCCGTCCTCACCGAATTCAAGCAGGCCATCCAGGCCCAGGCGACCGAAATAGCGGCCCAGGTGGCCATTGGCCAGAGCACGGCCATCCAGTTCCGCATGAACCTCGGCCAGACCTACACACCGAGCCTCGACCTGAGCTTCGACATCGGTGTGCCGGGCCTCAACCTGTCCCTCGACGGCGGCATCGCCCTCAACCTGAACTGGGATCTCTACCTCGGCTTCGGCATCGACCTCACCGAGGGCTTTTACGTTGTGACCAACATGCCGGGCAACGCCGGCATCGGCGAAGTCACCACCTACAGCACCGACCCTGCTCTCAAGGGCGTCGCGACGGGGGTCGAGAGCAACATCCACGACACCTACATCGACAATCTGTGGCTGGTCGGCAAGCCCGGCCAGACGGCGGCCGTCCAGGAACTGCAGGCCACGGTGGACGTGTTCCTGGCCCCCGGCGCCAGCGGCAACGCCGCCCAGCTCAATGCCGAGCTGTTCTTCCTGAACGGCACCATGACCGACAACTGGGACGGCTGGATCAAGGACAACGACACGGGCGTCTGGGGCTCGGGCACCGATTCGATGAACCGCCTGAGCGGCACCCTGAGCCCCACCTACGGGCGCACCACCAGCCTGTTTGATGGCGACAGCGGCGCCGACGGCTCGCGCACCCGCCTGCAACTGCACTTTGGCGTCGATCTGAAAGACGTCGGCCTGTTCGGCATTCCGGCCCTGTCGGTCCTCACCACTGGCCGCCTTACCTTCACCGACCTCAGCAACGCCAAGCTGTCCGACCTGATCGAGGTGGAGTGGGACGCCAGGGCGCAGATCAACCTGCACATGGAACTGGGTGTTTCGCTGGGCGGGGAGGGCTACCTGCCGTCCATCCTCGGCGACTTCCACATGACGTGGATGGCCAACAACGAGAACCAGTACGTCCAGCAGATCGACCAGTTCTTCGCCTCGGGCTACGACAAGCTCTTCAAGGTCGGCAACCCGAGCATCTGGTTCTCCGACGTTTATCTCGACGCCGGCACCTTCTTCACGCGCTTCCTCAATCCCATCGTGTCGGTCATCCAGGATGTCACCGACCCGATCATGCCGGTCATCGACGCGCTGACCACCCCGATTCCCGGCCTGTCCGAGCTGATGGGCCGCGACTACTCGGTGCTTGAGCTGGCCTCCGACATGTCGGCCCTGTTTGGCGGCGTAGCCGAGGTGGACTTCGCCATCGCCATGGTGCGCCTGCTCGATGTCATCGACGGCCTGCCGACCGGCACCGCGCGCATGCTGATTCCGGTTGCCCAGGCGCTGATTGTCACCGGCACCAAGGACCGCAAGCTCGACCTGACGGCGCTGCCCGCCATTCCCGGCCTGCCCAACATCGACGTGCCGGTGGATCTGCCCTACCTCAATCTGGCCGATGTGGACGTCAAGGACGGCGCGCTCGAATTCAGCCTGCAGGCCGGCGTCGGCTGGAAGCAGGACACCACGCTGCTTAACGTCTTCCAGGGCAAAACGCCGCCCCTGTCCTTCGATTTTGCGCTGAACGCCGACGTCAAGGTGCCGGCACCTTACATCGACGTGACCCCGGTGAACTTCACGATCCCCGGCGTTCTCGACCGGAGCGGCAACGTCGCCCAGTTCAAACTCAACATCAAGGCCGGCTGGACCGACCTGCGCCTGTCCGACATCCTGACCGGCAACTTCGCCCCGCGTTTCGACGTGACGGTGGTGATGCCCGATATCGACCTGACCCCCGAACTCCTGCCCCAGCTCAAGCTCCTGCTGCCCAAGATGACCTGGAGCATCGGGATTGGCGCTTCCAGGAAAACCTGGACCTGGGCGGCCGGTGGCGAAGTGGACATCCGCTGGCCGGATGCCGTTGCCGCCTTCGTCAGCTCCACCAACATCAAGACCATCGATCTCACCGCACCGTCTTTCGACGTGGATCTCGGTGGCATCAGCGCCTTCCTGCCGACCGTGCAGGTCATGTGGCCCACCGTGCATTGGGTGGGCCTCGGCAAGGAATTCGTCTGGGAGCAGACCTCCAGCACCAACCTGGGCTGGAGCAGCCTGATTTCCGACAGCGGCCTGCTGGCGGCTCTGGTCGACCCGGCAAGAACCGTGGTCGTCGACATGCCCGACGTATGGCTGCCGAGCCTCAGCCTTGCCAACCTGCTGCCCGACTTCAACTGGTCCCTCAGCCTGCCCGGCCTGCCGTCCCTGCCCAGCCTCAACATCGGCCTGCCGGACATCGACGTGCCCGGCCAGCAGACCGTTGGCCCGATGGATGCGCTCAATAACTTCAAGACCAAGCTCAGGAAGCCCGGCAACGCGCTGACCTTCCCGATCATCGACGACCCGCTTAACTCGGTGATCAACCTGCTCACCGGCAAGCCGGCCGACCTGATGCTCTTCAAGCCGGCACCGCTGGATGTGAAGGTCGGCTTCCGGGTGTCCTACCCGATCTACCCACCGCTGTACGTAGGCATCGGCGGCGAGATCCGCCTGCAGGCCTCGCTGACTCTCGGTTTCGATACCTACGGCATCAGCAAGTTCTTCGACAGCCACAACCTTATCGACATCTTTGACGGCTTCTACGTCGGCGACAACATCGTCAATGGTGTGGACCAGCCTGAAATTCGCCTCGACGCCAAGCTGGTGGCCTTTGCCGAGCTCAATGCTTTCATCATCCGCGGTGGGGTCGAGGGCGGCATCAAGCTGACCGGCACCGTCGACATCTACGACGAGGACCGGGACAACAAGTACCGCGCCTCCGAACTCATCGCCGCCGTTTCCGAAGACCCCCTCGACGTGGTCTCCATGAGCCTGCGCGGCTCGGCCTATATTGCCGCCTACGTGGATATCTTCCTGTTCTTCGGGTGGGAGCGGGTGTGGGAATGGACCTTCATGGACGTCACCCTGTTCCAGTGGGAACACGATCCGGCCGCCAAGAAGCCCATCCTCGCCTCGATGTCGGGCAGCACCCTGTCGCTGCATACCGGCTCCGGCATCGGCAGCATCGACGGCCAGGAATCGGTCACCACTGACGCCGCTGACCGTAAGCGTCGCAGCACTGACGACGGCAACGAAACCTACACCCTCTCGGGCTCGGGTGGCACCGTCGATGTTGCGGCCACCCTGACCAACGGGCAGACCTACAACAAGACCTTTGTCGGAGTCTCCAAGGTCAAGGCCTTTGCCGGCGCCGGCAATGACACCATCGATGCCTCCGCCCTCGATCGCCCGGTGCTTTTCATCGCCGGCAGCGGCATTGATGTGCTCATCGGCGGCTCGGCCGACGACGTGCTGATCGGCTCCGACACCGGCACCGCAACCCTCACCGGCAACGGCGGCAACGACCTGCTGATCGCCCGTGGCGGCACGACCATCATGGTTGGCGGCAACGGCAACGACATCTACCGCTACCTGGGCAACTGGGGCAGCGCCACGATCACCGACACCGTCGGCAGCAACATCGTGGACTTCAGCCGCCAGACCGTCGGCGTGACCATCGACGACGCCTTCCTGAAGGCCCAGCGCGGCACCAACACCGTCCAGTGGGCCAGCGCCACCACCCTCGACGAAATCCGTGGCGGCTCCGGCAGCGACATCGTCGACCTGTCCGGCGATCAGGCCAACATGCTGGTCAGCATCACCGGCACCAACGCCGGCTGGGTGCGCGGCAGCGCCAGTGGCATGACCCAGAGCTCCTTCGCCAGCAACACCGCCCAGGCGATCAAGGACGCCGGCGACAACGCCGGGCGCGGCTTCCGCTTTACCGGCTTCGAGAACCTGGTGGGCGGGCAGGGCAGCGACGTGTTCCGCATGCGCGATGGCGCCTCGCTGACCGGCTCCCTGTCGGGCGACACGGCGGCCGGCCTGCACCACCACGCCGACGGCAACGAAATCGCCAATGCCCGCAACACCATCGACTTCTCCGAATACACCCGTGCGGTGCAGGTGAACGAAGAAGGCAACAGCGCCTTCGGCAGCGCCAACGCCACCGCCATCAAGGTGCGCGGCTTCCACAACATTTTCGGCGGGCAGGCCGGCGACTGGCTGGTGGGCGACGGGCGCAACAACCTCATCGTCGGCAACGACGGCACGGATACCCTCGAAGGGCTGTCTGCCCACGACCTGCTGGTGGCCGACACCTTCGTTACCTACAAGAACCTGCTCAGCGGCCAGACCCGTCCGTCCGACAGCTCGCTGAAGAACGTCAGCGACTACCTCACCCTGCAGGCCGCCGGCGCGGCGGAGTTCGGCGCCGCCAGCCGCAACTGGATCTGGAAGGGCCAGACCCTCGAGAACCACAGCCTCAGCATCACCGGCAGCCAGACCCTCAAGGGCGGCAGCGGCAACGACGTCATCCTGGGCGCCCTTGGTGGCGACATCATCAACATCGGCGGCAGCGGCGACGGCAACGACACGATCATGGCCGACCTCGGACGCGTGCAGATCGACTTCATGTTCCGCAGTGCCTTGTCGGCCACTTCCTTCGGCAGCAAGGGGGGCGGCGGCGACACCATCTACCTGGGCGGCGGCAGCAACCTGATCATTGCCGGCAGCGGCCGCGACACCATTTTCGGTGCGGATACGGCGGGCAGCCAGAACATCATCCTGGCCGACAACGGCACGGTGCAGTTCCGCACCGGCGAAGCCGCGCTGGCCGGTCAGCTCAAGCTCACCTTCGCGGTCAGCGGCAGCTACACCCACATGCTCGACTACGTGGAAGCCCCGGTGGCCGAGACGGGCGGCACCGGCAACGACGACACCCTGCGCCTGGGCAGCGGCTCGGCGATAGTCTTTGGCGGCGCGGGCCTGGACGCCATCAGCTTCACGGCGGCCACTTCTACCGGCGCCAACAAGCGCTTCGTAGCCGGCGACCATGGCCGGCTGGGTACCGACGCCAACGGCAGCATGACGTCCTTCGCCAGCCTCGATCTGCTGGCGTCCTCCGGCGGCAAGGACACGATTTCCATCGGCAGCCCCGCTGATCTGCTCGCCCGTCATCTGGGCAGCAACTACCTGATCGGCGGCATGGGCGGCGATACCATTCTGGTATCGGCCAGCTACGATCCTGTCACCGGCGTGGTCATCCACGGTGCGGCCCGCAGTGTGGACGTCATCCTCGCCGACAACGGCAGCATCACCCGGCCGGACGGTAATTCCGGGCTGGATCGTGTGCTGTCCACCCAGGCCAGCGCCGGTCTCGGCGGCGACGATCTGATCATCACCGCCAATGGCGACAAGACCCTCGTCGGCGGTGTCGGCAACGACACCATCACGGTGGCGACCAGCATCAATTCCACGCGCCTGATTGCCGGCGACAACGCCGACATCACCTATGCCTCGCCGGGCAGCTTCACCGGCTTCTCGACTCTCGACAGCGTCCAGGCCAATGGCGGCGTGGACCTGATCAGCGTCGGCAGCGCGGCCAGCAACAGCGATCTGGGCTCCAACTACATCCTCGGCGGCATGGAGGCCGACCGCATCCTGGTCGCCGCCTCGTGGGATGCCGGAACCGCCACGGCCAGCTTCGGCATGGGCACCAGCAGCGACGTGATCCTCGCCGACAACGGCAGCATCAACCGCCTCAGTGGTTCGTCCTACCTCAGTCACGTGTACTCCACCGAAATCACCGCCGGACTTGGCGGCGACGATCTGGTGCTGGCCGCCAATGGCGACAAGACCATTGTTGGCGGCGTCGGCAACGACACCGTCACACTGGGCACCACCAGCGTCTCGACGCGCCTGATTGCCGGTGACAACGCCGAGCTGATCTACGACGTCTTCGGCAATTTCACCCTGTTCCAAACGTCCGACCTCATCGCCGCCACCGGCGGCCGCGACACGCTTCGCATTGGCGAGCAGGCCAGCACAGGCGATCTGGGCTTCAACGTGATTTTTGGCGGCATGGGCGCCGACGAGATCTACATCTCCGCGGCTTACGACGCTGTTTCCAAGACTGACCGTCTCGGCAAGGGCGTCAGCGAAGACATCGTGATCGGTGACAACGGGCGCATCGAGCGCAGCGCCAGCACCGGCTCGCTGCCCAACCAGCTGCTGCAGATCGCCACCACCCAGAACGACAAGGGCGGCGACGACCGGATCCTCACCGCCAACGGCGGCAAGGTGCTGGTCGGCGGTTTCGGGGCCGACATCCTGCGGGCCCGGGACGGCGACAACCTGGTGATGGGCGACAATGCCCAGATCGACTTCGACGCCGTCAGCCGTAATGGTGTGCTGCGCAGTGTCATCAGCACCGATATCGTCATCGGCGCCAACGACACCATCACGCTGGAAGAAGGCTTCAAGCTGGTGGCCGGCGGTTTTGGTGCCGACAGCATCCAGATCGACGCCGACAACATCGGCAATGTGTCGGGTAGCGCCACTGGCAGCGACGCCATCGGCGCTGCCGTGTGGGCCCTGGGCACCCTCAGTCGCATCACCAGCGTGGTTGGCGTGGCCGGCGTACAGTCCACCGCCGGCCTCAGCGGTGCCGCGCTGGCTGCTGCGCAAACCGGCAACCGGGGCCGTAACGGCCGCTTCGTGGCCGGCGACAACGTCCGTTTCGGCTTTGACGACCAGAGCGGCCTGATCGAAATGGTCACCACCGATCCGATCGCCGCCACCGGCGGAGCCGACGCCATCACCCTCGGAGCCCAGGGCATTGCCGCTTCGGCCGAGCTGGGTTACCAGGTGGTGATGGGCGGCATGGGCGCCGACACCATCACGGTGCGCGATCAGGCTGCTTCTTCCGACATTCTGCTGGGCGACAACGGCGAGCTGCTGCGGCGTGCCCGCGTTTATGCGCCCCTGTCGATCACCAGCACGGTGGCTGAGAGCGGCGGCAGCGACACCATCCTCACCGGCCGTGGCGACAAGATTGTCATCGGCGGCGCAGGTGCCGACCTGCTCACCCTCAAGACCGACGATCTGCCCGATACCGGCGGCACTGCCACGGCGAGCAACCGCAGCATCGTGCTCGGCGACTCCGGCGTGCTGGCCTTCGATGTCGCTGGCGGCGGCGCGCTGCAGCGTATCGAGAGCCTCAACCCGTCCCTCGGCGGTGACGACGTGGTCAGCATCGGCGACGGCGACGTGAGCTTCATCGGTGGTTACGGCCGCGACACGCTGGCGGTCAACTCCAACCGCAGCGCCTTCCGCCTGGCGGCGGGTGACAACGCCCGCTTCGGTTATGCCGGCATTGCCGGGACGGCCTGGCAGGCCGAAGACCTGATCGCGGCGCAGACCCTCGACCAGACCGCCGCCAACGGCGATGCGGACACCCTGCGCTTCGGCGTGGTCGGCAGCCTGACCGGCGTCATGGGCCAGGCGATATTGATTGGCGGCATGGGCGCCGACCGGCTCACCGTGACCGGCGAGAGCGCCGACGCCCTGCTGATTGGCGACAATGCCCAACTGAGCATCGTGCAGGGCAGCCTGACGAGCGGCCCTTCCATCGCCCAGACGGCAATCCGCTGGACCAACGGGCAGGCTGCGCCCCACAGCACGTCCTACATTGAAAACGTGGCCACCCTGTCCCCCGAACTGGGGGCTGGCGATGTGCTTGAAACCACCTCCGGCAGTCATGTGTTGATTGGCGGGCAGGGCGCTGACTTGCTGCGTGCGGGGCGCGGTGACGGGGTGGTGTTCGGCGACGGGGCCAGCCTGTCGTATTCGGCCGGTGTGCTGCGTCAGGCGACCAGCTTCGGCGTCGCCCAGGGTGGCGCCGACACCATCGAGCTGGGTGCCGGCGGCGGCAGCAGCGACGGTCACAAGATTGTCGTTGGCGGCTTTGGTGCCGACAGCATCACCATCTCGTCGGTGCAGGGCAGCGGCGCAAGCCCCGAGACCGCCCGCGAGCGGGTTATTGCCGGCGACAACGCCACCGTGATTCTCGACGCCAACGGGCGCCTCACCGGTTTCTCGACCCTCGATACCGACAGCGCCACCGGCGGCGGCGACATCGTCCAGCTGTCGGTGTCCGCCGGCAGCCCCGCGGTGCCCGGCCTGACCGACCTCAACGTGGTGGCCGGCGGCATGGGGGGCGACACCCTCAACGTCAGTGCCGCCAACCGCTATGTGGGCGTGGTCAGCGGCGACAACCTCGACTACCGCCGCAGCGACGGCTCGGCAGTCGATCCCAATGCCCGTTATCGCAGCCTCTTCGCCACCGTGCTGCAGCCCTTTACCGGCGGCGACGACAGTTTGCGCCTCAGCTCGGGCGAGCTGATTGCCTTTGGCGGTGCCGGCAGTGACCGCATTGAAGCGAGCACGGTTGCCGGTGACACCGGAATCCTGTTCGGCGATGCCGGCACGGTCATCTATGCGGCCGACGGTAGCGGCCAACTGGCCCAGATCAATACCCTGGCTGACAGCAGTGGCGGCAACGACACCGTTTCTGCCGGTGCCGGAAGCCTCTACCTGCTGGGCGGTGCCGGCGGCGACGTGCTCGCCGCCACGGCGGCCAGCAACGCCACGCGCATCGTGCTTGGCGATACAGGCCAGGTGAACTTCAGCGCCGGCGTGCCCGGCCTGATCCAGACCAGCACCGACGATGCGCCCGACGCAAGCTCGACCGACAGCATCACCGTACCTCTCACCGATACCACTGGCGCTACCCCGGGCAGCCTCGGCCACAACTTCGTGATCGGCGGCGCGGGCCTGGATACGCTCACCGGCAGCATCTCGAGCAACGACCGGGTAATGCCTGGCAGCGGCATGCTCGACGCTTCTGCCAACGGCGGCGCCGGCATGGTGGTGAGCGTCACCGTGCTTGGCCAGAACGGCGAATTCGGCTACGGCACCACCCTTGGGGGCACGGTGGATGGCATCGTGCTGGTGGGGGCTGCCCAGCCGGGTGGCGGTACGGGCGGCACCGGCGGTACTGATGGCGGCCTGGTGATTGACTACCGTCTCACCGGCAGCGGCGAAGTCAGCGACGGGCTGGTGCAGGGCGCCAACGGGCGCATTGCCTACCCGTCCCTGACCTCTGGTCTGGCAACCTTCGCTCCGACCGTGATCGATGGCGAATTCGGCTCCCTCATCCTCAGTCAGGACGGCAGCTGGGCCTACGCACTGGTCAGCGCCGCGGTGCCTGCCGTCCGTACGGCCCAGGGCACCGCCCTGCAAGCCCTGAGCACCGACGAGGTACGCCAGGAGGTCTTCCACGTAACGACTACGGATGGCAGTTCGACCACCGTCACCATCACCGTCACCGGCAAGCCGCTGGCGGTCTACGCTCATGCCGGCAATGCCCTGGAAGCCGGGGGCATCGCCAATGCCACGGCGGGAGTCGATGCGGTGGGTACGGCCGTCAGTGGTGGCGTTCTCGACAACGCACTCGGCGTCACCGCGGGCAGCACCAGCGTGGCGCGGGTCAGCAGCGTGAGCTTCGGCGCCGCGGCCGGCACCGTCGGCGTGGTGCTGGCGGGCCGCTACGGCAGCCTGACGCTCAATGCCGACGGCAGCTACCACTATGTCGTCGACAACACGGCAGCGGAGGTTGAGCAACTGGCTCGCGACCAAGTGGTCACCGACCAGTTCGCCTTCATCGACACGGGTGCCATAGCCGGGCAGCAGCGTCTTTGCCTGAGCCACCAGTTCTTCGGCACTGCCGGTAAGAACCACCGGAGCGGCCGGTTTGGGCGGCGCAGCC
>Ga0116176_10001162_pt1 | contig 20842 bp, 39 predicted proteins | sample AD_STIC08_MetaG_FD_89803 | JGI IMG/M metagenome (GOLD analysis project Ga0116176, IMG submission 89803) | Active sludge microbial communities of municipal wastewater-treating anaerobic digesters from USA - AD_STIC08_MetaG | ecosystem: Engineered > Bioreactor > Anaerobic > Digestate | place: USA...
ATTTTCTTAGATATTCAGGACCAGCAGTAAATGCAAAAGTTATTCTTATATCCTCGGGTGTAAATCTAAGTAAGAACCATTCCTTATCATTTACAGTTTGCGTTGTAGCACTAACTTTCCATACCCCACAAACTACCTCAGCTTCAATACGATAAGGTTTATTAAATTGTATTTTCATAATATTTATCTTTTAGTTAGATTGATTAAGAATTATCTGATCTGCATCAGCAAGGATACATATACCAACAGAAGAACTAGCAAGTTCAGCTAATCTTCTTTTTGCAGTATGCAATCTAGAACGTCGATCTTTTGCAATACATTCACATAAAGGTCTATCAAATAAAGCAGCAAGACAATGAGTGCAGCTAATGTTTCTACAATCACCCTCTTGTATGATAAACTTTGTAAGTATTTCTATCTTCTCTTCTTTTGAAAGCATATAGCATATTCCTTTAGATATAAAGAATAGTATCAATAATAGATAACTTCTTGAGTTTAAAAGCTTTACCAAGGTGTTCATCAAAGGAACATCCTAATATAGTTTCTAACTTCTTAAGCTTAGAAGAAGAAAGAATATAAGCATCTCTCTTCTTGAAAGAATAAGCAGTATTGGGATTCTCAACATCAAAGTTCTTGCAAAAGTATCCTTTATTGCAGGTGATAAAGTAATAAGTATTCCTCATAGTATTTCTCTTTTAGATAGATTGATTAAGAATGATAGGTGCTTCCTCATTATCAAAAGAGATAGAACCAGTGAGTTAAGCTAATCTCTTCTCAGCTAATTCCAGCCTACGAGAATGATACTTTTCTTTACAAGGACCAGGACGATCCTCATTGAATAGAGCAGGAAAACAGTGGAAACAATCAATACCGAGACATGCACCCTTTTGCTTAATGATATTTTTAAGCGTTTCTATTTTCTTTTCTTTTGAAATCATAAGTAATTACTTCCTTTTAGCTAGAATTAAAATTGATTTGATAAGTTCTTCAGGAGTATGATACTTAAGCAAAACATTTAACTCATCTTCAAGATTAAGATAATCTCTCTCTTCGAAGTAATCAAGATCACCCCATGCCCACATATATTCCGGATCAGGACTATCATAAAAAGAAGCACTAGGTCCACCTGCTTTCTTACATTTATGCCAGTTACCATCTAACATGAAGTCCATTTCACCGTCTTCGTTCCATTCCTGTGATCTTTCAGAAAGAGAACATTTATAATATCTACCTGCTACAAATCTTGTAATCATACCTTTGTCTTTCCTTTATCTTATATAAGTAGATATATGAGCAGACTTAAGAGTAAAGATAATGATAAGAATAGAACAAAAGAGAATACCAATGAGATAAATCATATATTAGTACCTATTCCTTTTCTAGAGCTATAAGACCTGTTCGTATAGATAATCTAAAATCAGAATCATTGACAAACATTGTTGGGGCATCAGCAGTTATAGGATCAAGCTGTATAATATCACCATTCTTCTTCTTAAAGATAGAAACAGAATATTTAATTCCCTTCTTAATACGAGGAGCAGTTTCATGCCCAGGATTAGTATTCTTATAATCACGAAGAAAGATAACTATCATATTGAATCACCTTGAGTAAGAATGATAATAGTACCATCCAAAACAAACTTCCTAAATCTAGTAATAGAAAGAAACCATCCAGCAAATTTAGTATCAGGATAAGGACGACCAATAATAAGCATATCCTGTTGTCCATGACGACGATGAGTGACAGAGTGATAGTTAGGATGATCCTTCCAAAGAAAGACCAACCATATCTTCTTTAAATCATCTCTATTATAACCATCTTCGTCTTTAATAGGTGAAGTGAATCTTATTTGCATAAGTTAGTACCATGACAGATAGGACATCTTTTAGAATAGAAAGGAATGATAAGAATCCAAACACCAGAAGTAAAGAGACAGAGAATAAGAGTACCTATTCCAATCTTTCTATGAGGATGAACTCTTTGATTACAATTAGAACAAAATTTAGTAGACATAGTACTAAGAATCTCCTTAATTACTCTTCAATAAAAGCACCTAATAATTCTAGACCAGATTTGAGTAGTAAAGCATTTTCTATATTAGAAGATTTAATTGATAGCAAATATTGTGAGAATATATAATTAAGAAAATCTACATATTCCCTCTGAACAAAAGAAAAAGTATTTCTAGGGGTAGCTTTTATTAACTCAAAGCAAGTGGAATGATAAGTATCCCTATAATCACCAATAGATAAAGTATAGATTGTATAAGGTTCAGAACTTAAATCAACAGATTTAATGTAACCAATATCATTTATCTTAGGAAGAGAAGTATTTCTTTTAGATTTATCACATTCCCAAAGAGTAGCTTGTGATAAAGAAGTTATCTTAACAAGATCACCAGTTCTAAAAGCTTTATACTTATATTCATCATAGTTAAGATGCATTATTCACCTTCTATGTGTTAGATATAGAACAAAGTAAGTTTGATTTATAATATATAACTTGATTAAGATTAATGAGTAGATTTACGCGATTTGGGCGTAGATGCGCCGTCTCCCGCATGCCCTACAACATTAAAACTTTACAAATTATTACCATCTATCCGAATTTACTCATTCATCTTATCAAGACTATCGAGAATCATGAATCCTACAAGGAGAATTGCTTCTACGATGAATAGTGTCCTTCTTCCTTCAATAGTTATAGTAGTACTAATTAGATTTCCTATACTAAAAACAAGAAGAAAGATGATTATAATACTTCTGTATATCTTGATTCTCATTATAATCTCCTTATTTCTGCACGTTATTAAAAAAGCGTTGAATGATTCATGGGCAAGAACCGCCATTTTCTCTTCTTCTTGACCTTCCACCAGGACCGAATTTCATATGTTTTCGGTCCTTTTTCTATGATTTTTAAAAGATAAAATGGTTATACTTTGACTGGGCAAGAACCGCCATTTTTTAATGAATAGATACTATAAGTTTTGCTTCTATCTTCTTGATCATCTCTCTCGTCTCTTCTACTACTTTCCATTGTTCTTTGAAGAATTCTAGAGTAATCTGCTTCTTTGAAAGTTTATGAAGAAGACGATTCTCTACTTCTTTAAGACTTGACCTTAGTATTTGTATGTCTTGTTTTGTTGCTTTCATTTATATCTTTCTCCTTTTCAGAAGTTTTGATTCAAAAAAAGTTGCTCCTTACTAAGAATTACGCTATCATCCTAGTAAGGAGCTCACATGGAGTATTTAAGGGGGTTAAAGCATTCGTCCCGAGAAGGAATCGGACCTTCGACCGACTGCTTAGAAGGCAGTTGCTCTATCCACTGAGCTACCGGGACAAAGAACTAGTGGCTGACCCTTTTTATCAGATCAGCCACTAGGTAAAACTGGAACGGAACTCATAGGCGGTTAGCGGACAGCGGAGACCATTTTGTCGATCTCGGCCTTCGTGAAAGTGCCCATTGCTTCGAGCTTGGTCCGGGCTTCGGCTTGCTTCGCAGCTCTTTCTGCCGGATTGGGCCTGGCGTTGCGGACGACATCTTCCGCTTTCAGCTCGACGAACTTGGACATCTCTTCAGCGAGTTCCAGGGCTTTTTCGTCTTCGGCTTCGATCAGCTCGCGCTTCACCTTCTCGTATGCATCGCGCCGGATCTTTCCGTCGTTGTTGACGCCGAGGGTGTACATCCTCCAGGCCCACTTCTTTTCTTCGTTGTAGGCTTTGGCGGCTTTCAGGAAACCATCGATGTTAGACGAGTTGATGTTGTCCGATTTCGTGCCCGTGAAAACTGTGATCGTTTGAAGTTTGTCTGCCATGGTCTTTAAGACCTCCTATTTAATGATGTTTTTTTGCAAAATTATTTGCAATTTTAATTTATATAATAAATATAATAAAAAACTTAAAAAATAAAAACTAGATAAAATAAAATAATTGATAAAATCGGCCTTCCAACTAGACCTCCTTACATGACGGTCTAGCCGGAACGCTTTTCATTCTTTAAGACCAAAGCCACTTGAGAAAAGCAATTATTCCTATTATCATCATTCCTAAAGGAATGAGAAGAAGTAGCCATAAATACCACATCTTATTCTCCTTTGAGAATCTTATTAGTAATCTCTTTTAATTCTATGAGATCCAAAAGACTGATCATTACTTGTTCTGTCTTTTGATAATCTCCTAATCTCTTTGCTTCCTCGAAGAAATCTCTTTGAGCTTTCTCCTCCTCTTCAATCAACCTGAGTACATCTTGTGCAGTTACTCTGGTTTCTTCAGGCATTTACTTCTCCTCCTTGATCATCTTTTTAAGTTCATTTATAATAGGTTCTCCGAGAAGACCTGTCCATTCTGCATCTTCCAGGATACCTTTCTTAATCGCATACATTATACAGCCCAGAAACAACCAGGTCCGGAGTTTTGATTCTCCGGGCCGTTTAATAAAGTCGATGATCTTAATAGGATTGGGATTCATTTCATTTTCCCCCTTATTTTATTGTTTTTGACATCTTTTCGGCTGTTGCATCGTCTATTCCGGCAGCGACTAATCTCTTTTTCATCATCTCTCTTTTGATAATCGTTTCCAGAGAAGGACCTCTGCGATGCCCAGAACCTGCATTTTGCGCTGCTCTTTCTCTTTTCTCCAGAATCTCTGCTTTTAACTGCGGAGATAATCTTTCCAACTTATAATCGAAATTAAAATCAGAAGTAGGATTATGTCTTTTCTTATCAGGATCAAATCGTCTGGGATTCTTTTTAGAATCCAGTTTTATGAGATCCTTTGCTTTAATAAAATCCATTCCGGAATTCATTCTCCGTATAGTCTCTTCATCTAAATACCTTCTGTGATCCTCTTTAAAATTAGACTGGATCGATTCCCAATACAGCTTTTTATCTTCCATTTTAAGACCCCCTTTATTAGACGATTTTAAAATGCCCTACATATTAAAAAGGCATTTTTAAATTAAAATAGCTAAATTATATAATAAATATAATATAAATATATAAAAATAAAAACTAGACATTTTAAAATCGAACCTTATTAAAACCTTCTTTTTGAAATTGTCCAAACCTATTCTTCGCCCAGACGAAATAGACCGCCATAGTAGACGGTCTAATCAGACCAATTTTCAATCGGTCTGATCTTAGTCTTGACCTTATTACATGAAGGTCAAGAGCAAACGTTTTTCGCTGAAACTACATGCGAAAGAGAATGAATGTTGAAACACTTACACCTAGTAATATACAAAGAAAAATCATATCAAAACCTCCTTTTTAAACATACCTATTCATAGTAGACCGGCTATCGGCACCGATTTTCATACCTATTCGGCACACGACCTGGATTCCAGTGAATCCATTTTAAAATGCCCTAATAGACCTACGTGGGTCCCAGGGCATTTTAAAATAGCCTGGATACAAAAAAAAGCCCCGGGCCGAAGCCCAGGGCATTTTAAAATCCCCTTAGAAGTTCCTCGTCAATTTTGTAATTTCTTCTTCGGAGAACCCGGCAGCCTGCAGTCTGGCAACCGTTGCGTCAAATTTTGCGGCTTTTTGCTCGGCGGTCATCTTTTTGCGAATCTCGAGCGTATCGGCAGCTTTGACCTGGAAGCGCTCCATCTCAGCAACGAGTGCCATCGCTTTTTCGTCGTCGCTCTGGCTCAGGACAGCCATCACATCTTTATACCTCTTAAGCTGGCCCTTCTCATAGTGGAAGCCGAGATAATCCCACACGTAAGACTTCCACTTATTCTCGTCGTTGTAGCCCTTCGCCGCTGCGATAAACTTATCGATGTTCAGCCCGGTTATCGCATACTCGCCACGTCCAAAATACACTTTCATCGTTTGCTCGTTCATATTAAAGCCCCCTTATTATTTATTATTTTTAATTTATATAAATAATATAATATAATAATTTAATATCGCAAACTAACGTTTGAAATATTTATTATTTATATTTATTATTTATTTTATATATATAATATAATAAAAAAAAGCAATTTCACAAACTAACGTTTGAAAAAACCCCCCGCCATAGGCCGGGGGGTGGGGGGTGTCGCGGGGTACGCCCAACCTATCCCGCGTCTCAGAACTTTTTTTTATTGATTTTCGACTTTTGGTGAGTTTTGAAAATTTTTTGAAAAACTTTTTATTTTGGTAAAGGAAAAAAGCACATTACATATGAGCATCACTCATAAAATATTTCTTTACATTGTCTACAAATATAGGAGTATTTTACAGAATTTGGGTGCTTTCTGTATTTATCTATTTTATAAAGATATTTATTTTTATCATAACACTTTTTACATATAAGAAAAGAGTCTATAACTGTATTATTTTTTTTATTTATCGAATATTTCCAATAATCATATGTCACACCATCGTAACCTATTTCTTCTTTTTTTAAGAGTTGTAATAAATATCTTCTTATATATCTTATAGGATATAATGTTATTTTATCTACTAATTGTACTAAGAATGATAATAAGCATAATATTAAATTCTCTTTCATACTAATTATTTCTCCTTTTTATATTCTAAGTAAATAATATATTCTTTTTCTATCTCTTCTTTACCTTCTCTTCTGCAACTCTTCCTATCTCCATTCTCCGGAGAACATATCTTACATTTATCATGTGAATGGATGTGATATATTGTTTTCTTCTTTCCGTATCTTAACATAATTATTCTATTACTATAATCTCATTTAAATGTAATTTTGATTTGATTAGTTCTATACATAGCTTATTAATCTTCTCTTCTTCTGGTCTTTCTTGTAGTTTAGAATTACAATAAGCTTCTTCTGCTTTTTTAAGTACATACATTGCTTCTTTTTTAACTTGTTCTAAAGTCCATTTCCCTGTTTTTATCTCTAATAATTCTTCACTATCTATCCCTTTTCTATTTACGTATAATATACCTTCATTGAGAAATTCTATTCCCATTCTTAATAATCTAATACAATGAGCAGCATTTTTACAATCATATCCATGTTTTGTTACAAGAGCTTTTCTCTTTTCTCCCATGTAACCCTCAAATTTGAAATGTTCCATTCGTTTCAATTGTCCATAAGCATATCCAGTAAAACTCTTATAAATCTCTTTTGAAATAAACAAATCTCTATTGTTTATTAACTCTTGACCTTCTTTGGATCTTTGCACATATAAATCTTCATCTAACCATAATAAGCTAAGAACATTTGGATTGCTATTGATTAATAATTTAATATATTTAATGAATTCATACGTAACTACATCCCATTCATTTGTATCAGAAGGTAAGATCTCTTTCGTTCCTCTTGAACCAAAATGTTTTAACCCTAGATAAGTATCTACAGGGGGAATAATAACAGCCATTATATCTCTATCATCTATAGAATTTGGATCAGTATTAGGAACATACATACCATGTGCAATACTTCCTCTATATCCTATTAAAATACTATCTTGTAGATAATTATTTTCTTCTATTATTTGTTGTATTGTTTTCATTGAGAATATCCTTGTTTTCATTTACACGGATTTCGGGGTGAAAAATGTTTGGGGAGTTTCTTTACTTTTTGCCTACTGCAGAGAATTTGAATAGAAAATAACTATACTTTTAGTATAAAACAGCCTGTAGACCTATCAGCACTAATGCGGAGAAAGCAAGCACTGCTAATAGTGCTGTTAGTATTATAAATACATTAGTAAGAATCATCATTCCACTTGAGTATTTCATTTCTTTTCTTCCATTAATTGTATTATATTAGTTATATACTTAATAAACTGATCGTGAGTAAAATCTGTCATAACCCATTCATCGTCTCTTTTATATATAGCTGTATCTAATAAACTTTTGAGAGCTTGCAATAATACTTCTTTATCTTTTTCTGCAGCTTCTAGTTTCTTTTCTGTTTCAAAGATTCTATCGAATAGCTTATCTACACCTGGTATACTCATTTAATATGTTTCTCCTCTAGATACTCACTGTAAATACCTTTTCTTTTATAACCATGGGTATCTATAAATTCTTTTGCTTGTTCAAAAAATATACAATTTTCATGAACATCCCTGCAGGGTTTACCTCTCTCTATGGTTTGAAAAGCATTCTTTATAATTAATTTATTAGATTCATGTTCACATCTATCTGTATAATAAAATTGTGGTCTATTATCGTGTGCAAACTTAAATTGATAACTACAATATTTACAATCTCTGCATTTGTTAGATAGTTTCATATAGTAAATCCTTTATTATAATATAAGTATATAATCTAGATTTAGTATTCTAACATGTATTTTAATTTAGATAATATTTATTACTTAAATTCTGTAGAATATTTGTATGTTTAAATAAAGTATATCTTCTATTTCAATAGTTCTATGAAAATTTATAAAGTTTTGGGCTGTTCTGTATCTCCTACAGAATACCATTTTTTTAGAGAAATACCTCAGTTAGGATTACTTTGTAAAAAATGTAATCTTCTTATTCATTTTCAAGAAGAGGAATATTACAAAATAACTAATTTTATTTCTTCTTGTTCTTGCGAAGAATTTTAGAGTTGTATTTACATTCTAAAAATCTATTAATATAGTATCTGTTGTATCATATATAATAAATGTACCTCTTTTTATATACCAATCAAGTGTCTGCTGATTTAAATTATGTATAACATCCTTTCTGTATATACTTGTTAGAATATACATATTATTTTTATACCTATCTATATCAAAACATTCACCTTTTCTGGTAAAAACACTAGATGGTTTACTTACTATAGCTTTCAAAAATTTGATCCTAAAATTTTTTATATTTTTTTATATTTATTTTTTGTAGAGGATATATTTTCTTTTGGATGGGAATATGAAAAAATTATACATTATTTTGATTATGTGTTTATGTATGTTCTTTTCAATTGTAGTAGCACAAGAAGATATTTCTAATAAAGATTCTTGTGCTGATATTGAGCAAGCAGAAAAAGAAGGTAGAATTACTTTATTACAAGTATCCAAAGTTGATTTTGTTGCAGTATGGTATACCACCGAAAAAAAGATAATTAAAATAATTAAGTTTAAATTTGATACACCACCGAATATGAATGAATCCAGTAACTTAGTACCAATACAATATTAAACATAACTATAAAGCCCCTTATTTCTAAGGGGCTTTTGATTCTACTTGATAGTTATTTGCTTCGTGGCAAACTTTTCTTTTTGTGGTATATTAATTGTAAGTAAACCATCTTTAACTTCTGCTTGTGCTTTCATATAATCTAATTTATTCGATAGTTTTATACGTTTTTCAAAAGAATTCTTTTTAATTTTACCATCAATAAGTCTCCAAGAAGTATCTATATCTTCCTGATCCTGAACTTCACCTCTTACAATAATACCATCATCTTCTGCCTCTAATTTAATATCATCTTTTGACATACCTGTTACTGTAATCTCTATCTTGATCTCCTTCTTATCATTTACATAGATATTGGTTATTGGATAACCTTGAGAATGCACAACATCGTGAAAATCAGAAAAGAGAAAATCTGGGAAAGCTACATTAACAAATCCTTCCAGATCCCTAAAAAATGGCGAGGCATCTTGAGACAATAAGCGTGCTAATTGTTTAGTCATAATTTTTACTCCTTTTGGTAGTAATTTTGTTGATCTTTATAAGTATCAACATGAGATTTTTTATCTCAAAATTAAAATAATAAAATATTTTAAAAGAGTCAATTATTTTTTTTTAAAATTAATAATTAAAACTAATTTTATTATCACCAAGAGTAATATCTGAAGTTTCTTCACCAGAACTATTAAGAAGTTTTAGTTTTTCTTCTTCTTGTTGTTTCTTTTTATATGCAAACCAAGCTAATTGAACTCTGTAATGTTCTCCTGCAATATCGTTCGCAATCTTTGTAGATAATATAAAACCATTTACATTTTTGGGTTCTAACCATTTTTTAAAAGAATTAAGAATTTTAGATGTAATTGGATAATTATTTTCTGAATTTAATATGGTTTTAGTACCATTTTGTGTAATTTCTGTGGAATTGGTTATTTTTAAATAACTTTCAATATATCTAATTCCTGTAATAAGTTTTTCATTAAATTTGTTTGTACTTACAGAACTAGGTAAGTTATCGGCTAAAATATCATCTACATCGCTTGTCATTTCATAATTAGAATTATAATCTACATATAATCTATCATTAAGTTTTTTCTGTAATTGTAAAGTAGCTACATTAGTAGAATTATTCTTATTAACATTTACTGCAATAAATCCTAAAATTATAGAAATAATAATTAATTGAATCCAAATCAACCATAAAACTAGATTTTTCTTTTCTTTTACTGTATTTTTTATTCTTGGTACAGTAGATTTTTTAATATTAGTATTCATTTATTTGCTCCTCTTTACAGGAATTTTATTAATTATATAAGAAAAATAATTTTTAGATCTTATGTTATTATGATTTTTTTCATCATAATTTTTTTTAAGATCTAAAAGATTATTTAATAAAATAAGTATTAAAAAAGTAGAAAATATATAACAAAGTTTTCTACAGAATTTAATGAATTTTTCGTCTGTATATTGTTTCATAATATTTTATATAATGATTGTATCTTTAATGTCTTATATATTAATAATAAGATAAGTTAACAGATTTAACAACTACCGTTTGAAATCAACTATTAATTCTTCGTTTATAAGAATTGGATTTTCTTCTTCCGTGTTTTGCTAAATTAATAGGATATTGTTGACCAGGAAGAAGCCCCATCTTTTTTACTGAGTATTCTTCTTCATTTAATTCATCTGCTTTATTTAATAAATTATTGATTTTATCGTATTGATTTTCTAATACATTTAAAATCTTGTATAATTCAGAAGAAACTAAAATATATCTCGGAAACACACAAATTTGATTCCCTTCTAAAAACTTATCTTCTTTTATTTCTACTTCAATCTTTGTTTTTAATGGCATATAATTATATGGATATATCTGAAATAGAAAAACCAAAAGGAACAGAATCTATCTGAGATATATTAATAGATTCGTTAGTGTTATTAACCGAAGTTGTATATCCAACACTTATGTTAGTATTACTAGATGTTACATTACCAATAATAGGTGTTGTGTACACTGGTGTATACGTATAGCTAATAAACCCCCCGGGTTTATAGTCTATTATCTTGCATTTTTTTAATATATTTTGTATTACAGTGGTATTAGATATGTTTGTAATAATTTCAAATAAATCTTTACTCATAAAGATTTTAAAACATTTTATATCATAATATATGTCTGTACCTTGCAAATCCTTATCTATCAAAAAACTAAATGTTATTGGTGAAGATTCCATATAAACTCCTATTGTTAAATAATATATAAGTAAACCTTAAAATTTCTTTCTAAAAAATTATTTTTTTTAAAAATTAGATATCAAGGAATAGTTTTATGCCAGATCTAACTAGACAACAAGCTCTTCAAGAAATACAAAAATTACTTGAACAGCAAGATGATTATCTTATTGAATTCATTTTAAATCGAATATATGAAAAGCTAGAAATAGACGATTATGTTAATATCACTGATACCTTACAAGATCCAACGGAATTTCGTTATGATAAACAAAAATTGATTCAAGAAGCTATTCGACTTTTAGAAATGCCAGACAAACCAGAATATCTAGTATCTAGATTTAAAGCGGTGTATATGTTACTAGAAGATCTAGCAGAACTAGAATTATCTGAAGAAGCTTCTTATGAAGAAATAGACGCTTTAGTAGATTCTTGGATAGAAGAAAGTAAATAACTATGGATTATCAAAATTTTATAAATAGCATTAAAACCTCTATGTATAATTTTCTTGTTAAAAAAGCAGACGTTATTAAAGATAATATTGATCTTTATGGTAATATTCTTATAAGCAGATTACAATCTAATGAAGATCCTGAAGAAGTTATTCTGGATATTCTAACCTGGATTATAGAAGATTCTATGGAAGATTGTATAATTAATAAAGATTATACACCACAAGAAGCTTTAAATTATATGATCGGTACACATATAGATAACTGGCTTAAAGAATTTATTTCTACTAATCCTATACTCGCACCTAATCGAGAAGAATATAATTCCATTATTGCTTCTATTAATTTATCTGATATATTCAAAAAAGTTAGAGATCAGTTATTTAATTATTACAAATAACTCTTTTATTAGGTTGCTTATACCCATAAACAATTAAGGTATTAGTTAAAGCAGAAAAAATTAGGCCTGAAATTTTCAGGCCTTTTAATTCTGATTGTAACTTTAAATCTTCCCAATTCACATCTATCTCGATTTCTTCCAAACTGTCTATATTTTTTAGTATTCCTTTCATTAATTTATATGATCTAAAATCATATTAGTAGCAATATAAGCTCTTTCGTCTTCATATCCATAAATAATAAATGAAGCATAGTCATTTAGAAAAGGCAAAGGATCCACACGATTATGTGCCAGATCGTGCATATCTAAATGTAAATGAGCACCAAAACTATATCCAACATCTGCATACTGACCTAATAATTGATTTTTTGCTACTTTTTGACCTTGTCTAACCTTTAGATTTACTAAATGAAGGTATCTCATTAGATAGGTTTTCCCACCAATTTTGGATTGAATTACACAGTAATTACCACCAGAATTTCTCCAGTCTGTCCATCTAGTTTTGGGATTATATTTATTAAATACTTTAACTACCACACCACCTTCAAATGCATAAACTCTTCTATCAAAATTGCTTATTTTCATGTCAACACCGTCATGAAATAAACCAATACCTCGTGTTATTCTAATTCCATTTTTTAATAAAACACCCGACCAAATAGGATAACTCATTTCAGATATCATTAGAATAGAAGGATCTCCTTTTCTTACAACAGGATAAGTTGTTTTCAAGTCTGGAGTCCAGGTCATGTATTTAATATACTCACCTGTAACTTCTTCAATAATACCTATCCTGTGGGATTGTACCTTTCCGTACCAGGTCCCCCTAAAAATAATTAAACTACCGGGTTTAGGTGCAGAGCTAGAAGGTGATAATCCTACTTCGATGTATGCGTTGATTCTTTTAACAAACATTACCGAATCATCATTACCATCAATATTTGCACCTAATTCATTTAATACCTTTGCTATTGCTTGAATAGTTGTATGATTTTTTGTGAATCCTCTTAGAGAGTTAAACCAGATAATGTGTAAATCATCTGGTTGTAACGTATTATACTTATCTAGACTATTTCTATTTTTAGCTAGCATAACAAATCTTTTTTCAAACACAAAACCCATATTATTTCTATAATCGAGATAGATTAGAGATAGAATACTTCCAAAGAATATAAAGCATGCTACAATTGCTAACATGACTTTAGCATTCTTTTTAAGAAATTCTTTTATCGTATCTTGCATAGTTCTCTCCTTCAGTATTTTTTCTAGCTTTAGCATATAAGACATACATAAAGCTAGGAATTTCTTTACCTTAGGTGTTATTAGTGATAAAGAAAAAAAGTAAAAAGAACGAATTTTCTTCACCTGTGTAATCTCTTTTTGAGATCCTTGAGGATTAGAATTTTTGTTCCTCTTATCTTGGCTAACTTTCTTTCCAGACAGAATAGTTAGCAGATTAGTATCTACTTTCATTTTAGTATTCTCCCAAAACTATATAATTAGTTTTAATTTTCTTCCGAAGTTACCTCTAGAGAAGGATCCAGAAATCCTGAAGGTCTACGATAACCTTTCTTTCTTCCTGCATTTCCTTCTTTATCAGTTGCTTGTGAATGTCGTAAAGATCTTTGAAAAGTGCTGTTGGCTTTATGTAGATAAAAGTTAGCAACTTCACTGCATAATCTCATAATTAGTAAGTTTCTAACTGAATCGTCATAACCAGAATGAAGCGGAGTAGGATGTTTTTTAATAGCAATTATTCGTGAATGTATTTCTTGTTCTCTAGTATCAAATATCATTAAACCATATGAAGGATTAACATCTTGTATAAATCTTTCTGCTAATCTTGCGAGGTTTTTTGGAACACAAATATAGTATTTGTTAGGAACATGTTTAGCAACTAGATCACCTTCTAAACTTTTAAAGTAATCATGTTTCTTCTTTTGTAATTCTAGATCGAGTAAATCACTTTTAACTACTTTGGTTTCTACTTCTATAATTTCGCTACCTGTATCACATAGCACGTCTGCAATACCACTCATTTCTGAGTAGTTAACTTCAGTAGCAGAGATCCAGAATCTCTCGAATCTAAAATAACTTATTACTGCTGCTTTTAAGTGTTCTGCTGTTACTTCCATGTCCTATAATGAATTATTGGTTTCATATCATATTTTTAAGGTTAAAATATATATTTTACAAGATTGATTTTCTTTGGATTTCTCCAATCATCCTCCCAAAGAATACTAACTTTATAACCAAGATTTTGTAAATTTATTATTCTAATAAGATCTTTTTTCCAAATTTCTTCTGCAGTTAATTGGATATGTTTATGATAATAGTTACTACTAAATTTAAGAGGATTACAATGCCAATAATCGCCAAAACATTCCATGATTTCATTAGTGTTTTTATTGTATAAATCTACAGTATATCCTGTATCTTGTATAAAGTATTCCATTATCCAGTTTTTATCTATAGTGATTAACATATTAAAGATTTCTTGTTGAAAACTACTAATAGTATGTACTTTCGAAATTGCCCTGCAGTTATTATTTGTTCTCCACTTTTCTTTTGCTAAAGCTATCATTTTTTCTTTATATTCAGGATTTTTGTATAAGATTTTTTGTGCTTCACTTCGTTTTTTCTTTACTTCAGGATTTTGTAAACTTTTTCTTACCTTGGTCGAAACTAATTCTGCATATTCTGGATTAGACCAAAGTATCTTTGCGTTCATACTTCGTTTTTCTTTGGATTCTAATGTATTAGCAGCTTCTTTAGTTCTTAATCGATGATTTTCTCTAAAATCATCTGATTCAAATAATTTTTTTAAGGATCTACTTACATTTTCACGCATCTGCTGACTGTGTTGTTTTTCTTTAATTTCTTGAACTTGATTAGGACTTTCTGTTCCATATTTCTTGAGAGAAGTTTCTATTTGTTTACACTTTCTACAAAGTTGATTATCTAAATTCAATGAATTTTTGAGTATAATAAATTCTGAATTACATTTATTACAAGAAACTATAATTTTATCATACGATCTTGCAATTTCTAAATTACAAATAATACTAGTAGTTTTATTTCCAGATAAAACTACCTCTTTTATACTACAATCACCATAAATTGGTATATTATTTCTAATAATTCCTTTTAACAAGTTAATATAACTCCCTACAACTTAATTGCATACCGAAAATCCACAAGATGGACAGCATATACAGCCTTCTTTGTAAGCTAGTTTATTACCGCAAGAAGGGCATTTACCTGCTTCTTGTCCATCTTCTATGTATTTCTTAAGAGTTCTTGCTAATACTTTTGCAAGATGCGTAATATCGCCTTCACTTTTATTTAGAGTTTCAACTACATATTGAATGGGAGCACCATGCCTTAATCCCATTGAAATAGTTCTAGCAAAAGCATCATTTTCTTTATTAGCAAAGGTCTTACAAATATTACTTACTATAATTTCACCATCATATTCGAATGAATAATGTCTTGATTTTTGTTTTATAATAAACCCTTCAGTTATATTTTTTGGTATAGTAACATCTTCAGAAGATCCAGCAAAAATCTCATATGGTTTATTCTCCAAAAGACCAACAAATACAACCCAAGCTTTTCCTTGATACATTACTTTGTATACATCACATGGGAGTTTCTTAGGTCTTTTGGGTGCATGTCTTTCTACAATTTTATCTCCATTCCCATTTAAAGAAGTATTATGAACAAGTATTCCTTCTCTACACCCATCTCTATAAATAGTAACTCCTATTATTCCTCTTTTGTGTGCTTCTATAAATACTTCTGCAACTTCTTCTTTTGTAGCAGTAGAAGGTAAATTCACTGTTTTTGAAACTGAAAGTGCAGTTTGATTACACGCAGCTTCTAGTATATCTAAATGTTCTATTGGTGTTAAGTCACCTGCAGTAACGAATATTTTTCTTATTTCTTCAGGTATATCTTTACATTTTTGGCAGGATCCTTGATTTTCAGTAATTTCTTTAAGAATCTTTTCTTTTGTTTGTTTATCAAAAGTTTCATCTAGATATTTTTCAAAGATAGGATCTGTAATATATACAACTTCATATTCTCTATTAAGTTTTTCAATTTTTCTAGCATATGATAAAGCAAATACTGGTTCAATACCACCAGAGACATTAGCTATAAAACTAATACTTCCGGTAGGTGCAATTGAAGTAGTAGCTGAATTTCTAACACCATATTCTTTAATCTCTTTTTTTAATTCTTCAATATTAATATCTCTACAATTTTTTGTGAAAAATCTTTCATTAGCTTTCATATATAAATCTATATTTATTGCTTCATATCCTCCAATAGAAGCTTTATTAGAAATAAACTGCCATTTCGAATCCTTAGATAGCTGATATTCTCGATATTCCTTAGCTAATTTTACTGATTCTTGCATAGACCGTAAAGTAAGATATCGTATAACATCCTCAGTAAATTGTTTTGCTTTTTCTGAGTTATAAGGAATATCCTTAAGATATAGAGCATGAGCTAGACCCATTATACCTATACCTATTGCTCGTACTTTTAGTGTAGTTTCTAGTATTTTTCTGAGAGGATAATTATTAACATCTAGCGTATTATTTATAAATCTTGTTGCATGTACTATTGTTTCTTCAAATCGTTCCCAATTAAATCTTTTTCCATCTAACATTTTTACTAGATTAATAGATCCTAGAGCACAGGAGGTATAAGGTATATTTGTATATTCTGAACACGGGTTCATAATAACATTCGTATTAAGATGAGTAACTGTACATCTATCAAATGCTATAGTTTCATTAAAAATACCAGGTTCTGCACATTTCCATGCTTGAGAAATAATAAGATCCCAAAGTTGTTTTACAGACACCTTGTTTCCTTTAATATCTTCTAAATCTTTATATGAATTATCTTTAAATTTAACTTTATGAATACTTTCGGGATCTTTTTCTAATTTTTCATAAAAACTAGAAGGTATCATGATAGATAAATTTAACCTATTTATTTTAGATAAAGTATCTTTTAACTTAATAAATTCTAATATATCTGGATGCTCAATAGAAAGTAATCCAGCACCTGCGCCTCTTCGTTTACCACCTTGGCGAATACTATCAAGCATAGAATTAAAATTTTCAATAAATGCTAAAGGTCCGCTTGATTTTGCATCCAAAGTTTTAATAATTTCTTGTGACGAACGTAATGTAGAAAAGTTTAGCCCAATTCCTCCCCCACTTTTAGTTACTATAGCACATTCTTTTAATGCATCGAATATACCTTCAATAGAATCTTCAATATTCATGGGAAAGCAGGAACTTAATGTTCCGGATCTTTTATCAGTACCACCATTCATAAGTGTAGGTGTAGATGGAATAAACCACATATCCTTTATATACGATTCTATGGGTGGATAGATTGTACTAACTCTTTTTGAAATATCTTCCCAAGAACTTTCACCATCAACAAAGTATCTATCTTGAAGTAGCTTCAAAATTGCATCATTCATTAATATCTCCGAAAACAAGTTAAATTATGTAAAGAAATCATAAGTAGGTTGGAGTTTCATTTCATTTGGTATTCTTTATAATATATAAAACTAACTTTATTCTAGAAATAAAGTTAGTGTATAATATTATTTTCTTTATCTTGAAGAATTACAGATTCAAATATAGGATCTTTTAAATACTGCGTTTTAATGATTTTATTCGATTTATCTATTAAAGAACATTTTAATTCTTCATTTTCGCTGTAACTAAGAATGAGTTTATATTGTTCAAATTCATCTGCTTCTACTGTTACTAATCCCACTCTAGTTATATTTTTAAGTTTTTTAACTTGAGATTTAATCTGGCGTATAGACATATTGTCTATTCTTAGTTCTAAAATTTCTGGTTCTTCATGATAAATTTCCAGAAAAGAATAATTTATAGACAAAGCTCTATTAATCAAATTCTGATGATAGCTCATATTCGATATCTTAAAATATAATAATTAAATTAAATTTCAACAACTAGTAACTAGAATCTATAGTTAAGCATTAAATCTATTCCAGCTGCATAAGCAGTTTTATCAAAAGCACCATAACCACTAACAGCACCGCCGAGACCAAATGCACCCCAGAAATGGGTATAACTTACTTTACCACCAATAAGAGGCATGAATCTATGTCCTGTATTATCATATACAAATAATACTGAAGGACCAAATCCTATATTATGAGATTTTGTAGGACAATTGAAATCTATATTAAAAAAAGCTGTAGTAATTTTGCAAGTATCCTTTGCTATAACTTTAAGTTTCTTTTCAGTTTCCATAGTAACTGCAATATCTATAACTTTTCCACAAACTGAATTTTTCTCAACAGGTTTATAAATAGTAGTATGTGGTATGGGTTTTCCGGGTGTTATATCTGGTTTACCTTCTGGTTCACAAGTTTTAGTTCCTATTATGTATAATCCTAAACCTACACCGCCATGAGTAATTAATAATATAGCAACAATAATAAGAGCTTTTTTCCATGTAGCCATTGTTTTCACCTTTTCCCAAAAAGTATTAAAAAATGTAGGAAGAGTTGTTATGAAAAATACTTTTACTTTTTCAAGAAATGCTAGTAATTTAGGTAAATCTGCCATAAAATAACTCCTTTAAAATCTATTTTGGATTATTTTTCCTATCGTCATTATAAAGTTTTAGCCAGATAGCGATATAAGCTAAAAGAGCTACAAACATAGTATCTGTAATTTTATTTCCCCAAGTAGGGTTAAAAAGTCTTCCAAACCAAGTTATAATTAATAAGATCATCAGGATTGTGACCCAAACATATACTGGTTGTATTTCACCTGTTTCGTCGCTTCCTATAAAAGAAAATAGAAATTTACGTATAAAAAATATACAAGAAAGTAAAAATCTACCTATAGCAGAGAAAATATCGTTTATTTTATTTAACATAATTATATCACCTTTTCTAGAAGAATTACCCTATAGAAACCGTACTCAAGATAAAATCGTGTCCCATAATGTTTATACGAACCATTTTTATCTGTATACCCAGAAAGTGCATTTCCATAAGGATCATTTACAATAAATTCTTTTAAACCTACTTTATTATATCCAACAAGACAATTCATATGTCCTTCTACTGAACTTACAGATTTAAAATTACCACCAATAATTCCAGGTAACTTTTTGTATAGTAGCCAAGAACAAATTTCTTCATAGGTTAAATCTGTTTTAAAAACTGCTTTAAATCCTAAAGGATTCATTAAATAATTAAATACAAAGCATTCTATATCATAATAAATTCTTCTTTTAGGTGAATTTACTAAATTCCCTAAAGTAGAAGTATTACTTTTAATATATTCTGTTGTTTCTGATCCATTAATAAATTCAAAAATATAATCTTCTAATTGCATATCAGAAGAACATCCAATATCTTCTTTAGATTTTCCAATAGAAGTTAAACAGTATTGAATACACATTGCATTGGAGGTATTAAAACAGGAACTTAGCGGAGCGTATTTATTATCTTCTTGAGGAAAACAAGGAATATCTTCTATTTGAAAAGCTTGTTCAGAAGCTATACTAATTGCATTATCTATTATTTCATCTATAGCTGACTTCATTTAATATCTCCATATTTCATATATTTATAGAAATATAAGAAATTTAAGATAGATTTTAGGTGATAAAAATAGGATGTTGCTATTGAACATCCTATTTTTATATATTACTGGTCTTAAACTACATTATTCTTGTATCGATTTTTCTATCTTTTCTTTATTGAGTTCGTATACCTTTCTTCTAACGAAATCTCCTACACTTCCTATAAAGTCTTTTTGTCCGATATGCCCCAATGAAATATTGATATCTACCATTACTTGACCGCCCAGATCTCTCCATTTTTTACATAGTAAATGATCTTCACTATAAAGTTCCCCATCTATTATACCAATATCGAATACCATTTTACCAATTCCTTTTGGACCTTGATAAAAAGGAGCATCTTCATACAGCTTTTTAATTGCTTCTTTAGAAAAACACATAAAAGCTGCACCAATACCTTTTACAGGAATTACTTCTTCTTGACCATTAAAGTCATGATCACCTACATTAATAGCAAAAATTTCTTCTTCTGTTTTCTTTCTTCCAGCAACAGCAATAATTTGATGTTCACTATTTAGAAGTTTAACAAAATCTTCTGGATTCCAATACATATCGTCGTCTATAAAAAATAATTTATCAACATTATTTTCATATGCAATCTTAAACAAATCATTTCTTGCAAGTTGCGCAAGAGATTCACCGCAGAGAAAACAATGATGAACTTCAATTCCTATTTTTCTACAAAATTCTTTAGTATTGATTAAGCTATCTACATATTTAGTATGCAGATTCCAGGTATGACAAGGTGTTCCAATAAGTACTTTCATTTAATTCATTTATCCTTTATATTTAAAATATTCTACCACCAACGATATGGTTTAGATAATGTAAAATTTAATCTATATGTTCTTAATTTATCATTTTGACCATCAACAAAAGCAACATCTGTTCCATTCAAAGAACAAAGAGCTGGTGCACCTATTGTACCAGAAATAGCTAATTCATTACCAACTGTTGTCCATGTAGTTCCGTTAAATCTATATGTTCTTAA
>Ga0116176_10001166_pt1 | contig 20818 bp, 18 predicted proteins | sample AD_STIC08_MetaG_FD_89803 | JGI IMG/M metagenome (GOLD analysis project Ga0116176, IMG submission 89803) | Active sludge microbial communities of municipal wastewater-treating anaerobic digesters from USA - AD_STIC08_MetaG | ecosystem: Engineered > Bioreactor > Anaerobic > Digestate | place: USA...
AGCAGAAACTCACCAACCTGATCCAGTTCGACGCCGCGGCCAACCCGGGCAACTCGGGCGGGCCGCTGGTCACCATGGACGGCGAGGTAGTCGGCATCGTCACCGCCATCCTGAATCCGACCCCGGCACGCACATTCCTGGGCATTGCCTTTGCCGTGCCGATCGAAAACGCCGCGGCCGCCGTCGGCCTGCACCCTTTCTGAAACCTTGCGGGACAGACCAAGAGTTACACATAGTGAACTTTGCTCTGTCCTCAACCATTTAAATTGCGGGACAGACCCAGCGTTGCACGCAGTGAACCTTGCTCTGTCCTCAACCCTTTAGGAGCCCTCATGGACATGAATCCCGCAAAACCCGGCGATACCGCGCAGTTGATGGAACAGATCCTCTACGAGGTCAAGCGCGTGGTGGTCGGCCAGGACCGCTTCCTGGAGCGCGTGATGATCGCCATGCTGGCGCAGGGCCATCTGCTGGTCGAAGGCGTTCCCGGGCTGGCCAAGACGCTCACCATCAAGACCCTCGCCAACACCGTTCGCGGCCAGTTCAAGCGCATCCAGTTCACGCCCGACCTGGTGCCGTCCGACCTGGTCGGCACGCGCATCTACAACCAGAAGACCGGCGACTTCAGCACCTCCCTGGGGCCGGTGTTCACCAACCTGCTGCTGGCCGACGAGATCAACCGCGCGCCGGCCAAGGTGCAGAGCGCGCTGCTGGAGGTGATGCAGGAGCGGCAGGTGACGATCGCCGGCGAGACGCACCGCGTTCCCTCGCCCTTCCTGGTGATGGCCACGCAGAACCCGATCGAGACCGAGGGCACCTACCCGCTGCCCGAGGCGCAGGTGGACCGTTTCATGATGAAGGTGCTGGTGGACTACCCCACCGACGAGGAAGAGTTCGTGATCGTGCAGCGCGTCACCGGCGCACCGGTGGACGTCACGCCCGTGGCCACCACCGAACAGCTCGCCGCGCTGCAGGCCGAATGCCGGCGGGTCTATGTGGACCCTTCGCTGATCCAGTACGCCGTCAAGCTGGTGGCGGCCACGCGCACGCCCGAGAAAGCCGGCCTGAAGGACCTGGCGCGCTTCATCACCTTCGGCGCCAGTCCGCGCGCCACCATCAACCTCACCGAGAGCGCGCGCGCCCTGGCCATGCTGCGCGGGCGCACCTATGCGCTGCCCGAGGACATGACCGACCTGGTGCCCGACGTGCTGCGCCACCGGCTGGTGCTGTCGTACGAAGCGCTGTCCGAGGGGCTTTCGGCCGACGCCGTGGTCAGCAAGATCATGGCGAAGATTCCGGTGCCCGCCAAGCCACTGGAACACGAGAAACTCGCGGCCTGACATGGTCTTCAGGAACCCGTTTCGCCGCAAGGGCGCCGTCGAAGAAGCGCCACCGGACCCCGTTGCGACTGGACCCGCAACGGGCGAGACCGGCAGCGCCGAACGCGTTCTGCGCCGGCTGGAATGGTCGGTCATCCGCCGGCTCGACGGCCTGCTGCAGGGCGACTACCGCACGCTGATGCGCGGCGCCGGCCTGGACCTGGCGGACCTGCGCGAATACCAGCACCACGACGACGTGCGCCACATCGACTGGAACGTCACCGCCCGGCTGCAGGTGCCGCACGTGCGCGTGTTCACCGAAGACCGCGAGATGGCGGCCTGGTTCCTGCTCGACCTGAGCCCCTCGATGGATTTCGGCTCCCACACCGAGCGCAAGCAGGGGGTGGCGGCCGAATTCGTGGCGGTGCTGGCGCGGCTGCTCACGCGCCATGGCAACCGTGTCGGCGCGCTGGTCTATGGCACGGGCGTCGACACCGTCATCCCCGCGCGCGGCGGGCGCCGCCACGTGCTGCAGATGCTGCACACCCTGCAACACCGGCCCGACGCGAAGGACAGCACCGGAACCCGACTGCACGAGCTGCTGACGGCGGCCGGCAACGTGGTGCGACGCCGCTCCACGGTGTTCGTCGTGTCGGACTTCATCAGCGAGCCGGGCTGGGAGAAGCCGCTGGCCCAACTCGCCCTGCGCCACGAGGTCGTGGCCGTGCGCCTGCACGACCCGCTGGAACTCGAACTGCCCGACCTGGGCCTGATTCCGGTGATCGATGCCGAGACCGGCGAGCAACTGATGGTGGACACCAGCGACAAAGGCTTTCGCCAGCGCTTCGCGCGCATCGCCGCGCAGCGCGAGGCCGACCTGCGGGCCGCGCTGGCGCACGCGGGGGTGGACACGCTGGAGCTTTCCACAGAAGGCGACCTGGTGGACGCCGTCGTGCGCTTCGCCGACCTGCGCCGCCAGCGCACGCGCCGGGGCACGGGCGGCGCCTTGCCGCGCCACCTGCACCAGGCGGCCTGAGCAAGCCCACCAAGGACCGCAAGGACTAGACCATGACCTTCCTTTGGCCCCAATTCCTCTGGCTGCTGCTCACCCTGCCCTTGCTGGTGCTGCTGTATTTGTGGCTGTTGCGCCGGCGCAAGGCGCTGGCCCTGCGCTACGCCAGCCTGTCGATCGTCAAGGAGGCCATGGGCAAAGGGCCGGGCATCCGCCGGCACATTCCGCCGGTGCTGTTCCTGCTGGCACTCGCCGCGATGCTGGTGGCCGCCGCCCGGCCGTTCGCCGTGGTCACCCTGCCCTCACAGCAGGAAACCATCATCCTCGCCATGGACGTCTCGGGCAGCATGCGCGCCACCGACGTCAAGCCCAACCGGCTGGTTGCGTCGCAGGTCGCCGCCAAGGCCTTCCTGGAGGAACTGCCGCGCAACGTGCGCGTGGGCATCGTCGCCTTCGCCGGCACCGCGCAGGTGGTGCAGCCGCCCACGCTGAGCCGTGAAGACCTCGTCGCGGCCATCGACAAGTTCCAGATGCAGCGCGCCACCGCCATTGGCAGCGCCATCGTGATCGCGCTGGCCGAGCTGTTCCCCGACCAGGGCATCGACCTGGACGCGGTGGCCCGCGCCAGCGGCCGGCCGCGCGCCATGGCCATCGACGCGGCGCCCAAGAAACCGCAGAAGGAATTCACCCCGGTGGCGCCGGGGTCGTACAACTCGGCCGCCATCATCCTGCTGACCGACGGCCAGCGCACCACCGGCGTGGACACGCTGGAAGCCGCCAAGATGGCGGCCGACCGCGGCGTGCGCATCTACACCGTGGGCATCGGCACGGTGGACGGCGAGACCATCGGCTTCGAGGGCTGGTCGATGCGCGTGCGCCTGGACGAGGAGACGCTGAAGAAGATCGCGCTGCAGACCCAGGGCGAATACTTCTACGCCGGCACGGCCGAGAACCTGAAGGCCGTCTACGAAAAACTGGGCTCGCGCCTGACGGTGGAGAAAAAGGAAACCGAAGTCTCCGGCCTGCTGGCGCTGGTGGCAGCGGTGCTGGCGCTGCTGGCGGGCGGGCTGTCGATGCTCTGGTTCAACCGGGTGCTGTGAGGCCATTCCAGAGAGGTTTCAGAATAGAATATGGCTTTTCTCATCGTCAAATGGTCATAGTACGCTATAGATAAAGTAGTGGCATGGCGTTCACATTGGCGCGGATTTCGTCCGCCGTTGTCGCTTCACACATGGCAAAGAGGGCTGAGATTGACGACGCGGATGGTCTGGCAAGCGCCATGAACATTGCGTTCTGGCCGGCCTCGCGCAACGCGGTCCGGGTCTTAGGGCGTTGGCAGGTACTGGGCCGCGAGCCCGGCAAACTCGTCTGCCCTGGGATCGAGCCCGGTTTCTTCCCGGAGGATTTCGGCCACGCGCGGCGCCAACCGGGCTGCGAGTCGCGCATCCAGAAACAAGAGGCGTGAACGCCGCGCCAGCATGTCTTCGACCGTGACCGCATATTCATGGCGGGCGGCAAAGCGCACCATGGCCTCCGTCAGTCCGGCGGTCAGCGCCACGTCGGCGCCTGGCAAGCCCGCCAGGATCTGCATCTCACTGCCATAGGAATGCTCCCCTTCCGCCTGGCTCACCGAAACCGGCGAAAACTCAGGGCCAAACTGCGCACCGACAAGACGCAAGTCCGCCGTCTGCCCTGCAGCCCTTCGTTCCAGCAGCCCCTTTGCCGCGCACATGTCCAGCACGTCTTCGGCCATGGCGCGGTACGTTGTCCACTTGCCCCCGGTCACCGTGACCAGGCCGGTGCGGCTGACAATGACGGTGTGCTCCCGGGACAAGGCCTTGGTGCTTTCAGCATCGTCGTCCTGGGGTTTTACCAAGGGACGCAAGCCGACCCAGATGCTCTTGATGTCGGCACGGGTCGGCGCCTTGCGCAGGTAGCGCGCTGATTCCCGGAGGATGAATTCCACCTCTTCGGCAAATGCCAGGGGCTCGCGCGCGAGGTCGTTGCGCGGCGTATCGGTGGTGCCCAGAATGACCTTGCCCAACCAGGGCACGGCAAACAGGACCCGGCCATCCGAGGTCTTGGGCACCATCAAGGCGGTGTCCGAATCCAGAAATTTCCGGTCCACCACAATATGCACGCCCTGACTGGGGGCCACCATGGGCTCAACCGCCCGCCCCCCCGCAGCACTGTGGGCAGGGCTGTCCATTTCGCGCAGGGCATCGACCCATACGCCCGTCGCATTCACCACGCAGCGCGAGCGAACGCGATAGTCCTTCCCGCTCAGGGAGTCTTGCGCCAGCACACCGCTGATTTTTCCGCCTTCATAGAGCAGTCCGGTGGCCGCACAGTAGTTGACCAGCAAGGCCCCGCGCGTGACTGCCGTGCGGCCAATGGCCAAGGCCAGCCGGGCATCGTTGAACTGTCCATCCCAGTATTGCACGCCACCTTTGAGACCGTCTGTGCGTACCGTGGGCAATGCCTCCCCTGTAGCCTGCGGCCCCAGAAAGTGCGTTTTCCCCAAGCCGGCTTTACCGGCCAGCACGTCATACAGCGTGAGGCCAATGCCGTAAAACGGGGCTTCCCACCAGTGGTAGGACGGCACCACAAACGCCAGCGGCTGCGCCAGATGGGGCGCATTGCGCAGCAATGTGGTGCGCTCATGCAGGGCTTCGCGCACCAGTGAAATATTGCCTTGTGCCAGATAACGCACCCCGCCGTGGACCAGTTTGGTGGCGCGTGACGAAGTCCCCTTGGCAAAGTCGTGTGATTCCAGCAGAACGACGCTGAACCCGCGCGCGGCGGCGTCCAGCGCCACGCCCAGGCCGGTAGCCCCGCCCCCGACCACGGCAAGGTCATATTCCCTGTCTTCACCCAGGCGCGCCAGCAGATCCTCGCGCAGCGTTTGCAGCGGTTGAGCAACAGGGGGCATATCGGATTTCTAATTTCCTAGGTCAGAAGAAATGCGAGGGCCGAAATCAGGCCCTCGCGCAGGGCGACAGCAGCGCACACGCGCCGCCGTCGCGCCCAGGACAGCTATGCCGTTCGGCTTAGCGGACCTTGCCGTTCTTCCACGCGTTCAACAGCGTGTCATAGGCGATGGTTTCGCCCTTCGGCTTCTCGTTGGCCAGCTTCTTCCACGGTGCGCTCTTGTCGCTGAGCCACTTGTCCGGGCTGCTCTTGGCGTTGAGCTTGGGCGGGCACACGGCCATGCCGGAGCGCTCCAGGCGACCCATCACCGCATCCATTTCTTCGGCCAGGTTGTCCATGGCGGCCTGCGGGGTCTTCTCGCCCGTCACGGCGACCGCCACGTTCTTCCACCAGAGCTGGGCCAGTTTGGGATAGTCGGGCACGTTGGTGCCGGTGGGAGTCCACGCCACACGCGCCGGGCTGCGGTAGAACTCCACCAGCCCGCCGAGCTTGGGCGCCATATCGGTCATGGCCTTGCTCTGGATGTCAGACTCGCGGATCGGCGTCAGGCCAACCACGGTTTTCTTGAGGGAGGTGGTCTTCGCGGTGACGAACTGGGCGTACAGCCAGGCGGCGGCCACTTTGTTGGCATCGTGGTCCTTGAAGAAGGTCCATGAACCCACGTCCTGGTAGCCGTTTTGCATGCCTTGTTTCCAGTACGGACCGTTGGGTCCGGGGGCCATGCGCCACTTGGGCGTGCCGTCGGCGTTGACCACCGGAAGGCCGGGCTTGATCATGTCGGCGGTGAACGCGGTGTACCAGAAGATTTGCTGGGCAATCTGGCCTTGTGCTGGCACAGGACCGGCTTCACCAAAGGTCATGCCGATGGCTTCCTTCGGCGAATACTTCTTCATCCAGTCGATGTACTTGGTCAAAGCGTAAACGGCTGCTGGCGAGTTGGTGGCGCCACCACGTGATACGGATGCACCTTGTGGTGTGCAGCCGTCGGCCGAGGCGCGAATGCCCCATTCATCCACCGGCTTGCCGTTCGGAATGCCGATGTCGGCGGTACCGGCCATGGACAGCCAGGCGTCGGTGAAACGCCAGCCCAGCGACGGGTCTTTCTTGCCGTAGTCCATGTGGCCATAGATCGGCTTGCCGTCGATGTTCTTCACGTCGTCTGTGAAGAACGCGGCGATGTCTTCGTACGCGCTCCAGTTCAACGGCACGCCGAGCTCGTAGCCGTACTTGGCCTTGAACTTGTCCTTCAGGTCTTGCCGCGCGAACAGATCGGCGCGAAACCAGTAGAGGTTGGCAAACTGCTGGTCGGGCAGTTGATAGAGCTTCTTGTCGGGGCCGGTGGTGAAACTGGTTCCGATGAAGTCCTTGATGTCCAGACCGGGGTTGGTGTATTCCTTGCCCTTGCCGGCCATGTAGTCGGTCAGATTCATGATCTTGCCGTAGCGGTAGTGCGTGCCAATCAGGTCGGAGTCGGTGATCCAGCCGTCGTAGATCGACTTGCCGGACTGCATCGAGGTTTGCAGCTTCTCGACCACGTCGCCCTCTCCAATCAGGTCATGCTTGACCTTGATGCCGGTGATTTCTTCAAACGCCTTGGCCAATGTCTTGGATTCGTATTCGTGCGTGGTAATGGTTTCAGAGACCACGGAGATCTCTTTCACACCCTTGGCTTGCAGTTTTTTTGCGGCTTCGATGAACCACTTCATCTCAGCCATCTGCTGATCCTTGTTCAGCGTGGACGGCTGGAACTCGCTGTCCACCCATTTCTTGGCCGCCGCTTCGTCCGCCCAGGCATGCCCGCCCGCTGCGCACGCCAGCGCGACGGCGACGACGGAATATTTCAGCTTCAGTTTCATTGCCAATCTCCTCGGTTCATTGACCCCTGTATTGAAGATGCCGCGGCTCCAGGGGAAGGCGAGACGCAGCATTGGAAAAAATCAGCCCTTGTGCATGATCCAGCCGAGCAACGCCATGGACGCCACAAAGCTGATCCAGATCGAGGGCTCAGTCTGCAGGCTCATCCACTCGCCCAGCCGGCCACTGATGCCGATAAACCCCAGGTTCACGTAGGCAGCGCTGAGCAGGCCGATAAACAGTCGATCCCCGCGGGTGGTCTCCATCGGCAAAAAGCCCTTGCGCAGGATGGTGGGGGATTTGATTTCCCATACCGTCATGCCTGCCAGCATCAAGACGATGCAGCCAAAAAACACCGCTACCGGCGTGGTCCAGGCCATCCATTCAAACATCTGCTGTTCCTCTCAAACCCGACCCATCGCAAACCCCTTGGCGATGTAATTGCGCACAAACCAGATCACGATGGCACCTGGCACGATGGTCAACACGCCGGCTGCGGCCAGGGTCGCCCAGTCCATGCCCGAGGCCGAAATCGTGCGCGTCATGGTCGCGGCAATCGGCTTGGCGTTCACGCTGGTCAGGGTGCGCGCCAGCAGCAGCTCGACCCAGCTGAACATGAAGCAGAAGAACGCAGCCACACCGATGCCGGCCTTGATCAACGGGATGAAGATGCGGATAAAGAAACGCGGAAATGTGTAGCCGTCGATGTAGGCCGTCTCGTCAATTTCGCGTGGGATGCCGCTCATGAAGCCTTCCAGAATCCACACCGCCAGCGGCACATTGAACAGCAGGTGCACCAGGGCCACGGCAATATGCGTGTCCATCAGGCCGACCGAGGTATAGAGCTGAAAGAAGGGCAGCAAAAACACGGCCGGTGGCGTCATGCGGTTGGTCAGGAGCCAGAAGAACACATGCTTGTCGCCCAGGAAGCTGTAGCGTGAGAACGCATACGCGGCAGGCAACGCCACCGTCAGCGAAATGACGGTGTTGATGCCGACGTAGATCAGGCTGTTGATGTAGCCCGAGTACCAGGCCGGATCGGTCAGGATGGTCTTGTAGTTGTCCCAGGTGAAGTGGTCCGGGAACAGCGTGAAGCCGGCCAGGATTTCGTTATTGGTCTTGAACGACATGTTGACCATCCAGTAGATGGGCAGCAAGGCGAACACGATGTACGCCAGCAGGAACAGCGAGCGCTTCTGGAACCTGGGCTTACTCATGACCACCCTCCTTGGTCTGGGTACCGACGCGCTGCATCCAGTTGTACAAAATGAAGCACATCAGCAAGATGATCAGGAAATAGATCAACGAGAACGCCGCCGCCGGCCCCAAGTCAAACTGGCCCACCGCCTTTTGCGTCAGAAACTGGGACAGGAAGGTGGTCGAGTTACCCGGCCCACCCCGGTGACCACAAAGGGCTCGGTGTAGATCATGAAGCTGTCCATGAATCGCAGCAGCACAGCGATCATCAGCACACCGCGCATCTTGGGCAACTGCACGTAACGGAAGACGTCCAGCTTGCTTGCGCCGTCAATGCTGGCGGCCTGATAGTAGGCGTCAGGGATGGAGCGCAACCCGGCGTAGCCCAGCAAGGCCACCAGCGGGGTCCAGTGCCAGACGTCCATCAGCAGCACCGTCAGCCACGCGTGGGTGGCGTTGCCGGTGTAGTTGTAGTCAATGCCCAGGCCGAGCAGGGCAGCCCCCATCAGGCCAATATCGGTGCGGCCAAAAATCTGCCAGATGGTGCCCACCACGTTCCAGGGGATCAGCAGCGACAGCGAGACGATCACCAGCACCGCCGAGGACTTCCAGCCCTGCGCCGGCATCGACAAGGCCAGCAAAATACCCAGCGGCAGTTCCACCGCCAGTACCGAGAACGAAAAGATGATCTGGCGCAACAGCGCGCTGTGCAACTCCTCGTCGCGCATGACAGCGGCAAACCACTCGGTGCCGACAAACACCCGGCGCTCGGGCGAGATGATGTCCTGCACCGAATAGTTCACCACCACCATCAGCGGCAGGATGGCCGAGAAGGCCACGCACAGCAGCACCGGCAGGATCAGGAACCAGGCCTTCTGGTTCACGGGTTTGGTGGTTGTGCTCATGCCAAAATTTCCTCGTTTTGGTAAAAGCAGGTGTGTTCGCCCATCAACTGCAGCCAGACACGGTCTCCGGCGACCAGGTTGCCTGGGATGGCCGAAAGGCGCGCCTTGATGGTGTGGCTCTCGCGGGTGGCGCTGACGATCACATGCGTGCCCACGTCCTGTACCTGCGTGATGGTCATGGGCAGGGCACCGGCTGAATCAGCGGCGGCCAGACTCACATATTCGGGGCGTACCCCCAACTTGCACTCTCCAACCACCGGGGTGCGCCCGGCCGGCATGGGCAGCGTGAATCCCGCCGTATGAAACCCCCCGTCGTCAGCATGGCCCGGCAGGAAATTCATGCCCGGCGAGCCGATGAAGTGCCCGACGAAGGTGTGGCTGGGCCGTTCGAACAAATCGGCGGCTGAGCCAGTCTGCACGGCCCGGCCACGCGTCATCACCACCACCTGGTCGGCAAACGTCAGGGCCTCGACCTGATCGTGGGTCACGTAGATCAGCGTGAGCTTGAGTTCATGGTGAATTTGCTTGAGCTTGCGGCGCAGTTGCCATTTCAGGTGCGGATCGATCACTGTCAACGGCTCGTCGAACAGCACCGCCGACACGTCCGGGCGCACCAGGCCACGGCCCAGCGATATTTTCTGCTTGGCGTCTGCTGCCAGCCCGGCAGCGCGCTGGTTGAGCTGGCCGCTCATCTCCAGCATTTCGGCAATCTCGCCCACGCGTTTTTTGATCTGGTCGGCCGGCATCTTGCGGTTGCGCAGCGGAAACGCCAGGTTCTCGGCCACGGTCATGGTGTCGTAGATCACCGGGAACTGGAACACCTGGGCAATATTGCGTTGCTGGGGCGTGGCGCCGGTCACATTCTTGCCGTCAAAGTGCACGTGTCCCTGCGACGGCGTCACCAGCCCGGACATGAGGTTCAGCAACGTGGTCTTGCCGCAGCCCGACGGCCCCAGCAAGGCATAGGCGCCGCCGTCTTCAAAGGTCATCTTCAGGGGCAGCAAGGCGTAGTCGCTGTCCTGCTTCGGGTCAGGCCGGTAAGCGTGGGCCAGGTCGAGTTCGATGCGTGCCATATCAGCGTCCTTTGCCACGCGACGGCGCCAGCAGCAACATGCCCTGCGCGTCAAACACATAAACCTGCGCAGGATCGAAATGGAAAGTCACCGGCTGCCCCAACCCGAAGTGGTGAACACCGGTCAGCTGCGCCACAAGCTCGCCCAGTGCCGTCTCAAAGTGCACGTAGGTATCGCTGCCGGAGATTTCGGCCAGTTCCACCTTGCCCGCCAGGGCCACATCGCCAACCCGTCCCGTCGCGCGCAACGCGCTGGAGCGCATGCCCACGGTCAACGCGGCGCCTAGCGTGTGCGGCAAAGCCAGCGCCAGCAGTGGTCCGTGGCGCAGTGCGACACCGGTGGGCGCCACGCTGGCGGCCAGCAGGTTCATGGGTGGGTCACTGAAGGCGCGCGCCACCCGGATGGAGGCTGGCGCATGGAAGACTTCGGAGGTCGGGCCGTATTGCAGCAACTCGCCGGCATCCAGAACGGCGGTATAGCCGCCCAGCAGCAAGGCCTCGCCGGGTTCTGTGGTCGCATAAATCACGGTGGAATCACCGGCAGCAAACAGGGCTGACAATTCATCGCGCAGTTCTTCGCGCAGCTTGTAGTCCAGGTTGACCAGCGGCTCATCGAGCAGCATCAGCGGCGCGCCCTTGGCCATGGCGCGCGCCAGCGCGACGCGCTGCTGCTGGCCACCAGACAGCTCGGACGGGTAGCGGTCCAGAAACATCTCAATGTGCAGTTTGGCCGCCAGATCGCGCACCCGCTGCTCCACATTGCGCTCGCCACGCAGCTTCAGGGGTGAGGCGATGTTGTCGCGCACCTTGAGCGACGGGTAGTTGATGAACTGCTGGTACACCATGGACACATTGCGTTCACGCACCGGCACGCCCGCCACGCTCTTGCCATCCACCAGCACCCGGCCGGTCGACGGTGCATCCAGCCCCGCCATGACGCGCATCAGGCTGGTCTTGCCGGCCTGGGTGGCACCCAGCAAGACCGTGACGGCGTTGCTGCGCGGGGCCAGGTTCATCTCGTACAGCCAAGTCTGCGGCCCGACCTTCTTGCTGATGGCCTCAAGAGTCAACTGCATCTCACGACCTTTACTTGTAGAACAGGGGCGCCCAAAAACCATTCGTATTTGATAATTATTGTTCGTTTAGCTTCTTTTTTTCTCAGTATTTACCCTATATCAGTTCTTTTTGATTCGTTTTACAGTCCATCGACCCCGCCCTTCTGGCGCAGCACAAGCCCATGAGTCCCAACCCCCGCCAGCTGACCCTGCTCACTGTGGTGCAAGCCCAAGGCTCCGTCACGGTCGAGCAGCTTGCGGCCACCCTGGGCGTCACATTGCAGACCGTCAGGCGCGACGTGCAGCGACTGGCCGACGAAGGTTTGCTGGCGCGCTTTCACGGCGGCGTGCGCCCGCCCAGTTCGACCACCGAAAACATTGCCCACAAACAGCGCGAGAGCCTGAACGCCGACGGCAAGGCGCGCATTGCGCTCAGCGTGGCCGCGGCGGTGCCCAATGACTGCTCGCTGATCCTGAACATTGGCACCACCACCGAGGCCATCGCCCGCGCCCTGTCGCGCCATTCCGGCCTGCGGGTGATTACCAACAACCTGAACGTGGCCAGCATCCTGAGCACCAACCCCAAGTGCGAGGTGATCGTCGTGGGCGGTGTGGTGCGCGGTCGGGACCAGGGCATCGTCGGTGAAGCCGCGGTGGACTTCATCCGCCAGTTCAAGGTGGATATCGCCTTGATCGGCATCTCGGCCATTGAACCCGATGGCTCGCTGCGCGACTACGACTACCGCGAAGTCAAAGTCTCGCAAACCATCATGGCCCATGCGCGCGAAGTCTGGCTGGCCGCCGACCTGAGCAAGTTCAAACGACCGGCGATGGTCGAAGTCGCCACGCTGGATCAAATCGACCGCCTGTTCACCGACGCCCATCCCCCCGACCCCTTCCCCGCCCTGCTGGCCGAAGCGCAAGTGCGCCTGACGGTCGCAGCGCACTAGGTGGTTGGCCCCCCCTTCTTGCATTGACACACGCCGCCATGACCTACCTGCTCGCCCTCGACCAAGGCACCTCCAGCTGCCGCAGCATTGTGTTTGACCCCAACGGCACCCTCGTGGCCATGGCGCAAAAGGAGCTGCCGCAAATCTACCCGCAGCCCGGCTGGGTGGAACACGACGCGCTGGAGATCTGGCGCCTGCAGCTGGTCACCGCCCGCGAGGTCCTGAGCACTGCGGGCATCACCGCGGCGCAGCTCAGGGCAGTGGGCATCACCAACCAGCGCGAGACCACGCTGATCTGGAACCGCCGGACCGGCCAGCCGATTCACCACGCCATCGTCTGGCAGGATCGCCGCGCCGAGCCCACCTGCGCCGAACTTCGAGCGAGCGGCCTGGCCGACAGCATTCGCGCCAAAACCGGTCTGCTGGTGGACGCGTATTTTTCAGGCACCAAGCTCAAATGGATTCTGGACAACGTGCCCGACGCACGCGCCCAGGCCGCCAACGGCGAACTGGCCTTTGGCACCATGGACAGCTGGCTGATCTGGCAGCTCACCGAAGGCCGCGTTCATGCGACCGATGTCAGCAATGCCTCGCGCACCATGCTCTTCAACGTCCATCACAACCAGTGGGATGCCGAATTGATGGCGGCGCTGGAGATCCCCGCCAGCCTGATGCCGGTGGTGCAACCCAGTGCGTCCCTGTTCGGCGAAGTGGCCCCGGCGCTGCTGGGCCATCGTGTACCCATTGGCGGTGTCGCCGGTGACCAGCAAAGCGCCTTGTTCGGGCAGGCCTGCTTCACGGCCGGCATGGCCAAGAACACCTATGGAACCGGCTGCTTCATGCTGATGCACACCGGCAGCGCCTTCCAGATTTCGGGCAACGGCCTGATCACCACCAGCGCGGCACAGACCACGGCACTGCCCGAGTTTGCGCTGGAGGGCAGCGTATTTGTGGGCGGTGCCGTGGTGCAGTGGCTGCGTGACGGCCTCAATGCCATCCAGAGCAGCACCCAGGTGCAGGCCCTGGCCGAAAGCGTTCCGGATTCCGGTGGCGTGATGGTCGTGCCGGCTTTCACCGGGCTGGGTGCGCCTTACTGGAAGCCCGATGCGCGCGGCTCGATCACCGGCCTGACGCGCGGCAGCACGCTGGCGCATATCGCCCGCGCGGCGCTGGAAAGCATCGCCTACCAAAGTGCCGCCCTGCTGCTGGCCATGGGTCGGGATGCCGCCCGCGCCGGCAGCGCGCCGGTGTCCGAGTTGCGGGTCGATGGCGGTGCCTGCGTCAATGATTTGCTGATGCAGTTCCAGGCCGATCTGCTGGGCATTCCAGTGGTTCGTCCGGCCGTGATCGAGACCACCGCCCTGGGCGCGGCCTACCTCGCGGGCCTCACCACTGGCGTCTACAGGAACACGGCCGAGCTGAGCGGATTGTGGCGCGCCGAGCGCCGCTTTATCCCCACCATGGCGCGCGCGCGCGCGCAGGACATGATGGCCCGCTGGGAGCATGCGGTCACCCAGACCGTGCTCTGACCCACAGCGGGACGATTGACCGGAACCCTTGGCCTGATCGGCGGCGGCAACAGGGCCTGCGTCATATTGGGCGCAGGGCTGAAGCCAGGTGAGAGCCCGGCCGGCTCCGGCGTCTCGCTGATGGGGTTCAACCGGGTGCTGTGAAGCGGCTTCAGAAGTGTTTCAGCCTAAAAAATGCTCCCTCCCAGCGTCAAATGGACATGAACAGCTATTGATTCAATAGTGACCCGGCCTTGACATCCGGGCTGGATTTTTCACGGGGTTCGCCGTTAGCATGGCCTTATGGACGCAGCACCGCGTGAAGTCATCTTCAGGGCCGAGGGCCTGACCAAGGTCTACCGCATGGGCGAAGTGGAGGTGCACGCCCTGCGCGGCGTGGATCTGGTGCTGTATGCGGGAGAGTTCGTCGTGCTGCTGGGCCCCTCGGGCAGCGGCAAGTCCACGTTGCTGAACATCCTGGGCGGGCTGGACGTGCCCACAGCCGGCCATGTCTGGTACCACGGCGAGGACCTGACCCGCGCCAACGATGCACAGCTCACCGCGTTTCGGCGCGAGCATGTGGGCTTCGTCTTCCAGTTCTACAACCTGATCCCAAGCCTGACGGCGCAGGAGAACGTCGCCATCGTCACCGAGATCGCGCCCAACCCCATGCTCTCCGGGGAGGCCCTGGCCATGGTCGGCCTGAAGGAGCGGCTGGACCACTTCCCGGCCCAGCTCTCGGGCGGTGAGCAGCAGCGCGTGGCGATTGCCCGCGCCATCGCCAAGCGGCCGGTGGTCATGCTCTGCGACGAGCCCACCGGCGCGCTGGACTCGGCCACCGGTGTGCACGTGCTCGAAGCGCTGTAGCGCGTCAACCTCGACATGGGGACCACCACGGTGGTCATCACCCACAACGTAGACATCGCGCGCATGGCGCACCGGGTGCTTTACATGGCCGACGGGCGCATCGGGCGCGAACAGGTCAACGCCGAGCGCCTGCCGGCGCGGGAGCTGCACTGGTGATGCGCCTGAAAGCCATCCACCGCAAGGCGCTGCGCGACCTGTGGCACATGCGCGGGCAAGCGCTGGCAATCGCGCTGGTGATCGCCTCGGGCATAGCCATGCTGGTGATGTCGGCCGCCACGCTCAGTTCGCTCCAGGACACGCGCGACCGCCTGTACCGCGACTACCGCTTCTCCGACGTCTGGGCCCAGGTCAAGCGCGCCCCCAGTGCCCTGGCGCAGCGCGTAGCCGAACTGCCGGGCGTCAATGAGGTCGAGACCCGGCTGATCGCCGGGGCCAAGGTCGAGCTGGCGGACTTTTACGAACCGATCGAGGCGGTGGTGCAGTCGCTGCCCGACACCGGCGAGCCTGCGCAGAACCGCCTGTACCTGCGCAGCGGGCGCATGCTGGCACCGTTTGCCGACGACGAGGTGCTGGTCAGCGAATCGTTCGCGCTGGCGCACAAGCTGCAGCCCGGCGACCGCCTGCGTGCCACGGTGTATGGCCGCACCCAGTGGTTCACCATCGTCGGCATGGCGGTCTCGCCGGAGTACGTCTACCAGATCAAGCCTGGTGCCATGTTCCCCGACTACCAGCGCTACGCCATCCTGTGGATGAACCGGCGCGCGCTGGAGGCGGCGCTCGACATGAATGGCGCCTTCAACCAGGTCGTGGTGCGGCTCAGCCCTGGCGCGGATGAGCGCGACACCATCGCCGCGATGGACCTGCTTCTGGCGCGAAACGCAGCCTGGGCGCGCATGGCCGCATGGACCAGCTCTCGTACCGTTTCCTGCACGAGGAATTCCGCCAGCTCGCCACCATGACGCGCGTCTTTCCGACGATTTTTCTGGGCGTGGCGGCGTTCCTGCTGAACGTGGTGTTCACGCGGCTGGTCGGCACGCAGCGGGACCAGGTCGCCATCCTCAAGGCCTTTGGCTACAGTACGCTGGACGTGGCGCTGCACTATGGCCTGATCGTCACGCTGATCTGCCTGATCGGCTCGGCGCTGGGGGTGGCCGGTGGCGCCTGGCTGGGCACGCTGATGTCGGCGATGTACCAGATGTACTTCCGCTTTCCCTTCCTGGATTTCAGCGTGTCCGTGCCGGTGGCCCTGACCGGTATCGGGGTCAGCCTGGTGGCGGCGCTGCTTGGCACCGGGCGCGCCGTCTACGCCGCGGCCGACTCGCCCGTGGCCGAGGCCATGCGCCCGCCCGCGCCGGATCGTTTCCGACGCTCACTGGCCGAGCGCCTTTTGCCTGCGCGCTGGCTGTCGCAGCCCACCCGCATCATCTTCCGTCAGATCGAGCGCCGGCCCGTCAAGGCGCTGATGACGGTGCTGGGCCTGGCCTGCGCGGGTGCCATCATGATGATGGCGCGCTTCCAGGACAGCGCGATCAACACCATGGTCGAGCTGCAGTTCCGCCTGTCACAGCAGCAGGACCTCTCAGCCAGCTTCATCGAGGTGGCGCCCCGGCGCGCGGTGAACGAACTGCGCGCCCTGCCCGGCGTGAGGCAGGTCGAGGGCGTGCGCTCGGTGCCAGTGCGTTTTCGCAGCGAGAACCGCAGCCTGCTCACCAGCATCGAAGGCCTGCCGCCCGGCGGCGAGCTGCGCCGGCCCATCGACGCCCAGCTGCGCCGCATCGACCTGCCCGAAGACGGCCTGGTGCTCAACGACTACCTGGCCGCGCGCCTGGGCGTCGGCGTGGGCGACCGGGTGTGGGTGGAGGTGCTCGAAGGGCGACGCGCAAAATTGCAGCTGCCGGTGGCGCGCCTGGTGCGCGAGCACGTCGGCCTGCAGGCCTACATGAACCTGGATGCGCTGAACCGCGCCCTGGGCGACGGCGATGTGATCAGCGGCACGCTCATGACGGTGGACGACGGGGCCGAGCCGGCGGTCTTCCGTGAACTCGACCGCCGCCCGCGCATCATCGGCTCGGCCTCCCGGCTGGCCTCGGTGGAGGCGCTCTACCGGAGCATTGCGCAGATGACCGGCCTGTTCATGTGGATCTCGATCGTGATGGGCGCGATCATCAACTTCGGCGTGGTCTACAACTCGGCGCGCATCGCGCTGGCCGAGCGCGGGCGCGAACTGGCCAGTCTGCGCGTGCTGGGCTTCACGCAGGGCGAGGTCAGCTACATCCTGCTCGGCGAGCTGGCCCTGCTGGTGCTGGTGTCGATCCCGCTAAGCTTTGCCGTGGGCTACGGGCTGTCGTGGTACCTGGCCAACAACCTGCAGTCCGACCTGTACCGCGTGCCGATGCACATTGCACCGTCCGCCTACGCCTTTGCGGCGCTGACCACGGTGATCTCGGCCCTGCTGTCGGCGCTGGCGGTGCGCGAACGCATCTACCGGCTGGACCTCATCGGCGTGCTCAAGACACGCGAGTGAAACACCCGGCCTGCCGCACAATGAATCCCCTGGAAAACCCGCCATGACCACGAACGCCCTCCCCCGCAAGATCCTGTTCTGGAGCGCCGGCGCCATTGCACTCGCGGTGCTGGCCTGGCAGGCCATGCGCGATCCGGTGCAGATGGCCAGCGTGGTCCCGGTCAGCCGCGGCCCGCTGGAGCAGAGCTTCCTGGAAGAGGGCAAGACCCGCCTCAAGCAGCGCTACGTGATCACCGCCCCGCTGGCCGGCGTGGTGCGGCGCATCAGGCTGCAGCCCGGCGACGCGGTGCAGGCCCGCCAGGTCGTCGCCGAGATCGACCCCACCGGCAGCGCCCTGTTGGACCCGCGCTCACGCAGCCAGGCGCTTGCGGAGGTCAGCACCGGCCAAAGCGCCCTCAACGCGGCGCGCCAGCGTGTGGCCGCTGTCACGACCACCGAAGCGGTGGCGCAGGGCGAGCTGCGCCGGCTGCAGCAGCTGCGCGAACAAGGCATGGTGACGGCATCGCAGCTCGACCAGGCGCGCGCCCAGGTGGCCACGGCCGGGGCCGAACTGTCCACCGCCCGCGCGGACGAACAGATCGCTGCGCGCCGCCTGCAGGTGGCGCAGGCTTCGCTGGCGCAGGAAGGCCAAGCCGGCCGCGGCAAGGTCCTGCCCGTCACCGCACCGGTGGCAGGCTTGGTGCTCAAGCGCCCGGTGGAGAGCAGCACCGCCGTCGCTATGGGCCAGCCCCTGCTCGAAGTGGGCGACCCGGCGCAGCTGGAGATCGAGGTCGAGGTGCTGTCCACCGACGCCGTGCGGCTGGCTGCCGGCCAGAAGGCCCGCGTGCTGCGCTGGGGCGGCGAGGGCGTGCTGGACGCCATCGTGACGCGCATCGAACCCGGTGGTTTCACCAAGGTCTCGGCCCTGGGCGTGGAAGAGCAGCGCACCCGCGTCATCCTCGACTTCACCTCGCCGCGCGAACGATGGGCCGCGCTGGGCGACGCCTACCGCGTGGAGGTGGAGTTCATCCTCAAGCAGGAGAAGGATGTGCTGCAGGTGCCCGGCAGCGCCCTGTTCCGCGCCGGGGACGGCTGGGCCGTCTACGTGGTGGACGGCGGCACTGCGCGGCGCACGCCGGTGAAGATCGGCGCCCGCGCCGCCACGGCCGCCCAGGTGCTAGCCGGCCTGAAAGCCGACCAGACGGTGATCGTGCAGCCCGATGACCGCATCAAGGACGGCACGCGGATCGAGGCGGTGAGCGGGCGTTGAATCATCGCTGGGGCGTAGGAGCGACCCGACCACACGCAGGTGGCCATTTCCTGCGCCAAATATGAAACGGAGAGTGCGAGCGGTGCGCTCTACCAATGACCTTATCTTTTTTGCATTTGAAATATTTATAACTATTCATGTGATGTATATTTCAACGCATGCTAGCCATCCTGATCCTGACCCTCCCGACCCAGCCCAACGCGGTGCGGGTGCGGGTCTGGCGCGCGCTCAAGACATTGGGCTGCGGCGCCTTGCGCGACGGCGCGTATCTGCTGCCTTCGGAACACGCGGTGCTGTTCGAGCCGCTCGCCGCCGAGGTGCGCGAGCACGGCGGCTCGGCCATGGTGCTGTCGCTGTCGCCGCGCGACGATGCGCAGCGTGATGAGCTGCTGGCGCTGTTCGACCGCACCGAGGCTTATGCGGCGTGGCGCGACACCGTCACGGCCCTGCAATCGGATCTGCCAGCCCTCGGCGAAACCGAGGCGCGTCGGCGCGGGCGAGCGGTGGCCGAGGCGCTGCACGCGCTTCGCCGCATCGACTACTACCCCGGCGCCGCCGCCGACCATGCACAGGCCGCGATGGACACGCTGCGGCTGGCGCTGGACGCCCGGTTCTCCCGGGGCGAGCCGCAAGCCCAGCTCGACCACGGCATCGAACGGCTCGATGCGCGCAAGTTCCAGGGCAAGCGCTGGGCCACCCGCGCGCGCCCCTGGGTGGATCGGCTGGCCTGTGCCTGGCTGATCCGGCGCTTCATCGACCCCCAGGCCCGGTTCATCTGGCTGTCCGACGCCGCCGGAACACCGTCCGCGCCGCGCGGCGCGCTGGGCTTCGACTTCGACGGCGCCCGGTTCACCCACGTGGGCTCGCGCGTCACGTTCGAGGTGTTGATCGCGGCCTTCGGCCTCGACGGCGACGCCCGCTTGCAGCGCATCGCCGGCGCCGTGCACGTGCTGGACGCGGGCGGCATTCCGGTGCCCGAGGCGGCGGGACTGGAAAGCGTGCTGGGCGGTCTGCGCGAACTGCACGCGGACGACGACGCGCTGGCGGCCGCCGCTGCAACCGTGTTCGACGCCTTGTATGCCTCGCCCGCCCCTTCGACCGGAACCGGCGCATGACCACCCCATCCACCGAACCTCGCGACGAAGCCCACCCCGAGGCTCTGGCCGCACCCGCCGCGGTGAGCTTCGCCGAGGCCTTTCGCTTCTGGCTCAAGCTCGGCTTCATCAGCTTTGGCGGACCCGCCGGGCAGATCGCCATCATGCACACCGAGCTGGTGGAGCGCCGCCGCTGGATCAGCGAGAAGCGCTTCCTGCACGCCTTGAACTACTGCATGGTGCTGCCCGGGCCGGAGGCGCAGCAACTGGCCACCTACATCGGCTGGCTGCTGCACCGCACCTGGGGCGGGATCGTGGCCGGTGCGTTGTTCGTGCTGCCCTCGCTGTTCATCCTGATCGCGATGTCGTGGGTCTATCTGCGCTTTGGCGACGTGCCCCTGGTGGCCGGGATCTTCTTCGGACTCAAGCCGGCCGTGACCGCCCTGGTTCTGCACGCCGCGCACCGCATCGGGTCGCGGGCCTTGAAGAACCGCTGGATGTGGGGCATCGCCGCCGCGTCCTTCGTGGCGATCTTTGCGTTCGACACGCCGTTTCCCGCCATCGTGCTGGCGGCGGCGCTGATCGGGCACTTCGGCGCGCAACGCTGGCCGGCGGTGTTTGCCCTGGGCGGCGGGCATGGGGGCGCGAAGCAGGGCTATGGACCTGCCCTGATCGACGATCACACGCCGACACCAGCCCACGCCCGTTTCTCGCGCAGCCACCTGGTCAAGGTGCTGGCTTTCGGGCTGGGGCTCTGGCTGCTGGCGATCGTTGCGCTGGTGGCTGTCAACGGCCTGCAGGGCACCCTCACGCAGATGGGCTGGTTCTTCACCAAGGCGGCGCTGCTCACCTTTGGTGGCGCCTATGCTGTGCTGCCCTACGTGTACCAGGGCGCGGTGGAGACGCACCAGTGGCTCAGCGGCCCGCAGATGATCGACGGCCTGGCGCTGGGCGAGACCACGCCCGGCCCGCTGATCATGGTGGTGGCCTTTGTGGGCTTCGTGGGCGGCTGGCTGAAGCAGGTGTTCGGGCCCGATGAACTGTTCCTCGGCGGCGCCGTGGCCGCCGCGGTGGTGACCTTCTTCACCTTCCTGCCGTCGTTCCTGTTCATCTTCCTCGGCGGACCGTGCATCGAGTCCACCCACGGCAACCTGAAGTTCACGGCGCCGCTGACCGGCATCACCGCCGCGGTCGTCGGTGTCATCGTGAACCTGGCGGTGTTCTTTGCCTACCACGTGCTGTGGCCGCAGGGCCTTGGCGGGCACTTCGAGTGGGCATCGG
>Ga0116176_10001175_pt1 | contig 20750 bp, 17 predicted proteins | sample AD_STIC08_MetaG_FD_89803 | JGI IMG/M metagenome (GOLD analysis project Ga0116176, IMG submission 89803) | Active sludge microbial communities of municipal wastewater-treating anaerobic digesters from USA - AD_STIC08_MetaG | ecosystem: Engineered > Bioreactor > Anaerobic > Digestate | place: USA...
GGCCTCGGCATCGGCACGGTCATTCTTGGTCTTGTTGGCCTTGCGAAACGGGGTGACGAATTGGGCTGCCATGATGCGCGGCTGCAAGCCGTATGCAATACAGCGCCGCGCCCAATGGTGTGCGCCTGAGCACGCTTCCGTGCCGATCAGGCAAGGTGGCAACGACGCGATTACTTCCAAGAACTCGCCTCGCGACACTCTGGGCCGGACCAGCGCCGCCTTGCCGGCGATGTCGACACCGTGCAACGCGAAGACGTTCTTTGCCAGATCAATGCCAAGCGTTGCGATGTTCATGTGGACTTCCCCTTCTTGGTGTGGTGATGAGAGATTGCACTTCCCATCGTGGCACTTCGTTGCCGAACACCGCCATTGCGCGGCACATCCGGGACGGGGAAGTCCCTTTCATTCGTTTGCCCTTTGTGGAAAGCGCTTGCGAAACCGGGAGTGATACTGTAGTGTCACTTCATGCGCACCGAACTCGTTACCACTCTCAAGCGTCAAGCCACTGAACTCCTGTCGGACATCGAGCGGGATAAAGAGCCCATCCTCATCACTCAGCATGGTTTGCCCAGCGCGTACCTGCTGGACGTCGAGACCTACGAGCTCATGGAACAGCGCATGGCAATCCTTGAGGGTATCGCCCGTGGGGAGCGGGCTATTGCCGAGGGCCGCGTTGCTTCTCATGCTCAAGCCAAGAAGCGCCTTGCCCGATGGCTGAAATAGTTTGGTCGGACCCAGCGCTGGGGGACTTGGATGCCATCGCAGACTACATCGCACTCGAAAACCCTATCGCTGCATCCGCGCTCATCAAGCGCATCTTTGGTCACGTCGAGCAGCTGGCCGATGATCCGGAGAGTGGTAGCCGGCCGCAGGAGCTCGGGCGGTCGCGGTATCGCCAGATCGTCGAGCCGCCTTGTCGCGTGCTTTATCGCTACGACGGACACAAAGTCTTTGTTCTCTACGTCATGCGGTCGGAGCGGTTACTGCGTCGAGGGCGCCTCGCGTCACGTGAAAGGCGAGCAAAGGGCTAACAACTCGGCCAACCGGACGCAAATCCCGCTACGCGGTCTTTGCGCCGGTTACCTCGGGCGTTAGCTGACTATGAAACTTTCACGCATCTTGCTCTCCTTCCTCCTCCTGGTGCCGCTAGTGTCTGCCGCTCAAAGTGGCTGGATAGACATGCAAGGCAATCCAGTACCAGAGACCGATTCAGCAAGATCTCGCGATGGTTTCAGCGCTATGGTTCTGATTACCCCAGACATGAACTGGCAAGAAAAGTGGGACACGCCACCCGAAACCGTTCCGCACTTCTCAGAAGCGAAAGAGGTGGGTTCCGGTGGGGAGCTTGCCATTCTTACGTTCTTGGCCAACCCCAAGGTTGATCCAGCAACGGGCATGACTGGCGTTGTATGTGACTTTATCGTTCTTCGCCCAGACGGATCCGACTCTACCGGTGAACTCGATATGCCTTGCTTCAAGGTCAAACTTCCAGGCAATCCTAGAAGTGTCTACCTGTCAGCCGCTTCTCTGAAGTACGTAGCTGAGCCAACTGATCCGCGCGGAACATGGGTTGTATTGGTTACCGTCAAGGATCGCCTGCGTGGAGTAGAGATTCCTCTTCGCACATCGTTCGTCGTAAAGTAGTCAGCTAACAATTCGTGTATGGACTCCCCCGTCAACCCCCGGACGCGGTAGCTCGGCGCGGCGGTAGCCGCGTGCTTTTACTTCCTTCCCCTGCTGACGCTCTTGCCTCGATTCATGCAAGCGGTGCGGTTGCATTCGTGTCCCACGGGGATTTCCTTCTGTCATATTCGGCTTTGCGGTGGGCTTGAGCCCGAGCCATCATCCAATCCAGGAACCTGGGCCATACGTTCAATCGGTCATGCTGACCAGAATTGTTATCGGCTTTTCAGGTTCGGGGACCGACACACCTGGATGAGTTGAAGCAGGCAACGGCAGAAGGATTGTGCATTCGTTGGTGATTCGGTGTCGGGTGATCGTGGGAATCAGGTGGCAGGTTCGGGACGCGGACTCACATGATCGGGATCGAAGCTGGCGCCGAGGTGTTCGGCAGCCCAGAGTCGTCGCACGGTCCCTTCGTCAGGCTCAGGACAGGCTTGTTGGCCAGCGCCACGACAGCCTTGTTGTGCCCGATGCGCTCAGCGAGCGCCAGCGCCCAACTGCGGGTACGATTCGGGAAGTCTCTTTTTACTCGTTCAAGCCGACCTGCGGGGAGAAGCTTTCTATGAACCGAGCGATGCCGGCCGCAGGTCGCTCATGAAAATTTTCGGTAGCCAAGCACCGCATCTACTCGGGGAGCCACATGATGAACATCCTGCTGTGGGTTCTGCAAATTCTTGCCGCTGTCATATACGGGTCTTCTGGCGTCATGAAAGTCTTCATGTTCGAGAAGATCAGCCAGGATGTAGCTTCCTTTGGCGCCTTGCCGCGAGGAGCCTGGATGGCACTAGGCATCTTGGAGCTCATCTGTACTGTCGGGCTAATCGTTCCCGCCGTTTTTCACTGGCGCCCGCAGTTGATTGCCTTGGCGGCTATTTTGTTGGCCGCGGAAAGCCTCGTTTTCGTCTGGGTACACGTCAAGTACGGCGAGATGACGCCTGTTTTCATGAGCGCTGTACTTGGTTTTGTCATGGCTTTTGTCGCGTATGGCAGGTTAGTCCTTAAACCAATTATCTGACTAGCCACACCTCTAGGGAAGGTCTGAACCAGTATTGTCGCGAGCAAGCTCGCTCCCACCATTGCTTGATTTTGTGGGAGCGAGCTTGCTCGCGACGAATGAGCTCCGTACTTGTTCAGAGTTTCCCTAGATTCGGCGCGGTACAGCCTGACAATTCCTCAAGAGGCTTCCCGCCAAGGCGGGGTGAGTGATGCCGTTGCCCTGAGCCAGGATTCTGGTCTTCAATCCCGCGGCGGCGGCGGTGCGATGACGGTTCGATTGCCGTTGTGTTCGGGTCCGCTGACCACGCCATCACGTTCCATCTGTTCGATCAGGCGTGCGGCGCGGTTGTAGCCGATGCGCAGGTGGCGTTGCACACCGGAGATCGAGGCGCGCCGGGTCTCGGTGACGATGCGCACGGCCTTGTCGTACAGCACCGCATCCTCGCCACCTTCACTGTCTTCGGCTTCCTGAGGCAATCCGGTTTCGCTGATGATCTTGCCATCGGCCATGGTCTGCACTTCTTCCAGCACGCCGTCGATGTAATCGGGCTTGCCCTGCGCACGCAGCCATTCGACCACCTTGTGCACTTCGTGATCATCGACGAAGGCGCCATGTACGCGCTCGGGCGTTGCGGTACCGGGCGGCAGGTAGAGCATGTCACCGTGACCGAGCAGGGTTTCCGCGCCGGACTGGTCGAGGATGGTGCGTGAGTCGATCTTGCTCGACACCTGGAAGGCAATGCGGGTCGGGATGTTGGCCTTGATCAAACCGGTGATCACGTCCACCGATGGCCTTTGCGTGGCCAGGATCAGGTGCACGCCCGCGGCGCGCGCCTTTTGCGCGAGGCGCGCAATCAGTTCCTCGACCTTCTTGCCGACGATCATCATCATGTCGGCGAACTCGTCGATGATGACCACGATGTACGGCAGGGTCTTCAGCGGTTCGGCCTTCATCGAGGGCTGCGAGGCATCCGGGCGGAACAGCGGATCGAGCAGCGGCTGGCCCTTGGCTTCCTCGTCGCGCACCTTTTTGTTGAAACCGGCCAGGTTGCGCACACCCACTGCGGCCATGAGCTTGTAGCGACGTTCCATTTCCGCCACGCACCAGCGCAAGGCGTTGGCGGCCTCCTTCATGTCGGTGACAACCGGCGCCAGCAGATGCGGAATGCCCTCGTACACGGAAAGCTCCAGCATCTTCGGATCAATCATGATCATGCGCACGTCGGACGCATTGGCCTTGTACAGAAGGCTCAGCACCATGGCATTGAGCGCCACCGATTTGCCCGAGCCGGTGGTACCGGCCACCAGCAGGTGCGGCATCTTGGCCAGATCAACCACCACCGGTGCACCGCCGATGTCCTTGCCCAGGGCCAGTGCCAGCGGTGACTTGATCTGGTCGTACCGGTCGGAGCGCAGGATCTCGGAGAGATAGACGATCTCGCGGTTGACGTTGGGGATTTCCAGGCCGATCACCGACTTGCCCGGGATCACATCGACCACGCGCACGCTGATCACCGAAAGGCCGCGCGCGATGTCCTTGTCCAGACTGGAAATCTGGCTGCCCTTGATACCGGGTGCAGGCTGCATTTCAAATCGCGTAATCACCGGCCCCGGATGCGCGCTGACCACCTGCGCCTCGATGCGGAAATCCTTCAGCTTGAATTCGACCTGACGCGACAAGGCATCCAGCGCTTCCTGCGAATAGCCGGAGACCTGTTGCTTGGGCTCATCGAGCAGGGCCAAGGGTGGCACTTCGCCTTCACTGGACGATCCGACAAACAGCGGAATCTGGGTTTCACGCCGGGCGCGCTCGCTCTTGCCGATCGGCGCCAGGGTCGGCTCGATCTTGAGCGGTTCGCGCTTGGACTGCTTGATGGTGTCGACCTTGCGCACCACCTCGCGCTCGACGCGCGCCTGCCGCGCCGCACTCCAATCCTCGGCGTGACGGAAGCGTTCGCGCAGCCAGGCGACGGCATTGATCAGGCTTCGTCCGATCAGGTCCATCAATTTGAACCAGGACAAGCCGGTGGCCAGGGTGATCGCAACCAGGAACAGCGCCAGCAGGAACAAGGTGGCGCCGAGAAAGCCGAACCCCTGCATCAGTGAATTGCCGATCAGCGCCCCGAGCACGCCGCCGGCCTTGGCAGGCAACTGCGTGGGTCCGGTGAAATGCAGGTGGGCAAGACCCGAGCCGGCCACGAAGAACGCAAGGCCGCCAACCAGGCGCAAGGCAGGTTCGATGGGCAAACGCTCACCGTCCTCTCCTCCCTTGAGGACTATTGCACCCACCAGCAGGAGCAAGGCCGGAAACGCGTAAGCCAGGCCGCCGCAGAAATAGAACAGCAGGTCGGCCATGTAGGCGCCGATGGACCCGCCGAAATTCTGCACCTTGCCCTCGGCTCCGACATGGGACCAGCCGCCGTCGGCGGGGCTGTAGGTCCAAAGGCAGACGAACAGGTATACCGCCAACGGCAGCAGCAGGAGGAATCCCACCTCACGCAGGCGACGTTGCAGCCTGTCGTCGAGCGGGGCGGGTCTGGAGGGTTTGGATTCGCGCGCCACCTGTAGAACTTACCTTAATTCCTTGGCGCAAGCGATTGTTTTCAAATGACGCCTTCCAGTGCGGCGTGCACGATCCTGCCGGCATCCACGTTGATTCCACCCTTAAGCGGAGCGTAGTCGCGCCATCCCGGACCATTGGCCAAGCGTTGCACGTAGGGAAGGATCGCCGCGGAAATTGCCTGCGAAGACGTCTGCGGAACCGCACCCGGCATGTTGGTGACGGCAAAGTGGGTGACGCCATCGACCACGTAGGTCGGATCTTTCCAGGTGGTTGGCTTGGACGTCTCGAAGCAGCCACCCTGGTCGATGGAGATGTCGGCCAGCACGCTGCCGGGTTCCATGTCCTTGACCATGGCTGCGGTAACCACGCGCGGAGCACGTGCGCTCGGCACCAGCACGGCACCCACGACGAGATCTGCCGTGCGCAGTTCGCGGGCCACGTATTCCTCGTACGGATACAGGGCCGTGACGTTGGTACCCAGGGCCATCATCTGTGCCAGGCGATCCTGGCGTTTGTCGAACACCACGACATTGGCGCCACCGGCGGCTGCCAGCATGGCCGAGTTTCCACCCGCTGCGCCCGCTCCCAGCACCACCACCTTGCCGCGCTCCGTCGATGGCAATCCACCGAGCAGCTTGCCCTTGCCGCCACTGGGCTGATGCAGCAAGTGCGTACCGACCTGCACGGCGATGCGCCCGGCGATGATCGACATGGGGGCCAACAGGGGCAGCGATCCATCGGATTCCTCGACCGATTCAAAGGCAACTCCGGTCAGGCCAATGTCGAGCAGGCTGCGGGTCAATGCCGGCTCTGCCGCCAGATGCAGGTAGCAGAACAGCAAGTGATCCTTGCGCAGTCGGGCAAGGTCACCGGCAATCGGTTCCTTGACCTTCACGATCAATTCACCGGTTGCGTACAGCGCGTCGGCGTCTGCGAGGACCTTGACGCCGTTGCGCACGAAATCGTCGTCGCTGAATCCGCTCTTGGTACCAGCGCCGGACTGGATGAAGACCTCATGCCCACGGCGCACCAGATCGGCGCAGGCCGCAGGCACCAGCGCTACGCGCCCTTCGAGGGTCTTGGTTTCGGACGGAATACCGATGCGCATCAGGATCTCCAGTGTTGATCAAGGATCGCAGCGACAAAGTGCCACTGCGTAGACGGAAACTTGTCGGCACGCCAAGCCTGCGGAAGGCTTGATTCACGGCTCCGCGCACCCCATCCTGATGCGGCGATCACGCTGCGGATGCGCTGTCGCACCGGCAGGAATCAACGAATCGGAGAATGCGGCAACGCAGGACCCCGCACCTTTCACGCGGCGACTCGGAACACCCTGAAATCGCCAACATTGCAGGCCGGAAAAGCGGCCGGGATTATACATGACCACCCCAAAGCACACGCGTCTGCTCATCCTCGGAACCGGACCGGCCGGCTACTCGGCAGCCATCTACGCCGCGCGCGCCAATCTCAAGCCGGTCATGATCAGCGGTCTCGCCCAGGGCGGCCAACTGATGACCACCACGGATGTCGACAACTGGCCAGGGGATGCAGAAGGCTTGCAGGGTCCCGCGCTCATGCAGCGCATGCTGGAGCATGCCGAGCGCTTCAATACCGAAATCATCTTCGACCACATCCACAGTGCCGATCTCAAGCAGAAGCCATTCCGTCTGCAGGGCGACAACGGCGAGTACACCTGTGACGCGCTGATCATCGCCACCGGCGCCACCGCCATGTACCTGGGTCTCGAATCCGAGAACCGTTTCAAGGGCCAGGGCGTTTCCGCCTGCGCGACCTGCGACGGGTTCTTTTTCCGCGGCCAGGAAGTCGCCGTGATCGGCGGCGGCAACACCGCGGTCGAAGAGGCGCTGTACCTGGCCAACATCGCCAGCAAGGTCACCCTGGTGCACCGCCGCGACAAGCTGCGTGCCGAGAAGATCCTGCAGGACAAGCTGTTCGAGAAGCAGGCGGCGGGCAAGATTGAAATCGTCTGGAACCACACCGTCGATGAAGTGCTCGGCGACGCCAGTGGCGTGAATGGCGTTCGCATCAAGAGCATGCAGGATGACAGCACCCGCGACATTCCCGTTTCCGGCATGTTCGTGGCGATCGGCCACACGCCGAATACCGGCATCTTTGATGGCCAGCTCGAGATGCGCAATGGCTATATCTCGATTCGTACCGGGCTGGAAGGCAATGCAACGGCCACCAGCGTTGCCGGCGTGTTCGCCGCCGGCGATGTCGCCGACCAGGTCTATCGCCAGGCCATCACCTCGGCAGGCTTCGGCTGTATGGCGGCGCTGGATGCCGAGAAATATCTCGACAAGCTCGGCCTCGCCGGCTGAGCCTGGGTCATCAATGGAGGCGCGCGTGCGGCCCCAAGCAGTCATCTGCCCGATGATGCCCCGCGTCAGATCGTGGACCTGAATCGGCAAACCCTTGAAGCCCGCCTACACGGTGGTTTCGGCGAAATCGACCCGGCGACCTGGGACGCGCTGGTCGCCAGCGACCATCCATTCCTTGCCCACGCCTTCCTGCACGGCCTTGAGCAGCACGGCTGCATCCGCAAGGAACTTGGCTGGCAATCGTGCCCGCTTGGACTCTATCGCAACGGCAGATTGCTGGCTGCCGCTCCGCTGTATCTCAAGGACAACTCGCACGGCGAGTTTGTCTTTGATTGGGCCTGGGCCAGCAGTTACGCACGCCTGGGCATGGACTACTACCCGAAGCTGCTGGCCGCCGTGCCCTACTCGCCGGTCAGTGGGCCTCGCCTGCTCGCAGGCCATTCCGATGACGCGCACGCCTTGCGCCAGACCCTGGTCGAGACCATCGAGCGTTGCACGGGACATCTGCAACTGTCTTCGGCACACCTCAACTTCGTCAGCGAATCCGACACCGCCGCGCTCGCCGGCTCACACTGGCTGCCGCGCTTCGACTGGCAATTTTTCTGGCGCAATCGCGGCTGGTCCAGCTTCGATGATTTTCTCGGCGCGCTGCGCCCGAAAAAGCGCAAGAACATCGCCCAGGAGCGCGCCCAGGTGCGCGCAGCCGGCGTGCAGTGCGAAGTGCGCCACGGCGATGAAATGGAGGCCGAGGACTGGCAGGCGTTGCATGATCTCTACCGCGCAACCTTCGAGATGCACGGCAATCATCCGGCCCTGAGTGAAGCCTTTTTCCGCCATCTGGGCAAACACATGCCGCGCCAGGTGGTCGTCGTGCTGTGCCGCAAGGCCGGGACCATCGTTGCCATCGCGTTCTTCCTGCGCAGTGTGGAAGCCCTGTACGGTCGCTACTGGGGCGCACGCGAACATGTGCCCGGCCTGCACTTCGAGGCTTGCTACTACCAGGGCATCGACTACTGCATCCGTCATGGCCTGCAGCGTTTTGAACCCGGCGCACAGGGCGAACACAAGATCGCCCGCGGCTTTCTTCCGGAGCCCACCCGTTCCTACCATCGCATCCTGGATTCCCGTTTCTCGGACGCCATTGCCGACGCCCTTGAGCGCGAAGCCCGCGCGTTGCGCATCTATCGCGCCGAGCTCATGTCACACAATCCCTACCGGGATGCGATGTCATGATTCGCCTGCCCCAACTGGACGTGGACAGCCTGGATTTTCCGCCGTTGGAAAGCGCATGTCGGCAACCGGATGGACTGCTGGCGTTCGGCGGCGACCTGCGACCGGATCGCCTGCTTGCGGCCTATGCCCGAGGCATTTTTCCCTGGTATTCGGCTGGACAGCCCATCCTTTGGTGGTCGCCGGATCCGCGCATGGTGCTGGCCACGTGCAAGCCCCACGTACCCCGCCGCCTGCAACGCTGGCTCAAGGCCTGCACCTGGTCGATCCATGCGGATGATGCATTTGCAGAAGTCGTGCGCGCCTGCGCACAACCGCGCCACCGCGGCGACGGCACGTGGATCACCGCGGAAATGTTCTCGGCCTATTGCCACCTGCACGAACTTGGCCACGCACATTCGCTGGAAGTCCGTGACCGTGGCGAGCTGGTCGGTGGCATCTACGGCGTTGCCATCGGCCGCATGTTCTTTGGCGAATCCATGTTCAGCCGGCGCGACCATGCTTCCAAGCTGGCCCTGCTCGCGCTCTGCCGTGGCCTTGCCACCGTCGGCTTCCCGCTGCTCGATGCACAGGTCAGCTCCAATCATCTGCGCAGCCTGGGCGGCCACGAGCTGCCGCGAAACGCGTTCTGCGCCCAGGTTGCGGATCTCGCGCAGCGCCCGCCATGGCGCGGAAACTGGGCCGGGCATTTCAATGCAATCAAGCCGCTTGACCTGATTCCAGTGCGGAATGACGGCGCTTCGGATTCGCCGGCATCAGGCTGAAACATCCCTGCAATCCGGTTTGCGCAAGGACGACGTCAACGCCAATCACGACCGGATTCACATGCGCGGACGCCTGATCGTGTAGAATCCCGCGCCTTCGCGGCCCCTCCGAGCCCGAGTTGCTGGGAAAAATGTCCAAAGACGATGTCATCGAAATGGAAGGCGCGGTCCTGGAGACCCTGCCCAACACCATGTTCCGGGTAAAACTGGAGAATGGGCATGTGGTCACCGCCCACATTTCCGGGCGCATGCGCAAGAACTACATCCGCATCCTCACCGGCGACAAGGTCAAGGTCGAGATGACTCCCTACGACCTCACCAAGGGCCGCATCACCTACCGCATGAAATGATGATGGTGCGCCGTATCCCTGCCCTGCTGGCGCTGGTCCTGGTTGTCGGCAGCGCCGCCGCATCAAGCACGGTCTACAAGTGGAAGGACGCCAACGGCGGCCTGCACTTCACCGATACGCCACCTCCTGCCGGTGCCACCCTGATCAGTGGCCCCAAAGTTACCCGCCCGACATCAGGCGCAACGCCGCAACCCGACTGCCGCACCGACATTTCGGCTGAGGACTGTGCGCAGGCGCGTGCCGCGCTTGAGAGCGACGCGGAAACGCTCGGATCCGAAGTGAAGGCCGAAGACCCGGCCACCGATGATGCCTACGTACGTCGGGCAAACCAGTTGCGCGCCGAGGACTGCGAAATGCTGCGCCAGGGCAAGGCCGCGATCGAGAAACGCATGAGCGGCGAGTCGACGGAAATCCTCACCGACGAAGAACGCGCAGCCCAACCCGCGCAGTTGGCCGATATCGAGCGCAGGCTGAGCGAGAATTGCCAATAGGGCAAACTCGCCCCAGCCACCCGTTGCTACGCATCGCCCCGCTCATCCAAAACCAACGCCACACCCGTACAAACCTGCAGGAGCCCGTTCACGGGCGATGAGTTTTGGCGAGCAGCCATCGGCCATGAATGGCCTCCCACCAATTCCTGTAGGAGCCCGTTCACGGGCGATGGCCTGCGTTCTGGTCTGCAAAATCGCCCCGGAACAGGGGCAAGCGCCTCAAGGTGTTTATCCCCTTTTGGGGGTTCCTGCAGGAGCGTTGCCACCCTCAACGCTGTAGGAGGCCATTCATGGCCGTCCTGCAATCCAGAAGAAAAGCGTCGCGACTGAAGTCGCTCCCACAAAGGCAATTCAGACGAACAATCAGCGAACCGGCTACTCCACCACCACCGGCAACTTCTCGGCGGCCTCGGTTTCAACCTTCAGCGCATCTTCGCGTACGGTCAGACGCACCTTGCCGCCATCGACCAGCTTGCCGAACAACAGCTCCTCGGCCAAAGCGCGCTTGACGTTGTCCTGGATCACCCGCGCCATGGGGCGAGCACCCATCTGCGGATCGAATCCGTTTTCCGCCAGCCAGCGCCGTGCCGCCGCATCCACGTCGAGCGAAACGTGCTTCTCCTGCAGCTGGGTTTCCAGCTCGATAAGGAACTTGTCGACGACGCGCAGGATGTGGTCGAAATCCAGCGCACCGAATTGCACGATGGCATCCAGACGGTTGCGGAACTCCGGGGTGAACGCCTTGCGCAGGATCTCCATCGCATCCGACGCATGGTTCTGCTCGACAAAGCCGATCGTGCGCCTTGCCGCGGCCTGGGCTCCGGCATTGGTGGTCATCACCACGATCACGTTGCGGAAATTCGCTTCACGACCGTTGGTATCGGTCAGCACGCCGCGATCCATGATCTGCAACAGCACGTTGTAGACATCCGGATGGGCTTTCTCGATCTCGTCCAGCAGCAGCACGCAATGCGGATGCTTGACGATTTGCTCGGTGAGCAGGCCGCCCTGGTCAAAGCCCACGTAACCCGGAGGCGCACCGATCAGGCGCGACACGGAATGCGCTTCCATGTATTCGGACATGTCGAAACGCACCAGCTCGACCCCCAGTTGCAAGGCAAGCTGGCGGGTGACCTCGGTCTTGCCGACGCCGGTTGGACCGGCGAACAGGAAGTTGCCAATCGGCCGGTTGGGGGCACCCAGTCCCGATCGCGCCATCTTGATCGCGCTGGTCAGGATTTCGATCGCCGAGTCCTGGCCGAACACGACCATCTTGAGGTTGCGTTCGAGGTTGCGCAGTACATCGCGATCCGAAGCCGACACTTGCTTGGGTGGAATGCGTGCCATGCGCGCCACGATGTATTCGATCTCAGGCACGTCCACCTTGCCATTGCGCTGGTCTTCCGGCAGCAGGCGCTGGCGTGCACCCGCCTCGTCGATCACGTCGATGGCCTTGTCCGGCAGCAAGCGGTCGGAAATGTGCTTGACCGACAAATCGACGGCCGCCTTCAGCGCATCGCCGGTGTACTCGATGTTGTGGTGCTCCTCGAACCGGGACTTGAGGCCCTTGAGGATCTCGATGCTGTCGGCAACGCTCGGCTCGACCACGTCGATTTTCTGGAAGCGACGCGCCAACGCGCGGTCCTTCTCGAACACGCCACGGTATTCCTGGAACGTGGTTGATCCGATGCAGCGCATTTCACCCGAAGCCAGCATGGGCTTGATCAGGTTGGAGGCGTCCATGGTGCCGCCCGAGGCCGAGCCGGCGCCGATGATGGTGTGGATCTCGTCGATGAACAGGATCGCGCCCGGCTCCTTGCGCAGCTGGGCAATCACCGACTTGAGGCGCTTTTCGAAATCACCACGGTACTTGGTGCCGGCAACCAGCGCGCCCAGGTCGAGCGCGTAGATGGTGGCATCCTTGAGCACGTCCGGAACCTGCCCTTCAACGATGCGTTTGGCCAAGCCTTCGGCCAGCGCGGTCTTGCCGACGCCAGCCTCGCCGACGTAGAGCGGGTTGTTCTTGCGCCTGCGGCACAGCACCTGGATGGTGCGCTCGACTTCCAGCTCGCGGCCGATCAGCGGGTCGATCTTGCCCTGGCGCGCGAGCTCGTTGAGGTTGTTTGCAAACTCGCCCAGCGGATTGCCGCGACCTTCCTCACCGGCCTCGCCTTCTCGGGCACCGGCTTCCGGGCCGGCCGCACCGGGAGCCGAAGTTTCATCGCCCAGCTTGGCGATTCCATGGGAAAGGAAATTGACCACATCCAGCCGGTTCACGTCCTGCTGGCTCAGGAAGTAGACGGCATGCGAATCCTTCTCGCCGAAAATGGCAACCAGCACGTTGGCGCCGGTCACTTCCTTGCGGCCGGACGATTGCACATGGTAGACCGCGCGTTGCAACACGCGCTGGAAGCCCAGGGTGGGCTGGGTGTCGCGCTCATCTTCGGCAGGCAGCACCGGCACCGTCTCGGCAATGATCGAACGCAGGTCGCGTCCCAGCTTGCCGATGTCGGCGCTGCAGGCGCGCAACACCTGCGTGGCCGAGGGATTTTCAAGCAGGGCAAGCAACAGGTGCTCGACGGTCATGAATTCATGCCGCTGCTCGCGTGCCTGCTTGTAGCACTGGCCAATGGTGAGTTCGAGATCCTTGCTGAACATCCGCTTTGCCTCTCTGGATGACTGATGCGTCGGATATATGGGACCGCTCAGGATTTTTCCATGGTGCACAACAGGGGATGTTGGTGCGTCCTCGAGAATTCGTTGACCTGGGTGACCTTGGTTTCCGCAATCTCCCTCGTATATACGCCACAAACGCCCTTTCCGCGCGTGTGTACGTGCAACATGATCTGCGTGGCGCGCTCCCGGTCCATGGTGAAGAAAGTCTCCAGCACGATGACGACAAAATCCATGGGCGTGAAGTCGTCATTGAGGATGACCACCTGGTACATCGGCGGCTTGGCTACCTGGGGCGGCGCCACCTCGACCGCAAGGCCGTGGCTGTGCTCGTTGTCCTGGTTTGATTGCGATGACATGTGCTCAATCGGAATGCTGCATTCGCTTGCAGTATAGGTTCCGCTGCGCCGCGATCAAGTGATAAACAATGGCACGGGAACTCCGGCGATCTCCTGTAAACTGCCGGCCATGAACGTTGACCGGACTGCCGCACCGCTGATTTCATCGGAAATCGATGTCTGGCGCCCGCGCGTGACCGTTGCCACCGTGGTGCCGCGCGACGGCAGCTTCCTTCTTGTCGAGGAAAGCGTCCACGGCAAACGCGTCATCAACCAGCCGGCCGGCCACCTGGAACCCGGGGAAAGCCTGCAACAGGCCGCCATTCGCGAAACCCTGGAGGAAACCGGCTGGCACATCGAACTGGATTGCCTGATCGGCGTCCAGCAGTGGACCAGCACCGCGTCGGGAAGCCAGTTCGTCCGCTTCACCTTTGCCGCGAGGCCTCTGCGCCACGACCCCTTGCTGACCCTCGACGAAGGCATCATCGGCACGTTGTGGCTGGGGCGTGAGCAGATCCAGGCATTGGCCGAACGCCTGCGCAGTCCGCTGGTGCTGGACAGCATCGACCAATGGATCGACGGTCGCCGCCTGCCTCTCGACAGCGTTCGCCAGCTGGCTCCCGGCACACCGGCGATCTGAACGCCATGCCGCTCGGCCTGACCATGGTGGGCGTATCCGGTGGCGTGGATTCCTCGGTGGCCGCATTGCTTTTGTCGCGCGGGTCAAATCCGCTTGCCGGCATGTTCATGCAGAACTGGGAAGAAGACGAGCGCCTTGGCCCCTGTCGCGCGGACGAGGATCGCCGCGATGCCGTTGCCGTTTGCGCGCGCCTGGGCATCCCGTTTCATGCCCGCAATTTTGCGCGCGAGTACTGGGACCAGGTGTTCGAGCACTTCATCGCGGAGTACCGCGCGGGCCGCACGCCCAACCCCGACGTGCTGTGCAATCGCGAAATCAAGTTCAAGACCTTTCTCGATCACGCGCGCGCGCTGGGTGCCGAACGCATCGCCACCGGCCACTATGCGCGCATCGAGTGTCGCGATGGCCAATGGCTGTTGCTGCGCGCCCTGGATTCCAACAAGGACCAGAGCTACTTCCTGCACGCGCTCGGCCAGCGACAACTGGCGGCAACCGTGTTTCCTTTGGGCAACATGCTCAAGCCAGAGGTGCGCCGGCTCGCGCTTGAGGCCGACCTGCCCACCCATGCAAAGAAGGATTCCACCGGAATCTGTTTCATCGGCGAGCGCGACATCCGCGACTTCCTCGGACGCTACATTCCGGCCCGTGCCGGCGAAATCCACACGCCGGACGGACAGCGCATCGGCGAGCACCCGGGATGCTGGTACTTCACGCTTGGCCAGCGCGGAGGCCTGGGCATCGGCGGCCGGCGCGATTCCAACGGCGAGCCCTGGTATGTGGTTGGCAAGGATGTATCACGAAACATCGTGTACGCGGTGCAGGGCCAGGCCAGCCAGTGGCTGCAATCCCATGCGCTGGTTGCCAGTCGGATCAACTGGATCACCGGCACGCCGTCTGCCCGGGAATTTCGTTGTACGGCGATGATCCGCTACCGGCAGGAGCCGCAGGCGTGCACGGTCACGCTGGTCGGCAACGAGGCAAACGTCCAGTTCGACCAGGCGCAGCGGGCAGTCAGCCCCGGACAGTCCGCCGTCTTTTACCAGGGTGAGATTTGCCTGGGCGGAGGCGTCATCGAATCCAGCGACGCGCCGTTTGGCCGCGTCGACGCCAACATGGCGGTTGCAGCACAGGCAATGGAGGCGAGCCATGCGTGAATCCCGCGTGATCGCGCTTTCCGGCGTGTTCCAGGCCGCCACACTGGTTCACAGCCTGGCACGGGAAGGCCGTTGCGACATGGCCGCAGCCGAATCCAGCCTGGCCAGCATTTTCCGCATCGACAGCGACAGCGCCGCCGAAGTGTTTGGCGGCTTGTCCGGAATCCGCCTCGGCATGGAGGTACTGGTTTCCAGCCTCGACAGCAACCAGCGCGTACCTGCGGTTTCCCGGCTGGTGATTGGTCTCATGCGCCTGGAACGCAAGCTCGCTTCCCGCGCCGACATGCGCGACCAGCTGCGCCAGGGCATCGAAGCCATCCAGCGCCAGGTGGATCACCTCGGCCTTACCCACGCCACCGTGCAATCGCGTCTGGCCGAGTTGTACAGCCACACGCTATCGAGACTGCGTCCACGCATCATGGTGCACGGCAATCCCGCACAGCTGGCCGATCCGGCGCGCGTGGAACAGATCCGATCCATGCTGCTGGCCGGCATTCGCGCCGCCGTGCTTTGGCGCCAGGTCGGCGGCAGCCAGTGGCGACTGATCCTGCGCCGCAACGAGTACGCCATGCTGGCGCGCGGATTGCTGGCGCGCAGCACGCTGGACCGGGGCTGACAAGCTGCCGGGAAGCACCTGTGTTGGCATCCAAGCTTGTAGAGCCGAGCTTGCTCGGCTGGATGTCCATCGTTGTCTTCGATGTTGACGCGAGCGGAGCAAGCTCCGCTCTACGGGGAACGCGCAATTCCGCAGGCGATTACCGTGCCGAGCTTGCTCGGCTGGATGTCCGACGTTGTCTCTGAATTTGTCGCGAGCGGAGCAAGCTCCGCTCTACCGGGAGCGCGCAATTCCGCAAGCGAATGCCGTACCGAGCCTTCTCGGCTGCTTGCTATTTCGGCGCAGTGATGCGGATCGAATCGTCGTAGCGGATGGTCTGCACCACGTGGGTCTTGCGCCCCTTGGCTTCGCCGTCGCTTTCACTGCGCACGATTCGGCCCGCCTCATCGAGATACACGGTCACATGCGAATTGACCGTGATGCCCATGATGGTGGTGCTCAGGTCGTAACTGATTGCGCGCAGTTCGGCACCATCTACGGCTTTCATGCCCTCATCCTTGATGTTGCGCGTGCCCGAGCGGACCTCGTTGATGGTCATCGGCAACAGGGCCTTGAACATTGCGCTCATGTCGATTGGCGGCTGCATCCATTCTCCGTCTCCGGAGCGCATCCAGGTTCCTTCCGGAAGGATCACGAAGGAAACCTGGTCGTTTGATACGCGAATACGGTCAAGCGTGTCGAACTCGGTTTGGGTTCGCGTCTGCCTGCCCTTTTCATCACGCGAGAGCGTTTCGGTGGCGCACCGAGAACCGAGCATGGTTTGGTAGGCACTGAACAATGCCTGCTCCACGCTGGTATCCGCAGAAACCTGCAGCGGATACGAACCCATGGCCAGCATGCCGGCCAGCACCATCATTCCGAACATTCGACGCATGCGACACTCTCCGGGTTGGCAAGAGCCTATCCTGCCGATCCGCAGCCACTTCTGCAAACCGCCGAGTCCCGGCAAAACGGGCGCACGGCATGACAGGCGCGCCACTTGATCAGCGTTGCCTTAAACTATGCACCGCTTTCCACAGGCAACAATCCCTCGAAGCCTGAAGTTCCCACCCGCCCACAAAGCTGCCAGGACGTGCGATCCAGTCGGTAAACCGCTGGCTGACGCGTCATGGTCAAGGCGATTTTCCCCTTGCGGAGCCCGTCATGATTTTTGAAACCCTCGCGACCACCGGCCATGAAGAAGTGGTTTTCTGCCACAACAAGGATGCCGGCCTTAAGGCCATCATCGCCATCCACAACACCGTGCTCGGACCTTCCCTTGGTGGCCTGCGCATGTGGCCGTACAAGAGCGAGCAGGAGGCGATCGACGATGTGCTGCGCCTGTCGCGTGGCATGACCTACAAGAATGCGGTGGCGGGACTCAATCTCGGCGGCGGCAAGGCAGTCATCATCGGCGACCCGGCCCGCGACAAGTCCGAAGCCCTGTTCCGCGCCTTCGGCCGATTCGTCAACTCCCTGAACGGGCGATACATCACGGCCGAAGACGTCGGCATCGATGTCAACGACATGGAATGGGTGTTTCGCGAGACATCCTTCGTGACCGGCGTGCACCAGGTCCACGGCGGCTCCGGTGATCCGTCGCCATTCACCGCGTTCGGCGCCATGCAGGGCCTGCTGGCCACGCTTCACGCTTGCTACGGCAATGAGGATGTCGGCAAGTACCGCTACGCAGTGCAAGGTGCCGGCCATGTCGGCATGGAGTTCATCAAGCTGCTGCGCGAGCACGATGCCAAGGTTTATGTCACCGACATCAACAAGGAACTCGTGCAACGCGCTGTCGATGAATACGGCTGCACCGCCGTGGGACTGGACGAAATCTACGATACCGACGCCGAGGTCTACAGCCCGTGCGCACTGGGCGGCACGGTCAACGAGCAGACCCTGAAGCGGCTCAAGTGCAAGGTCATCTGCGGCGCAGCCAACAACCAGCTGGCCAACAACCAGATCGGCGATGAAGTGTCCCGGCGCGGCATCTTCTACGCTCCGGACTATGCGGTGAATGCCGGCGGCGTGATGAACATTTCCCTGGAAATCGATGGCTACAACCGCGAACGCGCGATGCGCATGATGCGCACCATCTATCACAACGTCAGCCGCATCTTTGAGATCGCCAAGCGTGACGGAATTCCGACCTACCTGGCCGCTGATCGGCTGGCTGAGGAGCGCATTTCCACGATCGGCAAGCTGCGCCTGCCACACCTTGGCGTTTCCGCTCCCAGCTTCCAGGGCCGCCGCGGAAGCTGACCTTCCGCATCGCATCCTGATTCCACGCAATTTCCTGCCAACCCGCAACCGATGAGTCCGCGCCATGCAGCCATTCAGACTTGATGACGACCTCGCCGCGCTTCGCGAAGCCGTGCAGACGTTTGCGGACAAGGAAATTGCGCCGCGAGCCGACCTGATCGACCGCGACAACCAGTTCCCCGCGGACCTGTGGCACAAGCTGGGTGACCTTGGCCTGCTCGGCATCACCGTGCCCGAGGAATTCGGCGGTTCTGGCCTCGGCTATCTCGCCCATGTGATTGCCCTTGAGGAAATCTCGCGCGCTTCCGGTTCGGTCGGCCTTTCCTATGGCGCGCACTCGAACCTGTGCGTGCAGAACCTGAGCAACAACGGCAGCGACGAACAACGTCGCAAGTACCTGCCGAAGCTGTGCAGCGGCGAATGGGTTGGTGCCCTGGCCATGTCCGAACCGGGCGCCGGTTCCGATGTGGTGGGTTCGATGACCTGCAAGGCGGAATTGAAGGGCGATGTCTGGGTCGCCAACGGCTCGAAGATGTGGATCACCAACGGACCCGATGCCGATGTCCTGCTGGTCTACATGCGTACCGCGCCACGGCCGGCTGGTTCGCGCTGCATGACCGCGTTCATCGTTGAAAAGGGAATGAAGGGTTTCTCCACGGCGCAGAAACTCGACAAGCTCGGCATGCGCGGATCCAACACCTGCGAGCTGGTGTTCGAGAATTGCGAGATCCCCACGCAGAACGTCGTCGGCCAGGTCAATGAAGGCGTGCGCGTGCTCATGAGTGGCCTCGACACCGAACGCCTGGTGCTGTCCGGCGGGCCAATCGGCCTCATGCAGGCCGCCATCGACATTGCCCTGCCCTATGCGCGAGAGCGCAAGCAATTCAATGCTCCCATCGGCACCTTCGGCATCATGCAGGCCAAGATTGCCGACATGTACACCGCCCTGCAGTCCTCGCGTGCCTACGCCTACATGGTGGCGAGGGATTTCGACCAGAACGTGCGTTCGCGCATCGACCCGGCGGCCTGCCTGCTCAATGCCTCGCAAAGCGCGGTTCGAGTCACCCTGGAAGCCATCCAGACCCTGGGCGGCAATGGCTACATCAATGAGTACGCGACCGGACGCCTGTTGCGCGATGCCAAGCTCTACGAGATCGGAGCCGGCACCAATGAGATCCGGCGCATGCTGATTGGGCGGGAACTGTTCCACGGCAAAACCTGAGATCACCGCTCGCCACCACCGTGCCATTTGGGAAACTCCGCTCCAGGCCGGCCTGATTTTCAAATTTTTGTTACACGCCCCCGATTCCACCACCCGCCAATGGCAGCGGGTGGCAATGGCCCGTTGCAGGAGTAGACTGGCCGCAACCGCAGCCGGGGGGATGCATGGGGCTGATAGACGACAGCCTGGAATTCGTGTCGGAGTCCGAAGGGACCCCGCCCTGGAAAGTGCTGGTCGTTGATGACGAGCCCGAGATCCACCAGGTCACCCGCCTCGTACTTGGCAACTTCCGATTCGCCGACCGCCCCCTGCAACTGATCAGCGCGTATTCGAGCAGCGAGGCCGAAGCTTTGCTGCGCGAGCACGCGGACACGGCCGTGATGCTGCTTGATGTCGTCATGGAAACCGACCAGGCCGGACTCGACCTGGTACGCATTGTTCGCGAGCGCCTCAAGAACCAGTTCGTTCGCATCGTGCTGCGCACCGGCCAGCCAGGACAGGCGCCGGAACACGAGGTTGTCGCTGCCTACGACATCAACGACTACAAGGAAAAAACCGAACTCACCGCGCAGAAGCTTTCCACCACGATGTACTCGGCACTGCGCGCCTACCGCGACATGCGCACCATCGATGCCAGCCGCCGTGGCCTCGAGGTGGTTATCCGCGCCTCCACCGAAGTGTTCGCCCACCACCAGCCACAGCGTTTTGCCTCGCTGGTGCTTGGCAAGATCACCGAGTTGCTCGGCGTGGAAGGGGGCGCCGCCTGCTTTCGCATCTCGCACCCGAACGGGAAGCTCCCCGACCATTTCCAGGTTGTAGCGGCCAGCGGCGAATTCACGCGCTATCTCAAGCGCGATGCCGAAGGCGCGCTGCCTGCGCACATGGTGCAATCCCTGCACAACGCATTCAGCCAGAAAAAGCACGTATTCCGCGATGACCACTACGTGCTGCATTTCATGGACAGCGACGAGACGGAGGCCCTGCTGTACGTCGGTGAAGCACACCAGTTGGACGAACATTCGCATCGCCTCATGCAGGTGTTTTGCAGCAATGTCGCCATCGCCTATGAAAACCTGCACCTGAACCAGGAGCTGTTCGACAGCCAGTTGGACATGGTCTACCTGCTTGCCGGTGCTGCCGAGTCACGCTCGCGGGAAACCGCCAATCATGTGCGGCGCGTCGGCATACTGGCGCAGATGCTCGGCCAGTTGCATGGCCTTGATGAAGCCACCTGTGAAATGCTCCAGCTGGCCGCACCCTTGCACGACATCGGCAAGATCGGCATTCCTGACGCCATCCTCAACAAGCCCGGCCCGCATACACCGGAAGAAATGGTCGTCATGCGCACGCACGCCGAACTTGGGGCAAAGCTGCTTTCCGGCACCCGGCGCCCGGTATTCCAGTTGGCCGCCGTGATTGCGCAGACCCACCACGAGAATTTTGA
>Ga0116176_10001182_pt1 | contig 20695 bp, 12 predicted proteins | sample AD_STIC08_MetaG_FD_89803 | JGI IMG/M metagenome (GOLD analysis project Ga0116176, IMG submission 89803) | Active sludge microbial communities of municipal wastewater-treating anaerobic digesters from USA - AD_STIC08_MetaG | ecosystem: Engineered > Bioreactor > Anaerobic > Digestate | place: USA...
CCCGGCACGTAGTGGCCGCTGTAGATCGCGTCGGCGTAGACCTTGTCGGCGAGGTTCGTGACGTTGAGCTTGAGCGTGAGCTGCCGGTGGACCGCCACCTCGGCCATCAGGTCGGCGGTGACGAACGCGGGCGCGACCACGCCGACCGGGTTGCGGTTTGGCGTCTGCGCGCCGCGGGCGTTGAGCCCGGCGCCGAGGCGCCAGGCCGGCGTCAGCTGGTAGGTCGTCCACACCGTGCCGCTGTGGCGCGGCGTCAGCGCCGAGCGCGTGCCCTCGCCCTCGCCGACGCCCGGCGTCGAGCCCGGCGCACCGACGTCGATGCGCGCCACCGGCGTGTACGCGTACGACGCCCAGAGCTCCCACTTCGGCGTCGGCCGGCCGCTGACGTCGATCTCGAGGCCCGCGCTGTGCCGCCTGCCCGACAGCACCGCCTGCGTCGCGGCGGAGTCCGGGTCGCGATTGCGCTCGTGGTACTTGGTGGCGCGGAACAGCGCCAGGCGCGTCGAGTAGCGCTGGTCGGCGCTGTCGAGCCGGGCGCCGATCTCGAGGTTGCCGGCGCTCTCGGGCGGCGTGTTCGCGCTCTGGTCGTCGTACTGGTAGGTGTCGCCCGAGGTGTTGAACGAGGTGCCGTACGACACGTGGTACGACTGCCGCGGCGTGGGCTGCCACAGCAGGCCCAGGCGCTTGCTCCACAGCGAATCGCTGCGCTGGCGGTTCGCCTCGGCCACCGGCTGGCCCTGGTTGTCGACCGTCGCCGCCGACCAGTAGCGTCCTTCGAAGCGGTCGAAGCGCAGACCCGCGAGCAGCTTCCAGGCGGGCGCGAGCTGCACCAGGTCCTGCGCGTACAGGCCGAGCGCGCGCGCCTCGAAGGTCCGGCCGACGCTGCGGCTGCGCTGGTTCTCGGCCACGCGCGGGCCCGCCCCGGGGCTGCCGATCGTGGTGCCGGGCTTCACGAAGCGCGGGTCGGTGCTGTTGCCGCCGGGGGTCAGCGTGTGGTTGCGGAAGTCCTCCTGCGCGAGGTCGATGCCGGCGAGCAGTTCGTGCGCCAGGCCGAAGGCGCGGGCGCGGCCGCTGTAGTCGCTCTGCAGGACGCGCGTCTGCAGGTCCTGCACCTTGTTCTGGGTGCCGCGGCGCAGCTCGGTCGCGTCGTCGAGCGTCTGCGCGGTCGTGTCGGGGTCGATGAAGCGGATCGCGCTGGCGCGCTGGTCGCGCGTGTAGTGGCCCTGGCGGAAGGTGGTCTTGAGCTCGCCGCCGCCGCTGCCGAACCGGTGCAGGTGCGTGAAGGTGCCGTAGGTCGCGCTGCCGTCGTTGGTGTCGCTGGCCATGCCGTAGTAGTCGCGCGCGCCGCGGCCGGGGATCAGCACGCGCACCTCGCTCGTCGCCGAGCGGCGCAGCCAGGGCAGGCCGTAGTGGATGCCGTTGTGGTTGTCGAGGTGGTACAGGCCGAGCTGGAACTCGTCGGCCGTGCCGATGCCCCAGCGCAGCGTCGGCGCGATGCCCGACTTGTCGATCCTCTGGTTGCCGGTGCCCTCGGCCGTGTGGCGCATCACGTTGAGACGCAGCGCCGCGTTCTCGCCGGTGACGACGTTGAAGTCGCCGGTCAGTCGCAGCGCGCTGTCGGAGCCCACCGTCGCCGCGATCTCGTGCTGCGTCATGCCGAAGGGCTGCTTGCTCGCCTGGTTGACGGCGCCGCCGGTCGAGCCGCGGCCGAACAGCAACGAGGCCGAGCCGCGCAGCACCTCGATGCGGTCGCTGGCGAAGGTGTCGCGGTCGTAGAAGGCCGGGTCGCGCAGGCCGTCGACGAAGATGTCGCCGGTGGCGGCGAGCGAGAAGCCGCGCAGCCGGATGTCCTCCTCGCCGCCTTCGGCCGCCATGAAGCTGATGCCGGCGGTGCTGTGCAGCGCCTGCTTGAGCGTGTCGAGGTGGCGGTCGTCGAGCAGCCGTTCGGTGACGACGGTGATCGACTGCGGGATGTCGCGCAGCGCCTGGGTGCCCTTGCCGAGGTTCGTCTGCGTGGCCCGGTAGCTCTCCTTCGACGTGGCTTCGGCCGTGGCCTTCACGGCGATCGGCGCGAGCGTGGTCTCCTCCGGTGCGGCGGTCTGCGCGAGCACCGGCGGCAGCGCGAGGCCGAAACCGGCTGCGAGTGCGCCCAGCGGCAGCAGGGCGGGCGAGGGGTTCCTGGGGGTCATGGTCGAGGGCTCCACGGGTCGGAAGGGGTGGGTCGAGGGCAGGGCGGCGCCGGCGCGGCGCGCCGGGCGGCCGCGGGTCGGGCATCGGGGATCGAGGGCCGCCATCGGCGGCAGGGCTCAGGGCCGCTCGGGTACGCTGACGAAGCCGATGCGCGACAGCCCGGCGCGCGAGGCGTCGGCCAGGGTCTGGGCCACGAAGCGGTAGGGCACGTCCTGGTCGGCGCGCAGGCGCAGCTCGGCGGGCGGCTGGCGGGCGCCGGCCTCGGCCAGGCGCTGCGCGAGCGCGTCGCGCGCGAGGCGCTCGCCGTTCCAGTGCAGTGCGCCGGTGGCGTCGATCGCGACGTCGATCGCTTCGGGCGCCGCGCTCGCCTGCGCGCTCGCCTGCGGCAGCTGCAGCCTGACGGCGTGCGTCAGCAGCGGCGCGCTGACGATGAAGACCACCAGCAGCACGAGCAGCACGTCGATCAGCGGCACCATGTTGATGTCCGCCAGGGGCGCCGACCGGCGACGCGCATCGAAGGAGGCGAAGGCCATCGCCGGTCCTTCAGGCCGTGGCCGGCCGCGACGGCAGCGCGCGCACCGCGGCGGCCGCGGCCGACGGTTCGGCGGCCGCGCTCAGCGGCTGGCCCGTCGAGACGAAGGTGTGCAGCTCGTGCGCGAAGGCCTCGAGCCGCGACAGCAGCACGCGGTTGCCGCGCGTCAGCGCGTTGTAGCCGATCACCGCCGGGATCGCGACGGCCAGCCCGAGGCCGGTCATGATCAGCGCCTCGCCCACCGGGCCGGCAACCTGGTCGAGCGTGCCCGCGCCGTTCAGGCCGATCGCCAGCAGCGCGTGGTACACGCCCCAGACCGTGCCGAACAGGCCGACGAACGGGGCCGTCGTGCCGATCGTGGCGAGCGCCGTGAGGCCGCGTTCGACCCGGGTCGCCTCGTCGTCGAGCGCCTGGCGCAGGGTGCGCGCCACGAGTTCGGCGGCGCTGCCGGCGTCGGCCAGCCGGCTCGCGCCGTGTCGCGCGTGGTGGCGCTGGGCGTGCAGGGCCTGCGTCGTCAGCTGCGTGTACGGGTCGCGCCCGCCGCGCCGGGCCAAGCCCGCGGCGACGGCGTCGAGCGATTCGGCATTCCAGAACGCGTCGAGGAAGGCCCGTGCGCGCCGGCCCTGCTGCCAGCGCGCCAGCGCCTGGGTCGCGACGATCGTCCAGGTCACGACCGACATCAGCGCCAGCACCGCCAGCAGGCCCTGGCCGAGTGCGCCGCTCTCGGCGATGAAGTGGGCGTAGCCCGGTGCGGTGCCGGTGTTCATGTTCAGTGCTCCAGGTCGAAGGTCAGCGGGATCAGGGCATGGCCGGCCAGCGCCTGGCCGTTCTCGGTGGCGGGCTTGAAGCGCGCGCCGCGCACCGCGGCGAGTGCCGCGTCGTCCAGTCGGGCATGGCCGGAGGACTGCGCGACGCGCACCTGGCGCGGCCGGCCGCCCTCGTCGATGAACACGCGCACGAGCACGCGCCCGGCCTCGCCGGCAAGTCGCGACGCCCGCGGGTACTCGGGCACCGGCGGTTCGAGGTACTGCACGGCCGACGGCGGCAGCAGCCTGGGCGCGGGCGGCGGTGCCGCGGCCGACGCGGGCAGCGACGGGGCGGCGGCCGCGAGCGCGAACTCGGCGTGTGGCGACGCGGAAGCCGGCGCCTCGGGTGCGGGTTCGGACGCGGGTTCGGGCGCGACGGTGGCCCTCGCCGATGGCGCCTCGGTCGTGTCCAGCGGCGCGGGCGTGCGCGGCGCCGGGCGCCCTGACGAGGGGCGCGGCCGCGCCGGCGGCGGCAGGGGGGCGCGCTCACTGGCGACGCCCGGCTCGGGGGGGCGCGCCCGGGCGGGTGGGGCCGCGACCGTCGTGATCACGAAGCTCGCGGGCGCCGGCATCTCGCGGCGCGGCACCGACCCGGCCCAGGCCGCGATCGCGACGAGCGCATGCAGCGCGAGGACCGTGGCGGCGACCGCGTGACGCTGCACGGCGGGCACGGTGTCGCCGCTCGCGGCGCGAAGGGCACGCTGCGGCGGCAGCGCAAGGCAGGGCGGCATGGACAGGCGCAGCGGAGTTCGTGGGCACGGCGTGCGCCGGGACGGCGCCGCTCGAAGTCATTGAGCAAAGCGTAACACGAATGATTCGCATTTGTGAATGAACCGCCCTGGCGCCTGAAGGTCCTTCGCCACCGGGCGCGGGGCGCATGCGCCCTGCCGCGCGCGCACGACACCAGGAAAAAGGGCCCGCCGAAGCGGGCCCCACGATCGAGGCGAGGTCGCGCGACGATCAGCGTGCCGGCACCCCCGGCTCGATGCGCGGCGCGGTCTTCACGCTCCAGACCATCGTCACCGCGAGGATCGCGACGACCACGCCGAGCGAGACCGCCACCGGGATCTTGTAGACGTCGATCAGCAGCATCTTCGAGCCGATGAACACCAGGATCACCGCCAGCCCGTAGCTGAGCAGGTGGAACTTCGACGCCATCGCCGCGAGCAGGAAGAACATCGCCCGCAGGCCGAGGATCGCGAAGATGTTCGAGGTCAGCACGATGAACGGGTCGTCGGTGATCGCGAAGATCGCCGGGATCGAGTCGACCGCGAAGATCACGTCGGTCAGGCCCACCAGCGCCACCACCATCAGCAGCGGCGTGGCGATGCGGCGGCCGTTCTCGACCGTCCAGAAGCGCTCTCCGTCGAACGCCTTCGACACCGGCAACACGCGGCGCAGCAGCTTCAGCGCGGGGTTGTCGTCGAGCGACTGCTCGCGCCCGGCGGCCCACCACATCTTGATGCCCGTCAGCAGCAGGAAGGCGCCGAAGACGTACAGCACCCAGTGGAACTGCGCGATCAGCCAGCCGCCCACGAGGATCATCACGGTGCGCAGCACGATCGCGCCGATCACGCCGATCATCAGCACGCGCTTCTGGAAGGCCGGCGGCACCGAGAAGTACGTGAAGATCATCAGGAAGACGAAGATGTTGTCGACCGCGAGCGACTTCTCGATCAGGTAGCCGGTCAGGAACTCGAAGGCGCGCGTGTCGGCGGTGGCGGCCACGGCCGGGTCGGCGTGGTTCGCGAGCGCCCACCAGAACAGCGCGTTGAAGGCCAGGCTCAAGGCGACCCAGATGGCCGACCACTTGATGGCCTCGGGCACGGTGACCTCGTGCGCGCCCTGCTTGCGCAGCACGACGAAGTCGACGAAAAGCGCGACCAGCACGGACGCGACGAAGAAGATCCACAGCCACTGGGGCGCGACGGAATTCATGGGCAAGACTCCTCTCGGACGAAGCACTCGGGGTTCGGTCCGGCGTGATCGCCACGCCGGCCGGCTCGGGTGCCGAAGAGTCTTGCGGGGGTCCGGTGCCGCGGCGCGAGGCCGGGACCGGGACTGCGGGCCCGGGCAGCGGCTGGGCAGCCACCACCGTATTGACGGGCTTCGCGACGGCGAACCGTTCGCTACTCCCCCTTCAGCGGGCGCGATTCTGCCGGCGAAGGCATGGCCCCGCAAGTTCGAAGGAATTGGGCGCTATCCTGCGGGCCATGAAGATCATCGTCCGCTGGCTCCTCCTGGCCGCCGCCCTGCTGCTGGTGGCCCACCTCTACCCTGGCGTGCAGGTCAGCAGCTTCGGCGCGGCCATGGTCGCCGCGCTCGTCATCGGCCTGTTCAACACGCTGCTGCGCCCGCTGCTGGTGCTGCTGACGCTGCCGGTGACGCTGCTGACGCTGGGCCTGTTCCTGTTCGTCATCAATGCGCTGATGTTCTATTTCGCGGCGCAGGTGCTCGACGGGCTCAGCGTCACCGGCTTCGCCGCCGCGCTGATCGGCTCGCTGATCTACAGCCTGTGCGGCATGGTGATCGACGTGGCGATGGAGCGGCTGTTCAGTTCGCCGCCGCGCTGAGCGACGCCGCCGCGCCGCGCGCGGTCTTGAGCGTCGCGCCGCGCACCTCGAAGGCCACGCGCTGCACCGTGCGGCCGGCCACGCGCAGCTCGAGCGCGTGCGGCCCGGGCCAGGGCGCCCACGACAGGCGCGCACCGCGGCCCAGGCGCCGGCCGTCGAGCCACCATACGCCCGGCTCGCCCTCGAAGACGATGCGCTGCGCCGCGGGCGGCATGTCGGGGTCGATCGCGTAGCGGCTGCCGTCGCGCGGGCTGGCGATGCCCACGCCGCTGCGCGCGCTGCCGGCGGCCGCGATCCACGACAGCTCGGTGCCGGCCACGAACACCTCGTCGCGCTCGGCCTCGCGCGCGCCTTCGAAGCGCACGCGGGCCTGCACGACGCCGGGCGGCGCGGCCGGCGCGCGCGAGGCGCGGCCCTCGTGCAGCGCCATCGCGAGCGTGCGCCACACCGGCGCCGCGCCGCTGACGCCGCTGACCGCGTGCATCGGTGCGCCGCTGGCGTTGCCGACCCACACGCCGATCGTGTAGCGGTCGGTGTAGCCGACGCACCAGTTGTCGCGCAGGTCCTTGCTGGTGCCGGTCTTGACCGCCGCGAAGCCGCGCGTGGCGAGCGCGCTGTCCAGCCCGAAGGTGCGCGCGCGTGCCCCGTTGTCGGCGAGCACCTGGGTGACCAGCCAGGTCGGCGCGGCCTCGGCCACGCGGCGCGGCGTGGCCGCCGGCGCGCCGGCGCGCCAGGTCGGCGGCGTGTAGACACCGCCGTTGGCCAGCGCGCGGTAGGCGTTGGCCAGCGCGAGCAGCGTCACGTCGGCCCCGCCCAGCGCCAGGGCTTGGCCGTACCAGGCGCCGGGCTGCGGCAGGGCCAGGCCGTAGGCATTCAGGCGCTCGGCGAGCGCGTCGGGGCCGAGCATCGCGCCGACGCGCACCGCCGGCACGTTCAGGCTCGCGCCGAGCGCCGTGCGTGCGCTGACCCAGCCCTTGAAGCCGCGGTCGTAGTTCTGCGGCGTGTACAGGCCGTTGCCGGTGACGAGCTCGGCCGGTGCGTCGTCGATCAGGCTCGCCGGCGTCAGCAGGCGCTTCTCGAACGCGAGCTGGTAGACGAAGGGCTTGAGCGTCGAGCCCGGCTGGCGCCGCGCGAGCACGCCGTCGACCTGGGCCGCGCCCGACAAGTCGCCGCTGGAGCCGACCCAGGCGAGCACCTCGCCGCTGGCGTTGTCGAGCACGACCACGGCGCCGTCTTCGACCTGGCGCCCCGACAGCTCGGCGAGCTGGCCGCGCAGCGCGGTGCGCGCGACGCGCTGCACGCGCGCGTCCAGCGTGCTGGCCTGCGCCGGGGCGCCCCGCGGGTCGAGCGCCTGGCGCGCGAAGTGCGGCGCGATCTGCTCGCCCAGCGGCGGGCCGCCGCGGCGCGCGAGCGCGGTCTCGGCCAGGGCCTCCACGCCGGCGCAGCCGATCTGCTGCAGCCTGAGCACGCCGCAGGCGCGCTGCGCGACGAGCTCGGGCGTCGCGTTCGGCGCGCGCAGCAGCGCGGCGGCGATCGCCGCCTCGTGCGCGTCGAGCCCGCCGGGCCACTTGCCGAACAGCGTCTGCGACAGCGCGCCGATGCCCACCAGCTCGCCGCGCCAAGGCACGGTGTTGAGGTAGGCCTCGAGGATCTGCGCCTTGCTCCAGCGCGCCTCGAGCTGCGTGGCGACCAGCGCCTGGCCGATCTTCTGCGACAGGCTGCGCCCGCCGGCCGGTCGGGCCAGGCCCTCGTCGACGAGTCCGGCGAGCTGCATCGTCAGCGTCGAGGCGCCGCGCGTGCGCGTGTTCCACAGGTTGGCCCAGGCGCTGCGTGCGGCCGCGGCCCAGTCGACGCCGGCGTGCTCGTGGAAGCGCCGGTCCTCGCTGAGCACGATGGCCTGCAGCAACGCGGGCGACAGCGCCTCGATCGGCACCCAGTCCAGGCGCCGCACCGAGGCGTCGACGCGCAGCGTCTGCAGCGGCGTGCCGTGGCGGTCGAGCAGGGTCAGGTCCGACGGGCGGTGCGCGGCGCGCACCTCGGCGAAGCTCGGCAGCGCCTGCGCCGGCCCCGCCAGCGCGGCGCCCGCGGCCAGGGCCAGCAGCGCGCGCCGCGCGCGCCTCACGGCCCGACCTCGACCGGCAGGTTGGGCGATTCGCCGAAGCTGTCGGGCGCGTACATCGCCTCGACACGCGTCGGCGGCAGCGCGTAGCGGCCGGGGTTGTTGAGCCGCACGCTGTACTCCAGGACGTGCCGGCCGCGCGGCAGGTACTCGAAATAGCTGCGCCAGGCCTCGAAACCGCGCTCCTCGAACGCCGCCCAGGCGCGGCCTTCGCGGCGCTCGCCGCGCGTGGCCAGCGCCGAATCGCGCCCCAGGCCCGAGCCGAGCACGGTGGCGCCGCCGGGCACCGGGTCGCTGACGACGACCCAGCTCATGTCGGACTGGGCGTCGACCTCGACGCGCACGCGCATCACGTCGCCCCGCGACCAGACGCCGGGCCGCTTCTGCTCGACCGGCTCGACGCGGCGCGTGACCGTGTAGCCCGCGCGCAGCGGCGCCTTCAGCGGCACCGCGGCGAGCGACTGCAGCGTCAGCCACGGCCGGCCCGCGCCCTCGTGCACGACGTTCAGCGTGGCCGGTGCGGCCGGCCAGGCCAGGCGCACGCTGCCGCCCTCCGGCTGCGCCGTCCAGTCGAAGCCCAGCGACGCGCCGGGGCCGGCCTCGGCCGAGGTGCGACCGCTCACCGGCACCGACTCGAACTTCGCGGCGAACTTGTCGAGCGCGAGCACGCCCCAGAGGTTGGCCGTGGTCGTGAGCCAGGCGCCGCGCTTCTGGCGCTGCAGACTGCCGACGACGAGGCGCGGCAGTTCGTCGCGGAAGCCCGGGTCGTCGAGCACCGCGAGCACCAGCCGCGCGGCATTCGCGTCGGCGCTGTCCATCAGCCACCACCAGAAGTCGTCGTCCTCGGTGCTGAACTTCAGCGTCGTGCCGCCCCAGGTCAGGCGCGCGCGCAGGATCTGGCGCGCCTCGTCGAGGCGCCGGGCGCGGTCGGGCATCGCCGGCGTGCGCTGCAGCAGGTTCAGCCAGTCGATGAGCGCGGCGGTCGGCCACAGGTTCGGCGTGAGCGCGATCGAGCCCAGCTGCCGCGGCGTGGCGCGGCCGTGGCGCGCGAGCGCGTCGAGCGCGGCGAGCTTGCGCACGTCGAGGTCGGCGCGCGGCGCCCAGAAGCGGCGCTCGATGCGCCCTTCGACGAAGGCCGCCAGGCCGTCGAGCATGCGGTCGCGCAGCGCCGGCGGCAGCTCGAAGCCCGACTCGTGCGCCGCCGCGACCAGCAGCGCGGTGAGCCGGTCGCTGCCGCGCGGCGCATCGTCCTCGCGCACCGGGAAGTAGTTCGCCAGGCCGTCGCGGTCGAGGTAGGTCGGCAGCTCGTTGACGAGCGCCGCCCACAGCGCGGCATCGTGCAGGCCGATCGCCTTGGCGCCCTTCTGCTCGAGGCAGCTGAACGGGTAGGTCTCGAAGTAGCGGCGCACGCCGGGCAGCGCGCCGCTGAGCCGGGGCTGCAGCGCGAGGTTCAGGCCGCCGCGCTTCGCACCGGTGGCGGGCAGCGCATCGGCCGGTGCGGTCACCGGCAGCGCGAACGGCGCGTCCAGCGGCACGATCGTCGCCTGCATCACCCGCAGCGGCACTGCCGCCGCCACGCGCTGCGTGAACGCGACGCGGTCGCGCGCGCGTCCGGACGCGCCGCCTGTCTCCTCGACTGCGGCGGTCCAGTCGATCGCCGCGGCTTCGGCGGGCACGTCGATCGGCCAGCTCAGCTCGACGGCGGCCCCGGCGGCCAGCGTCAGCTCGCGCGGCGCGGGCGCCAGCGGCGCCGCGGCGGCGTCGCCGCGCGGCACGCCAGCGAGCGTGGCACGCAGCGCCATCGGCCGCGCGGTGGTGTTGCGCAGCGTGAGCATCGCGTCGAAGCGGTCGCCCTCGCGCACCAGCGGCGGCAGGCCGGGCAGCAGTTGCAGGTCCTGCGTGACGCGGATGCTGGCCTGGCCGGTGCCGAAACGCTCGCCCGGCGCGTCGGCCACGGCGACGAGGCGGAAGCTCGTCAGCGAGTCGTTCAGCGGCACCTCGATCAGCGCCTCGCCCTTCGCGTCGAGCGTGACCACCGGCCGCCAGGCGAGCAACGTGTCGAAGAGCTCGCGCGTGCCGCCGCGCCCGCCGCCGCCGCCGGCGGCCACCGCCTTGCGGCCGTGGTGGCGCCGGCCGACGATCTCGCCCTGCGCGGTGCTCGTCTCGACGCCCCAGCCGCGCGGCTGGAGCAGCCCGTCGCGCAGCGCCCACGAGTCGTTGGCCCGCAGCGCGAGCAGGCCCTCGTCGACGGCCGCGAAGGCCACCTGGGCGCCGGCCAGCGGCTGCCCGCCCTGCGCGACGCGCACCCGCGCCATCGCCTTCTGGCGCACGCCGTACTGCGGCTTGTCGGTGCTGACGCTCACGTCCAGCGTGTGCGGCGCCAGCCCGATGCGCAGCGCCGCCACGCCGAACTTGAACGCCGGCCTGGACAGGTCGACCATCGCCGTCGGCGCCTGGTATTCGCGGCCCGCGTACCAGTAGCTGCGCGCCCACGACAGCGGCTCCTTCCAGCCCCAGGTGAAGAACGAATACCACGGCGTCTCGCGGATGCGCCCGCGCAGCGCGAGCACGCTGACGTAGACGTTCGGGCCCCACGCCGGGTCGACCCGGAGCTCGATCGTCGGGTCGTCGCCGCGCAGCGTGAGCACGCGCGTGTCGATCACGCCCTCGCGTTCCACCGCCACCAGCGCGGTCGCCTCGCGGAACGGCATGCGCACCTGCAGCCTCGCGGTCTCGCCGGGCTCGTAGGACTTCTTCTCGGGCAGCACGTCGATGCGGTCGTCGTTGTCCTGCGCGAACCAGAGTTCGCCCTGCTTCGTGACCCAGACGCTGCTGGCGGCCTCGACGGCGCGGCCCGCGTCGTCGCTCGCACGGGCGATCAGCTCGACCTGGCCGGCGCTGTCGAGCACCGCCTCGCAGGCGACGCGGCCGGCGGCGTCGCTGGTGCCGCGGCACAGCGTGCCCAGCTCCTTCAGCTCGGTGCGGTTGTCGTAGCCGTAGAAGCCGCCGACCAGGCGCTTGCGCGTGCTCAGGACCTGGGCGAGGCGGCCGCGCACCTCGACCGCACGGCCCGCGAGCGGCCGGCCGGCGGTGTCGAGCACGACCGCGCCGATCTTCAGCCGGCCCTGGTGCCGCACCCACGACTGCGCGCGCAGCCCCACGACCACGGCGCTGGGCCACAGGCGCAGCGTCGTCGCCACGGTCTGCGTCTCGCCGTTCGGGTCGGCGAAGCTCAGCTCGGCGAGCAGCTCGCTCGGCCGCTGCACGGGCGGCAGGTCCTTCAGCAGCCAGCGTGCGCCGCCCTGCCCGTCGGTGACCAGCGCCTGCCGGTCGGCCACCAGCCGGCCGTCGGCGGGCGCGGCGCCGCCGTCGGCCTCGCTCTCGTCCTCGTCGCCGGGGCCGGTGCCGGCCGCCTCCGCCGGGTCGCGCGGCGGCGCGAAGGCGTAGTCCTCGTAGCCCGCGAAGTCGACGCCGCGCGGGCGCAGCAGCGCCGTGCCGCGCAGCGCGGCACCGGTCATCGCGCCGCCCGAGAGGTAGCTCATCTGCACGTCGATCGGCAGTTCGCGCGGCGCCACCGGCACGTCCTTCGGCCCGGAGATCCGCGCGTCCACCAGCGGCACGCGGAACGCCTCGACGCGGAAGCTCCCGCCGGCGGCGCTGCGCCGCTCGCCCGCCAGCACCACCTCGTAGGCGCCGAGCCGGGCCGCCGGCGGGATCTTCCAGCTCGACAGCGCATGGCGGCCGCCCTCGGCCCAGGCCAGCGGCAGCGTGACCTCCTCGCCGCTGCCCTGGTGGACGATCTTCAGCTGCGTCGGCCGCTGGCCCTCGGGCAGCGGCGCGAGGCCGGCCGAGGTCTCGACGCGGATGAAGTGCTTCATCGACACCGTCTCGCCGGCGCGCAGCAGCGTGCGGTCGAACACCGTGTGGGCACGCAGCGTGGGTTCGGCGCCGCGTGAAATCGGCAGGTTGAAGCGCCACGGCTCGATGCCCTCGTGCCAGCTGCTGAACACGAAGGCGGTGTCGACCACGCCCTGGGCATCGGCGTGGCGCGCGGTGACGAACAGGCCCGGCTCGACCACGCAATCGTCGTTCGCCGGGTCCAGGACCTGCGGCACGCGCGCCAGGCCGAGGGCGTCGGTGCGGCCCGTCCACAGCCGCCGGCCGCGGCAGTCGTTGACCGCGACGTCGGCGTTCGCCACGGGGCGGCCGCGGTCGAGCGAGGTCACCCACACGGCGCTGTTCTCGCGGCCGTGCTTGAAGTGCACGCCGAGGTTGGTGACCAGCACGCCGGTGCGCACGAACATCGGCGCCTTCGACGCCAGCAGCGACGCGCCCAGGCGCGCCGACTCGATCTCGACGACGTGGTAGCCCGGCTCGGTCAGCGGGATGCCGACGACCTCGAAGGGCCGCGGGTCGCCGCCCTGCAGCTGCGGCAGGTCCAGGCGCTTCACGTCGGCCTCGCGCGCCAGCAGCGAGACCTCGCGCGTGGGCACGTAGCGCTCGCGCCGCTCGACGACGCTGCGGCCGCGCGCGTCGGTGACGGTCTCGAGGCGGTACCAGTCCTTCGTCGGCAGGCCGAGCTCGCGCGCGCTCAGCTCGGTCTCGTGGTGGTGGCGCACGCGGCCCAGCCAGGCGAGGATGTCGGCGTCGCTCGCCAGGCGCTTGATGCGCACCTGCCCACCGGCCGCGCCGGGGCGCAGGTCGCCCTGCACGTGGCGCAGCGTCACCGGCAGCACCGGCTCGGCGGCCCATTCGAGGATGCCGAAGGGCGCGGCGGCGAACTTGGCGATCGGCGGCGCGCGCCCCGTGCCCACTGCGAGCGGAAAGCTCTTCGCGTTGGACAGCGTGCGGCCGGCCGCATCGACGACGTCCGGCGGCAGCACGATCGTGAAGCGCGCGTCCTCCGCCAACGGCACCGGGAAGCGCAGGTCCTGCAGCTCGGCGGCGCGGTCGTCGGCATCGAACACCGGCGCGATCGGCGCGCCGCGCTCGGGCTTCAGGCGCACCTGGGCGGCCAGCGCGCGCGCCACCGGTTCGCTGAAGCGCAGCCGCATCGGCCGCACCGGGATGCAGGGCGCGCCGGCGTTCTCGCGTTCGCAGCTGAACTCGGCGGTGAAGGCGCCGCGCGCCTCGAAGCCGAAGCGCTGCGGCGTGCGCGTGACGACCTTCGGATTCGCCGCCGCCGCGATGCCCGCTCCCCACACGAGCCGCACGCGCGCGCCGTTGGGCAGCGGGCGCTGGCAGGCCAGCAGCAGCGTGCGGTCCGCGGCCGCACCGAGCCGGCGCGCCTTCAGCACCGCCTCGCGCGCCGCGCCACCGACCACGCGCACCGGCTGGCGCTCGCCCAGGCCCTCGACCTCGCACGCGGCGTGCGCCGCGACCGTCGACTCGAGCGCCGGGCCGTTGAGCGTGAGCAGGAAGTGCTGGTCCTCCTCGATCGTCGCGCCCTCCCAGGGCTGCACGCGCACGACCGCCGGGCCGCCGGTGGAGAACGCGAACTGCGTGCTGCCGGTGAGCGTGCCGCCCTGCGGCGACCAGTCCGGGCGCGCGGCCAGCGTGCAGCGCACGCCGGGCGGCAGCGGCTTCGCGAAGTCGAACAGCCAGACGCGGTCGCTGGCCCAGCGCGCGCTGCCGGCGGGCGTGCCGCCGTCGCAGCGCAGCGTCACCGGGTCGGGCAGGCGCAGGTCGCCGAAGGGCACGACGGCCTCGGAGAACTTCACCGACACCTGGCGCACCTGCGCCACCTCGCCCTGCGGGCTGACGCCGACGATGCTCGCGGCCTGCACCGCCAGCGCCACCCACCCCGCGGCCGCGGCCAGTGCGCGGCTCCCCCGATGACCCCGCCGCTGCATGTGCTTGGTGCTCCCCGTGTCGTCGTGTCGCGGGGCGCGTCGCCCCGGGGCCATGCTACTGCGCGGCCGCGCCGCTCAACGTGGGGCGTCGCGCTCGGCCGGCGCACCCGCGCCCTGCGTCTCGCCCGACGGGCGCCACCTCGCGATGCACGCGATCGACCTGGCGTCGGCGACGGTCGACTTCCGGACCTGCGTGCCGCACGTCGTGCCGTTCGCGCCCGGAACGACGGTGAAGCTCGATGCGGCACTGCACGCCTTGCGCGACACGGTGGCCGGCACGCAGCGGCGCAGGGGCTGGGCTTGAGCTGCGAATGAACCCCGGCGGCCGTCAGCGCGGCGCGATGCGGCGCGCCGCGGGCAGTTGCAGCACGATCGCGCCGACGCCGCCGCACAGCACCAGCGCGGCCAGCGCCGGGCCCAGCCAGGGCGCGAGGCCGAGCCAGGCGATGAGGAGCACCGCGCCGGCCGCGGCCGCGACCTGCCAGCCCTGGCGTGCGGCGCGCTCGCCGCCGAAACGCTCGAGCAGCGCCAGGCCCACGCCGAGCGCACCGACGACGTAGCCGCCGAGCAGCAGGGCGAAGTAGGCCGCGATCACCAGCAGCGCGATCGGGATGCCGATGAGCGTGATCGCAAGCACGAGCGCTGCGACCGGCACGCACACCAGCACCACGAAGCCGCTGAGCAGGCTCAGGCCGGTGCGGCCGGCGAGGTCTTTCGTGGTGGACGCCGAGAAGCCCGGCGCCGAGGCGACCAGCGCCGCGGCGAGCAGCATCAGCCCGGCCGTCCAGACGAGGTTCAGGCCCCGCGGCTCGTCCGGCCGCTGCGGCGCGACCACGCCCGACGCGGCACGGCCGGCGGGCAGCGCCAGGCGCTCGACGCCCGAGGCCACCTGGGCGGCCGGGTCGATCTGCACGTCGTCGCGGCTCGCGTAGCGCAGCCGCCCGCCCAGGCGCGCGTTCGGGCCGAGCTCGACGCTGCCGCCGGTGCTGGTGACGTCGCCGTCGACGCGGCCGTCGATCAGCACGTGGCCGCCACCGGCCTGCAGGTAGCCCTTGACCGTGCCTTCCAGCCGCACCGAGCCGCCGCCGACGCTGACGTTGCCGTCGACCTGCGCGTTCCGCGTGAACTCGATGCGGCCGGCGCCGATGCGCACGTTGTGGCCCACCGGCCCGTCGAGCGTGACCTGGCCGCCGGCGAGGTAGGCCGAGCGGCCCACCGCGCCGCGCAGCCGCAGCTGCCCGCCGGCGAGCAGCACGTCACCGCCCACCGGCGCGTCGACCTCGATCCGGCCCCCGGCGGCGAACAGGTCGCCCGCCACCGGCTCGACCACGCGCACGCGGCCGCCGGCGGCGAAGTGGTCGTCGCCGACCTGGCGCTCGGTGGCCGGCGGCGTCTGGGCGGAGGCGCCGGCCGCCAGGGCCATCAGCAGCGTGGCGAGGAACGATGGGCGCATGGGGGTCCTCCGTAGACGCCGCGAGGTCTCACGAGGCGCGCACCGCCGCCGCCGGGTCGCCCCAGCAGACGCGGTTCTTGCCCTGGTGCTTGGCGCGGTAGAGGTGGGTGTCGGCCTCGGCGAGCAGGCGTTCGTGGTCGAGCGCGCCGGCGAGGTCGCTGACGCCGATGGACAGCGTCACCGCCAGCTCGGGGTGGATGCTGCGCCAGTCGTGCGCGGCGATGTCCACGCGCAGCGCGTCGCAGGCCGCCGCGGCGAGCGTGGCGTCGGCCTCGATGAAGACGATGCAGAACTCCTCGCCGCCGTAGCGCGCGGTCAGGTCGGTGGCGCGGCAGCGCTCGCGCAGCAATCCGGCCAGGCGACGCAGCACCTCGTCGCCGATCGCGTGGCCGAAGCGGTCGTTGATGCGCTTGAAATGGTCGATGTCGCACATCGCCAGCGCCAGCGGGTGACCGTGGCGGCGTGCACGCTCGAACTCGGCCGCCAGGCGTTCGTCGAGGTGGCGGCGGTTGGCCAGGCCGGTGAGCGCGTCGGTGCGGCTCTGCTCGGCCAGGCGCTCGAGCAGGCGCGACTTCTCGCGGTCGGCCTCGAGCAGCTGCGCATTGAGCTGCTGCAGCTCGCGGTGCGCGCCGGCGAGCTCGACGAGCTCGAGGCGGTTGACCTCGGCGGCGTGGCGCGCCTCGGCGAGCGCGTGCTGGACCTGCAGCGCGCGCAGCTTGCGGTCGGAGTCCTCGTTGAACTGCGCTCGCTCGGCGGCGTGGAAGGCCTCGTGGTGCGCGAGCGCCGCCTCGAAGCGCCCCGCGGCCTTGTGCAGCTCGGCCAGCGTGCGGTGTGCCTGCGCGGCGTAGTTGCGCCCGCCGCTCGACTCGGCCAGCGCGACCGCGCGCACGAGCTCGTCGCGCGCCTCGTCGCTGCGGCCCATGTCGAAGAGCACGCGGCCGAGCGTGACGCGGGCATTGGTCTCGCCGCCCACGTAGCCGCTGTCGTGGATCGCGTCCACGGCGCCGGCGAGCGCGGCGCGGGCCTCGCCGTGCCGGCCCAGCCGCCACAGCGTCTCGCCGCGGTTCGAGTCGATCAGCGCGACCACGCCGTCGTCGCCGGCCGCGCGCGCCTGGGCCACCGCCCGGTCGAAGCAGGCCAGCGACTCGTCGAGCCGGCCGAGGTTCTTCAGGTTGATGCCCATGTTGTTCAGCACCGGCACGCTGCGCCGCACGTCGCCGCGCGCCTCGAACAGCGCCAGCACCTCGCGGTAGCGCGCCAGCCCGGCCTCGGCGTCGCCGCAGCGCGAGAAGGCCACGCCCACCGACATCAGGCACTCGGCCAGCAGCACCGGGTCGTCGAGCTGGCCGGCGCCGTCGAGCGCCTCGATGGCCCACTGCAGCGCGGTGTCGAGCGCGCCGAGCTGGCCGTGGGCGATCGACAGGCCGCGCAGCAGCTCGATGCGCCAGCGGCGCTGCTCCGGCGGGCACGCGGCGAGCGCGGCCTGCAGGTCGGCAATGCCTTCCTCGTGGCGGCCGGCGTGGCTGCGCGCCTGGCCCCGCGCCCACAGCGCCTTCGAGCGCCACAGCGGCGGGCTCGCGGGCGGCAGCGCATCGCACAAGGCCTCGGCGCGCAGCATCGACTCGGCCGAGGCCGCGACGAAGCGGGCGGCGATGGCATCGATCTCGTTCTCGAACTCGGCTTCGGAGCTCACGCGCACTCCCTGCGGGGACGCCCCATTGTGCCGCGCGCCGGCGGCGCTCAAGGCGCCTGGCGGTCCAGGGTGAGCTCCTGCTTGCGCTGGGTTTCGATGTCGCGCAGGCGCGCGTCGATCACCGAGGCCTCGATGAAGTCGGCCGGGGCGCCGCTGCGCGCCAGGCGCTGGCCGGCGCGCAGGCGCTCGGCGGCGCCGGGCAGGTCGCCGACCGCGTAGCGCGACTCGGCCTCGGCGCGCAGCGCCCGCAGGGGCTGCCCCAGCCGCGCCCAGACCTGGCCGAGCGTGGCCCAGGCGCCGGCGTCGAGCGCCCGCCCGGCCAGGCGCGCCTGCAGCTCGTCGGCGGCCCGCTTCAAGGCGGCGTCGGCGGGCGCCACCGCCGGCTGCGCCGCGAGCGCCACCTGCGCGGCCCACAGCGCCGCCGGCCGCGAGCCGTCACCGGCCCAGGGCTGCAGCACGGTCGCGGCGCGCGCCGCGTCGCCGCGCGCGAGCAGCGACTGCACGCGCAGCAGGGCCACCGCGCGCTCGGCGCGCGGTTCGGGGGTTCCGCGCTCGGCGCGCGGCTCGGTGCCCTGGCGCCCATTGCCGCGCAGCAGCTCGTCGGCGCGCTTCAGCGCCGCGTCGGCACGCTCCCAGTCGCGCAGCAGCGTCGACGCGAGCGCACTCTGCGCCACCGCCGCCAGGCGGTCGGCCAGCGGGGCGCCGGCGGCGAGCTCGGCGTCGGTGGCCTGCCAGCGGCGCAGCGCGTCGGTGCGCGGGTCCATCAGCACGCGGGCGCGGGCCTGGGCGAGCGCGTGCTCCAGCGTGGGCGCGACGCGTGCGCCGTCGGCGGTGCCCAGGCGCGCGCGGGCCTCGCCGATGCGCTCGCTCGTCAGCGGATGGCTGCGCAGGTAGGGGAAGGCGCCGCTGTCGTTCAGGCGCGCCGCCTGGTCGAGCTTCTCGAACATCGCCGCCATGCCGCCGGGCGAGTAGCCGGCACCGGTGAGCACCGAGTAGCCGATGCGGTCGGCCTCGCGCTCCATGTCGCGCGAGAAGTTCAGCTGGCCCTGGATCGCCGCGGCCTGGCTGCCGACGATCGCGGCGTTGGCCACGTCGGCGTTGCCGGCGCGGCTGGCGGCGAGGATGCCGAGGATCAGCCCGGCGGCGCTGATCAGCGACTGGCGCTTCGAGTTCGCGAAGTTGCGCGCGATGTGCCGCTGCGTGACGTGCGACAGCTCGTGCGCGAGCACCGAGGCGAGCTCGTCGCGCGACGCGGTCATGCCGATCAGCCCGAGGTGCACGCCGATGTAGCCACCGGGCAGCGCGAAGGCGTTGACGCTGCGGTCGCGCACCAGGAAGACCTCCCACGCGAAACGCTCGTCGAGGTCGGGCCCGATGTGGCCGAGCGCGCGCGCACGCGCCACCAGCGGCTGCCACAGGCCTTCGAGGTATTCGAGCAGCAGCGGGTCGTCGAGGTAGTCGGGGTCGCGCCGGATCTCGCGCATCACCTGCTCGCCCAGGCGGCGCTCGGCGCCGACGCCGAAGTCCTCGGACGCGGGGTCGCCGAGCGAGGGCAGATTGTTCGCGGCCGGCTGGGCCGTGGCCGGGCCGGGGCTGCCCAGGCCCAGCGCCAGGGCGCACAGGGCGGCGACCGCGCGGTGCAGGAGGGAAGGCAGCATCGGGGCCTTGCCGTTCGGGTGGGCCGCTATCATGCCCGAGGCACGTTTCCGCCCTGTAAAGCCTTGATTCCGCACCGGGAAGACACCATGAGCTCGCCGCTGACCCACTTCGATGCGCAGGGCCAGGCCCACATGGTCGACGTTTCGGCGAAGGCCGAGACGCACCGCATCGCGCGCGCCAGCGGCGTGATCCGCATGCTGCCCGCCACGCTCGCGCTGATCGCCAGCGGCAGCGCGAAGAAGGGCGACGTGATCGGCGTCGCGCGCATCGCCGCGATCCAGGCCGCCAAGCGCACCTCGGAGCTGATCCCGCTGTGCCACCCGCTGCCGATCACGCGCGTGGCGGTCGAGTTCGAGATCGATGCCGCGACCAGCAGCGTGCGCTGCACTGCGCAGGTCGAGACGCTGGGCCGCACCGGCGTCGAGATGGAGGCGCTGACGGCGGTGCAGGTCGGTCTGCTGACGGTCTACGACATGTGCAAGGCCGCCGACCGCGGCATGGTGATGGGCGAGATCCGCGTGCTCGAGAAGCACGGCGGCAAGTCGGGCGACTGGTCGGCGGCGGCGCCTTGATCGATCAGGGCCGGAAGTTGCGGTAGTCCATCGCCAGCGTCGGCGCCTGGCACTGGAACGGCCGCCGCGCGGCGGGAACGGCCGGGTCGTCGCAGGGCGCGAAGAACTCGTCCGCGTCCGGGTTGCGGAACTCGCGCAGCCGGGCCGCGATGAAGCGTGCGCGCTGCGCGTCGCCCGCCTCGTCGAAGGCGCGCGCCCAGGCGATCATCAGCCGCGTGTCGAGCAGGTAGTGCGACGAGGTGGCGAACGAGGCCATGACCTGCGAGGGATGCTCGACCGTGGTGGCCGCGGCGTAGTCGGCGTGGTGCGCGAAGAACCAGCTGCGCCGCCCGTCGGCGATGCGCTGCGCGAGCGGCGCCGCGCCGTCGCCCGGCGCGAAGATCACCACCACCTTGCCGTAGTCGAACAAGGACAGGCCGCAGCACAGCGCGAGCCACAGTGCCAGCAGCGCCAGCGGCCGCGTGCGCTCGGGCTGCAGCGGGGCGGCGGCGAGCGCGGCGTCGGGCGGCGCGCCCACGCCGCACAGCCCGAACGCGAAGGCCGTCGGCAGCAGGAAGTACGCGTACCAGAGCGGGTATTCGAGCTGGCTGTGCAAGGCGGCGAGCAACACCACGACGAGCGCGGCGCGCAGCGGCGACGCCGCAGCGTCGGACGCGGCCGCGGCGCGCCCGGCGCGCACCAGCGCCGCGAGCAGCAGCGCGATCACGGCGGCGGCCAGCGGCAGGCCGAGCTCCACCGCGAAGTTCAGCACCAGGTTGTGGGTGTGGTCGAAGAAGGCCACCGGCCGGCCCGGGAAGGGCGTCAGCGTCCAGGCGAAATTGAACTCGCCGAAGCCCACGCCGGCCCACGGGTGCTGCAGGATCAGCACGAGCGTGTTCGCCCAGATGCCGAAGCGCGAGCTCGACAGGTCGCTCTTGCTGATCTGCGCCTCGCCGAAGAAGGCCTGGTGCGCCTCGTGCGACCAGAAGGTCATGCCCGCCCAGGCCAGCACGTAGAGCACCGGCATCGCCAGCAGCAGCCCCCGCGTGCGCCGCGCCAGGCCGCGGTCGAGCAGGCCCCACGCGGCGATCAGCAGCACGCCCAGCCCGCCGGTGCGCGAGCCGGTGAGCACGGTCGCGTACAGCATGACGAGGGCGAACGCGGCGGCGGCGCGGCGCGGCAGCGCGCCCGCCTCGCCGAGCCAGACCGCGGCGACGATGGCCCACAGCAGCAGGCTGCTCAGGTGGTTGGGCTGGCGCAGGTTGCC
>Ga0116176_10001185_pt1 | contig 20653 bp, 19 predicted proteins | sample AD_STIC08_MetaG_FD_89803 | JGI IMG/M metagenome (GOLD analysis project Ga0116176, IMG submission 89803) | Active sludge microbial communities of municipal wastewater-treating anaerobic digesters from USA - AD_STIC08_MetaG | ecosystem: Engineered > Bioreactor > Anaerobic > Digestate | place: USA...
CGGAGCCTTCTTCGCTGCGGCCTTCTTCGCCGGAGCCTTCTTCGCTGCGGCCTTCTTCGCCGGAGCCTTCTTGGCCGAAGCCTTCTTTGCAGTTGCCATTACATTTCTCCTTGATCAAGTTGAAAAGAAACCGCCTCCACCTGTCGTTTGATCAGGTGCCTGCGGTTATTCATCGCCCGAGGTCTGTCCAGGAGGGACGCCCCGATACGACGAATGCATGGCGAATCCGAACTCTGCTTCTGCGTCAGACATTCCTGATTCGCGAATCTTGATCTCTCGCACTGACCTGAGCGACTGCATCCGAAGGACATTCAGTCCCAGGACAACGCTCCACCCGACTGGTACTCGATCACGCGGGTCTCGAAGAAGTTGCGCTCCTTCTTCAGATCGATCATCTCGCTCATCCAGGGGAACGGGTTCTCCTCGTTGGGAAACAGTTCCTCCAGACCGATCTGCGTCGCACGCCGGTTGGCGATGTAGCGCAGATACCCCTTGAACATCGACGCGTTCATGCCGAGCACGCCTCGGGGCATGGTGTCTTCCGCGTAGCGATATTCGAGTTCCACCGCCTTCTGAAACAACACCTTCACTTCGGCCTTGAAGGTCGATGTCCACAAGTGCGGATTCTCCAACTTGATCTGGTTGATGAGGTCGATGCCGAAGTTGCAATGCATCGATTCGTCGCGCAGGATGTACTGGTACTGCTCGGCCGCGCCCGTCATCTTGTTCTGTCGCCCCAGCGCCAGGATCTGCGTGAAACCGACGTAGAAGAACAGGCCTTCCATCAGGCAGGCGAACACGATCAAGGACTGGAGCAGTCGTTGATCGTTCTCGGGTGTTCCCGTCTTGAAGGCCGGATCCATGATCTGCTCGATGAAAGGCAGCAGGAATTCGTCCTTGTCGCGGATCGACTTGATCTCGTGGTAGGCGTTGAATATCTCGCTCTCGTCCAGACCCAGCGACTCGACGATGTACTGGTAGGCGTGGGTATGGATCGCTTCTTCGAAGGCCTGCCGCAAGAGGAACTGGCGGCACTCCGGCGCCGTGATGTGGCGGTAGCTGCCGAGCACGATGTTGTTGGCCGCCAGCGAATCCGCCGTGACGAAGAAGCCGAGGTTGCGCTTGATGATCCGCCGCTCGTCTTCGGTCAGGCCGTTCGGATCCTTCCACGTCGCGATGTCGCGCGACATGTTGATCTCTTGCGGCATCCAGTGGTTTGCGCAAGTGGCAAGGTACTTTTCCCACGCCCACTTGTACTTGAACGGCACCAACTGATTGACGTCGGTCTGCCCGTTGATGATCCGCTTGTCGGCCGCCTTGACGCGACGGTCGCTTGCCGAGGGCGACGGCTCCACGGCGATCGGCGTCGCCGGCTTGAACGCGTGCTCTTGCAGCCGCGCGGAAGATGAGTGACCCAGCGCATTCACTGCGCTCTGCAATCTGGAGGTTTTTACTTCGTCGTCCCAAACAAGCATGGTCGCTTCCTGATCTATTCAATTATCCGAGTGTTGCGTTGGAACACCAAGCACTTCTTGACTTTTGGCCCGAGTGCTTGTTGCTGTCTCGCATCGAAATGCCGATCAACTCACTGACATGCCTCGCACGTCGGATCGTCGATCGCGCAGAACTTGATGTCGCTCGCCGGCTCGCTGCTCGACACATTCGAACCCACAGCGGCTTGCGCCATCACGACATCGCCGGCACCGCTGGACACGGCGTTGAGCTTGCCCGACTTCACAGTCGACTTCTCGGCATGCGTCGCGCCGACAGTGCGCAGGTAGTAAGTCGTCTTCAGTCCGCGCAGCCAGGCGAGCTTGTAGGTCTCATCGAGCTTCTTGCCCGATGCGCCGGCCATATAGATGTTCAGAGATTGCGCCTGGTCGATCCACTTCTGGCGCCGCGCCGCAGCCTCCACCAGCCACTGCGTCTCGATCTCGAACGCCGTTGCGTAGAGGTCCTTCAGGTCCTCAGGCACGCGGTCGATGCGGCGCAGCGAGCCGTCGAAGTGCTTCAGGTCCATGACCATGACGTCGTCCCAAAGGCCAAGTGCCTTCAGGTCGCGCACCAGATACTCGTTGAGCAGGGTGAACTCGCCCGACAGGTTCGACTTCACCGACAGGTTGCCGAACGAAGGCTCGATCGAAGCACTCACGCCGATGATGTTCGAGATCGTTGCCGTCGGGGCGATGGCCACGCAGTTCGAATTGCGCATGCCGTGCTCGGCGATTCGCGAGCGCAGTGCATCCCAGTCCATCGAGACGCTGCGATCCACTTCGACGTAGCCGCCGCGCTGCTGTTGAAGCAGGTCCAGGGAATCCAGCGGGAGGATGCCGCGGTCCCACAGCGAGCCGCGGTAGCTGGCGTAGCGACCACGCTCCGCCGCCAGCTCCGTCGATGCCCAATAGGCGTGGTAGCAAACGGCCTCCATCGAACGGTCGGCGAACTCGACCGCGGCCTCCGACGCGTACGGCACACGCAGTTCGTGCAGCGCGTCCTGGAATCCCATGATGCCCAGCCCGACCGGCCGATGCTTCAGGTTCGAGTCGCGCGCCTTCTTCACCGCGTAGTAGTTGATGTCGATGACGTTGTCGAGCATGCGCATCGCGGTCGCCACCGTCTTCTTCAGCTTGGCCTGGTCGATCTGGCCATCCTTCAGGTGGTGCGCGAGGTTGACCGAGCCGAGGTTGCACACCGCGATCTCGGTGTCGCTGGTGTTCAGCGTGATCTCGGTGCACAGGTTGCTCGAGTGCACCACGCCGACATGCTGCTGCGGCGAGCGCACGTTGCAGGCGTCCTTGAAGGTGATCCAGGGATGGCCGGTCTCGAACAGCATCGAGAGCATCTTGCGCCACAGGTCACGCGCCGGCACCTTCTTGAAGAGCTTGATCTCGCCGCTGACCGTCCTGGCTTCGTAGCGCTGGTAGGCCTCCTCGAAGGCCTGGCCGAACTTGTCGTGCAGGTCCGGGCAGGTGCTGGGCGAGAACAGCGTCCAGTCGCCGCCCTCGATCACCCGCTTCATGAACAGGTCCGGAATCCAGTTCGCGGTGTTCATGTCGTGCGTGCGCCGACGGTCGTCGCCGGTGTTCTTGCGCAGTTCGAGGAACTCCTCCAGGTCGAGGTGCCACGACTCCAGGTAGGCGCACACCGCGCCCTTGCGCTTGCCGCCCTGGTTGACGGCCACCGCAGTGTCGTTGACCACTTTCAGGAACGGCACCACACCCTGGCTCTTGCCGTTGGTGCCCTTGATGTGGCTGCCCAGCGCGCGCACATTGGTCCAGTCGTTGCCCAGGCCGCCGGCGAACTTGGACAGCAGCGCGTTCTCCTTGAGCGCCTCGTAGATGCCATCGAGGTCGTCGGCCACGGTCGTCAGATAGCAGCTCGAGAGCTGCGAGCGGCGCGTGCCCGAATTGAACAGCGTCGGCGTCGAGCTCATGAAGTCGAAGGTCGACAGCACTTCGTAGAATTCGATCGCACGCGCCTCGCGGTCGATCTCGTTCAGGGCCAGGCCCATGGCCACGCGCATGAAGAAGGCCTGCGGCAGCTCGATGCGGACTTCGTCGATGTGCAGGAAGTAGCGGTCGAACAGGGTCTGCAGACCGAGGTAGTCGAACTGCAGGTCGCGGTCGACCTTCAGCGCGGCACCCAGGCGGGCCAGGTCGTACTGCAGCAGCTTCTCGTCCAGCAGATCTGCCTGCACGCCCTTCTTGATGAACCCCGGGAAGTAGTCGGCATAGCGGGTGTGCATCTGCTCGTGCGTCACGTCCTCGCCGAGGATCTCGCGGCGGATCGTGTGCAGCAGCAGCCGAGCCGTGGCGCGGGTGTAACCCGGATCCTTCTCGATCAGCGTGCGAGCGGCCAGGATGGCCGCCTTGTGTACCTCACCGATGGGCACGCCGTCGTACAGGTTGCGGCGCGTCTCGGCAAGCACGGGATCAGCCTTCACGTCGGCGCCGAGGCCGGCGCAGGCAGATTCGATCAGCGCCTGAAGCCGATCGAAGTCGAGCGGCGCGCGCACGCCACCATCGGTGACGTGGAGCTGCGGCTCGGTCGGGGCACTGCGCTGCACCTGGCGGGCGCGCTCCTGCGACCGGCGCTCGCGGTAGAGCACGTAGGCCCGCGCAACTTCATGATGCCCACCTCGCATCAGGCCCAGCTCGACGTGGTCTTGCACATCCTCGATATGGAAGGTGCCGCCCCCCGGACGCGAACGCAGCAGCGCGCGCACTACCGCCTCGGTCAAACCATCCACCGTCTCGCGCACGCTGGCAGACGCCGCACCTTGCGTTCCATGCACCGCCAGGAAGGCCTTCATCAGGGCCACCGCGATCTTGTTCGGCTCGAACACCACCACGGCGCCGTTGCGTCGAATGATCTGATAGCCCTGATATGCGGACACCGTGGCTGCCGTCGACGGTGCCCGCGAACCGGTGGCGGCGGGCGTGGTGGTCGGGACATGGATGGCTTGCATGGCTTCCCCTGAGTTGGTGTGCGGCAGTGTTTCGATGGTCATGAGCAAGAGCGACAAGAAAGGCGGCCGGGCACTAGGGCTGGCCGTGGATCGATGAAGAAGACGGGATCGGCGCGTGCCGCCTGACCGCACGGGAAACCGCCAGGGCATCGGCGGTCGACGAGTTGGGCACAGCGCGTTGGGAGGAGATCAAGCATAGCACGACGAGACACTATATCTAGGGTCTGTCGAGCCTTCAAGCACTAGCCATAGCGTGCCGGAGTCTGCGCGCTCGTTACTGCGGCGAGCCTTCGCCTCGCCAAGCCGCACCGGTGCTGGCGCGGCGGGCACTCGACCGCACGGACCGAGGCGGGCGTCCCGGTTGCGTCATGTTGCACTGTCGGGAAAGTCCCAATCCGCCATGCCGATCCCGGAAAGAAGCTCGCGCAGACGCGACCACTCGAAGCCCGCACCCGGGTCGGCCTTGCGTCCCGGTGCCACATGCTCATGCCCGGCCACCGCCTCGATCGGATAGCGGCGCGCGATGCCCCGAGCGAGCGACGCAAGTGCTACGTACTGCGCCGCCTCGAAGAGCTGGCCCTCCAGCCCCTCGAGCTCGACCCCGATCGAGAAATCGTTGCAGTCCGGGCGACCGCGCCAGCGGGATCGGCCAGCATGCCAGGCGCGGTCGTCGCACGAAACGAACTGCACCAGTTCGCCGTCGCGTCGGATCAGGAAGTGTGCTGAAACCTCCACGCCACGGATCGTCTCGAAGTACGGATGAGCCGCCCAGTCCAGCCGGTTGGTGAACAGTCGCTCGATGGCATCGCCGCCGTACTCACCCGGTGGCAGGCTGATGGAGTGCACGACCAGCAGCGATACCGGCATGCCCGCAGGGCGCTGACCGAAGTTCGGCGAACGGCATCGGCGCGCCGCCGACCACCACCCGGCGTACCAGCGCGGCGTCACGGCAACTCAGTCGCGCTCGGCGCCGACGCCATCGCTGCCCACGTTCACACCCAGTCGCGCCATCCGATAACGCATCTGGCGCAGCGACAAGCCCAGGCTGGCTCCGGCTGCCGTGCGGTTGAATCGGTGCCGTTCCAGCGCGCGCACGAGGATGTCGCGCTCCACCTCGTCGAGGTACTGCGCCAGGTCGGTCGGCAACGGCTCCTCGAGCGGCATCGCCGGCGCCGCCGACGGGAACCGTGCCGGCGGCTCGTCGCGCGCCATGGCGTCGAAAGCATCACCGTCGGCGGCGAACGATTCCACCACCTCCGACTCCGGCAGGCCGAGGTCGGCCACGCCGATGGTCTCGCCGCCCGACAGCGCCACGGCGCGGTGCAGCAGGTTCTCCATCTCGCGCACGTTGCCCGGGAATGGGTAGCGCGCCAGGTGTTGCAGCGCTTCGCGGGTGAGCCGAGGCGCCGGCGACACGCCCGCATCGTGCGCGATGCGCTCGAGCACCCGCTCGCTGATGTCCAGCAGATCTTCCAGACGCTCGCGCAGCGGCGGCACGCGGATCTGGATCACGTTCAGGCGGTAGTACAGATCCTGCCTGAACTTGCCGGCCTGCACTTCGGCGCCGAGATCCTTGTGAGTGGCGCTGAGCAGGCGCACGTTGACCGCCAGTTCGCTGACCGCACCGACCGGCCGCACCGAGCGTTCCTGGACCGCTCGCAGCAGCTTGCTCTGCATCGACAACGGCAGGTCGCCGATCTCGTCGAGGAACAGCGTGCCGCCGTTGGCCGCCTGGAAGAAGCCTTCGCGGTCTTCGGCGGCGCCGGTGAAGGCTCCCTTGCGGTAGCCGAAGAACTCCGCCTCGAGCAGTTGCTCCGGAATCGCGCTGCAATTGACCGCGATGAAAGGCTGCGCGGCGCGCGGGCTCACCTCGTGGATGGCACGCGCGACAAGTTCCTTGCCGGTGCCCGATTCGCCGTGCACGAGCACGGGCGCCATGCTGCGCGCCACCTTGTCGACCAGCGCCCGGACCTGCTGCATCGCCGATGAATGGCCGGCCATGCGCCGCAACGCGCCGCTGACCGGGACGGCGGGCGCCGCCGCCGGCCGCGCCGCACGCGGCACGGCCGGCGCGCCACTCTCCGACGGCAGGGTCGACGGATCCATGGTCGGCACGCCCGGCCCGCCGCGGCCGAGCGCCGACGCCACCACGGCGCGGAACTGCTTCAGGTCCACCGGCTTGGTGAGATAGTCGTAGGCGCCGGCCTTCAGCGCCTCCACGGCGTTCTCGGCCGAGCCGTAGGCGGTGATGACGATGGCCTTCTCGCGGCGACCCGTCTCCTCGAGCCGCCGAAGCAGGTCCAGCCCGGTGCCGTCGGGCAGCCGCATGTCGGTGATGACCGCGCTGTAGGTGCGGTCCTTCAGGTGCAACAGCGCTTCCTCGACGGTGGCCGCCGTCTCGATGTCGTAGCCCTCGCGCAGCAGCGTCAGTTCGTACAGCGTGCGCAGGTCGGGTTCGTCGTCGACGACCAGCAGGCTGAAATGCGAAGCGGAGGTCATGAGGTCAGTTGCAGTCGGGCTTCGGTGTCGGTCAGCGGCATCCGGCGCATCACCACGAAGAATTCGTTGCAGTGCGGGTCGCCGGCGGCGCGGGCCCGGTAATCGATGCTCGCGCCGTAGCGCTCGCAAAGCTCGCGGCAAATATACAGGCCCAGGCCGGTGCCGCGGCTGCGTGTCGAGAAGAAGGGTTCGAAGAGGTAACGCTCGACCTCGGGAGGAATCGGAGCACCGTCGCTGGCCACGCTCAGGAATGCACGGGCGTCGTCGCGCGACTCCAGCCGCAGCTGGATCGCCCCGGGCGCACTGCTGGCGTGGCGCCGCGCGTTGTCGAGCAGGTTGACGAGCACCCGGCGCAGATGCTCCGCGTCGAAGGCCACGCCCAGGGGCTGCGGCGGCAGTTCGACGCGCAGCACGCTCTGGTCGCCTAGCTTGAGGCCGACGGAGCGCGCCCAGTCGCTGCAGACCGCCGCCACCTGCGCCGTGGCATCGATGGCACGCACTTCCTGCATCTGTCCCGGCGCCACCTCCATGACGTCGTCGACGATGCGCTTGAGCCGGTCGACGTTGTCGGCCACCATCTGCATCAGCTGCCGCTGGCCCGGGTCGGTCGCGTCTTCGGCGAGCAGCGCATTGGCCTGCGCGATGGCCGCCAGCGGGTTGCGGATCTCGTGAGCGATGCCTGCGGAAACGCGCCCCATCGCGGCGAGTTTCTCCTGCCGGCTGCGCGCCTGCATGTTGCGCACATCCTCGAGGAACAGCACGCAGAAGTCCTCGCTGGCCTGCGCAGCACGGTGGCGGGTGAAGCGCACGCGCACGCGCAAGGTGCGGTTCGAACCCGGCTCGAACTCGAGGGTGACGTCGCGGCCCTCCTCGGGCCAGCTCGATTCGATGAAGGCCTGTTCGACGGTGCGCACCAGGCCCGTCCATGCTTCGACGCCGCGCAACTGGAAAGGCGCCGGCCGGCTCATGCCGGAAGGCGCGAGCAGCCGGCGCGCTGAAGGGTTGGCGGCGCGAACGCGACCACGCCGGTCGACGACGAGGATGCCGTCCTGCATCTCCTCGATCACCAGGCGATTCAGCGCGGCCTGCTGTCGCGCCATCTCCATGTTGCCGCGCGCGCTCAGCTCCTCGCGCGCCAGCCGCCCGGCGAGTTCGCCGGCCAGCACGGTGATGACGAAGAAGCCGCTGCCCGCCAGTGCCGCTTGCGTCAGCAACTGCGTCATGCTGCCCCCGCCCGCGGCGCCCAGCCAGGCGGTGACCAGCAGCATCAACGCCACCGCTGCCGAGGTGGCCAGCGCCAGCGGGCGCGGCGTGAGCACACCCGCCATCAGCACCGGCAGCACGAGCAGCGCGACATAGTTGAGGCTGGCGCCCGGCGTCAACATGTGCAGCGCACTGAAGGCCACCAGGTCGACACCGATGGTCGCCAGCCACGGACCGCCAAAGACGCGCGCCAGCGCCTTGGGCTCGATCGGCTTCTTGCGCGGCAGCAGCCACAGGCTCAGCGCCAGCGTGCCGTAGACCACGCTGACCAGCGCCGCCTCGAGCGACGGGCGGGCGCCGAACAGCCCGGTCACCGCCTGGGCGAGCACCAGCGCCACGCCGAGCGCCGCACGTGCGCCGATGAAGGTGCGATAGATGCGGTCGAACGCCGTCTGCCCGGCGCTGACGATGCGCTCGGCCTGGCGCGAGAACAGCCGCGAATCCAGTGTCGAGCTCGATGTCGGCGCCGGGTCCTTCGGCACCTTCGTCGCCGCGCCCTCCTCCGGCGAGATCTGCGTGTCTTCCGCCGAACCGAAGGCGCCGAACCAGGACTCGTCGGCCGTCGGTGCGCGCCGCGGACTCCGGCGGTCGTTCACCCGGCGTTCACGCCCGCGGGGCACGTCGCTCACGGCCGCGCTCCCGCACGCAGGCCCGGGGCTCTATCCCGCCGGGTGCTGCTTCTCGTACGCGGCACGATGCGCGTCTCCGCAGAACACCCCGCCACGTCCGGGCAAGGCCTCGTCGCGAGGCAGGTGCATTCCGCAATGCTGGCAGGCCACCATGGGCTGCGGCCCCTGCTCCGCCGGTGTCGGCGGCGGGCTCGGCGGCGGCGCGACGCGGCCACGGGCACCGCGGACCAGCCACACGAGCAGCAGAACCGCCACGATCAGGATGATGAACTTCATGCGAGTGGACGCTCAAGTCGGCGGCGCGCGCTGCAACAGGATCTCGAACACGAATCGCGAGCCGACATAGGCCAGCAACAGCAAGGCGGCACCCCCGTAAAGCCAGCGCGTGGCCTGGGGGCCTCGCCATCCAAAGGCGCGCCGGCCCGCCAGCAGCGCAGCGAAGATCACCCAACCGAGCATCGACAGCACCGTCTTGTGATCCCAGCGCCACGGATTCGCGAACCACGCCCCCAGCAGCAGCGCCGCGGACAACATGACGAATCCGGCGCCGACGAACCGGAACGTCAGTCGCTCCAGCCTGAGCAGCGGCATGCCACTCGGGGGCGCAGTGGCGGCGCGCTGGCGCATCTGGAGCTCGGCACGATTGAGCATCGCGCCATGCAGCACAGCCGCGCCGAACAGGCCGTAGGACGCAATGCCGAGAACCCAGTGCAGCGGCGCCCAGCGCGAGACCGCATTGGGCCGGAACTCGCCCGGAAACAACCAGGCCAGCACCACCACCGCACCGCCCAGCAGGGCGAGCGTGCGGCGCACGCCGGTCAGCGGCACGAAGCGGCTCTCGACCGCATACACCGCCAGCACCAGCCACATGGTGACCGAGAGCGCCGGCGCGAAACCGAATCTCGCCCCGGTCTCGCCGGAGCCGGCTCCCACGCCGGTGATGTCGATCACGATGGCCAGGGCGTGCGAGAGCCATCCGGCCAGCAGCGCGCCGCGCAGGGCCGCCTCGCGCGTCTCGCCGAGGAAGGCAGCGAACAGGTAGCCCGCCAAGGCGGCCAGCGTGGGCAGGGCCAGCGCCCATGCAATGGCCGAACTCGGGGCCGCATCGGGACCGAACGATAAAATCATGGCCACAGTGTACTTTCGCGCTCCCCGTCTCCGGGCCGCACTCTCCCATGGCCTCCACCCTCACCGAACGCCTGAGTCGCGCCGTCAAGACGATGCGCGGGCAGGCGCGAATCACCGAGAGCAACGTCCAGGAGATGTTGCGCGAGGTGCGCATGGCGCTGCTCGAGGCCGACGTCGCCCTGCCGGTGGTGCGCGATTTCATCACCCGCGTGAAGGACAAGGCGCTGGGCGCCGAGGTGGTGGGCTCGCTCTCGCCGGGCCAGGCGCTGGTGGGCATCGTCAACCGCGAGCTCGCCGCGACCATGGGCGAAGGCGTGGCCGACATCAATCTCGCCGCGCAACCGCCGGCCGTCATCCTGATGGCGGGCCTGCAGGGCGCGGGCAAGACGACGACCACCGCCAAGCTGGCCAGGCACCTGATCGAGAAGCGCAAGAAGAAGGTGCTGACGGTTTCGGCCGACGTCTATAGGCCGGCCGCCATCGAGCAGCTCAAGACCGTCACGAAGCAGGCCGGCGCGGAGTGGTTCCCGTCCGCGCCCACCGACAAGCCGCTGGACATCGCCGCCGCCGCACTCGACCACGCGCGGCGCCACTACTTCGACGTGCTGCTCGTCGACACCGCCGGCCGCCTGGCGATCGACGAAGCGCTCATGAAGGAGATCGCCGAGCTGCACGCCGCGCTGAACCCGGTCGAAACGCTGTTCGTCGTCGACGCGATGCAGGGCCAGGACGCCATCAACGTGGCCAAGGCCTTCAAGGAGGCGCTGCCGCTGACCGGCATCGTGCTGACCAAGATGGACGGCGACGCGCGCGGCGGTGCCGCGCTGTCGGTACGGCAGATCACGGGCGCACCGATCAAGTTCGCCGGCACCAGCGAGAAACTCGACGGCCTCGAGGTCTTCGATGCGCAGCGCCACGCGGGCCGGGTGCTCGGCATGGGCGACATCGTCGCGCTGGTCGAGGAGGTGCAGAAGGGCGTCGACGTCGCGGCCGCGCAGAAGCTGGCCGACAAGGTCAAGTCGGGCGATGCCTTCGACCTCAACGACTTCCTGATGCAGATCTCGCAGATGAAGAAGATGGGCGGGCTGTCCGGCCTCATCGACAAGTTGCCGTCCCAGCTCACCGGCGGCAAGACCGCCAACCTCGGCCAGGCCGACATGGACCGCGCGGAACGCGACGTGCGCCGCATGGAAGGGATCATCTGCTCGATGACGCCGCTGGAGCGCCGCAAGCCCGACCTCATCAAGGCCACGCGCAAGCGCCGCATTGCGGCCGGCGCCGGGGTGCAGGTCCAGGAAGTGAACCGCCTGCTCAATCAGTTCGACCAGATGCAGGGGATGATGAAGAAGATGAAGGGCGGCGGCCTGATGAAGATGATGAAGCGCATGGGCGGCATGAAGATGCCCGGCGGGCCGCGCTGAGCCCATGGTATCGGTGACGCACCCTCAAGTGCGCGCTATGCTGCGCGCACTTGAAGAGCACGGCGAGGAACGTTGATGCCCAGTTGGGGACTGGCGGCGCTGGCCGCGGTGGTGGTGCTTCTGTTGATCGTGGTGGTTCTGCGGCAGCGTTCTTCCGCGGGCGGCAAGGGCGCGGATGGCGCTCGCCTCGACACGGTGGCAGCCTGGCCGCCTACCGCCACGCGAATCCTCACGACGGCCGAGCGCAGCGCCTACGGCACCCTGGTGAATGCCTTGCCCGGCTACATGATCCTGGCGCAGGTGCCGCTGGCGCGGTTCCTCAGAGTGCCGACCCGGTATTCGTACTCCGAGTGGCTGCGGCGGCTCGGCACGCAGTGCGCCGACCTGGTGGTCTGCGACATGGCGTCCGAGGTGCTGGCGGTGGTCAACGTTCAGGCACCGGCCGGCTCGGAGAGCGAGCGTGCGCGCAAGCGGCTCAATCGCATGGCGAGGGTGCTCAAGGCCGCCGGCATCCCAATGCATGTGTGGACCGACAATGCCTTGCCCTCGGTCGAGACCGCGCGAGAGATGCTCTTGCCCAAGAAGACTGCCGCGCCGGCGGCCCCGGCGGCGCCCTCGCCCGTGGCCGACACTCGCGTTCGCACGTCGCGGCCCACGCCGTTCGACGAATCGCAGCGCGACTCCACGCAAGACGAACTCATCGAAGTGCGCGAGCCGCCACCGTCGACCTGGTTCGACGAGTTCAACTCGGGCCCGGCACCCCTGCCGGGCGACCGGAACAAGCGCTGAGGCGCGCGTTCAGCCCAGCAGGGCCTGCGCGAACTCGCGTGCGTCGAAGGTCTGCAGATCCTCGAGTTTCTCGCCCACGCCGATGAAGTACACCGGCAGCGTCTGCGCCCGCGTTCTGGACCACAGCGCGAGCGCCGCCAGCACACCGCCCTTGGCCGTACCGTCGAGCTTGGTGATGATCACGCCGGTCAGACCCAGGGCCGTGTCGAAGGCCTGGATCTGCGACAGGGCGTTCTGACCTGTGTTGCCGTCGACGACCAGCAACACTTCGTGCGGCGCGCCCTGCTGGGCCTTGGCGATGACCCGGCGGATCTTCTTGAGCTCGTCCATCAGGTGCGACTGCGTCGTCAGCCTACCGGCCGTGTCGGCGATGACCACGTCACTGCCGCGCGCCTTGCCGGCGGTCACCGCGTCGTAGGTCACCGCGGCAGGGTCGCCGCCCTCCTGGCTGACGATCTCGACACGGTTGCGGTCGGCCCACACCAGCAACTGCTCGCGCGCAGCCGCGCGGAAGGTGTCGGCCGCGGCCAGCAGCACCTTCTGGTCGGCCGCCGCCAGATGCCGGGTCAGCTTGCCGATGCTGGTGGTCTTGCCGGCGCCGTTCACGCCGACCACCATGATCACCGTGGGCGCGTGCTCGCCCACCCGCAATGGTTGCTGCAGCGGCATCAGCAACTCGGTCACCGCGTCGGCCAGCAGCGCCTTCACGCCGGCCGGATCGCTCGCCTTGGCGTCCTTGACCCTGCGCTTGAGGTCGTCCAGCAGGAACTGGGTGGCCTGCACGCCGGCATCGGCCATCAACAAGGCGGCCTCGAGCTCTTCGTAGAGTGCGTCGTCGATGCGCGTGCCGGTGAAGACCTGCGCGATGCCGCTGCCGGTGCGCCGCAGTCCCTGCCTGAGCTTGTCGAGCCAGCCGCTGCGTGGCGCTGGCGAATCGTCGCCGAGAGCGCCAGCGGCAGGGGAGGCTGCGTCGGGCGAGGCCGTGACAACCGGCGCGGGCGTGGCCTTTTTCTTGAAGAAGCTGAACATCAAGGTCCCGGAACGGGCGCCGCGCGGGCGGGGATCCAAGCCACGATATAATCGCGGGCTCAGGCGCTTTAGCTCAGTCGGTTAGAGCGACGGAATCATAATCCGCAGGTCCGGGGTTCGAATCCCTGAAGCGCCACCAAGATTCCCCGAACGGCTCCTCGTCTGCCCCAGACCGGGAGCCGTTCTGGTTTTCGCCCATCCCTCAGGCAGCCACTGGATCCACACCATGTACCGCTGTTTCATCGCCTTCTTCGCTTCCTTGCTGCTCGCCAGCGGCGTGTCCGCGCAGTCGACGCGCAAGTTCCCACCGACCGCCTTGCGCGGCACGTTCGAAGTCGTTCAGGCGCCGGATGTCGCTTTGAACGCCACCGCCGCTCGCCTGGCCGCCGGGGCGCGCATCTTCGGGCAGGACAACATGCTCAAGCTGTCGGCATCGCTGACCGGTCAGAAACTCCTCGTGCACTACACCGTCGACACGCAGGGCCTGCTGAAGGATGTGTGGATCCTGACCGCCGACGAAGCCGCGAAGAAGCCCTGGCCCGCCACGGCAGCGGAAGCGCAAGGCTGGCTCTTCGATCCGGTGGCGCAGGTCTGGTCCAAGCCCTGACGGAGGCCTCCATGACGACCCCCGCGAGCAAGAAGGTCTACGTGAAGACCTTCGGTTGCCAGATGAACGAGTACGACTCCGACAAGATGGTCGACGTGCTCCAGGCTGCCGATGGATACGAGCCGACGCACGACGTCGACGAAGCCGACCTGATCCTCTTCAACACCTGCTCGGTGCGCGAGAAGGCGCAGGAGAAGGTGTTCAGCGACCTCGGCCGCGTCAAGCACCTGAAGGCAAAGGGCGTGATGATCGGCGTGGGCGGATGTGTCGCCAGCCAGGAAGGCGCGGCGATCATCGAACGCGCGCCCTACGTCGACGTGGTGTTCGGCCCGCAGACCCTGCACCGCCTGCCCGAGTTGCTGGCGCGGCGCACCGCGCAGCGCCGGCCGCAGGTCGACATCAGCTTCCCCGAGATCGAGAAGTTCGACCACCTGCCGCCGCCGCGCAAGGAGGGCGCAAGCGCCTTCGTGTCGATCATGGAAGGCTGCTCCAAGTACTGCAGCTACTGCGTGGTGCCCTACACCCGCGGCGAAGAGGTGTCGCGCCCGTTCGAAGACGTGCTCACCGAAGTCGCCGGCCTGGCCGACCAGGGCGTCAAGGAGGTCACTCTGCTCGGGCAGAACGTCAACGCCTACCGTGGCGCCATGGGCGCCAGCGGCGAGATCGCCGACTTCGCTCTGCTCATCGAATACGTGGCCGAAATCCCAGGCATCGAACGCATCCGCTACACGACCAGCCACCCGAACGAGTTCACGCAGCGGCTGATCGACGTGTATGGCACGGTCCCGAAGCTGGTGAATCACCTGCATCTGCCGGTGCAGCACGGCAGCGACCGCATCCTGATGGCGATGAAGCGCGGCTACACCGCGATGGAATACAAGAGCACGATCCGCAAGCTGCGTGCAGTACGGCCGGGGATCAGCCTGTCGACCGACTTCATCGTCGGATTCCCTGGCGAGACGGATGACGACCACGCCCGCACGATGAAGCTGATCGAGGACATCGGCTTCGACAACAGCTTCAGTTTCGTCTTCAGCGCCCGCCCCGGCACGCCGGCCGCCAACCTGCCCGACGACACGCCGCAGGCGCTCAAGCTGCAACGCCTTCAGCAATTGCAGGCCGCCATCGAGGCGAACGCGCGCCGCATCGGCGAGTCGCGCGTGGGCACGGTGCAGCGCATCCTGGTGGAAGGCCCGTCGCGCAAGGATGCCGACGAGCTGATGGGCCGCACCGAGTGCAACCGCATCGTCAATTTCGAGGGCCCTGCACGGCTGATCGGCCAGATGATCGATGTGCGCATCACGAAGGCCTACCCGCACTCGCTGCGTGCGGAGGTGCTGCTGCGCGAAGGCGCTGTCGCCTGAGGTTCCCGCGAGCGCGTCAGGTGCGCGCCCCGCGCAGCCCGGCCCACCACAGGCCGAGCGAGCCCGTCGCCAGCATCAGGCCATAGCCGGCCATCTTGCCGTCGCGCCCGAACACGATCAGCGCGGCGAGGAGGCCGAGCGCACAGGCAGCGCTGGCCCAGCCCGCCAGCCGCCAGAAGCTTGTGCCGCGCAGTTCGCGACGCCAGACCAGCCGCGCCATGGCCGTCGTGGCAAGCCCCACCCCCAGCGCGGGGGCGAAGAAATTCAGCAGGTGCCAGGCGGCATCCAGGGGGCCCATGCGCCAGAATCCAGGAAAGTGGGAAGATCGGGGGTGCTTGACGAGCATCAATCTCACCAAGCGCGCAGCTGGGAAGATCCCCCTGCCGCAAGTGACCCAATTTTATAATCTGCACATGAGCGTCTTCGCCCTCGGGCTGAATCACACCACTGCGCCGGTCGACCTGCGCGGGCGGTTCGCGTTCACGCCGGAGCAGATCGGCCCGACGCTGCGCGGCTTTCGCGAGCGGCTGGATAAGCCGGGCGAGGTGGCGATCGTCTCCACCTGCAACCGCACCGAGGTGTATGTCGGCGCCAACCCGACGCTGCTGACGCCGGCCATGGACTGGCTGGCCGGCATCGGCGGCGTGAGCAGCCAGACGCTACGCAGCCACTCCTACGTGTTCGAGGGCACGGCGGCCGCTCGCCATGCCTTCCGCGTGGCCAGCGGCCTCGATTCGATGGTGCTGGGCGAGCCGCAGATCCTCGGCCAGATGAAGCAGGCCGTGCGGGAGGCCGACACGGCCGGCACGCTGGGCACCACGTTGCACCAGATGTTCCAGCGCAGCTTCGCCGTGGCCAAGGAAGTGCGCACCTCCACCGAGATCGGCGCCCACTCGATCAGCATGGCCGCCGCCGCGGTGCGGCTGGCATCGCAGCTGTTCGAGGAACTGCGCGACACCAAGGTGCTGTTCGTCGGCGCCGGCGAGATGATCGAGCTGGTCGCCACACACTTCGCCGCGCGTACCCCCAAGGCGCTGGCCGTGGCCAACCGCACGCTCGAGCGCGGCGAGAAGCTGGCTGGTCGCTTCGGTGCCGAGGCCTTGCGCCTGTCGGACCTGCCGGCACGGCTGGCCGATTTCGACATCGTCGTCTCCTGCACCGCCAGCTCGCTGCCGATCATCGGCCTGGGTGCGGTGGAACGCGCCATCAAGGCACGCAAGCGCCGCCCGATGTTCATGGTCGACCTGGCCGTGCCGCGCGATATCGAGCCGGAAGTCGCGCGCCTGTCCGACGTCTATCTGTACACCGTCGACGACCTGTCGGCTCTGGTGCAGACCGCCGGCGAGAAGCGTCAGGCGGCCGTGGAGCAGGCCGAGGCGATCATCGAATCCGGCGTGCAGGGCTTCGAACACTGGCTCGGCGAGCGCGAGGCGGTGCCGCTGATCAAGGCCTTGCACCAGCAAGCCGACGACTGGCGCCATGCCGAAATCGCGCGGGCGCGCAAGATGCTCGCGCGCGGCACCGACGTCGATGCCGTGCTCGAAGCTCTGACGCGCGGCCTCACCCAGAAGATGCTGCACGGCACCATGGCCGAGCTGCACTCGGCAGACAATACACAGCGTGCGCAGCTGGTGCACACCGTGTCCAGGCTGTTCCTGCGGCAGAACCCGCGCGACCCGGCCGACGAGCCGCGTTAGCGTCGCGCCCAGACGCTGCCGGCGGCACGCCGGCGCCTGCCCCGTCGGCGCGCAGCGCGCCGCCCCTCCCGCCTCCGCCGCCCGCCATGAAAGAGTCACTCCGCCAGCAGTTCGAGCGCCTCGCCATGCGCCTGAACGAACTCGACGCAACGCTGGCCGAGCCGTCCATCGCCGGCGACATGAAGCGCTTTCGCGAGCTGACCCGCGAGCATGCCGAGCTGTCGTCGCTGGTCGGGCGCTTCCGTCGCTTCGAGCAGCGCGAGCGGGATCTGGCCGCGGCGCAGGAGATGCTGTCCGACCCTGAGATGGCGGCCATGGCGGAGGAAGAGATCGCGTCTGCGCGTGCCGACATGGAGCGGCTTCACGGCGAACTGCAGACGGCGCTGCTGCCGCGCGACCCCGACGACGAACGCAACGCCTTCCTCGAGATCCGCGCAGGCACCGGCGGCGACGAGTCGGCGCTGTTCGCCGGTGACGTGGCTCGCATGTACCTGCGCTACGCCGAGCGCCGCGGCTGGCGCACCGAGGTGATGTCGGAGAACGCGAGCGAGCTCGGCGGCTACAAGGAAGTCGTGTTCCGTATCGAGGGCGACGGCGTGTACGGGCGGCTGAAGTTCGAGTCCGGCGGGCACCGCGTGCAGCGCGTGCCGGCCACCGAGGCGCAGGGGCGCATCCACACGAGCGCCTGTACGGTCGCCGTGCTGCCTGAACCCGACGAAGCCGACGAGATCACGCTCAATCCGGCCGACCTGCGCATCGACACCTTCCGCGCCAGCGGCGCCGGTGGCCAGCACGTCAACAAGACAGACAGCGCGATCCGCATCACTCACCTGCCGACCGGGCTGGTGGCCGAGTGCCAAGACGACCGCTCGCAGCACCGCAACAAGGCCAAGGCGATGGCCGTGCTGCAGGCCCGGCTGCGCGACAAGGAACGCAGCGAGCGTGCCGCCAAGGAGGCCGCCACGCGCAAGGGTCTGATCGGCAGCGGCGACCGCAGCGACCGCATCCGCACCTACAACTTCCCGCAGGGCCGGCTCACCGATCACCGCATCAACCTGACGCTGTATCGCCTGCAGGCCATCGTCGACGGCGACCTCGACGAAGTGATCGAGTCGCTGCAGGCGGCTCGCGCCGCGGAACAACTGGCGGCGTTGGAAGGCGGCATGTGAACAGCGCGCGCACCGCGCTGGCGGCCGCGCGCAGGCTCGGCCTGGAGCGCCTCGATGCGCAGCTGCTGCTGTCCCATGTGCTGGGCCGCGATCGTGCCTGGCTGATCGCCAACGACGACAGTCTGCTCGACGAAACGGCACTCGAACGCTTCGAACACCTGGTGTCGCGTCGCGCGCGGGGCGAGCCCTTTGCCTACCTGGTGGGAGCGAAGGAGTTCCACGGTCTCGAACTGCAGGTCGATGCGCGCGTGCTCGTCCCGCGGCCCGACACCGAGGTCCTGGTCGACTGGGCCGTGGCACTGTTGCGCAGCGAACTGGCCGGTGTCGAGAAGCCGCCTGTCGTCGATCTCGGCACCGGCAGTGGCGCGATCGCGCTCGCAGTGCGCCACGCCCACCCTGCCGCGCAAGTGCTGGCGACCGATGCGAGTGCCGACGCGCTCGACGTCGCCCGCGCGAACGCCCAGCGGCTGCAACTGCCGCTCGAGACGGCCACAGGCTCGTGGTGGCAGGCCGTAGCCGGCCGCCGTTTCGCTCTGGCCTTGTCGAACCCGCCCTACATCGCCATGGGCGATCCCCACCTCGCCGCGTTGCATGCCGAACCGGCCTCGGCGCTGGCGCCTGGGCCAACGGGGCTGGAAGCCCTCGAAGCGATCATCGACGCGGCTCCCGCTCATCTGTCGCCCGGCGGTTGGCTCCTGCTCGAACACGGCTTCGACCAGGCCGAGGCCGTTCGCCAACGCCTTCTGGCTCGCGGCTTCCAACTTGTCCAGACGCGGCTCGATCTGTCGGGACAGCCTCGATGCAGCGGTGGTCACCTGTAACGCCTCGTCGGGGGTGTGGCATCCGTGGCACTTTTTGGCGTGGCCACCCTGGCCCAGGGGGTCTTGGGAGCCACAAAGGCGTCTGTCCGGCGTAGCATGAAATCGCCTGAAGTCAGTCACGGGCTGGCGCACCAAGCGCGTCGCCGGGTTTCACGAGGAGCTTGCCATGCAGACTGCCAAGTGGGTACTCACCATATGGATTGCCTTCTTTCCGCTTCATTCGACCCATGCGGCAGAAGGCGATGGCTTGGTGGCGAACAGCGATCTCCTGCACTGGTCGCGATGGCAGGCGAGGCTCCTCATCGGTACCCCCGCGCCGCTGTGGCGCACGGGCTTCGGCGCCAGCGATAGCCAGGGCCTCAAGCCACGCAGTCTCAGCCTCATGGGCGACTATCTCTTGCGCCGCTCCGTCAGCGAAGATGGCTCGGCCAGCTACTTGCGCGCCACCAGCGGCCTCGTGGTCGGCCCACGCCCTGCACTGTGGGCCGGGCAGACGTTCCCGAGCTCGGGGCCGCTCAGCATCGATCGCCGTCAGTCCGGCGACTTGTACGGCGATGGCAGCGCGTTGCCGTATGTCGGCATCGGCTACAGCGGCCTGGCTGGCCGCAGCGGCTGGAGCTTCAGTGCAGACTTCGGCCTGGTGGCGCTGGCCGGCGGCAACGTGGTCCGCCTGGGCCGGGTGTTCGGCGGCAATCAGGGTCTGGACGACCTGGTTCGCGAGCTGCGGCTGTCGCCGGTGCTGCAGTTCGGCGCGTCCTACGCCTTCTGACCCCGGACGTCGCCGCGGGGGTTCTTTCCCGGGGTCGTCCAGGGCGGCGTCGCTTGCCGTATAACCTCGGCTTCTGTCCGAAACCCGAGCCTTGCAGACCATGAGCGACGTCCAGACCCGTATCGACGAAATCGTCAAGAACAACCGAGTGGTGCTCTTCATGAAAGGCACTGCGCAGTTCCCGATGTGCGGGTTCTCCGGGCGCGCCATCCAGATCATCAAGGCCTGCGGCGTGAATGATCTGAAGACAGTGAACGTGCTCGAAGACGAAGAAGTCCGCCAGGGCATCAAGACCTACGCCAACTGGCCCACCATCCCGCAGCTCTACGTCAACGGCGAGTTCGTCGGCGGCTCGGACATCATGATGGAGATGTACGAATCCGGAGAGCTCCAGCCCATGCTCGGCGCATGAGGCCTGCGCAGCGGGTCGTCGTCGGCATCACCGGCGCCACGGGCGCCGTCTATGCCGTCCGCCTGCTGCAGCGCCTGCGGGCGTCGAACGTGGAAATCCATCTCGTCGCCAGCCCTGCGGGCGTGCTGAACGTTCACCATGAACTGGGTCTCGATCGCCGTGCCCTCGAGGCGCTCGCCGACACGGCCTATTCACCGGGCGACGTCGGCGCGGCGATTGCCAGCGGCTCCTTCACGACGGATGCGATGGTCGTCGCGCCCTGTTCGATGAAGTCGCTGGCGGCGATCGCCCACGGACTGGCGGACAACCTGCTGACGCGCGCCGCCGACGTCACCTTGAAGGAACGCCGTCGTCTGGTTCTGATGGTCCGCGAGACGCCGTTCAACCTCGCCCACCTGCGCAACATGACCGCCGCCACCGAGATGGGCGCCGTGATCTTCCCGCCGCTGCCGGCCTTCTATCACCGTCCGCAGACGATCGACGAACTGGTCGACGACACCGTGGAACGTGTGCTGTCGCTGATCGGCGTGGACCAGGCGGCGCCGAAGTCCTGGGGCGGCCTGCCGGCCGACTGAATCAGGCCTCGGC